>Ga0182030_10008919_pt1 | contig 20637 bp, 18 predicted proteins | sample 812S3MmetaG_FD_121299 | JGI IMG/M metagenome (GOLD analysis project Ga0182030, IMG submission 121299) | Permafrost microbial communities from Stordalen Mire, Sweden - 812S3M metaG (Illumina Assembly) | ecosystem: Environmental > Terrestrial > Soil > Wetlands > Permafrost | place: Sweden... | reverse complement strand
TGTTTCGTTCAGGGGAAAAGTTCGAATCGGGGACGGGATGGCCGAGTTTTTTCGATCCGATCGAAGGCGCGGTCGAGGAGGACCGCGACGTGAGCCATGGCATGGTCCGCACGGAAGTCCATTGCAGCCAGTGCGGCGGCCATCTTGGCCATGTCTTCGACGACGGGCCGCCGCCGACCCGTCTGCGCTATTGCATCAATGGGGTCGCGCTCGACTTCAAGCCCGTGTAATCGCCGAGTTTACCGCCTCGAATCATTATTCTGGCGATTTGGCGCGAAAAACGCTATTGAGCGCCGAAAGGGTCAAGCTCCCACCAGCTTCAGGGAATGTTCATGCGCAAGGTTGTTGGCGCCAAATTGCACGGCATCCACGTGACCGATGCCAATATCGACTATCACGGCTCAATCACGCTCGATCCCGATCATTGCGAGGAAGCGGGCATTCTCCCGCTGGAATTCGTGGAAATCTGGAACAAGAATTCAGGCGCGCGCATCTCGACCTATGTGATTCTCGGCGAGCGCGGCTCCCGTTGCTGCATCCTCAACGGCGCGGCGGCCCGCACCTGCCAGCCGGGGGACCAGATCATCATCTGCAGCTCGATCTATATCGAGGCGGCCGAGATTCCCTCCTTGCGCCCGAAAGTGCTGGCCTTCGATCGCGAGAACCGCATCATCGACCGGCTCTCCTACCATGTCGATCGGGACGAGACGGGCCGCTACCGCTTTTCCATCCAGGACGAAACTGGCGAAAAGCAGCCGATCCCGCTCAAAGCCAAGCAAAGCTGAATTTCCGCGATCTCGACCAAAGGATTGCGCAGGGCGCCAGCCGGCGCTGTTGCAGGAGTGAATCATGAACGCAGGCCTGTCGTTTCCCAAGGACAAGATCAAGGTCCTGCTGCTCGAAGGCATCCATGAGAGCGCCGTGGCGCTGTTCACGGCCGCCGGCTACACCAATGTCACCCGCCTGGCCAAGGCGCTCGACGGCGACGCGCTGCGCGAGGCCCTGCAAGGCGTCCACATCCTTGGCATCCGCTCGCGCACAAAATTGACGGAAGAGGTTTTCGAGGCGGCGGACCGGCTGATCGCGGTGGGCTGCTTTTCGGTCGGCACCAATCAGGTGAACCTCAATTCGGGACGGGTGCGCGGCATTCCCGTCTTCAACGCGCCTTTCTCCAACACCCGCTCGGTGGCCGAACTGGTCATTGGCGAGATCGTCATGCTGCTGCGTCGCATTTTTCCGAAATCGGTCTCCGCCCATGCGGGCGGTTGGGACAAGAGCGCCAACGACAGCCTGGAAGTGCGCGGCAAGGTGCTGGGCATCGTCGGCTATGGCAATATCGGCAGCCAATTGTCGATGCTGGCCGAGAGCATGGGCATGAGGGTGATTTTCTTCGACGTCACCGACAAGTTGCGCCATGGCAATACCGAGCCTTGCGACACGCTTGACGATCTTCTCGCCCAGGCCGACGTGGTCAGCCTGCATGTGCCGGAAACGCCGCAGACCAAGAACATGATGGGAGAAGAGCAGTTCCGGAAGATGAAGAAGGGCGCCTATTTCATCAATAACGCCCGCGGCACGGTGGTGGATCTCGACGCCCTGGCCCGCGCCTTGAAGGACAAGCATCTGCGCGGCGCGGCCATCGACGTGTTCCCCAAGGAGCCCGCCGGCAATGCGGAAAAGTTCGTGTCGCCGGTCCAGGGGCTGGACAATGTCATCCTGACGCCGCATGTCGGCGGCTCGACGGAAGAGGCGCAGGAGCGGATCGGCGCGGAAGTGGCGCGCAAGCTCATCGACTATTCCGACATTGGCTCGACACTCGGCGCGGTCAATTTTCCGCAGGTGCAATTGCCGCCGCGTCCGAACGGCACGCGCTACATGCATGTCCACCGCAATGTCCCCGGCATGATGATGCGGCTTAACGACATCTTTTCGCGGCGCAGCATGAACATCGCGTCGCAATTCCTGCAGACGGACGGTGAGGTCGGCTATGTCGTCATCGAGGCTGACGGAACGCGCGAGGATTGCGAGCAGGTGCTTGAGGAAATCCGTGCGGTTGAGGGAACCATGCGCGCCCGAATCATTTACGAGCGGTAAGTTTTGGTGATTTGCAATAAAAGGCGCCGTCTTGCGACGGCGCCTTTTTTGTCGGAATTTACTTCTGCCTGGCGACAATCTGGTTTTTGATGCCGTCGTAGACGCCCTGGGTCAGGACGTTTTTCTGAACCAGCTCGTCTTTGCCCTTGTAGGGACGACCGGCGATGATCGCCTTGGCGCGGACCTCGCCTATGCCCTTGAGGGCCTGGAGATCGTCCTGAGAGGCGGAATTGATGTCGAGCAGGGCCGGCTTGGCCATCATGGCGCCGCCCGGCGCGGTCTTGGCCGGAGCTGCGGCAGGCGCGGAAGGCGCGGGCGCCGGAGCCTGAGCCAGGACAGGTGCGGAGAAAGCGAGTAAAGCTGCGGCGGTTAAAGCGCGCAAGGTCTTGTTCATGGCAAATGTCCTTTTCCACCCGGTTTGGGCGTGAGCGGTAACGTTTCCTTGGCGGCCGGCGAGGAGCGCCGCCGGGACGAAAGCTTCACCATTCCCGCCCATGCGTCAAGATTTGCGGACGAGCAGGCGATTTCAAGGGGTTTTGCGGATAAAAATCGTGCGTTGCGCTTGCCGGGCGGTCCTGTCCTGATTATGGTCCGCCCCCGACCGACCGCGCAGGTCGGCCATTGGGGCGTCGCCAAGCGGTAAGGCAGCGGATTTTGATTCCGCCATACGGAGGTTCGAATCCTCCCGCCCCAGCCAGCTTTTCTTGGTTGGAAAGTCTCAACCGAGTCATTGAATCGAAGCGCGCCCGTCCGATTGCGCGCCAATCGCGCCTACAAGTTGATGAGCGGTCAGGTTGGGCGGGGCGCTTTCATGACATCCAACATTTCCCTCTAGCTTGCGTCAGCGCCGGCGCTCGCCGCGGGCCGCCGCGAGGACCATCGCCGCGACGCTCACGCCGCCCGCTCGGAACGCAGGGGTTTGCGACCCTGCGCGGCAATGACCTCCGCGAGAATTGAAACGGCGATTTCCGGCGGGGTCAGGGCGCCGATATCCATGCCGACAGGCGCATGGATGCGTGAGATGGCGGATTGGTGGTAGCCGAGGGCGTGCAGGCGCTCCACCCGCTTCAGATGGGTCTTTTTTGACCCGAGCGCGCCTATGTAGAAGCAATCCGCCGCGAGCGCCGCCACAAGCCCCTGATCGTCGATGCGGGGTTCATGGGTCAGGACGATGACGCCGGTGCGCCGGTCGAGCTTGAGCTCCGGCAAGGCTTCGTCGGGCCATGCCGCGAGGACTTGGACGTCGGGAAACCGTTCAGGCGAGGCGAAGGCGGCGCGGGGATCGACGATCGCCACGTCGAAGCCGGCGAGACGGGCCATGGGCGCCAGAACCTGGGCAATATGCACGGCCCCGATGACCACCAGCCTGATCGAGGGCCTATGCGTGCGAAAAAACAGGCGCTGCCCCCCGAGTTTGACGAGGCCGCTGGCGCCCGAGAGGAAGCGCTCTTCAAGCGCTTGGGACAGTGGGTCTTGCGAGGCCTCTTCCGCGCGAACCAGCCTTTGCGCGCCCGTGGCCAGGTCTGTCACGACAATCGCCGGCCGGCGCCGGGCGATTTCCGCATTGAGCGCGAAAAGCGTCTCGGCGCGCATCAATCGATCCTCTCGACATAGACCTTGATCCGGCCGCCGCAGGACAGGCCCGCGCGCCAGGCCGTTTCGTCGGCGACGCCGAATTCGAGCAGGATTGGGTCGCCCGACTCGATCGCGTCGAGGGCCGCCGTGACCACATCGCCTTCGACGCATCCTCCCGACACGGAACCGATGAAATGGCCGAATTCATCGACCACAAGATGGCTGCCGGCCGGGCGCGGCGCCGATCCCCAGGTTTCCAACACGGTGGCGATCGCCAGCTTGCGGCCGGCCTTCGCCCAGTTTTCGGCTTCCGCCAGAATCTTGTCGTCGTCGGAGGCGATCATGAGGCCCTTCCTGCCGTGGGCGCCGGACGCGTCGCCCCGGCTGTTTGACCGCCAACGCGGCTCAATGCGGAAGGTTCGCTTGCGGTCGCCTCTCATTTCTAGCCGCCGGAAACGCGCCGTCAAGCGAGCCGGAAAAATACTGGCTCGCCCGCGAGGCGGAAATCCGGCGCCATACGGGCGGTTGACGCCAAGTGTATCGGGTCAGTTTGAGCCGATCCAATCCGGAAAGACTTGAGTCCTACCGACAAGCCAATTCACATGATGGATGCCGCCCTCGATTCCAACTTTGAGTAGATTCCGACTCTGGCGGCCCTGGCTCGCGCCATTTAGGCCAGAGGATGTTCAAGGTTCACTCGGGAGACTTAGCGCCGTGAGAAAAAACAAATCGGTTTTGGTCGCAGCTCTCACGTTTGCGACTCTCATCTCGTTTGTCGCCGTTCGCGCGGAAAACCTGGCGCCCGATCCGAAAAAGGCGACGCCGCAAATCGCCTCGGCCGTGAAGGGCTTCAACAGGCTGTCTTCCGAGGGCGCCGCCGCCTATTACGATTTATCGCTCACCCGGCTCGCTATCTACGAGGGTCGGATCGACGACGCCAAGAAATTCATCAACCGTGCGGACGCCGCCTTCGTCAAGGCGAAAACCGACGAATCGGTTTTCATCAAGGCCGAAGCCGCGCTCAGGCAGCCTGTCAAAGGCGCTGCGCCGGCCCCTGCGGATCTTGGCGCCTCAGCGCAGCTCAAAACACCGATCACCTGGTTGCCAGTGGAGGGGTCGATCACCATAGACGAGGACTATTCCAAAGACCCCGCCAAGACAGCGGCGGTGGCCGAGGCCAACAAGAGTCTCGGGAATGGCGACCGAAAAGGCGCGGTGCGAAAGTTGGAGTTCGCCAACATCATCGTTTCTGTCGTGCTGGGCGTCATGCCGCTTGAGGAGACGATCGCCAGCGTGCATCAGACCGCCGCTCTGATCAACGACGGCAAATATTACGAAGCAGGTCAGGAGCTGCAGCGGATACAGGCCAGCGAACGCTTCGACGCGTTCGGTGTGGAAACAGCTTCCGGTGATTAACATTGGCTGTCGCGTTTTAGGCCTTTCAGCAAAAGGAATAAGACATCAATGGCGACAGTGATCCGGGACCATGTATCCCCTGAGGCGGACGCCGCTCATCGGCGCGCAAAAATCGAGATCACGAACCTCGATTTCTTTTACGGCGAAGTCCAGGCGTTGAAGGGCGTTACGTTCAAAGTTTTAGACAAGCGGATCACTGCGATGATCGGACCCTCGGGCTGCGGCAAGTCGACGCTGCTGCGGGTGCTGAACCGTATGTACGAGACGTGTCCAGGCGAGCGCGTAACCGGCGAAGCGCAGCTGGACGGTTGCGACATCCTGGGTCCGCAAGTCGACTTGAACCTGCTGCGCAGTCGAATCGGCATGGTATTCCAGGAAACCACGGCCTTTCCCATGTCGATCTACGACAATGTCGCGTTCGCAGCGCAATTCCTTGAGAAGCTTTCGCATGCGGAAATGGACGATCGCGTTCAGGCGTCGCTGACGCGCGCCGCGCTCTGGGACGAAGTCAAGGACAGGCTGTCGGCGCAGGCCGATGCTTTGTCGTATGGCCAGCAACAACGTCTTTGCATCGCCCGCGCGCTTGCGATGCGGCCAGAGGTGATCCTTTTCGACGAGCCGACCAGCGCGCTTGATCCCGGGAGCACCGAAAAGATCGAAGCCCTGATCGGAGAATTGAAGCGGGACCTGACGATCCTGATTGTGACGCACAATATGGAGCAGGCGCGGCGCTGCTCCGATCAAGTGGCCTTTTTCTATCTCGGCGAGATGATCGAGTCGGGCCCAACCGCGCAGATGTTTCAGGCCCCCAGACGGCGGCTCACCCAAGATTACGTCGCAGGGAAGTTTGGCTGATTGCATTTGAACCCATGATAATTGATTGCGGTCAAAGCCGAATAGCAGGGGTCGCTGCAATATCGCTCCGGCTCAAGTCCGGTCTTTCCGATGCCTGAGACGGTGAGGGCCAAGAACATTGGAGCGCCGCCGCTCCTTTGTTCAACCAAGGGAACGCCGATGAAAACCCAGATACTGGCCGCGATCGGCGAGAGCGAATTGCAGCCTGCGGCGGCGCTCAACGCCGCGCTGGCGGCAAATGATCGCGTGAAATATCTCTTTTCCTTGTTGCAACTGGCTTTGGACCACGCCGAGCATCCGGAAAATCCGGCCGCGACGCTGAGGCGGGAGCGCATCGCGTGCGGCGTCGATGATACCGATCTCGACAGCGTCGTCGCATCGGCGCGAAAGCTCGGAACGGCTTGCCGCGTGCAGGGGGCGGCAAGGATTCTCGCGCGCATCGCCGAGGACATGCGGCTCATGGCCGCGCCGGTTCTTGTCGCCAGCCCGGACGAATTCGGAACGCGGCTGAGGTTCTTGCTCGGAGCCCTGCCCCGTGCGGAGGGGGATATCGTGGATCCCGGCGCGATATTCGCCATGATGGCGGCCGGGCATGAGGGGCCGGACAGCCTGCATCGGCTGGTGATGGATTTGCATAAACGGCTCAACGCCCTGCAGGCGGGACTGGCCGAAGAAACCTTGGATGGCGCCGCCGCCTATAATCTGGCGGCGGCGGACCGCCCGCTGGTGCTCGCCTTCATGGCCGGGATCAACCGCACCGCGAAACTGAAATTCGACCATCCGGGCCTTGCGACCACCGCAACGCGCGTAAAAACCCGCCTGGTCATTCAAAACGACATCGGCACGACTGACGCCCATGTGATCGTCATTCATGTCGAGGACCTCGCGGTCACCGTTACCTATACGGACGTGCATGCGGAGCGGCTGGCCTTCTTCCAGTCCATGCTGAAGCCCTTTAATGTTGTCTGGGAAAAACAGCGTGCGGATGTTCTGGCTGCGGGCTCGGCCTTCACTCTCGCCATGGGCCGGCTCGAAGCTGTGGATGACGCCGCCTGCCGCGATTATCTCGCCTTCCTTGGCTCGCGCCTCGTGTTCCTGATCGATTGGAACCACGCGCGCAAACAACTTCGCGGATTTCTGCGCAGCCCGGATCGCCTCGCCCTGTTGAGTTGGGCGGCGGAGGCCGAGATCGGCCATCGCGGCTTTGTGGAGCTCGGCGGCGCACGGCTGGTCAATCAGGCGATCGAGGCCGTCGCGGGATCGTCGATGCATTTCGGCGACCGGCTGTGCGACGTGCTCGGCGACGCCGAGACCATCGATTTCCTGCGTTTTGTATTCAAGACCGCGACGGAGGGGCTGCTGTCCGGCCAGTCGGGCGCTCTGATCCATGACCGGATCAAGGTGACGCTCGCCGCCCATTTCAGCAATGAGGAGCGGCAGCTGCTTCGCATCGCCGAAGATCACGCCGGGCTGATCTTCGAACTCGCGAGTCTGGCGCGCGACGCGCCGCAGGCCGATCCGGCAGGCGCCGGAAAGCGCGCGCGGCGCGCCAGCAATTTTGAGCATGACGCCGACAGGCTGGTGGTCGCAACGCGCGAGGCTGTGGGCCGCCGGCCGGATTACGCGGTCTTCTTGCGGATGTTGCAGGCGGCGGACGACGCTGCGGACGAATTGGAGGATGCGGTCTCGCTGATTGGCCTTGACAGGCTGAAGGGCAAGCCCCTCGAAGCCTTGCAGACTCTCGCCGATCAACTGGTGGACGCCGCGCAGGAATGGATCAAGGCGCTGGGCCATGCGACCCTGATCGGCCGCGCCGCCGGCGGCGCCGGGACGGAGGATTTCCTGACCGCAATCGACAGGATCGCCGCGCTGGAGCACGAGGCCGACGACGCGCAACGCGCGCTGACGGCCAGCGCGGTTCAGCATGCGTCTGATTTTCGCCAGCTGCATCTTTTCACCGCGATCGGCGACCGGCTCGAGAATGCGTCTGATGCGCTGAAGCGGGCCAGCCTGATCCTGCATGAACATATGATCGAGGATGTGATCAATGGTTGATTTCTACCCGATTTTGCCCGGCGCGCCGCTGGCGAAAGGCGGGGCTGAAGAAGTCGGCAACAAGGCCTGGAACCTGATGCGCCTCGCCGACGCGGGGCTTCCCGTGCCGCCCGCTTTCGTTCTGCCGACGAGCTGGGGCCGTCGCATCGGGTCCGCGGGAGAAACCGCGTTAAGGCATGCGCTGGCGGAGGGCGTCGAAAGGATCGAGGCCGCGACCGGCCTGAAGTTCGGCGCGACGCGGCGACCCCTGCTCGTCTCCGTCCGCTCGGGCGCCGCCGTCTCCATGCCGGGGATGATGGAGACGGTTCTGGACGTTGGCCTGAACGCCGAGACGGTGGAGGCCCTGATCCGGCTGACCGGCAATCCGCGCCTCGCGTGGGACAGCTATCGCCGTTTCGTCCAGGCCTATGCCGAGGTCGTGGCGGCTTTGCCGAGCGCGCCCTTCGATGCTCTGGTGGCGACAGAGCTGGCGCGGACCGACAGCGAAAACGAGCGCGAACTCGACCACCGCAGTCTCAAGCGGCTGACCATCGCCATGCTGGACGGCTACCGGACCTTGGCGGGCAAGGTTTTTCCCGACGACCCCTGGGACCAGCTCACCATCGCCGCAGCGGCGGTGTTTCGGTCCTGGGACGCGCCAAAGGCCGCAAGCTACCGGCGATTGAACGGCATCAGCGACGAAGGCGGCTCTGCGGTGACGGTGCAGAGCATGGTGTTTGGCAATGCCGGCGGAGCCTCGGGCGCGGGCGTCGGCTTCACCCGCAATCCTGCGACTGGCGCGAAGACCTTTTATTACGATTTTCAATTTGACGGACAGGGGGAAGACGTCGTCGCCGGTCGCCAGAAGCTGCATGACAATGAACGCCTGCCGCTCGCGCTTCCCGCCATCTGGGCGCGACTGAACGGCATTTGCCGCGAGTTGGAGAGTCTGTTCGGCGATGCGCAGGATTTCGAGTTCACGGTTCAGTCGGGGGCGCTGTTTCTGCTGCAGACCCGGCGCGCCAAACGCACAGACTGGGCGGCGCTGACAATCGCCGTGGACATGGTCGAAGACGGCCTGCTGACCCCGGCCGAGGCTTTGAAACAGATCGGGGCGATCGATCTCGACGCGGTCGTTCGCACCCGCTTCGCGGATCCGCTCCCGGCGCCATTGGCGACGGCGCTGGCGGCGGGCGTGGGCGTCGCCGTCGGCGTCATCGCGCTTGATCCGGACGCGGTCAAGCGCCTGTCGGCGGAAGGCCCGGCGATTCTCGTGCGGCGTGACACGGCGACGACGGACATCGAGGGCATGGCGCTCGCGGCTGGCATTCTCACGGCGTCTGGCGGACGCACCTCCCATGCGGCGGTTGTGGCGCGGCAGCTCGGCAAGGTCTGCCTGGTCGGCTGTTCCAGCCTCGATATCGACCTCGGCCGCCGCCAATGCCGGATAGGCGAAACGCTTTTCAACGAGGGTGACTTTATCTCTCTCGACGGCAACGCCGGCGCAGTCTACGCGGGCCGCCGCGCGTCGCTCACCGAGCGGCCTGAAAGGGCTCTCGCAGCCGTGGCGGGCTGGCGCGTTCCCGCGGCGTGATTACTGGCGTTGCGATCGATGCGCAGCCATGTATCGGTAGAACAAGACCTTGGTGATCTCAACGAGTCCAAGATAGGCGACGGTCGCGCCGACCAGGAAAACGAAGAACAGCGGCGGGGGCGCCACAAATCCGAACCAGCGACCCCACGGTCCAAGGGGAAGCAGGACCGCGACGGCGACAGCGCCGAGATTGGTGGCGATCAGGAACCGGCAAGGCTTGCTGCGGAGGCTGAGTCTGCGCGTCCGGATGCAGAAGACCACGAGCGTTTGCGTCGTCATGGACTCGATGAACCAGCCGGTCTGGAACAGCGCTTCGCCCGCGCCGAAGAAAACCAGCATGGCGTAAAAGGTGATGAAGTCGAAGACGGAGCTGACCGGACCGAAAACCAGCATGAAGCGCTCGACCAGCTTGATGTCCCACTTCACCGGCCCGACGACATCCTCGGGATCGACATGATCGAAGGGGATCGCGATTTCCGAAATATTGTAGATGAGGTTGTTGAGCAGGATCTGGATCGGCTTCATCGGCAGGAAGGGCAGGATCAGCGTGGCGCCGGCCATGCTGAACATGTTGCCGAAGTTCGAGCTGGCGCCCATCAGCACGTATTTGGAAACGTTCTGGACCGTGGCGCGGCCGGCGGCCACGGCGTCGGCGACCACCGAGAGATCGTGTTCCAGCAAGATGATATCGGCCGCCGCGCGGGCGACGTCTGCTGCGCCGTCGACGGAGATGCCGACATCGGCGGCGTGCAGGGCGGGCGCGTCATTGATGCCGTCCCCGAGGAAGCCAACGACATGGCCAAGTCGCTTCAAAGCCAGCAGGATCCGATGCTTCTGCTGAGGGTTGACGCGGCAGAACAGGTTGACGCTTGACAATTGCCCGATGAGCGCCTCTTCCGACAGGCTTTCGAGGGCGTCGCCGGTCAGCACGCCTGTCACAGGCGCACCGATCTCGGCGAAAACGTGGCGGGTCACCAACTCGTTATCGCCGGTCAGCACCTTCACCGAGACGCCCGCTTCGGCCATCGCGCGCATCGTTGCGCCGGCGGTGGCTTTCGGGGGATCGAGAAAGACCGCGAAGCCGGCGAAGACCAGATCGGTTTCATCGGTAATGACAGCGGAATCGTGATTGGCCGTTTCGGGGGTGAAACCGGCCAGCCGGCTGGCGACGCCCAGGGCGCGGAACCCCTGCGCGCCCAATCCGTCAAGGGTCGCCTGAAAGACCAGCCGCGTCGCCGGCTCGAGTTGCTTCACGACGCCATCGGCGTCCTGATATTGCTTCGACAATCGCAGCAGATCCTCTGGCGCGCCCTTGACGAACAAGCCCCGTTTCGACCCGTGCTCCACCAGAACCGAAACCCGGCGACGCCCAAAATCGAACGGCGCTTCGTCGATTTTCTTGAAGCCGGTCATGTCGAAGGGTCGGGCGGCCAGAATCGCTTCGTCCAACGGGCTTTTCATGCCGGTTTCGAACTTGCTGTTGACGTAGGCGTAGGAAAATGCGTTCGCGCTCTCGGCTCCATGGCCATCGATCGTGCGCAACAATTTGATTTTTGCTTCCGTCAACGTGCCGGTCTTGTCGGTGCACAGCACGTTCATGGCGCCCAGGTCATGGATCGCCGACAGGCGCTTGACGATCACCTTGCGCTTGGCCATCTGCATCGCCGACCGCGCCAACGTCACCGTGACGATCATCGGCAGCAACTCGGGCGTCAGCCCGACAGCCAGCGCGACGGCGAACATCAGCGATTCCAGCATCGGCCGCGCGAAGGCGATGTTGACGACAAGCACGAACAACACCATCAGTATGGTGAAGCGCATGATCAGCATGCCGAACCGGCGAATGCCGATGGTGAAGGCGGTGGCCGGCGGTTTTTCAGCCAGGCTGGCGGCGAGGCGCCCGAGGGCGGTTCTGCCGCCGGTTCGGCAGACCAGGATGGTCGCGGAGCCGCTGATCACCGAGGTGCCGGAAAAAACCGCATTGGACGCGCCCGCCGGGTTTTCGGCGCTCGCCGTGGACTTGCCGGCCTGCTTCTCGGCGGGATAGGGCTCGCCTGTCAGCAGCGCCTGGTTGACATAGAGATCGCGGCTTTCGAGCAGCCGTGAATCGGCAGGGACGAGATCGCCGGCGATCAGTTCGACGATGTCGCCGGGAACCAGTTGCTGGATCGGCGCCGAGATGCTCTTGCCGTCACGTCGAACGGTCGCCTGCACGGCGACCGACTGGCGCAGCGCCTCCACCGCGTTCTGGGCACGGACTTCCTGAACAAAATCGAAGATGATGCTGAGCAGGACAATGCAGGCGATGATGGCGAAGCTTGCTATGTCGCCCGTCGCGGCCGACACCGCGCTGGCGATCAGAAGGATGATGACCAAGGGGTTGCTGAAGCGCGCCAGGAACTGCAGCCAGAGCGGCGTGCGCTTGACGTCTGCGGCGTCGTTGGGCCCGTAAGTCGACAGGCGCGAAAGCGCTTCCGCCGTTTCCAAGCCCGAGGCTTTTGCCCTGAGCATGATCAGGAGCCGATCAGCCGGCTCTTGCCAGATCTGTTCCTGCGCGGGTTCGCCATCGCGGGAAAGAATGCGGGAGGCAGGGTCCATCACGCCGTCTCGATCGCTTTCTCCGCCAGCGCGGCGACGAGGGCGTCTTCGACGCGCTCCAGCCAGATGAATTCGAGCCTGTCGCGGGCTTCCAAGGGGATGTCGTCGTAGTCGCGGCGATTTCGCGCGGGCAGCATGACCCTGTCAAGCCCCGCCGCCGCCGCGGCGACGACCTTCTCCTTGATGCCGCCCACCGGCAGGACCAGGCCCCGCAGGCTGATTTCCCCGGTCATCGCGGTGTCGCTGCGGACGGTGCGGTCGGTGAGCAGCGAAACCAGCGCGGTGAACATGGCCACCCCCGCGCTCGGACCGTCCTTCGGCGTCGCGCCCGCGGGAACATGGATGTGGATATCGTTCTTGTCGAAGCGCGTGGCGTCGATTCCGAGAGACGCCGCGCGGTTCTTGACGATGCTCAGCGCGGCCTGGGCGCTTTCGCGCATGACGTCCCCGAGCTGGCCGGTGAGGATGAGCCGTCCGGCGCCGGGCGTCAGCGTCGCTTCGATGAACAGAATGTCGCCGCCCACGGGCGTCCAGGCGAGGCCGGTCGCGACGCCCGGCACGCTCATGCGCATGGCCACCTCGCTCTCGAAACGCGGCTGTCCCAGGATTTTCGAGAGTTTTTCCGAGGTGATATGGACACGCTCGACGCCGCCTTCCGCGACCAGCACGGCCGCGTAGCGCAAGACCCTGCCGATCTCGCGTTCGAGATTGCGCACACCGGCTTCGCGGGTGTAGTCGCGGATGATGCCGCGCAGCGCCTCCTCTTCGAACTGGACCTGGGTTTCCTTTATGCCATTGGCTTCTCGCTGGCGACGGACGAGATAGCGCAGGGCGATCTGCAGCTTCTCGCTCTCGGTGTAGCTGGCGAGGCTGATGATCTCCATGCGGTCGAGCAATGGGCCGGGAATGGAGTCGAGCATGTTCGCGGTCGCGATGAAGGCGACGCGGCTCAGGTCGAAGGGTACGCCGAGATAATTGTCGCGGAACGTCGAATTTTGCTCGGGGTCCAGCACCTCGAGCATGGCGGCCGAGGGGTCGCCCTGGACGCCGCGGCCCATCTTGTCGATTTCATCCAGCATCATCACGCAATTGCGCGACTTCGCCTTGCGGATCGCCTGGATGATATTGCCTGGCAGCGCGCCGACATAGGTGCGGCGATGGCCGCGGATCTCCGCTTCGTCGTGCAAGCCGCCGAGACTGACGCGGACGAAGGCGCGGCCCATGGCGCGCGCGATCGACTGGCCGAGCGAGGTCTTGCCGACGCCGGGCGGCCCGACAAAGCACAGGATCGGCGCCTTGCCGTTTGGCGCGAGCTTGCGGACGGCGAGATATTCGACGATGCGGCGCTTGATCTTCTCCAACCCGAAATGATCTTCGTCGAGGATGCGGCGGGCGTCGACGAGGTCGATCGCCGGCTCTTCCGGCGGCGCCCAGGGCATTTCGATCAGCCAGTCGAGGTAGCTGCGCGCCATGCCCGCTTCGGCCGCCGCCTCCGGCATGCGCTCGTAGCGGCGCAATTCCTTCCGGGCGACCTCCTCGACCTCAGCCGGCATCTGCGCCTTGCCGATGGCGTCGCTCAGTTCGGCGATCTCGGGCGCCTTGCCGTCGCCCTCGCCGAGCTCGCGCTGGATCGCGGCCATCTGCTCGCGCAGGATCGCCTGCCGCTGGCGACCGTCCAGCGAAGCCTTGGTCTGGCGGCCGATTTCCTTGCTGATGCGCAGGACCTCTATCCGCTGCGCCAGATGGCGCGCGACCTTGTCCATCCGGCTCGACAAGTCGATCGTCTCGAGAATTTCCTGCCGCTCCGCAGGGCCAATATCCAGATAGGCGACGACGAGATCGGCGAGAGCGCCCGGCGCCGCGCTCTCGACGGCCAGGACCATTTCGCGCGGCGCATTGGGCAGAAGCTCAAGGGCCTCTATGGCTTGTCCCTTGAGGTGGAGCGTCCGCGCCTCGATCTCCAGGCTGCCGATTTCTGGTTCCTCGATCCGCAGCACGCGGGCGGCGAAAAAAGGCTGCTCCTGGATGAAGTCGATCACGCTGAAGCGCTGCTCGCCCTGCAGGACGAGGTGGTGGCTTCCGTCCGGCGCGGTGACATAGCGAAGAATGTTCGCGACCGTGCCGATGCGATAGAGGTCGTCGGCGGAGGGATCGGCGAGTCCGGGATCGCGCTGCATGAGAACGCCGATCTGGCTCTCCTCGCGCAGGGCCTTCTGCGCCGCTTCGATGGAGCGCGGCCGCTTGATCTCGACCGGAAACACTGTTCCCGGGAAGAGGACCAGGTTGCGAACCGGGACGATGATCATTGCATCGGACGGAAGCGGTACGGAGGAAAGCGGCGATGGGTCGGCGATCACCTTTTGCGCGATCGACGATTCTTGGGCGGCCGGGAGAACGTCGTGGTCATAGGACATGTTGTCTTTTCCGCCGTCTCAGATGATTTTTTGGAGGCTGACGATCAGGCAGCCGTTGGCGGCGCTGCGCCGCACGTTCGCATAGCGTCCTGGCGGCAGCGGCACGCGCCGTTCGAAACGGCCCTGAGGAAGCTCCAGCCGATGGATGACGGCGGTCCGAAGTTCGGGCGGCAGGACGCGCCGGCCGACCACGACGAGCGCGCCGTCCTCGATCACGGTTTCGACCTGGTCGGCGTCCACGCCAGGCAGCGCCACCAGGATCAGCACTTCGTTTTCGAGTTCGAGCACGTCGGCTGGCGGCGCCCAGGCCGTTTGCCGGCGCGCCCGCCGGGGCTGGAAGAATTGCCCGTGCAGCTGCTCGGCGCGGGCGACCAATGCGACGGCCTCCGACCACATCCAGTCCTGGGGATCGTCACGTCTCATTGCGCTGGGCTCATTGGGCTCAAATCTTCCATGTCCGTCGCTGCATCCCGTCAGAGGCGCGCCGACGACAGCGCGCTTCGCTCGCCATCAAGGCGAGGCTGAAGTCTAGGAGCGGGCGGGCAGGCTCGGCAGGCTCGGAAATTACCTACGCGGTGGCGGCGAGGGAAAAACCGTGCGCCTGGCGGCGACAGCGCCGCCTAGGTAGTTTCCGAGTCTGCCGCCGCCAGTTTGCAGCCGGCTATGGTCGCGCGCAGCGCCTCTCCTTTGTCCGGAGCGAAATAGATGTCCGATAACCGCACAAACTCTGATGGCCGTGTTCCCATGCGGATCGGCCCCGACCGGGACAAGGCGAAGATCTATCTGGTGGGCGGCGGCATCGCTTCGATGGCGGCCGCCGTGTTCATGATTCGCGACGGCGACGTTCTCGGGCGCAACATCACGATCCTCGAGGAGACCGACAGGCTCGGCGGCAGTCTCGACGGCGCGGGCTCGGCTGTCGACGGCTATGTGCTGCGCGGCGGACGCATGATCGAGCGCAAATATCTTTGCACCTATGACCTTTTCTCTGCGATCCCCACGCTCGACGACAGCAAGACCGTCACCCAGGAAATCTTCGACTGGAACGAGACGATGAAGACCTCGTCGAAATCGCGGCTGGTTCGCGATGGCCATCGCGAGGTCGCGCCGAAATTCGGACTTAGCGAAGCCCATATCTTGACGATCGAACGCCTGGCGGTCGAGCCTGAAGCGATGCTTCACCGCGCCAGCATCGCCGATCAGTTCGACGCTGCGTTTTTCGAGACCAATTTCTGGTTCATGTGGTGCACGACCTTCGCCTTTCAGCCCTGGCACAGCGCGGTTGAGTTCAAGCGCTATCTCGTGCGGTTCGCGCATATGGTCTCGGGCTTCAATCGTCTCGAAGGCATCATGCGGACGGTCAGCAACCAATATGATTCCATGGTCAGGCCGTTGCACAAATGGCTGGCCGCGCGCGGTGTCGTCTTCGCGCTGAACACGCGCGTCACGGACCTCGGATTGAGCGAAGGCACCAGCGAGACGCGCGTCGTGCGCGTGGAGTTTGAGCGCGACGGCAAGCCCGGCGAGATTGTGATCGGCGCGAACGATCTCGTGCTGGTGACGCTGGGCTCGATGACCGAAGCGTCGAGCCTTGGCGGCATGGATCGCGCGCCCGAGCTGTGCGGCAAGGCGGACGGCGGCGCCTGGACGCTTTGGGAAAAAATCGCGGCAGGAAGGCAGGATTTCGGTCGCCCGTCGGTTTTCTCCGACCATGTCGACGAGTCGAAATGGGTCTCGTTCACGACGACGTTGAACGATCCTGAATTCCTTGAGATCGTGCGCGATCTCACCGGCAATGTGCCCGGCGAAGGCGGCCTCGTGACTTTTCCGGACTCGAATTGGCTGGCCTCGATCGTCATACCCCATCAGCCGCATTTCATCGGGCAGCCTGCGGACGTCAGCGTCTTATGGGGCTACGGGCTCCATGTTTCCGCCCGGGGCAATTTTGTCGAAAAGCCCATGTCCGAATGCACCGGCCGCGAAATCATGACCGAAATCCTCGGCCACCTCCGCGCCGGACCTGCCGCGCCGAGAATCCTGGCGGCGTCGATCTGCATTCCCTGCATGATGCCTTTCATCACCAGCCAGTTCCTCCGTCGCGGGGCAGGGGATCGGCCGCAGGTCGTTCCCGAGGGCTCGACGAACCTCGCCTTCATCGGGCAGTTTTGCGAACAGCCCGACGATGTCGTGTTCACGGTCGAATATTCGATCCGCTCCGCGCAGATGGCGACCTACGCGCTGCTCGGCCTGCAGCGCGAGCCCCCGCCTGTCTACAAGGGCAAGTTCGATCCGCGGGTCCTCTACAAGGCGTTCATCGCCCTTCACGATCTGCAGGAGGCCTGACTGCCGGCGGCGCTCTTTTGAGTAGATTCCGAAGCTTCCATGACGGAGCGTGGCGCCTATGCTGATGCGGTCGTGAGCGGCGATTGTCGCCGCAAGGCTTGATTGCGTTGTTCCGGCTGTGGCGGTCGCTGTTCCTCCCCGCGACCGCCACCTTTTCGTACCTATCGCCGTATAGAGCGGCGACCATTGGAAGGCCGATTGAATGTTGCGCGAAAATGAACCGGATATGCCGGAAATCAGCACGGACAAGGTCTGTTTCGTGGTGGCGAAATCCCGCGAGCTCCTGGCCGAGGACGTGGGCGCGCAACGCGACGGCTCCAACCCGACGGACGATGGATTTGTCGCTGTTCTCACCGATTCCGGCGATCGCCCGGCGCGGCTGGAGCTGGTCGAGTTCATCGAGGGACTCGACGCGGATGAGCTTGACGCGCTCGTGGCGCTCACCTGGATCGGACGCGGCGATTTTGAGAGCGCCGACTGGCGCGCTGCGGTCAAGAGCGCGGGCGAGCGCCGAGAAGGCAATACGGCAAATTACCTGATGGGCGTTCCCTTGCTGCCGGACTACCTCGAGGATGCGCTTTCCGCTTTCGATCGATCCTGCCGGAGTTTCGAGGAACGCGAAGAACCGGGCATTTAATCAATCGGATCGATGGGATTGCCGGTGAATTGTCGCCAGCACTTCGGCCATCGCCCTGCGCAAGCCGTGAATCTGGTCGAGCAGATGCAGCGCCACGCCGACGCCCTCCGCATTGACCCCTAGACGGTCAGTGAGATCGCGGATCAATCGCGCCCGCGCCAGATCAGCTTCGGAGAAGGCCAGCTCATCTTCCGGTCTGCTGGGAAGCAACCATTCCTCCTCGATCCAGGCGTCGAGAGTTCGGCCGTCGAGGTCCGCGCGGGCAAGAAATTCCAGCCTGTTGATGATCATGACAGCATGTCCCGGCGCGGCTGATAGTTTGTGGGAGCCCATGCGGTGAGGAAGGCCTCCAGCTCCGAATCCGGCTCGGTCGGCGCCATGATCTTGAGCTTGACCATAAGGTCGCCGCGGCCGCCGACGCGCGGGACGCCTTTTCCTTTCAACCGAAGAACCGTTCCACTGTTCGATCCTTTCGGCGCCGTCAGGATGACGGGGCCATCAGGCGTCGGCGTCTTGATCTCGGCGCCAAGGACGGCTTCGGCGAAAGTGACGGGCAGATCGAGATGGATATTGTCGCCATGCCGGGTGAAGAAGGGATGTGGATGGATTGAAATCTCCACCAGGGCGTCGCCGGCCTCGCCGTCTCCAGGGGAAGGGGCGCCCTTGCCACGCAGGCGAAGAACCTGTCCCTGCTGGAGTCCCGCCGTAATGGTCACGTCGAGCGATCCGCCTTCCGGGAGAGTGATCCGCTTGGTCGCGCCATTGACCGCGTCGAGGAAATCGACGCCAAGGCTGTAATGCAAATCAGATCCGCGCGCTCGCCGCGCCTGCCGACGAAAAATTTCCGCGAGAAAGTCGTCGGTGTCGGCAAAGTCCGCGTAGCCTGACCGGCTTTCGTAGGCTTGGCCATTGGCGCCGGCATAGTCCCGGTAATATTTTTCGCGCGGCGCTTCCGCGCCAGAAGCGTCGATTTCGCCACTGTCAAACCTCCGCCGCTTTTCATCGTCCGACAGGAGGTCGTAGGCGCTTGCGACCTCCTTGAACCGGTTTTCGGAACTCTTGTCGCCCGGATTGAGGTCGGGGTGCAGCTTCTTGGCAAGGCGGTGGTATGCCTTGCGAATCTCGTCCTGGGTTGCGGCGCGCGCAACTCCCAGAATTTCGTAGGGGTCTTGCATTGGCTCTCCGCTACGGCCGGCGGCTGGGTCGATTGCACGGCAAGTTTCAGCACTTTGAAGCCGCACGCGCCTGAGCGCCCGCTTTAGGGGGCAAGGCAATCGCGGATTTCGGAATTCGACGAGGCCCGAGAATAGTCTTCGCGATGAAACGCCAAAAGGATCGGAAACTACTCAGCTTGCGACGCCAGGATCGGCTGACGCCTGCATGTCGGATGCGAACTGGCGGGGATGGGTAGTTTCCGAGCCTTCCCGCGCCTGACCGCTGATCGTATCGCATTGGGATCGTCAGGCGATGCAGCGTCATCGCCCCGATTCAATCCAGGAGAGCGCCATGACCGACGACAAGGACCTGAAACAGGCTGTGCTCGAAGAGTTGCAATGGGAGCCGAGCGTCAACGCCGCGCATATCGGCGTGACCGCAAAGAATGGCGTTGTGACCCTCATGGGCCATGTCGAGACCTACCCCGAAAAATTCGGGGCCGAGAGGGCTGCGCGAAAGGTCAATGACGTGAAGGCGGTCGCCGTGGAAATCGAGGTCCGCCTGCCCTACGACGTGAAACATGGCGACGAGGAAATTGCCGCTGCGGCTATCGATCGGCTGAAGTGGAGCTCGACGATTCGCAGCCACGCTGTGAAGGTGAAGGTCGAGAAGGGTTGGATCACTCTGACCGGAGAAGTCGATTGGCGCTACCAGCAGGATGCTGCGCTCAACGATGTTCGCGGACTGAGGGGCGTCGTTGGCGTTTCAAACGAGATGACTCTCAAGCAGAAGCCGAATGCGTCGAATATCCGGGACAAGATCATGGTCGCATTGGACCGGTCGTGGTTCGACCCCGCGACGATCGATGTGACCGCCGACGGCGGGCGCGTGAAACTGACGGGAACGGTCCATTCCTGGTACGAGCGGGACGAAGCGGATTCCGCCGCCTGGGCCTCGCCGGGCACAACCTTTGTCGAGAACGACATTTTCGTCAGCTGACGCAAGAGGAGCTTTGAGTAGTTTCCGAGGCTCACGCCCGACGTCGAGGTTCCTATAGTCCAATCGATGGAGGCCGAAACCGCAGGTTTGGAGCGGCCGTTTCCATCGAGGCGACAATAGGAGAATGCAATGAAGGCGTATCTGATATCGGGCGTCGCCCTGGCTATGATGGTGGGAGCGGCCCAGGCGCAGGCCGTCGCTCCGGGCGCGCAGCCCAATGTCGCGATGAAAGCGCCGCCCGGCAAGGCCGCCCACATCATTCTTCAGGATGGCGACGCGATGGTCGATGTCAAATGCGCCGATGACGAGCCGATGAAGACCTGCGCCGACATCACCCTGCAAATCCTCGAAAAACTGGTGGCTTTGCCGAAGCCCTGACCGCCGGAAATGCTTTCTGCGGGAAATCGACTCCCCGGCGTCAAGAAAAGGAATTCGGCCATGTCGCGTCTAAACGCATTTTCCTTCGCCATGGCGGCGGGGGTCGGATTGCTGTCCGCGAGTTTCGCGGAAGCGGCGATGGTCAGCCCACCGCTGCTTTCGCGCGTCGCGGCGCCGGAGACCGGCCTCGTGGTGAAAACGCAATATATTTATGGCGGCCAGAATTACTGCTGGTACCTGAATGGATGGCAGGGACCGGGCTGGTATTGGTGCGGCTATGCCTGGGACGAGGGTCTGGGCTGGGGTGGCGGTTACGGTTGGAACGGCTGGGGCGGCGGTCGAGGGCGCGTCCATTCCGGTGAACGGGCTGAGGGACGCGACAACGCGGTCGGGGTCCCTGCCGGCGCCCCCGAAGGGCGCAGAGGCGGCGGCGCGCTTGGCGGCGCGCTCGGCGGTCATCTCGGTGGCGCGCTTGGGGGGCGGATCGGCGGCCGTCTCGGCGGCGCTCCGGCCGCGCCGATCGGCGGCGGACATGTTGGAGGCGG
>Ga0182030_10008918_pt1 | contig 20641 bp, 22 predicted proteins | sample 812S3MmetaG_FD_121299 | JGI IMG/M metagenome (GOLD analysis project Ga0182030, IMG submission 121299) | Permafrost microbial communities from Stordalen Mire, Sweden - 812S3M metaG (Illumina Assembly) | ecosystem: Environmental > Terrestrial > Soil > Wetlands > Permafrost | place: Sweden... | reverse complement strand
GTGGGTGTCGCCTTCGACCGACTTGAAGTCGTTGAGCGTCATGATGCCGTGGGCGCCGAAGCTGTAGAGCAGCGCCAGCCCGATGACCCGCAGATCCGGCAGGCTGGCCGCCATGACCGCCGCGCCGGTGAACCAGGGCAGGCCCTCGTAGCAGATCGCGACGGCGGAATTGCCCCACCAGCCGTTCTTCTTCAGCCGCAGCGGCGGCGCGCTGTAGATCCAGGCGAGCGCGAGACCGAACACGGCGGCCAGGAACACCCAGAGCCCCAGCGTCGCCGCCAGCGCCAGCGAAAGCGCGGTCCACAGGCAGGCGATATAAAAACCCCAGCGGCCGGGGATGCGGCCCGAGGGGATCGGCCGGTTCGGCTCGTTGATGGCGTCGACGTGGCGGTCGAACCAGTCGTTGACGGCCTGGCTGGTCGCGCAGACGAACGGCCCTGCGAGCGCGACGCCCGCCGCCACCGCGCCGAGCCGCGTCATGATCGGCAGTCCGCTGGAGACGATGCCGCAGCCGAACGCCCACATCGGGGCGAACCAGGTGATCGGCTTGAGCAGCTCGAGAACGGCGCTCGGCTCGGGGCTACTACGCATGAAGTGCAAACTAGGGCTGCCCTTCCCGAGTGTCAAGTTTCATTGACGCTTGGTTGGGTCGCTCGCGCGTGCCGATTTTGTGGGGTAGCAAAATCCCGAAAGCGCGGTGGTTTTCACCCTCTCCCCAACCCTCCCCCGTCAAGGGGGAGGGAGTCTGCGGCGCTTCCATCTAAACACGCCAGATTCTAAGCCCGGCTCCAGCTCAGCAGGAAGCGACAGCACGGCGAATCCGCGGCGCAGCAAGCGGTCTCGCGCACATGCGTGCGGGGCGACACCAGCGTTTGAAACAGGCGCTCGAACACGCCCGCGTGCCAGACGCAGAGCTTGCGACCGCCCGTGTGGCCGGCGCAGAACGGGTTGTCGTAGATCTCGAAGATCGCGGCTTCGTCGACCGCCGCCGAGAACCGGCCGGAGCCGGCGAAGGTCCAGGCGTTGGACCGGATGGCGCGCGTCAGGCCGCGGGCGGCGAGCCCCGCCGGCGCGGCGCGCAAGGCGAGCTGCGCGAGCTTGGGGATGCGGTTCGCGAGCAGATAATCGGCCGTCGTGCGCCCGGCCTCAGTGAGCACGGCGTCGGCGGCCTCCGGCGGCAGCACCGCGCGCACGGCGGTATGCAGGCGGGTCGCGTCGGTCTCGGCGATCATCTGCTGCGGCGGGGCGTCGACCCAGGCCGGCAGCCCCGCGTGCTGCGCCACGGATTTCGCCAGCGCCTCGTCGCGACGCCTCAGCGCCGCAAACACCTGGATTGCGGCGTTCGGCCCGACACTTGCGGAGTTTTTGGTCGACAGCGAAGCTTCCCCCGTCCGTGCGCGCGCGTTTCCAATAGCTACGCGCTTGCGAAGGCGGGACTTTGACCGGCGTCAACCTGGCTTGACAAGCGAGGGTAGCCGCGCGCCGCCCGGCTACGTGCCGGCCACCGTCACGTCCGGCGCGTCGGGGTGCTTCATGCCGACGATATGGTAGCCGGCGTCGACATGCAGGATCTCGCCGGTCACGCCGCGCGACATCGGCGACAGCAGGTAGACGGCGGACTGGCCGACCTCCTCGATCGTCACCGTGCGCCGCAGCGGCGAATTGTACTCGTTCCAGCGCAGGATGTAGCGGAAGTCGCCGATGCCCGAGGCGGCCAGCGTCTTGATCGGCCCGGCGGAGATCGCGTTGACGCGGATGTTCTGCTGGCCGAGATCGGCGGCGAGATAGCGCACGCTCGCCTCCAGCGCCGCTTTGGCGACGCCCATCACGTTGTAGTGCGGCATCCATTTCTCGGCGCCGTAATAGGTCAGCGTCAGCAAGGCGCCGCCGTTCTTCATCAACTTTTCGGCGCGCTGGGCGACGGCGGTGAAGGAATAGCACGAGATCATCAGCGATTTCGTGAAGTTGTCCTCGGTCGTCTCGATGTAGCGGCCTGTGAGCTGGTCTTTGTCGGCGAAGGCGACGCAGTGGACGACAAAATCGATCCCGCCCCACAGCTTCTCCGCTTCGGCGAAGACCGCGTCGATGCTGGCGCTCTCGGTGACGTCGCAATGGCCGAGCACATGCGCGCCCAACTCTGCGGCGAGCGGGCGCACGCGTTTCTCCAAAGCCTCGCCCTGGAAGCTGAGCCCGATCTCCGCCCCGGCCGCGCGCGCGGCCTTGGCGATGCCATAGGCGATCGAGCGGTTGTTGGCGACGCCGAGAATGACGCCCTTCAGCCCGCGCAATGCGCCCTCAGCTCCCGATGTGCCCGTCATACCGTCTCCGCGCTGGTCTCGCCGACCTGCCTTCCCATAGCCTTGCCCAAGGGATATGGGAAGGCGGCGCAAGGCCGGCGCGACATTTCTCCCGAGGCCTCGAATAATCCGCTTTCGCGAAAAGTCGGAATTGAATAGAGTGCTTAACCAGTCCTTACCGGCTTCAGGTCCTTCGACGTGCCACACACAAGAGAATGGGCTGACGACGCAAACGGCTTACGGCGCTTCGGTTTGGCGCTAGTTCGCGACGAACGTTTAGTGCTTGACGATTCGGCCGCTGCGCGGCTCGTCGACAAGCTGATTCGTCAGAGTTGCGTTGCGCCCATCGCCGAGTTCGCGCGCGCGAACGGCCGAGCCGGCGCCTACGCCCGCTTCGTGCAGCTCCACCGCCGCCACGTCCGCCGCATGGCGCTCGACGAGGACGCCGCATGGACCGAATCCGCCGCGCGCGGCCCTAGCGTCGTCAGCGGCATGCGCGCGCTGCCGCTCGAATTGCGCGAGGCGCTGCTGCTCGTCAGCCTCGCCCGCTTCACCCACATCGAAGCGGCGCAGGCGCTCGACATCCCGCTCAATCGTCTGGTCGAGCGGCTCGAACGCGCGCGCTGCCGCCTCGCCGCCCACATGGGCGTCGACGTCGACGCCGGCGCCGCGAGTTGGGCCGGCGCGGCCCATCTCAGGGTCATCAAATGAGCGAAGGCTACGGCAGTCCGGACGCCCACGCCTATGTCGACAACAGCCTGAACCCTGCCGACCGCGCCGCCTTCGAGGCGGCGATGCGCCGCGACGCCAAGCTGCGCACCCGCGTGGACGCCTGGGAGGCGCAGAACGAGGCGGTTCGGCTGGCCTTCGGCGCGGCGCCGCGACCACGCCCGCCGGCGCTCGCAAGACCGTCGAACGAGAACGCCGCCCGGACTCCGGCGCGGGTCGCCGAGCTGAAGCCGCGGCTGGCGGGCGAGAAGGCGGCGCGTGCGCGGGCTGTGTCGCGCTGGCCGGCGGCGATGTCGGCGCTCTGGCTTTCGTCGCGGCGATGATTGCGGGAACCGGCGGCCCGGACGACCCGCGGGCGGCGCTGATTTCGCAGGCGGCGACGGCGCTGCGGGCCGCCTCCGCCTTCGCCGACATGCGGCTCGATTTCGTCACCGACGATCCGCGCGTCCTCTCGGCGTGGCTCTCCGGCCGATTCGCGCGGCTGCCTGCGGAGCGGTTCGCCGCGCCGGGATGGTCGCTGATCGGCGCGCGCATCGTTCCCGGCGTCGATTCGGCGGCGGCGTTGGCGCTCTTCGAGGACGCGCTTGGCGGTCGCGCCGCCCTCATGCTGGAGCCGACCGACGCGCTGCCAGACTTTTCGCCGCAGGCCCGCAACGACGCCGACGAGACCGCGGTCGCGGGCGTCGACAACGGCGTCGCCTATGCGGCGGTTGGTCCGCGCCATTCCGGCGTCGGCGCGCTGGCTCTGACGCGTCCGCCCGGCGACAGGGTTCAGCCGCCGCCGTAGCGGGCGGCGACGTCGCGGGCGAGCCGCTGCGTCTCGTCGAGATAGACGGCGATGGCCTCGCGCGCGTTCGCCGTGCAGACTCGGTAGGTCGTCCGGTAGCCTTCGAAGCCGCGGTTGAACGCTCCCGCAAGCTGGTCCTTGGCCTCCTGCGGGCGCGGGTCGGACTCGATGAGGTGAGCCATCTTGGCGCGAAACTCGCCGCCGTCGCCGTCGTGGCAGAGTTCGCGCAGATAGGCGAGCGCGCCCATGAGTTCGCCGAGCCGCAGCAGGTCGCCTTCGTAGGGCGGCGCCTCGACGCGCGGCGCCGGGCTCGGGCTCGGCGCGGGCTTGGCCGCCGGCGCGGCTTGCGCGAAAACCAGGACAAGCGCGAGGACGGCGGGGCTCACAGGCCGACGAGCCCGGCGGCCCGCGCAACGATTTCAGGCAGCTCCGGCGTCGTCAGGCGGTCGCCGAGCGCGTAAGGGTCGACCCAGGCGATGGCGTCGACCTCCTCGCTCAAGCCGGGCTCGCCGCTGAGCCAGCGCGCCGCGAAGACGCAGATGACGAAATGCGCGCGCACCTCGGCGCCGTCGCGGTGGATCGGCTCGACGTGGCGAACGAAACGAAACTCGTCGGCGACGACGCCGACCTCCTCCATCAGCTCGCGCGCCGCCGCCTCGGCCAGCGTCTCGCCGACCTCGACCACGCCGCCGGGCAACGAAAACGCGCCCGCCCAGGGCGCCCGCGCCCGCCGAGCGACGAGCGCGCGGCCATCGCGGAATACGGCGGTCGAGACGGCGACGATGGGACGCGCCGGATAGAGCCGGTCCGCCGGGCCGTCGCTCAAGGATAGAGCCGCCGCCGCGTCCAGCCGGCGCCTTGCCGGGTGAAGCGCACGCGGTCGTGCAGGCGGAAGGCGCCGTCCGCCCACAGCTCGACCTCGACCGGCGTCAGCCGGTAGCCGCGCCAATAGTCGGGCCGCGGAATCTCGCCGTCGCCGAATTTTGCGCCGTATTCGGCGGCGCTCGCCTCCAGCGCCGCGCGCGACCCGAGCGGGCGCGACTGCTGGCTGGCCCAGGCGCCGATCTGCGAATTGCGCGGGCGGGAATGGAAATAGTCGTCCGCCGCGGACGCGTCGAGCGGCGTCACCGGGCCACGGAACCGCGCCTGCCGGCGCAAAGATTTCCAATGGAACAAAGCCGCCGCCTTGGGCTGGCCATCGAGTTGGCGTCCCTTGGCGCTCTCGGCGTTGGTGTAGAATAAGAGGCTGTCGGCCTCGACGCCTTTACACAGCAGCATGCGCACGTCGGGCAGGCCGTCGGCGTCGACGGTCGCCAGCGACATCGCCTCGGGATCGTTGATCTCTTTCGCCCGCGCCTGCTCGAACCATTGCTGGAACAAGGCGAAAGGCTCCTCGCAGGCGTCGAGGTCACGATTGGTTAAGCTTGCGTCGCTCAAGATGCGGGTCTCTGGAGATGGCTTTGTCGTGAACCCCATAAAGGCTTTCGTCCCGCGATGCGAGAGCAGGCTTGGCCTGCTCGCTTTGGCGGCGGTTCTCGCCCTCGGCGGCTGCTCGATGCCAATCGGCGGTCTCATCGACCCGCTGCCGACCGCCTCGGTCAAGTCGCCGACCTATCCGTTCGCGGCAGAGGACTGGCCGAAGGCGCAGGGGGCGCTGCTGGCGGCGATCCGCGCCGACGAGGTCGCGGACTGGCGCGCCGAGAGCGGCGGGGAGGGAACTGTGGTCGGCGTTGGCCCGGCTTACGCGAAAGCCGGCGCGACCTGCCGCGCGTTCGAAGCGCGCATCGACAAGGGCGAAGAGAAGCACGCCATCCAGGGCGCGGTGTGCGAGAAGGACGGCAAGGCGACGATCTCGGACGTCGGCGCGTTCCGGGGGGCCTGAGAGCGCTTCATTTCACGATCGGGAATCGGGCTTGAGGCGGCCGTGTGCTATGCGTCGGCCTCCGCGGGTTTGCGTCTATGTATCCGGATCTGCCGCTCGAATTCGTCATCTTCGGCACGGCGATCAGCCTGCAAGGCTCGGCCGCGGCGAAGGCCAACTGGGTCGGTCATGTGCGAGAATCGGCGCGCAAGGCGCGCGGCGGGGACGGCTGGGCGCTCGAAGTCCCGCTGGCTGTGACGCTCTATTTCTTTCCGCTCGGCGAGATGAGGGGCGACCTCGATAACGTCATCAAGCCTATCCTCGACGGTCTCTCGCGTTGCGTCTACGTCGACGACCGGCAGATCGAACGCATCGTGGTTCAGAAGTTCGAGCCTAAAAGTGTTTGCGTTCTCGAACCCAAGCGCCGCCCTGCTTGACGCGATGGGAGCTGACCGGGCGGCGAACTATGTTAAGGTAAGCGACGACCTGCACGAGGAGCTGACGTGATGTCTTCGATGGCGGCCGTCGAACGAGAAGCGCTGGACGCCATCGAAACGCGCTTGACAAGCGCCGGCTATCGCCTCGTCCGTCGCCCGGAACCGCTACAATTGCCCGATTTTCTGCGCGACGCCTCGCCCGACGCCATCGCTCTGGGAGGCCCGCCCAATCTCCTGATCGAGGTCTTGCGCAGACCCGCGTTCGACGACGCTCATGTCGAGACCGGCAAGATCGGCAAGATCAAGTCCTCGCTCGCTGGGCATCCGGACTGGCGTCTGGAGGTCGTTCTCGCGCGCCATTCTGTTACAGCGCCCAGGGCCGCGAGCGCGGCTGAGATCGCGCTGCGCCTCGACGAGGTGCGCCGGCTTTCCGCCTCGGAGCCCTCGGGGGCGCTGCTCCTGGCCTGGTCGCTGCTCGAAGCCGCCGTTCGCGCGCTTAAGCCAGAGAGCGCCCAACCTGCGCTGTCTCCCGGCTCCATGATCGAACTTGCGGTGAGCTTGGGATATCTGAGCCAGGCCGACGGCGAAGCCCTGCGTCACAGCGCGCGGCGGACAAACGCCATCGCGCACGGCGATCTCTCGTCTCCGGCGACGACCGAAGAGGTTGCCGAAGTGCTCGACCGGGTCGCGACGCTGGCCGCCGCGCTGCGCGAGCGCGGGCTTTGAGCCCCGCGCCGACGGATCTTGCGCGTTTATCGCGTTCCACCCAAATAAGAGCCAAATCAACGCGCGCCGCTCAAGCGGGCGCGGGGAGTTCGGGGCTGATAGATGCGCGATCCCTATTCTGTGCTCGGGCTGGCGAAATCCGCCAGCGCCGCTGAGATAAAGTCGGCTTTCCGCAAGCTGGCGAAGAAATACCATCCGGACCAGAGCAAAGAGCCCAAGGCGAAGGAGCGCTTCGCCGAGATCGGGCAGGCCTACGAGATCGTCGGCGACGAGAAGAAGCGGGCGGCCTTCGACCGCGGCGAGATCGACGCCGAGGGCAAGCCCAAGGCGCCGCAGTTCGAAGGCTTCCAGGCGGGTCCTGGCGGGTTCCGCAATTTCCACTTCGATTACGGCGGCGGCGACCCCGGCCACGGCATCGATCCCGATATTTTCGCCGAGATGTTCGGCGGCGGGATGAAAAGCCGCGCCAGGCCGCCGCAGCGCGGCCAGGACGTCGCCGTCTCCGTCTCCGTGCCGCTCGCGCAAGTGGCGACCGGCGGCGACGTACGCGTGGCGTTGCCGACCGGCAAGACGCTCGACGTTTCGGCGCCCGTCGGTTTCGAGGACGGCAGGACCATTCGGCTGCGCGGCCAGGGCGAACCCGGCGTACGCAACGGCCCGCCCGGCGATGCGCTGGTGACTCTGCGCTACGCGCCGCATCCGCTGTTCAAGGTCGAGGGCCGCGATTTGAGGCTCGATCTGCCGATCGCGTTGTACGAGGCGGTGCTGGGGGCGAAGGTGCGAGCGCCGACGCTGTCGGGCGCGGTCGAGATCACCGTGCCCGCGAACACCAGCAGCGGGCGGGTGCTGCGGCTCCGCGGCAAGGGGCTGCCGGGTTCGGGCGAAGCGGCTGCGGGCGATCTGTTTGTGATCCTGCGCATCGCCTTGCCCGCGGCCGAGGACGCCGGCCTCGCCGAACTCATGCGCGAATGGCGCGACCAGAAACCCTACGATCCCCGGGCGGGCATGGGCGCCTGAACCGCGACTTTAGGGGCGGCAAACAAGGTTAACGCGGCGTTAACCGATTTCGCCATGTTTCCAGGCCCTTGAGCAACGGCTCGCGCCCGTCTCCACACTTCCGCCGCCATTCAGCCAGCGTTCACATGGCCTCCGGCTTACTGGCCCCAGTCGAATCAAATATTGAGCCGGCGTTGACCGGCGGCGGGGTTCGGGGGCGTTTCGCGCGGCTTTCAACAGCCGCGAGTTTTTGCATGACCGTCACGTCGCGGGTCGCGTCGGCTTGAGGAATCAAGCCGTGTCGATTGCGTCTGCCCGACCCGAAACCCTATTGAGAGACGCCGAGTCGCTCGTCGCATTTCCCATGCGGCGCAGCGAGGCCGGCGCCTCCGTCATCTCCGACGGCGACATGCTGCGCTGGCGCTACGGCGAGCGGCTCGAGGACGTGATCGCGGACGCCTGCCGCCGCCACGCCGACCGCGTCGCCGTCTCGCTCGACGGCCTCGACATCACTTTCGCCGAACTCGACGCGCGCGCCAATCAGATGGCGCGGCTGTTTCGCGAACTCGGGCTGAAGCCCGGCGACCGCGTCGCCGTGCTGCTCGACCGCGGCCTCGACTGCTACGTGACGCTGCTCGGCCTGCTGAAGGCGCGCGCCGCCTATGTGCCGATTGACGCCAACCACCCCGCCGACCGGCTCGCCTATATCCTCGAAGACTCCAACGCGCTGATGGCGGTCGCGCACCAGCGTTTCGCCGACCGCTTCCCCGCGGAGCTGCCGGTCGTGGTGCTCGACCGCGCGCGCTACCAGATCGCCGCCCAGCCCGACGCGCCGCTCGACGAGGATCGCGGCGTGGGGGCCGACCAGCTCTGCTATGTGCTGTACACCTCGGGCACGACCGGGCGGCCGAAGGGGGTCGCGGTCGCGCATCCCTCGATCTGCAATTTCGTCCGCGTCGCCGCCGAGAGCTACGGCTTCGGCCCCGGCGACCGCGTCTATCAGGGCATGTCGGTCGCCTTCGACTTCTCGGTCGAGGAGCTTTGGGTGCCGCTCGTCGCGGGCGCGACGCTGGTTCCCAACGCCTCGGCCAACAGCCTGTTCGGCGAGGAGCTTGCCGAATTCCTGGAGACGCGGCGCGTCACCTGCTTCTGCTGCGTGCCGACGCTGCTGGCCTCCATCGAGCGCGACCTCGTTTCACTTCGCGTGCTGCTGATCGGCGGCGAGGCCTGCCCGCCGGCTTTGGTCAAGCGCTGGAGCCGGCCGGGGCGCTCGCTGCTCAACAGCTACGGCCCGACCGAGGCGACCGTCACCGCCACGCTCGGCCACATGTCGCCGGACAAGCCGGTCACCATCGGCCGGCCGCTGCCGACCTATTCCATCGTCATCCTCGACGCCGAGCGTCCCAAGGCGCTGCCGATGGGCGAGGCCGGCGAGATCGGCATCGCCGGCATCGGCGTCGCCGAGGGCTACCTCAACCGGCTGGAGCTGACGCAGGCCAAGTTCATCGCCGACTTCCTCTCGATCCCCAACAACCCGTCGGGGCGCATCTACCGCACCGGCGATCTCGGCCGCATCAACGCCGAGGGCGAGATCGAGTACCTCGGCCGCATCGACACCCAGGTGAAGTTGCGCGGCTATCGCATCGAGCTGACCGAAATCGAATCGGTTCTGCTCGAAGTGGAGGGGATCAGCCAAGTCGCCGTGGCGACGTTCGAGCCCGTGGCCGGCGCGCCGGAGTTGGTCGCCTATTACTCGGTCAAGCACGGCGCGACGGCGCCCGCTCCGGCTGACATCGTCGCGCATCTGCGCCAGCGCCTGCCCGCCTATATGACGCCGGCCTATCTGGAGCGGCTGCCGTTCATCCCGATGCTGGTCTCGAACAAGGCCGACCGAGCCAAGCTGCCGAAGCCGAAGTCGCCGCCGATCCGCATCAGCGCCAGCCACGCCGAGCCGGAAACCGCACTGGAGCGGCTGCTGTGCGAGGCGCTGAAGGCGTCGCTGGCGCTGGAGACGGTCTCCATCGACGGCGACTTCTTCAAGGAATACGCCGCGCATTCGCTGCTGATGGCGCGCTTCTGCGCCCGCATCCGCCAGAGCGCGCCGCATATGCAGGTCGCGATGCGCGACATCTACCAGCACACGACCGTGCGCCGCCTCGCCGCCGCGCTGTCCTGCGCCAAGCCGACGGTCGAGACCTACGCCGAGGCGCCCGCGCAAGCCGCGAGCCGTCTCGCCTATGCGCTGACCGGCGCGGCGCAATTCGCGTTCTATGTCGTGGCGGGGCTGATCGGCGTCTACGCGCTGCAGCTCAGCTTCGGCTTCACCTACGCCGCGGTCCGTTCGCCCTGGGCGCTCGCCGGCCGGGCCGAGATCGTCGTCTCCGGCTGGTTCCTCGGCCTCAACGCGCTCGCCATCGCCGCCAAGTGGCTGCTGATCGGCCGCGCGAAGCCGACGACGATCAAGCTGTGGAGCGTCGACTATTTCCGCTTCTGGGTGGCGCGCCGGCTTATCACCATCGCGCCCGCCTTCCTGTTCGCGGGCGAGCCTTTGTTCAATCTGTTCCTGCGCTGCCTCGGCGCCAAGATCGGCGCGCGCGCGGTGATCTCGACCGCCGCCGTTCCGGTGACGGCGGACCTGTTCGAGGTCGGCGAGGACGCCGTCGTCGCCCGCCGCGTCATGGCGCCGGGCTACGGCGCGGTCGGGCAGGATCTGAGCTTCGGCGCGATCTCTATCGGCAAGGGCGCCTTCGTCGGCGAGGGCAGCGTGCTCGACATCGACACGGCGCTCGGCGATTTCGCCCAGCTCGGCCACGTCTCCTCGCTGCAGCGCAGCCAGCGCGTGCCCGACGGCAAGCGCTATCACGGCTCGCCGGCCGAGGAGACGCACACCAATTTCCGCCTCGTCGACGAGTTGACCACGAGCCGCCTGCGCCGCGTCCTGTTCACGCTCGGCCAGCTCGTGCTGGCGCTCGTCGTGCTCGGCCCGCTCGCCGACGCCGCCGCGACCGGCGTGCTTACCTTGTGGGTCGCCGACGCGGACGTCGCGGCCCTTAGCGCGCATCCCGGCAACACGGCGTACGAGTTGCTCTTTCCAGTGTTTGGCGTGACCGCGGCGCTGTTCGCCTCCGGGCTCGTCATGGGTCTGGCGTCGCTCTACGCCTATCCCCGCCTGCTCAACCTGCTGCTGCGCGAGGGCCGCCACTACCGGCTTTATGGCTTCCACCACTTCGTCGAGCGCAACGTCAGCGCGATCTCCAACTCCGGCTTCTTCCACCTGCTGTTCGGCGACAGCGTGCTGATCGAGAAATACCTGCGCTTCTCCGGCGTCAAGCTGGCGCGCTCGGCCTCGACCGGCTCCAACTTCGGCACCGAGCAGGCGTTCGAGAACCCGTTCTTCTGCGAGATCGGCGCCAACAGCGTCGCCTCGGACGGGCTCATCATGGGCAACGTGCAGTTCTCCAGCCACGCCTTCCGCATCGGGACGGCGCGCGTCGGGGCCGACAGTTTCATGGGCACCGACGTGTTCGTACCGCCCGGCGCGCGGCTCGGCGACAACGTCTTGATGGGCACCAAGGTCATGGTTCCCATCGACGGCCCGATGCGCGAGAACGTCGGCCTGCTTGGCTCGCCCGCCTTCGAGATCCCGCGCGCCGCGACGCGCGACCTGGAGCTGGTCGGCCGGCTCGATTCGGCGCAGCGCCGGCAGCGTCTGGCCGAGAAGACCAGGGCCAACCTCGCCACAATGGCGATGGTGCTCGCCAAGGGGTTCGCGTTCGATCTCGTCGGCCTCTACCTGCTGACCCTGACGGCCGAACTCTACGGCTGGCGCAATCTGTGGGCGATGTCGGCGGTGCTCTCCTTCCTCGCGGTCTTCATGATCGGGCTCGACATTTTCGTCGAGCGTTGGGCCTATGGCTTCCGGATGATGAAGCCGCTCGTCGCCACCAGCTACGACCGCGCGTTCTGGGAGATCGAGCGCTACTGGAAGCTCAGCGGCTCCGGCTCGCACTCGACCTTCTTCGGCGGCACGCCGTTCCGGCCGATGGTGATGCGGCTGTGCGGCGCGCGCATCGGCCGTTGCGTCTACGACGACGGCGTCAACATGAGCGAGCGTTCGCTGGTCGAGATCGGCGACGGCGCGGTCATCAACCAGGGCGTGATGCTGCAATCGCATAGCCTTGAGGAAGGCGCCTACAAGTCGGACTTCATCCGCATCGGCGCCGGCGCGACGCTCGGGGTCGGCTCGTTCGTCCATTACGGCGTGACGATGGGCGAGCGCGCCCGGCTCGATCCCGACGCGTTCCTGATGAAGGGCGAGATCGCGCCCGCCGATTCGCGCTGGCGCGGCAACCCCGCCCGCCTCGTCGGCCGCCGCGCCGAGCCGATGTTGATGGCGGCGGAGTGAGGCTTGCGGCCCTCGGCGTCCGCCTGGCGATTCGCGCAATCGCGCCGGGCGACGAGGCCGCCTTCGCCGAGCCGGGCGAGCCTCTCGCCCGTCGCCGCGCCAGCGGGGCGGCGCGCGTCGCCGCCCGCGTGGCTCTCGCCGCGCTCGGCGGCCCCGCCGACGCCGCCCTGCCCCGCTCGCCCGGCCGCTTCCCGCTATGGCCGCCGGGCTTCGTCGGCTCGCTCGCGCATGACGAGGAGATCGCCGTCGCCGTCGCCGCCCGCTCGGAGCGCGCCGCAGCGCTCGGCGTCGACATCGAGCCCGCGAAGCCGCTGCCGGAAGACGTCGCCGGGATCGTGCTGAAGCAGTCCGAGCGGCTCGCCTGCGCCCGCGACCCGACGCTGTCGCGTGCGGTGTTCGCGGCCAAGGAGGCGGTCTACAAGGCGATCAACCCGCTCGACGGCAGCCCGCTGGAATACGAGGATATCGAGGTGAACCTTGCGGGCGGGACCGCGCGTCTGCGCGACGGGCGGGCGCTGCGGCTGGTGTGGGAACGCGGCGACCTCCTAGTTTTCGCGAAACGACAGGGCCTGCGAGCGTCGCCGCATCGGGAGCCTGCGGCGGCCGCGCCCCCTGATCGGCCGGCGCCCGTCGAGAGCATCCTCGTCGTCGCCGTGGTTCAGCCTCCGGCCATCCGCGCGACGAGATCCTGGGCCTCCTTCTTCAGCGCAGGATAGCCCGCCCCCGACTTCACCGCCTTGCCCTCGCAGGCGAGCCAATCCTCGCTCCCCTTGCTCCGGACTTTCTCGCTCTCGTCGATGAGCTTCTCGTCGGTGGCCCCGCCCTTCTGGTAGGCTGCGCTGAGCTTGGCGGCCTTTTCGCTCGCGGCGTCCCAGACGCCCTTGCAGGCGGGAAGCTCCGCCGCCTTGTTCGCCGCCTCCGAATCGGTGACGACGACCCGCCCGCCCGTGACAACCGCCGCGACGATGCGGTCGATCGCCGAGGGTCCGACGTCCTGCGACCAGCGGCCGAGCGCGGCGAAGGCGAAATCGGCCCCGGCGGGCTTGTCGACCTCGATCTCCAGCGCGCGCGAGAAGGCCGCATCGGGCGCGATGGCGAGCGTGTAGAAATCGTCGGTCCGCAGCGCCTCCGCCGCCGTCGCCGGCAGATGGGTGTCGGCGTCGGCCGCGCGCGCCTTGAGCCAGGCGGCGAACAGCGGGCGGGTCGTCACGACGAGCTTCGAGCCGTCGGGCTTGTCCGGCGTCGGCTCGAAGCTGAGGCCGTCGAGCGTGCCGTTGCCGGGGCCGTCGCCGAGCGTATCCAGATTGACCTTGGGGGCCACGAGAAATCCCTTGACCGCGACCGGGCCGACGATGGCGACGAGGCGCTTTTGCAAATCCGCGAGGGCGGCCTTTTCGGTCGACTGGATCTTCGCGTTGCTGGCGTTGGCGGCGTCGAGCTTCTTCATCGCGGCAAGCGCCTTATCGCGGGCGGCGAGATAGCCCTCAACTGGCGAGGCCGCTTGGGTGGGGGCCGCGGCGATGAGAAGCGCGGCGAGAAGGACAGAATTGCGCATGTTCGACCCCCCAAGGCGAAGCCGCTCCTCGTATCACGCCCCGGGCGGCGGGCGCATCGTCTAGGGCGACTCCGCGTCGCCGTAGCGGTCGCGCAACGCCTCCGCCCGGTCGATGTCGCGGCGAATGCGACAGACGAGCCGGCGCTCGTACATCGAGCCGCTGAGCCCCGTTTCGACCAGCGGCAAATCCGCGCATTCGCGGTCGCGCAACATACGCCAGGCGTCGCCAGCGGCGCGCAGGCCGCGCGCGGCGCCGTCGGCGACAACCGGATTGACGCCGGGCTTGCGGCCAATCGCCGCGAGCGCGGCGTGTTCGGCGTCCTCGACCGAGCGGTCGGCCAATACCGCAGCGAGGCTGAGACAGGGCGCCCAGTCGCGCGCCGCGGGCTCGCAGGCGCCATAGGGTTTTCCGCGGCTCGGCGCGACGGGCGCAAGAAGCGCCGGGGCCGGCGGCGGGAGCGGGGGCTGATCCGCGACGGGCGCGGGGGGCGGCGGCTTCGGCGGGTCGGGCGGAGGCGGCGGGGGCGGCGGCAGCTTGTGCGCCGGCGCGTTCGGGTCGCTGTACATCGGCGCGAACATGTCCGGCGCGATCTGCCGGACTTCCTGCGCGCAGGCCGCTGCGGCGCTCAGGATTAAGGCGACGACGGCCGCGGCTCGCCAGCTTTGTAAGTTGTTACGAATTTGTCGCTCACCGTGTCGCGCAGCGCGTTGAAGAAGCGTCCGCAGCCCGACGCATGGCGCCAACGCTCGGCGTGGACGCCCCTCGTGTTGTCGCGGAAATAGAGGAAGTCCGTCCATTCCTCGTCGGTCGCCGTCTGCGGCTCGCGCTTCAGATGCGCCTGCCCGCCATATTTGAATTCGACCTCAGGTCGCTCCATTTCGCAATAGGGGCAGCGGATCAGCAGCATGGTTCTCAAGCCCTCAATGCGCGACGGCGGCGGCGGCGGCCTCGTTGACCAGCGCGCCGGAGCGGAAGCGGTTAAGCGAGAACGGCGCGGCGATGGCGTTAGGCTCGCCGGTGGCGACGAGATGGGCGAACACATGGCCCGAGCCCGGCGTCGCCTTGAACCCGCCGGTGCCCCAGCCGCAGTTGACAAAGAGGCCCGGCACGTCGGTCTTCGACAGGATCGGCGAGCGGTCGGGCGTGGTGTCGACGATGCCGCCCCAGTTGCGCAGCATCTTCAGCCGCGAGGTAATCGGGAACATCTCGACGATCGCCTCCAGCGTCGCGACCGCGATATGCGGTCCGCCGGTTTGGCTGTACGAGACATAGGCGTCCGTCCCCGCGCCGATCACGAGTTCGCCCTTGTCGGATTGCGACATATAGGCGTGGATCGCGTTGGACATGACGACGCAGGGCATCACCGGCTTCAGCGGCTCCGACACCAGCGCCTGCAGCGGGAACGATTCGAGCGGCATCCGCAAGCCCGCCATGCCCATCACGACGCTGGTGTTGCCCGCGGCGACGACGCCGACCTTCGGCGCCAAAATCGCGCCCTTCGTCGTGTCGACGCCGCTGACCGCGCCCGAGGCGTCGCGCAGGATGCTCTTGACCTCGCAGTTCTGGATGATGTCGACGCCGCGCGCGCTCGCCGCTCGCGCGTAGCCCCAGGCGACGGCGTCGTGGCGGGCGGTGCCGCCGGTGCGCTGCAGCGCCGCGCCGCGCACGGGATAACGGATCGAGGGGTCGATGTTGAGGATTGGGCAGAACTCCTGCGCCTGCTCCGGCGTCAGCCATTCGTTGGGAATGCCGGCGAGCCGGTTGGCGTAGACGTGGCGGCGGAAGGTCTGCTCGTCGTGATGGTTGTGCGCGAGCATCAGGACGCCGCGCGGCGAGAACATCACGTTGTAGTTCAGCTCCTGGCTCAGGGTCGTCCACAGCTTGTGGGCGTGGGCGTAGATCGCCTCGGAGGCGGGCCACAGATAGTTGGAGCGCACGATGGTGGTGTTGCGGCCGGTATTGCCGCCGCCGAGCCAGCCTTTCTCGACGACGGCGATGTTGGTCATGCCGTGCTCTTTGGCCATGTAGTAGGCGGTCGCGAGGCCGTGGCCGCCGGCGCCGACGATGACGGCGTCGTAGGCGCGCTTGGGGCTGGCCGAGCGCCATTGCTCCGGCCAATCCTGATGGCCTGCGAACGCCTGACGCGCGAGGCTGAGAAGCGAAAACTTCAACGGGACCCCCTTTGCGGCAAGCTTATGTCGGCCGGCGGCCGCTTCGTCAAAGCTTTCTAGCGGCAGGGCGGGCGGGCCGCGCGCGCAATCCTTCATTGGCCGCCCCAACTCAGGTGATGGCGCGGCAAATTACCGCTGGCGCGGGCCGGGGCGGCGGGCCAATATCGCCGAGGCGGAGCGTCGCGAGGTTTTTGAGCTGATGATCGGGGACCGAAGCGCGTTCTCGCAGCCGGCGACTTGGGCGGTAATCGGCATCGCCGCGGTCGGCTGGCTGGTCGCGCTGTATTTCTGGTCCGACGCGGTCGGCCTTCGCGCCGACGGCGAAGAGGCTTTGCGCCGCACCGAGGTCGCGCGCCAGGAGCTGGTCGGCGAGTTGCAGAATCTGCAGGAGTCCGTCGGCTCGGCGGCCGAGCTGCGCAAGAAGCTGGACGACGGCCGCAAGGCGCTCGACGACGCGGTGGCGCAGCGCACCAGCGTGCAGGGCGACCTCGCCGAACTGACCCGCAAGGTCGACGAGACCGAGCTTTCGCTCGCCTCCGAGACCGACCAGCTCGATTCCAAGACGGCGCTGCTGAAGGACACGACGAACAACCTCAAGACCGCGCAGGACGAGCTGGCGGAGCTTGACGCGCAGAAGTCCGCCGTCATCGCGGACCTGGAGAAAGCACAGGCCGCTCTCGCCGAGGCGCAGGCGCGCGCGCGTGCGGCGGATGCTTCCGCCGTCGCCGCCAAGACCGCGGAGGCGGAGGCGCGCGCCCAGGCCGACGCGGCCAAGGCGCAGCTTGACGAGTTGCAGGCCAAGATCGGCGCCGCGCGCAAGCCGCCGCCGTGACAGACCCGCTGGCCTGCCCCGATCCGCTCGCGGAGCGCCGCTTCGCCTATGCCGAGGGCTTGCTGAAGGACCGCGATTTCGAGGCGGCGGCCGAGGTTTACCAGCAGGCGCTTGAGCTTGCGCCCGACTGGGCGCCGGCCTGGGTCGCGCTGGCGCAGGCGCGCGAGACGCTCGGCGATTCCGGCGGCGCGGCGGCGGCCTACGCGCAAGCCTTGCGCGCCGATCCCAGCGACCGGCAAGGCGCCGGCCCGCGCCTCGCCCGGCTCGAAGGCGGCGAGGCTGCGGCGCTGCCGCCCGCCTACGTCGCGCGGCTATTCAGCGATTACGCGCCGAGGTTCGAGCAGCATCTGGTCGAGACGCTGCGCTATTGCGGCCACGAGCTGATGGCGCACGCGCTCGACGCCATCGCGCCCGGCCGGCGGTTCCGGCTCGCGCTCGATCTCGGCTGCGGCTCGGGACTTGCGGGGCGGGTGCTGCGCGACCGGGTCGAGCGGCTCGTCGGGGTCGACCTTGCGCCCGGCATGATCGCTCTTGCGGAGGCGACGGGCGTCTATGACGAGCTTGCGGTGGCTGATCTCGCGGACTTCCTCGCCGTCCGGCCGGCGGGGGCGGCGGATCTGGCCTTCGCCGCCGACGCCTTCTGCTATTGCGGCGACCTGACGCCGATCTTCGCCGCGGCGGCGGCGGCGCTGGCGCCCGGTGGGCTGTTCGTGTTCACGGTGGAGAGCGGGCCGGCGCCGTTCGCGCTGGGGCCGAAGTTGCGCTTCCAGCATTCCGACGCGCATATCGGCGAGGCGGCGGCGCGGGCGGGGCTGCGGCTCGCGTTCTTCCACAGCGCCTATACGCGGCGCGAGGGGCCGGCGGGCGTGCCGGGGCGGCTGGTGGGGTTGGTCAGGGGGTAGGGAGCGCTTGCGCCAAAGCGCGCAAATATTCCTCCAGCGTCTCCCGCAACCGCTCGTATAGCAGCCGCATGAAATCGCCGTCCCCTCCCCCGGCCTGCGCGTTCTGGATGGCGTTGAGGTAGGCCAAGCGATCCGCCGGCCTGACGGAGATAGGTGGATAGCCGCCCCGGATCAGCATGAGGTTCATGAGCAGCCGCGCCGTGCGGCCGTTGCCGTCGTTGAACGGGTGGATTTCGACAAGCCGCAGATGCGCCGCGAAAGCCGCGGCCGGCGTCGCGGGCGCGTCGCGCAGCCAGCTTCCGAAATCGCCCATCAGCGCCGGGATTTCCGCGGGCGTGGGGAAGGCGTGGCTACCCCGGTCGGTCATCACATAGCGATTCGAGGTCGCATATGCGCCCGCAATGTCGGGGTCGGCCCGTTTGAGCGCCAAGGCGTGCAGGGTGCGCAGGTCGTGCTCGGTCAAGGCGGCCCCGCGCGCGGCGAGCGTGCGGACGTAGCCCAGCGCCGCGAAGTGATCGACGGCTTCGAGATGTTCCTTCAGCGTCTTGCCGCCGACCGTGATCCCGTGTTCGACGACCAGATTGGTCTCGAGCTGGGTCAGCGTGTTGCCCTCCACGGCGTTCGACGTGTAGGTCAATTCGAGGTCGTGGGCATGTTGGAGGTTGTGCAACGCGCCCGGCGACAGAGGCCGCAGCCGGTCGAGTTCCGCCTTCTTCTCCGCAATGCCGGCGATCACCCGTTCGAGCATCACCCCCGCCTCTCTAGATGCTTCGCCCCGGCGCCGCGCACCCTCCCCGCGCGGCGCACGCGCACCTTCTCGCGGCGGCCGGCGCGAAGAATCGCCGCGTTCAGCTCGCCGCCGAACACGAAGATCGCCGCCACGGAGTATAAAAACACCAGCGTAATCATGACGGTCGCGAGCCCGGCGTAGGTCGTCACGTAATTGCGCGCGAACTCGTTGAGGTAGAACCCGAACGCTTCGCCGAAGCCGAGGCTGCCGACGAAGGTGAGGGCCACCCCCGGCGCAACGTCGACGATGCGCAGCTTGACCGCCGGCAGCCAGATATGCGCGACGAACAAAGTCACGCATAAAACCACGGCAGCGACGCCCAGCCGGACGATGGTGACGAGTTGTTGCAGCGGCTCCAGTTGCGGCGCGAAACGCAGCACTTGCGCCCAGATCAGCGGCCCCAGCACGACGAAGAAGGCGAGCATCAGCAGGCCGACCGAGGCCACCATCATGAACAGGATCGATTGCAGCCGCAGCTTCCACCACGGCCGGTGGTCGAGAGCGTCATAGGCGCGGTTGAGCCCGGAGCGCAGCGCCTCGACGGCGCTGGAGGAGAAATACAGCGCCAGCACCCCGCCGATGGTGAGCAGCCCGCCGCGCGGCTGGGTCAGCACGTTCTGCACCTCGCCGGCGATGGGGCCGGCGACCGACTGCGGCCAAGCCTCGAAGATAAGCCGCGTAGCTTCGCTGGATAATTCCGAGGCGCCGAGAAAGCTCGCCAGCGCCGTGACGAAGATGAAGAACGGGAACATCGAGGTCAGCATCGAAAGCGCGATATGGCTGGCGATCGGCCAGCCGTCGTCGATCAGGAACCCCCCGATCGCGTCGAACACAACGCCTGACGCCTCCTTCATGCCCAGCCCTTCCCGATACGCTCCACCCATACGCTAACGCGTCTTAGGCGGAAATGCGGATTGCGTCGGGCGCTTTCAAGCCGCATGTTGCGGCGCCGAAATGGTTGTTCAAGGGAGCACACAAGGTGGCATTCGACGATCTCGCCCGTCAGGCTCAAGGCGCCGTGGAGACGCTGCTCGCCCGCGCCACCGCGGCGGTGCAGCCCGTCGTGAGCCGCGACGGTCGCCTCGACGCTGCGGCGCTAGAGGCCGAGCAGCACGCCGTGCACGGCCTCGCCTGGCTCGCCACCTATGTCGAGGCGGTGCGGCAGCTTGCCGCTTACGCTGAGCGCATGAAGGCGGAAGGCCGGTTCGGCGAGACGGAGGAGCTGCTGACCCGAATCGGCCTCGGCGAATATCTGGCGCAGGCCTTCGGCGGCATTGCGATGAACCAAGGCGAGATCGTGCGCCCCGCCGATTTCGGGCTCGACGAAACCGTCGTCGCCGGCCTGCGCAAGGGGGCAGTCGCCGAATTGATCGCGACCGGCTCGACGCCCGCCAACCGCGCAAAGCTCGCCGCTTTGATCGAGCACGCGCACGACGGCGCCATCGGCGATCCCGGCCTCGACGAGACCCTGGAGCACATGCGCGCCGAGATGCGCCGCTTCGCCGACGCCGAGGTGATCCCGCATGCGCAGGGCTGGCACCGCACCAACAGCTACATTCCGCTGGAGGTGATCCGGCATCTGGCCGAGATGGGCGTGTTCGGCCTCACGATCCCCGAGGAGCATGGCGGCATGGGCCTCGGGAAAGTCGCCATGTGCGTCGTCTCCGAGGAGCTTTCACGCGGCTATATCGGCGTCGGCTCGCTCGGCACGCGCTCGGAGATCGCGGCCGAACTGATCCTCGTCGGCGGCACGGCGGAGCAGAAAGCGAAATATCTGCCGGCCATCGCCAGCGGCGAGATCCTGCCGACCGCCGTGTTCACCGAGCCCAACACCGGCTCGGATCTCGCCTCGCTGCGGACGCGGGCGGTGCGGGAAGGCGACGTCTACAAGGTGACGGGCAACAAGACCTGGATCACCCATCCCGTGCGCGCCGACGTCATGACGCTGCTGGTGCGCACCAACCCCGACGAGAAGGGCTACAAGGGCCTGTCGATGCTGCTGGCCGAGAAGCCGCGCGGCTCCGACGCCGAGCCGTTCCCGGCGCGCGGCATGTCGGGCGGCGAGATCGAGGTGCTCGGCTATCGTGGCATGAAGGAATACGAGATCGCCTTCGACGGCTTCGAGGTGCCGGCTTCGCAACTGCTCGGCGGC
>Ga0182030_10008917_pt1 | contig 20645 bp, 26 predicted proteins | sample 812S3MmetaG_FD_121299 | JGI IMG/M metagenome (GOLD analysis project Ga0182030, IMG submission 121299) | Permafrost microbial communities from Stordalen Mire, Sweden - 812S3M metaG (Illumina Assembly) | ecosystem: Environmental > Terrestrial > Soil > Wetlands > Permafrost | place: Sweden... | reverse complement strand
TTTTTTTAAATTTTTTGTTTTTTTTAATTAAAATTTTTTTAATAATTAATTTTTAACTAATTTTTTTGGTTTTATTTTTTTTTTTTTAGAAGAAATTATTTTTTTTTTTTTTTTTTTTCAAAAGTTAGTACTAGTATTTTGTTTAGGAGGGGGCCACAAGTCATGGCCCCAACTCTCACATTACCTTATGGTTGGCTGTTTCGAAGCTAAAGCCAAGGGCTAACCATACGAGAGACTTGAGAAAGCTGCAGAAGAACCAGACGGTAGAGCGATGGACTAGGACTTTGGGCCAGCTTTCGAGAGAAAGATGACACTGGTAGAACAAGTGATTGTGATAGTGTAGTCGGAGGTATCCAAGACCCGTCTAATATATCAATTACAGGTTCTTGACCTTCAGATGCTACTATAGCATATATAATTAACCGTATTCTGCCATAAGACGCGTTCCAGTTTCGCTGTGCTGTATTTTGGAATGGTAGCGTTGAAAAAGCCAATGGTTTGGGTATTGTGTTGCGGTTCGTTTTGCGCGCCCTGATAAAATACAAGAAAACTTCAACGTACGTCAACAGCTAGTTGAAGAGGGAATTGTATTTATATATGTATGAAGAGTTCCATATTTGAAGCCTCAATTAGTCGCCTATGAGAAATATATTTGATTTGTAGCAGTGCTCTAAACTCTCTAAAGATCTATGCGGGTATCTTCCCACCAATCCCAACCTAATACACACCCAAACCCTCCCGAATTGTGTTGAAAGATCCCCAAAATAGAATCTCGCGCCAGCCGTGAAAAAATAAACAAAAAAAAATTGAGGGGTGCAATCGCAACTCCAGTCAATGTTTGAAATGATGATGCTTTGAACCATGCTTACCTCCCCTGACGGCAGTCCACTTCCCCCTACCCATCGACGAGCTCTCTCCCAGGACCCGCCCCTCACTTCCCTCCACGCTCTGATACAGTTCCGTGTGATTGACTTGGTTTACCAAGAATCCCGAGGGTTGCAAAGTGGTAGAACGAGCTCTACCGCTGCTAGAAGATTCTGATTCGTCCCTAGCCTTCCTCTTCCCTAATTTGATCGCGAGGGTGCGGTCTCGTTTTTGGGCCTCGGCTTGTTGAGGATCCCTAGCCCAGTCGGGTTTTTTTATGTGGCAGGGGATACCGTAACGAAGGCATGTGGTGCAGGTTGAGTGGCCGTTGGGACCTTTAACGAAGGAGAGGTCACATTTCTTCTTGCGGTCTTTGCAGGTGAAACATCCTATTTAGAGTGAGCATGTGTTCGTGTTTAGAGAACCTAGGGGATTTACCTTCACGTCGTCTACCATCATGAAGATTTGCGGGCGATTTTGAGGCGGGAGATCTGTGGATTGTGTTGGTTGTGCGAGATGGGCCCTGAGGACTTTAGTTCGGAGGTCATTTCACGCTAGGTTATTGTGGTGCTTACGGCTACTGAAGATTTGACATTTTCCCATCCAAGATCGGGCAGAGAATTGATGGTTGGACTTCTGTCTGAAGTTTCTTGTTGGTCCTCTCGTTGATCTTCTTGGTACTGATCCCGCAACGAGTTTACCAGCCCAGTACCAGCGGGCCCAAAGACATCAAGTAACATAGACTCCTCTCTGTTTTCTCTGGCTTCCTTTTCGGTCTCTTGTTTACCAGCGGACCTAGAAATCTCGATGTCCTTTTCAAGTGCTTTGGACCTTGATTCGCCTTTGACTGCCATATCGTCCTTAGTCAATGATAGCTGATGGGCTAGCTGAGTGGTGGGTTGGCCGCCGATGGAATTGTGAATGAGCGCTTTGACACTGAGCTTAACCTGCATCTCAGTAATGTTCCATACTGGATCATAATGCAATCGTCTGAACTTGTCTCTTTTCTTGCCTTTTGCCCTCTTTCTTGTCACGTAGACTTCTTCGCCGACTTCCTTAACAGTATAAGGCCCAACGACATTCCCATCGGCGTCGAGCTTCCGAGACATTGAAAGATCCCAACTAAAAGGTATCTGTTGTACTTGGACTAAAATTACACATCGTTAGAAATTAGAGAATAGTCGGCTTGATGATACGTACTTCTCTTGTTGTCGATGAATAATCTGTTCTGCTCGTGTGCCAAGGTCCACAAAGTGTACGAAGTCCCATTAATTTGCGAGGGTGGAGGGGTCTCATCCGATACGACGATGGTGTCCTCAAACCAAATATCGTCCTCGCTCCAAGCCCATTCATGGTATCTGCGAGTGTCTTTACCCACATTTTGTGTTGTGCCATTCTCCAAAGGTGTTCGCTAGACGAGATACAGTCATTAGTCATTAGGCCCTTGTCGAGGGAAGGTAATACTTACAATTGGGATTGCCCATTCGATGACTTTGACTCTCTCCCAAATTTGCTCCTTCTCGAAATGCGCTCCTTCAGATCTCGCATTTGGAAACATCCTTTGCGCTTCAGAGCCTGGATAGTATAGCATACTGACAAGTGTGCCATAGCTTCTCAGTGATTCATATCTTCTCACGAAGACCTCGGCGAGATTGAGCCGCCCCGACATAGCTCCTTTAACAACATTGAGCTTACCGGACTCGCTGTATCGGATCTTGACCCGCTCGCTGATGGTACTGGCAGCCATTCGCCGTTTCAGATATTCGGACGTGCTGCCAAACTGGCCTAAGAACACCACCACCTGCGTTGTGTCAGTACCTGTACAATAACAGCTTGGGTTGAGCCTTGACCTTGATTCCTGGAAACGTCTGTAGCATTTGCTCAAGTCCTGCTTCAAGTAGATCGATACAGGGGTCAAAACATTGATCGAGGTGGTACCTAAAAGTGTAAGCTTAGACTCCTCCCATAAGATAGAAACTGACCTGTCAATCTTGGCAAAATCCTGAACGAATCCTTTGCGAGGATTTGCTCGAAGTCTGGGAGCACTGAAATTCCAAGTTGAAGAGCCGTATAGAGAAGGGACACCACAATCTTTCTTGTCTTCTCTGAACTTACGGCAGATCTGACGGATCAAACGCTCTAGATCCCCCGGGTAATCTCTCCTTGTTATCCGGGTTCTGATCCATTTCTCGAATTCAGCCTCGACAGCTTCTCCAGAGACTTCTAAGGCTTTGAGGGTGGTCAGCATCATCTTTTATAGATAAGAGATACTTACATTGGGTAGGCCCAAGCTGATCAACTTGGAGGGGGTACTTTGATACGAGTCTTAGCGGTGTAACGCATCCAGTCCCGCCACCTATGTCAGTTCCTATGAAAGAGTCTCCCACCTAAGTACAGTACGTTAACACCTAATTAAATTGGAAATTAGAAAAAGTTAGCAACTTACCTCAAGCTCGTCGAGGTTTATTCCTTGTTGATCGCCCTCACTGGGAATAGCCGCATAAGCGATGGCGTTCCCAAGCCACTCTCTGACTCCACATATTGTCTCTGAGACAGTGTATACATATTCAGTTCCGAATGTGATACCTTGAAGACGGTGTTTTTTGATCGCGCTAGACATAGACATAGCTCCAATTTCGGCCACTCTTGTGTGAACATGCTCTGGCCAGCCGCCAGGAAAAGCCAAGATTAATTCGAATGTAGAGTTGTGAATGGTGCTTGAAAATCGTCGATTGGCGTCACCAACGACATGTTCAACGACACGGTCCATGAACATCTCAAAGACTTCGAAGGGAGTTTTGCCTAATTCGTTCATCAGTTCCTCTGTTTTCGCTTTGTATCTTGTCGTAGCATTGGTCGGGGTTTTGGCATCGTCCGGATTGGGGAGCAACAGTTTGATGTGCTCAATCACAACAACGCGATCGGATGATATTTCGGGAATCGGATCGTCCAAATATTGTTGTGCTTCAAAGCCCCAGAAAAGTAGCTGTCGTGAAGCTTTCTCGACGACGAGCGTCGTCGGCACACAAACATTTCCTGTCGCGTGACTTTTGCTCCCTCCTGGCCAGTCCATCACCTCTTTGACGAGGACCTTGTCATACTTCTCTCTTATGAGAGTTCCGCTTGGATCAAACCTATCCTGCACCATACAGTGGTTCGCTGTTGCAGAAGAAGTGCCAAGATCAAGCGCTACTAGAAGAGTTTTCTGGGGCGCCATCGAGATAGTTTGTAGCCTCTCGACACCGCTGTAAACGCGGCGTTTGAATTTATATACGGACAAAATTTGAGCGTCTTTATTTTTGAAAAAGGAAAAAAGGAAAAAAGGGCACTACGATGACGCAGAAAAGAAAAAACCTTTTATTGACGAGACGCAAACGCGTGGGTTGTCCCAAAAATGCCCGCGCGGGCTTTTTGGTCAGGCGTACCAATTGATGCAAATAGAAACCAACAGATAAGACGAGTCTGCCTAGAATACCTTACCAATGAGTCAACCTTGTAGCATTAAACAGACAGGGTATACTTGCGACGCTTTGCTACACCGAGAAACGCCACAATTGGCACAGCCTTTCAGGGTCAAACCGCCCGCCCATCTCTTCGAAGTCACGAACGATCGTAAATGAAACCCCCCAATTTTGTCTCTGAGCATACTATGAACACTTCATAGTCTGAATCCCACAAATCTTGCAATGGGCGGAGGAAACGTTCAACGCAACAAAGCATTGGGAGATCAGGCTAGTACTTCCCGAGTGCGACGAAAGAGAAATAGAGAATTTACACCCGATAAAAAAGGAAAAAGAATAAGACTAGAAATTGAGAATTCTTCAGACAGGTGAGAAAAGTATTCAAGTTCTAGGCAAAGATTGACGATCAATAGCGAGTGTCTCGCAACGACCACAAACGCGTCGAATAGAGCGGACGACGCGCCGAACCATCGCACACGAAGCAAATCTCGCGAAAATCCATCAGCGAATTCTCGTCTCAGATCATCGCGCACTCCTCTAGACACGGAGGACTCTTGGTATTGCGAAGTATGCCACGAACAACACCTTAAAGGGAAACACAAGGCGAATACAACTATGCTTCAGTGTCAGATTGAAACTTGCGCATCTTGGTACCACTTGAAATGTCTCTTGTTTACCAATCTGAAACCTATGCTGCTGCTTTTCCGCACTGGGGGAATCGACAACATCGATTTCATCTGCCCTAATTGTTTCACCTCGACAGAACACAACAGGGCAGACGATCTGAAGCATGAAATGGCAGCGTTCCATAACACAATCAAAGTACGGGCAGGAGATGGACGATCCGAGTCTTCGGTAGACACAAATCTTGGTAAACCAGAGCCAGACCTTCCACAGAGCTTAGAACAAGAAGAGCCAGAATTAAAAGTGATAGCAAGCGGAGCTAGTGGAGCCTCATATTTCGAGCCAGCTAGTCGAGAAAAACTTCAAGGATTCGATGAAGGCGAAGTGAATGATCTCGTACGCCAGCTCTCGAATTCGATCAATACGTACAGCTTATTGGTATGGGAGGAGATCAATAAACTCGATGGCGGTGCATGCGATGTCTTGAAGAAGCCACTCAAGAAATGGAAACGTGTGGTTCGCCGCACGAAAATCGCAAATCAAAGCTCGCAGCTTGAGGGGACGGGGAGAGACGAATCAAGTAGTCAATTGCCAATCACCGCTATGCTGCGCGATATGCTAGACATTTCCGTTGGCCAACCACTTAAGATTGACCACAGCTTGAAGAGTCTACCGTTTGTACAAGTTCATGATAGCATTGTCGGATGGTTTGTTTATGATGTGCTTGATAAGCGTAACATCAATGACCTGCCGAATATGAAGCCAATAACATCAATGTCGTCGGCAGTTGCCCAGTTTGCCAATGAAAGTAAGTCATATGCGCCTCCATTGCTACTTCCCATATTATCATGATTCTGAACGATTATAGGATGGCCCGGGTCAGGGCTCAACGCCTTGCGAGAAGTCCAACTCAGAACATGGTTCAACCCGGCGTTTCAAGAAGGCATACACGCGAACGACGAAAAGTTGAGACTCGATATGGATGACTTCCTCGAACCCATCACCCGCAAATTTAACAATCCCAAACTGTGGGAGGGAGAAAGACACCATATCGCACACTGTACTATTGCTTTGTGGTCTTATGTGAAGTCTTCAGGGGGGTCTTTAAAGGTGATTCAACCCAAGATCGGAGACGATTTCGATCAGGCAATTCACGCACTGTACGACAGTCCGTCGCAGGGCTCGGATAAGAAAATCAAATGGATAGTGCGTCGCGGCTTTATCCTAGAAGAGGATGGCCTTCACGGTCGTCGCGAGATGGTCTCTCGGGCTCTCGTCATGATATAGCGGCCAGAATAATGAGCAACGTCGAACCCCTTGAGGATTACCTCGTCATGCGAATCGTGAGAAGGGCGTTATTCTCTTTGACTACTGACTCTAAAATCTTCCATCGAGACCCTGAGTCTCTTTCTGCACAACTATATCGTTGCTTATTCAAAGCTGATGTGAGATTGCAGGCCACATTTTGGGAGGGAACTTTTCGGAGTCCGGCTCCATGCCGCGAACATGCGCAGGCCTCGGTTGCTGAGCGCTCGCCAATCAATCAGTGAGTCTGCGCTATAAATTTAGCGACTTTAGGCGTCAAACACGCTGTATTTTGTGAAGGAGAGAAAACATTCAGGGAGTTGTACGACGAATATCACAGGCCGCTACTGAGTCCTAAGGTACATATTTCTTGCCATGTCTAGAGTCCTATCCACCATCTTGTTTTCTCTACCTCCAACTCTCCCTCTGCTTTCGCAGCATCAACAGCACTGTTAGTAGCAACAATAACCTTATATTTTCCTTTCTCCGAACACCATTTCTCCTCGCTTTCATCCCACAAGCTAGTAGCATACTTATCGATTGCGATTTCAACAATTTTCTCTTCTCCTGCCTCTAGAAACACTTTCTCGAATCCATGAAGTTCTTTAACGGGCCTTTGAGTGGGTGAATTGGGAGCGCTGATGTAAAGCTGTAGGATCTCAGATCCTGGGACTGAACCTGCGTTCTTTACCATCAGAGATGCGACGGCGAGTGAGTTTGGAGATGCGGTAATGGCTAGAGATGAGAGGGAGAAATTCGTGTACGAGAGTCCATGCCTGGATAGTTTTAGTCAAGGCCATGCTCTGAGGGGATTGGAAGGATTTACCCAAAAGGAAATAGAGGCGGGCGCTCGACCTTGTCATAGTACTTGTACCCCACGTAAATATCCTCTCCATACAGGACCCGTCCCCTCGTACTTCCAAAATTCAAGTACGCAGGCGTATCCCTGATATCTGCAGGCCAACTCAATGGCAGCTTAGCACAAGGATTGAAGTCTCCAAACAAAACATCCGCGATCCCATTCCCAGTTTCATTCCCACCATACCAAGCCTGAACGATTGAAGACGAGATATCATACCACGGCATCGAAACTGGCGTTCCAGATTGGTTGACAATCACAGTGTTCGGCGCGGCTTTTAAGACGCTGGTTATTAGATCGTCGATATTGGGTGGCAGGGACAAATTTGGGCGATCAAACCCCTCTCCCTCCCAATCCGCATTCAACCCCGTACACAAGACTGCATAATCCGCTTCCGCAGCAGCCTTCGCCGCCCTCTCAATCGACTCCTTCACATCCAGTATTGGACAAGCGCCCAATCTCGCACCTCCTCCACCAAAACTCACAACTCCGAGATTTTTGATCGTTGATGTAGCTGCACTTCCGAAATCTATGCGGAGTCTGTAGACTTTTCCGGCTATAATATTCTTAGTTCCGAATTCTTCGGCAGTACCTTTGCCGAAGAAAGAGGTTCCGGGTCGTTGGATCGTGGTGTCGTCGATGATGAGTTCATCGTCGATGTAGAAGTTTGCCGTTCCGCAGACTGTAAGGCCGAACTCCCATATTCCTGAGATGTCGGGTGTGAAGTCTGCTTCTACTGAAGCATAGAAGAGATCGAAGTTCAGCGCTGGGTTTTTGTAGTCCATTAGCTGGAAGTTTGTTTTATATAATGGTTCTTTGCCGATTGAAATCCGGTCTTTTACGGAAGAAGGCTGGTTGAAGAAATGAATGGCGGCATTGCTCATTTGGCGGTCGATGAGGGGAAGCATTTTATGTGCGTATGCTCCTACTTCATATATGATCTCTACGTCTGGTCTTAACTTTTCCTTAATGGCATCGAAGAGAGTGACCGAATAGTAGGGTTCCAAGGATGCGCTCCCGCCTCCTGTTAGTGACGGATTCTTCATATGTGAGCCAATGAGCGCAACCTTCTTCATCTTTTTGGGCAAAGGCAGGACTTTCTTGTCATTTTTTAGTAGCACAATACTGCTTGCACAAATTTCTCGGTTCAGAGCTCGGTCTTCGGGGAAGTTGCGCTCACCCTCTTCCTTCGAGAGATTCAACTGAGCTACGTGATTGACGAATTGTAAGACTCTCCGTGCACGCTGGTCGATGGTGGATTGCTTGATGAGGCGAGATGACAAGGCGAATTCGACTGCTGGTCCACGATGCCTGGTCTTTCCTGGCATTTCGAGGTCGAGTCCAGCGTTAATTGCCCCGGCTCCTGAATACGTTCCGTACCTGAAAAATTGTCAACTATGTTTTCAGAACGGCTGCTCTCAGCTGAAACTTACCAGTCACTAATAATGAGCGGATTCCAACCCCACTCCTTCCTAACCAAGTCCTCCAACATCTTTGGATCCTCGCAAACGTGAACCCCGTTAACCTTATTATAAGAAGTCATCATAGCCCCCGGATTCGCATCCCTAGCCACAATCTGAAACGGCCTCAGATATACCTCTCTCAACGCCCTGGGCGTAACAATCGTATCCACAGCTCTCCTCTCATGTTCCTGATCATTACACACAAAATGCTTTACCGTCGAAACTACTCCCGTAGATTCACATCCCTGAATCATCTCACTTGCCAGGATACCCGAAAGATGCGGGTCTTCAGCAAAAGATTCAAAACCTCGACCTCCAAGTGGTGATCGCTGGATGTTAATTGTAGGTCCGAGCCAGCAGTGAGCGCCTTTTGCGATGCATTCATCACCTAACATTTTTCCGGCTTTACGGAGGAGGGCTTTGTCCCATGTTGCTCCTAGCGCGGTACCACAGGGGAGACATGCCGCGAGAACGCCTGCGAACCATTTAGTTCCCCTAATCCCATTTGGTCCATCGCTGAGACGGATTGACGGTACGCTATACTCGGGAATAGGGTAAGTGTGCCAGAAATCAATTCCTATTGACGAATTAGTCGCGCTATAAATTCCGTTATGAAAGCTTCGTGTTATATCTCAGCAGGAAACAGCCAGGAATGGGACTAAAGAAGATCTCAGAGGAAGGTCCTTTGATGACAGCAGCGGATTTGGAAGACAAGATGAGTCCGTTCGTTGTGGGAGCTATACCAGACAGTAAGGAGGCCTTCTCTGCATTGCTGAGCTTGGACAACACTTCCTCCACGTCGAAAGGGCTTGCTACTTTTGAATTCATGGTAGGCAAGAAAATTGAAGTATGAAATATCTAGGAAAGAAGATTGTCGCATGGAGAAGCGGGGATGCGCCGGATGCTTACTGAAGTGGGGGTATGGGAATGCGGGCCGTGATCCGATGCCTCTGCCACTCTTATTTTTGGAGATTAATCACCTCATACTGCCCATGAGCGCTCAGCAAAGTCAGTCTTTATGTTTAATTAGAGAAACGGAATTTCAGAAGTAGCAATACTGTGCACACAGGCTCGCTTATGCAAATGACCCCTCCTTTTCCGCCCCCACAAGATTAGGTAGCCTATCCAGTATTCGTGTTCATTGACCACTTTGCTTTCTAGCGGACCATTAAGTAAATTTCAAAGATGAATGAGCACGTTACTACCATGCTTCAGGTCTTTTATAGGCGGGCAAAATCCTGGCTTGATAATCCACTAAGTTGGTAAATAGTGGGATAACCTGCGCAAATATTCGATACAATTTAAAGCCTAAGCACGAATACAGATCCTAGAACCATAAAATAGAAGCCCTTAAAATCTCATAGTTGAGTAGCCGAAGGGTTTTGATACTCCCCCAGGCGGTTGTCACCGAGTCCGACTCTATCTCAACCGGCCGTTGCCCGCGCGCCTCCCTAAAAACACCTCATCTCTTCAAGGCTCCTACTCAATACCGGCTACCCCCTTAATGTCATCCAAACCCGTCCCAATTACCACATCATAAATATACGTATCAATCCCCACCGCTTCCCCTCTATAAGCACCAAACTTTGGCTCCGCTCTCCCCGGGAAAGTATTCGCTGTCATTCGCATTCCCACTTGTCGTGAAGGTCTGCTGCTCGCCTCCCCAATACAACTGCACCTATCCCTGTTTAGAAGTATGAATTACAAATCCAACTTTATATACAGTGTTAGCAGCGATATCTGTGGTCCACTGCGCAACACAGCTGGCTGAGTTGGAGGCCTGGTATTGGAATTGCAGTTTTCCGTCCACGATCTCGAGCGCGAGTGGGATATTGGCGCCCCCTGCTTGGGCATTGTTAGCTTCGTATTCCTTCCTAGGATGATGGTCAGGAACCACAGCACACATTAGTTCTCCAGGGAAATCGAGGGAGCTTACATCTGCCAAATCATTAAACTCTACTCAATCTGCGCCAACGAGAACGAGTAACCGATGAAGTACGTCGTATCAGCCACGACTTTTCCATTGAGAGCGTGATATTCGGCTCGGATTTCGCCCGCAACTCGGTGATAGTGCGCAGCTGGAACTCCAGACGGGTCTTTGTCGAGTTTTATATAGAGGTCGTCGGAATTGTCCGACTGCGTGACGCCACGAGCGGCTTCGAGATCGCGGGTCCCTATTTGGGAGGGGTCGGAGCCGGCTGTGGCGTTGAAAGAGACTGGAATTGTTGCTAGAGAGGAGGAGGTGTGGAGGAAATGTAGGAAGAGATATTTCATGTCAAGCATTGCGCATGGTTGAGTTTGAACTCGTAGATAAAAATCGCGCAAACGGAGAGACCAGCGGAAATAAACAGAAATTACAATTTCTTTCTTATATTCTTTACCGGAACTATAATATGAAAGACAGATCCATTCAATTACACACCTTCGAGAGAAACCCAGGGGAGAACTTCACATGGTGCTACAATTTGGCAATTATGAAGCCTGAAGGATGTGGGAGAAGATGGAGTGTCGTATTGGCTAGTGCAAGCTTATTATTATTAGACGGCTCGTGCAGATCTTAGGGGCTCTGCAGGAACGCGCAAGGTTTATTACAGGGCTGGTGCCAGGGCTGAGCACCCTAAAATCCTTCGTATTCCTTTCTAGTCAGAATTGCGAATCATCCCCTTTCCGCGGCTTACGTGCGTCATTAGTCCATCATCCTTTACATAATGCACTCCTTTGGATGTATTGAAACTCCCATGTTTGACTTGGGGAATGCTGTAATCTCACTTAGTCGTGATGTCTGCATTCGAAAGCCGATGAAGTACCGGCAGAAAAGCCGACACCAGTCACGACAGTCTCTGGCCAGACTGACGTCGATAACAGGTAGTTGAACTAGGCGGTAACAAAAGGGCTATGAGCAGCAACTGAAGAACTACAAATTTACTCTGTCGCCGGCACATCACATGCCGTTATAGTCCTAGCCCCATGTATGTTCTCGCGCTCTATCTGCACTTCCACAGCCCCTAGCTGTGGCGTTGCATGACTAGTTAGGCTAGCGCTTCCTACAGTTCCTTCGTTCGAGAGGTCAAACTTCGCACGCGGGAGTGGCCCCTCGTCCCGGTGTGTCTCGCGGTTCCGAAGGGTTGTCATCTGCGTTGTGGTTCAGGGTGATTGCAGCTTTGCTAGCCCAAGAGCGGGCAGGTTGAGACGCCGGCCCCTTGTCACGTGCACTTGCCTCCAGCGATCAATATGGATTTTCGCGCGGTGGCGGGCTTGAATGTATAAGTCAAGATAGATTATGTAACGCAGTAGATGCAGATGCGTGTTTGGTTGCCAAAAAAGGGTTGAGGAGGAATCTTTTCATTATATTTCCGGCCAACATTCCACTTACCTAGTCCAACAAGGCGTGGAAGATCAAGCGGATTTAAGCCTGGTGTTCGGAACAATCCTGAAGCTCGACCTTCATATTTCGAGAAATCCGTTCACTTATATAGATTTCTTGAAAGGCGAATCCCAGATCTTGCTTTGTTCACGTGTGTTGTTAGAGCCAACTTGGGACGGGGCGGAGCGGAGCGCCGGTGGTTTGGTAGTACGGCCTCAGCCACAGCCCTTTCCAACCATTCGAACGCTCAGCATTTTGCACGTTTACTGTTGGAAGAAGTCCACTTGGTGTGGAAACAGAACTCGTTGCATACTGAAGTCGGCGTTGAAAAATCCTATGTTGCGTCTAATACTGTTTGAGATTTACATAAGTCATGTTCTGCGGCTATTTGTCACTTTTGCGCCTTGCCAGCCAATCACAGTCCTAATCCTGGAGCTTAAAATACCGTAGGAGTTTGCAAAGCATCTCTTCAGGATTGTGAAATATTAAAGTAGGATTCTGAGGCTACGAAGATGCTCTAAAAGGGGAGTTTGCTGCCGTATTGACAACCCAAACTAATCCTCACTACGTGGACATGAGTTTACATATATAGGATGCCCAAACCTCTTCGGAGCTTTCATAGTATCTCACAATGGCAGCTAAAATTTTCGTCACGTTCAAGCCCCGTATTACATTGCTCGCCTATTCAGGAGAACACCTCGCCGGTTTCTCACAACAGCGTCAACTTGAGCGTTGATACACGTCAAAGGTCTAGGCCATATCTTAAGAGGCTATCCTGCGTTTCAACTTTTCACGAACTTTGAATTATAGTCCTATTAGTAAAAACAATGCGCAACATATTTCTTCTCGCTCTCGTGATCGCCCAGATAGTAATAAGCGCGGGATTCGATACATTACAGGACCAACTTCCAGAATATGTTATGGAAAGACGGACTCCGGGTGGCCACCTACGAAGACGCGCTAAGAATGTTGCTATACAAAAACAGCAATCTCAGAATCAAAAGACCCCAGAAAGAAAATCATGCCCTATATCATTCCCGAGCTTCAAAGAGATGAAGGAGATGGAGGTAAATGGATGGAAATTCTTCGGTATGTATGGCCATTTGGTTACAACTCCTTGGCTGTCATATTTGCTATTTGCAGCTACAAGATTGAATATTACACAGATTAACGAATTCGTAGTCGAAACACCGCCGACGCAGGACTCAACCACCAGGAAAGACCCAACAACCAAGCCTGCCCCAAAGAGACCTAGGAATACTGCTACATCAGACTCATTCGACCATCATCAATGTGCCGTCAACTTTTTTCTTGATAAATATGGTAAAGGCATAGAACCTAAGCAGAATCAACAGCATCGCAGCGTTAACACTGGCCTAAGTCTTATCGGGCGCACAGACAAGGACACCTCTCTGCAATTAATTTCCCCTAGGGCATGGGGGCTTGGGTGGCTTTGGAATTCGCAAGATAAGAAAGACGCATGGTATAAGCTGGCCAACAATCTTGGCACTCTCGCGCTTTACATTTGCAGCTGGTTTTTTATCACCGAACAGACATCTATATATCGCAAGGTTCCCTGCATCATAGGACCTACTTTAGGTTACCAAGGGAATATGATGGAAACGGGCATGAAATTTACCAAAGCTTTTAATTGGAGGCGTGCAGGCCTGCTCTTTGGACCGTTTCCTAAACCAAAGGACGAGGAGAGCCAGAGCAATACTTGCCCGAGCTGCGGGGCTTGCCGGACCTGCGATCAAACACCGCCGAACCAGCCTTATATGCTACCTCCCATCCAACCTACGGAGCCCTTGAGCCTTTCTGACGACCCAAAGCCAAAGTTTGAGCCTGAATCTGAAGAAGGGTATGACAAGCAGACTACTAGTTCTGCTCCTGGGGGAAAGCATGATGAGCCAGAGATCGGATCCACAAATAAAGGAAAAGATGATGAGCCCACTCCTCTTTCTAAAGGAAAGCACGATGAGGCGAAGCCTACTTCTAGCCTCCATGATGAGCCCGAACCTGAACCTGGTCCTGCTCCTAAGGAAAAGCAAAGTGAACAGCTCACTAATTCTGATATCGATCCCAAAGTGAAGCCTGGTCCTGCTTACCCCGTGAAACCAGTCAACAGCCAAAAACAACCCTGGAGATCCAAGGTCAAAACAAAATGGAATAAGCTCAAAGGAAACCCCAAAAAACCTCAACCCGAGACAGCTCAGACTCGAGAGGGAGATGATGAGAAAAATAAATTCCTTAGGATGCCGTCTGGCCTCAAGCGACTCAGGAAGAAAGGAAAGAGGGGCAATAAAGTGGGAGATCAATACGAAGACATTACAATGGGAGATCTTATCGCCACTACGCCAGAAAAGCCTGAGACGGTGTGGTTTCCGAAAGATAAAAACCAAAAGGGAGGGACGATGAAGCTATATTTGAAGAAGTCCCATGACGGCGACGACCTGATGCTGACGTTTGTTTGGACGGGCTTCTGATCGTAGAGACACTTTCTCTCTATCTTCAAAAGTTCGGTTTCGGATAGTCAACCATCTTTCTTGCCAACCGCCCAGCAAGAAGTTGGGCACCCATTTACCAACTCGAGAGATTTGGATTGCAGATAGTCGGTGTCCGGCTTTGATGATTTGCTGGTGTTATGGTTGATTGTTTTTTGCAACGTTCCATCGCACAACCAAAAGTATTCCAAATTTTTCTGAAGATGCTTCCCTGTTGTAATGCATACCAAAAATATTTTTGCAAAGCTGTGATACGATTAGTCGTGACTTAGTCCGTCGATTGTGGAGACTTGCATTTCTCCCTAAACTGACTCCTCCGCCAGATATGGCACCATTCACCCGTAAGTGGTGGGCAATAGATTTTATGATTCACTGTATAACAATTGATGCAAGCGCAACTATTCATAGCTTCAAGCCAATATCTCTGGCCTTTTTTTATGTACTTGTATTACCATACGATATCTCAGCTGCATTCTTTCTTTCTTTCTTTCTCTTCAGGTCACAGGCTCTAGAGAACGGACACTTACCAAGAATGAGCCACCACCATACCCGAGTCTCTGAAAGAGACTGCTCCTCATCATCTGGAGATATCTTCCAACGAAATAGCCATAGCTGCACCAACCTCGCCAAACTCGTCATTGCATTCTCGAGGCGCCGAGGTGATCAACTGACACAGCTTCAACAGAGGGCCTGGGAAAGGTATTACACCCAACTTCTAAAGTTCGGCGACTTTTCCGATGCCGCATTGCTGGAGAAGTATTTCGATGTCTTTGACGAGTTATTCTTTTTCGGGACCTTGAAAAGTCATTGTAAAGCCGCTCTACAGTCGAGCTACCAAACAAACGTTCGCGGTTCCTGTGACTCAACATTCTTCTCGGAATTTAAGGACCTCCTTTTCCGTTCAGGAAGGAACTACAATATCAAAATATATAAATCGCGGGAAGAAGATCGCATGGACAGGTTGCTGTACTATCTGGGGACCTTGCTTCATGAGATGGTGCATGCTTTTCTGATGTTATGGGGCTGCGACAGAAGTTCCTGTCCGAAGAACGAGGGCCACGGAGGGACGTTCTTGGACATTGCGTATGCGTTGGCGAAGGCGACTAGGGACAGTGGATTTTTGAATTTGAAGATCAGTCTCGGATTGACTGTGAGTCTGGCGGTGGAGTTGCAGAAGACAGGGGAGAGGGTTCCGAGCGATTCACAGTTAGCTAGGTGGGGCATTAGACGTGATGAGTTGATGAATTATTTGTAAAAAGCGAGATATTCATAGTATTCACCAGGTTAACGTCGAATATATATCTTTTCGATTTAGCCCCGCTCCTCTCTGTCCCGATTCAATGATAAACTTGCACTTGAGTTATTTACCTTGGTTGGTTTAACACATTCGAATTCTCTGTCGCCAAAATAGCCTTTCCGATAGTAACTCGAATGGTCAATCCCGGATTTAGATGTGTTCGACTCTGTCTCTTCCAAAAGTTGTGCTTCTATTTGACATTTTACCGTCACGCTAAGGAAGCCGATGCAAGAAACCCGTACGTCAGTCCTTGAACTGAAGTCTCTTCGCCAATTTGAAAATTTCCAACTGGTCTAGAGAGGGGTGAAATGGAGGATGACGATATCTGTACCCGTTGTGTGAGATCTCCTCTCTTCTACTAGCACCAAATCTAGTCTAATGTAATATCAGCTCCGTTCTCTTTGGCCTTTCTGCAGGAGCACACAGCGCTAGGAATGCACCAATGAGTCGAGTATTCCTTGTCAAGAACTCCAAATTCCCATATCTGTATTTTGCAGCCACGTTATGGAACATGAATATGAGCTTATGTATACTTCACACGTCGATCTCAACCTATTCGAATTTCTCGAGCTATGAATAGAATGCAAATTACTTAAAGAGACCTCACTAGCTCCGAGTTTCTCTAGGCAGCATTCATCTCCCTAATCAGTATCGGTGCCCTACGTCCCGTTTTATGGTTTCTACTCTGCGAAACGAGAGGCGATATCCTTCTCACACGCCATGCAACGGAATAATACGAAGGGCATCCCGACGCTGAACCTCGATATACTCCCTCTGAGATCGATCAGCTGAATCTTACCACACTGTCGAAATATAGCTCAAGCCGCCAGTGGAAATTCCGCACACTGAATATGCTGTCTTCAGCCAAACACACTGGGTTTCATTTGCATGGGGTCTAATTTTCCTCTTCCAGTGCTCCGTCCCACCAAAATTTTTCCGCAACGCACCTTTCCATCGACCCCGAGGCCCCCCCAGTTCAGCTTTCGCTTAGTAAAGAAAAAGAAAACGGAGAAGAGCAGAGGATGGATGATGATAGTCAACTCGAGCCTCTCTCTAATGTTCTTACGCGCGTAATGATGATATCTCGACGCTGAGATACCGATGAGTAAACACTGATCAGTAAACATGATGAGTCAGCGCATCAAGGTCACATTCGGTAGACCATTTTGACTGCACGACTTTATAACTCCCAAGTTTCTCATTTTCCATGATAGCTTGTAGATGGGGCAGATTTTTGGTGCTAGAAAACTCCATCCTTTTTCTCTAGAAATTGAGCAGCATTTCCTTGGTTACCGCTTAACTGTTGTGCATAAATTCCTCTTGCGTTTTGCCCAAGTGGTAAATCTCGTCTTTAGGATCAAAGGCCATGTCTGAGGTGCAAATTGAGGAGCATGAGTTCAACAACGGTGAAGTTAAGACGTTCTACCTCTCTGCCGGCCCAAAGAACGGCCCACTCCTCATTTTAGTGCATGGCTGGCCCGGCCTCGCAGAGACCTGGAAGCCGCAGCTATCAGCCTTCGCCGCCTTCGGATTTCATGTTGTGGCCCCAGACATGCGTGGATACGGCCGATCCACAGTGACGCGTGAAACTGCCGACTACCGGCTCGAACGCATAGTTCTGGACATGCTCGCGCTATTGGCTCATCTTGAGAGACAAGAAGCAATCTGGATTGGACATGATTGGGGTGCTGCGGCCGTCTGGGCTTTAGCTGCACACTATCCTAAGGTTCGTTGATCATGCGCTGCTTGACTCTGGGAAATATTTGGTTAATTTAATAATTCTAGGTCTGCACTGGAGTCATCAACCTGTGTGTTCCTTATCACACCCTGGAGTATGGAATAGAGGGACTTCTGAGCACAGTCAATCGGGATATATATCCTGCTGAAAAGTTCCCGAATGCACAGTGGGACTACCAGGCATACTACGAGACGAACAACGACGACGTGAACAAGGTCTTCGAGGCTGATATCGAAAATGCAATTAAAGTCCTTTATCGTCGCGGCGACCCAACATCTTACGGAAAGCCAGCCTTACTGTCGACCGTGACTCGTGATGGTGGGTGGTTCGGTGGACGGTCTAGTGCACCGCAGATGGGAGATCTTAGCTGGTCGGTGCTGGACGAGTCGACGTTCAACTCGCTCTGCACACATCTCACGCGCACGGGGTTCTTCGGGGCTTCCGCTTATTACTTAAACCACGCAGCTAATGTGGAATATAGTAAGAAGGCGCTCAACGGGGGTATACTGGATGTTCCGACGCTTTTCATAGAAGCGAAGTATGATGGGACCTGCGCGACGGCAGCGAGTAACCTTTCGGAGCCAATGCGCAGGTACTGCCGCAATTTGACGCAGTGCTCGGTTGAGGCAGGTCATTGGGTTGGTCTTGAGCGTCCGCAGGAAGTGAACGCGGCAATTGCACGATGGCTGATGACTGCGCTACCGACTTCGTGGCCTGGGCACTGGACGCATCCATTAGTTTCAAATATTGCTTAGAGACCACTAGAGCGAAGATAGTCTTTTGCATAATACACAAGAATGTGAAGTGCTCTATAGCTTGAAAACTTCGGTGAAATAATAAATGAGTATAAGACATCTCTCTGCCCAATGCCTTCTTCAGGAAACCCGGTCTTCTATGGATACTATACTTTAAAAATGACGTATAAATCCTCTATAATGAATGAAAATGTGCGGAAAGTAGAAAAAATTATAGCAAAAATTGATACTACTCAGCAGACATCTGTTCCGTTTGGACAACTGCAATACTATTTCGGATCTGTATCAGACACAAAGTATCCCCAGACATAGTAATGCCAGCCACCACTTCCACTAAAAAGTGTACCATCTTGATCCTGTACTGGATTTCTCCAGGTACATGTACCCTTTTGCCCACTTTGCGTTAAGATGTCTAAAACAAGATCAGCACACGCATCAAATCCAAATGAGCCTCGTAATTTACCGGACCCAGAAGGAGTCTTGTTGAAACTCATATCCAGAAAATCTTCTCCACAAATCACGTTTTGCTTCGGGGGTATAGAGGATCATTGTTCTATATTACCTAGTTGATCTATGTTAATTTGTGTCGGATTATCATCAGGGCCCGTAAAAGGGCCCGTAAAAGGGAGAATCTCAGATTTGCCCTCCGCTGCCATGGGAGTCATGTCCCCGCAAGTATTGTATTTATCACTGGAAATGATATACATGCTGGAGTAATTCAGATTTTGGTCAGGAGAAGATTCGCATTGGTAATTAAGCCAACGATCCAAAATCCTTGAAATCGGTGAAATGTTCTCCGTTCATATAAAATGTATCGCAAAGCGTGTTGAAATATTCGTAAGCCATGCCATAGTAGTAACTCGCAAGACAATCTTGAATATATCGATTAAGCACTCTTCCGATAATCACGACAGATGCGTAGCACGAGGCTGTGCAGACGCCTCCACCTCACATTCAGAGACATTTATATGATCAGCAGGAGTATTAGAGGCGAGGAAAGCTTTTACTCGATATTTGTCGCCCTCTGGGACTATGTGAAACCCACCGATCCGTGAATCCATATGACCCATTTGTAAAACTGCAAAGACTTATGATAAAAGGTCTCCGATACACTTTGTAGGGGTTATTTAATCGAAACTTAATTTTTACTCAATAATCTTTCAGAAGTCATTCTTCAAGAAGTTATAATAGTTCCCTATCAGTGATCGGTAAAGGATTTCCGTCAAACACACAGGATCAACGGTATATCTCCCCTAAGATCAACAATGCTCTCCAAAACCCTCGCCTTTCACTCCTCCAAAAACACCACATTCTTCTCAATCGGCTGCCTCTCAATCCTCAATTCATTCGCCCTAAACTCCCTATCCTCAAACCCAATCGCAACACCACACAAAATCTCCAACTCATCCCCAATGCCCAACTCACTCCTCAACACCTCCGGATACCCCGCCACACTAACCTCGACACATGATCCCAATCCCACCTTCGTAAGCTCCAACAATAAAGTCTGCAAGTACATACCCACACTCATCGCATCCACGGCTCCTAGTCTACGGTCTATGGATAAGATCCCCACCACGGGAGCGCCGAAAAACTCATAGTTTCTCAGCACGGCTGCGCGCCGACTCTCAACGTCATCGTGCGCGATACCCATTCCAACGCCATAGACCTGGGCGCCGAGCTCGCTGCGGAAATGGGTAAAGGTGTCAGGGAGAGCGGGGATGTTTGGGGTGGATGTTGAGGCGGCGGTGTGGAGCACGGCTTTGAGACGAACAAGCCGTGGGCCAGAAACGATAGTTAGGTGCCAGGGTTGGATGTTGGAGTTTGAGGGCGAGAGTTGGGCCAGTTGAAGGGCGGTTGTGAGAAGAGAGCGGGCGATGGGGGTTGAGAGGAATTGGCGGGTTGAGTGCCGGTTTTTGATCGCTGAGTCGAGGCTTGAGGGTAGTGTTGGATCTTCTGCCGGCATGGTTTATTGGTATATCCTAGGTGTAGATGGTCAAGTCAATTATTTATATGGAATATCTGACCGATTGAAGTGTAGTTTGTTCGCGACTCGACGTAGATAAGTTTTGTTTAATATGTTCCATGTGATGTTGATTGGGTATTTTAGGATCAGCTGATAGCATTTGTGGTACCCTCCATTCTGTCCAAAGTGCAGGAATTTTGATATCCGCTAAAATTCTTGTCAGCATCCTGCATTCGGTGGTGTAACGCTCGTTTCCTTTGTCCACATCTGTTTCCCCGCACAGTGCACCCAATCAGCATTAACAGACTGAGTTCATCCAACGACACACAAATAAACTGTTTGGATTATGTGCTATTCCGCGGAACTGTGTCAGACTATCATAGCGACATAGACTCGCGCTTTCTATCTCAGCTTACATGAAAATATCCTCTAACATCACTTTTTT
>Ga0182030_10008915_pt1 | contig 20646 bp, 13 predicted proteins | sample 812S3MmetaG_FD_121299 | JGI IMG/M metagenome (GOLD analysis project Ga0182030, IMG submission 121299) | Permafrost microbial communities from Stordalen Mire, Sweden - 812S3M metaG (Illumina Assembly) | ecosystem: Environmental > Terrestrial > Soil > Wetlands > Permafrost | place: Sweden... | reverse complement strand
GCGCAACACCGCTCCAACGTGCAGTCAATTCAACACGGGTGCGAAATCAACCGAGAAGATTGCTGCGATTTCGCGACGTGTGGCGCATTTGGAAGTTCTAGTGCTCTTACGGAGGGCGAAGAGGAGTTATTGATATGCGCAAAACATTTGTTACGATTTTGGCAATTGCCGGCACGATGGGCGTTACTGCGTTCGCCGCGGACCGGGAAATCAAGGTGAGCGACAGGCTGGAAGCATCGGCCGACACGCTGACCGATTCGTTGAGGGCCGCCGACAAAGGCATCCCGCAGGACCTGCTCGACAAAGCCCACTGCGTGGTTGTCGTCCCCGGCATGAAAAAGGCGGGATTCATTGTCGGCGCGGAGTATGGTCGTGGATTTGCAGCTTGCCGTCATAACGGCGGATGGAGCGCCCCAGCCGCGATGCGGATGGAAGGTGGAAGCTTCGGATTTCAGATCGGCGCTTCGGAGACGGATGTTGTGCTGCTAGTGATGAACGATCGCGGCATGAAGCATCTTCTGTCGGATAAATTCACGCTCGGCGGCGATGCATCCGTGGCGGCGGGACCGCTAGGCCGCGACGCAAGCGCCCAGACCGACGCGATGTTGAACGCGGAAATTCTGTCCTATTCGCGCACGCGTGGGATATTTGCCGGTATCGCGCTGACCGGTGCAACGCTTCGCCCGGACGGAGAGACCAATCGGGAACTCTACGGCCATGATTCGACGAATCATGAAATCCTGGAAGGCGACTTCAAAACTCCGGCGATGGCGGAGAAGTTTGAACACTCCCTATTTCGCAACTCAGCGGAACGCAATAGATAGTTGTAGTTGCGGCAGCCGGTAGTTGCGGTAACATTGCGGCCGACACAGGGATGTCGTCCGGGTCGTAGCGAGCAAACGTACGAACAGATCGACTAAGGGCACCGGTGATCGGACCTGGTGCTCTTGGCATATCTCACTCCAACCGCCACGACCGAATCCATGAACGCCTGGAGAAAAGCAACATGAATTTCCTTACAACGAGAATCACCGGAGCCGCTGCGATGGCGTTGCTCCTGGCGCTCCCCGTTCTCGCGAGCAACCACGATGCGATGAACGGGACCTGGAAACTGATTCCCGCAAGCAGCGATTTTGCGGGTCAATCGGTGGTTCAAACCGGCACCGTGACCATCCGAACGGAGGACCGCGTCATCATCGTCGAGCGCAGTTTTGTATACGCAGGGGCGAACGAAACCTACTTCTACAGCGATGTGACCGACGCCAATAACGGCGCGACCATTCACAGCGGTAAGGATCTAAAGAGCAAGACCAAATGGAATCACAACGTCTTGCAGGTGACGACGACGCTTGACGGTGCGGTCACCGTCGAACGCTACAATCTGGCGGGCGACGGTACGATGATGGTCAACGTCGAGCGGCCCGGACACAAGCCTATCGAACTCGCGTTCCGGCGCGAATAGGCTTTTCAAGAAGCGGCTCTTTCAATCACTAGCAGCGTGATGTCGTCCGTTTGCGGTGATCCATGCGTGAAGTTCTCGATGGCCGCGAGAAGGGTTTCCTTGAGGATGCGACTTCCCCGGGGAGCCGTTTCACGAATCACTTTCAGCAGGGCTTCCTCTCCGAACATCTCCTCATGCTCGTTTTGCGCGTCGGTAAGACCATCGGAATAAACAACCAGAATGTCTCCCTGGTCGAGGCGCAGAGGGCGGGACTCATAGGCCGCGACGTCAAACATTCCCAGTGGAAAGGCGTCCGGGGCCAGGCATTCGATCTTGCCGGTAGCGGACCGAAACAGGTAGGCCACGTTGTGGGCAGCACTGATGAACTGCCCCTCGCCTTCCGGCTCCAACAAGAACAGAAAAAGCGTGACGAATTGGAAGGGCAGAGACTTTTGGCATAGCAGAGTATTGATTCGCTTCAGCGTCTCCTGCGGTGTGGTCCCCGAGCGCAACTCCATATTGAGGGCGCCCAACACCATCGAACTGAGGAGCGCCGCGGAAATTCCCTTGCCCGAGACGTCCGCCAGAACGCCCGCCCAGGCACCGGAACTCACTTGCAGGAAATCGTAAAAATCTCCTCCCACATAGCGCGTGGGACTGTTAAACGCATGGATATGGAAATTCTCAAACTGAGGAAGCGAACGGGGCAGCAGACTTTCCTGGGTTTCCTGCGCCAGCGATAGTTCCGCCTCGTTTCTGCGTTGTTCATCCAGAGTTTTGAGGCGGATCACCTCGCGGCTGATCTCCAGTTCCCGTACGGTCTCCTCCAGGGCGTTGCTGTAATTCCTGGCTTTTTGGTTGAGTAACCGCACTTCCAAGAGGTTGTGAACGCGCGCCTTCAGCTCCGCCATATCGAAGGGTTTGTTGACAAAATCCTTAGCCCCGGCCTCCAGAGCACGCAGTTTGTGACCGGGCTGCGCGGTGATGACCAGAACAGGAAGATACCCGACTCCTTCGATTTCCTTCAGGCATTCCATGACCTGGAACCCGTCCATCACGGGCATTTGCAGATCGAGCAGGATCAGGCTGTAACGATGCTGGCGATAAAGTTCGCAGACCGCAGTGGGATCCATGGTGGACTCTACACAGGTGTACCCGGCGACGCGCAACATGCCCTCGAGCAGCCGCACGTTGGCTTCCTGATCGTCTACCACCAGGATTCTTGCGTTCTGAATTTCCGCGAGGCTAACCACGCGCGGCGTCCCGGCTCATTACTCCTTTTCCTTTCGTCTGTTCCGCGAACTCCAGCGCGAGATCGAGCGTTTCCATAAATTCCGTGATCTTGATGGGCTTCGTCAGATAACGGAAGAAGCCGGCCTGCAGGCCTTTCTCAATATCGGGCGGCATCGCATTCGCGCTCAGAGCGACCACGGGGATGTGCGCCGTGCCGGAATCCTCGCGAAGAATCTTCAACGCTTCGATGCCGCTAATGCCGGGAAGATTAATATCCATCAGAATCACGTCCGGCTGCTGGCCGCGCGCCAGTTGAATTCCCGCAATCCCGTCCCGCGCGCTGAGCAGGCAAAGATCCTTGCGGCGCGCGATCAATTGTTCGACAAGATGCAGGTTCGCCGGGTTGTCCTCCACGTAGAGCAGCGTCCGCGAAGCGGCGTCGTGCCGAGCCTGCCGGAGCACGATTTCAGCGGACTCGGCGGCCTCGATATCCAGACGAGGGGCGGAAGCAACATTGAGCTCGAACCAAAATACGCTCCCTTTTCCCACGATGCTTTCGACGGCGATGGTGCCGCCCATCAGCTCTACCAATCGCTTGCTCATGACAAGGCCAATGCCCGTTCCTTCCTCCGCCGTCGTTTCCCGCCCGAGACGATTGAAGGATTGAAACAGCTGGGCGAGCAGCTCCGCAGGCAAGCCCGCGCCGGAATCCCTGACGCTAATCCGGATGCGGTCGGGAACGCTCGGCGCGCATTCCACGACGACCGTTCCGTTAGCCCGATTGTATTTGATCGCATTGGAAAGCAAGTTGATAATCACCTGCTTCAAGCGCGTCCGATCGGCCTCGACATAGCAAGGAACCTTGAACCCCGGAAACGTCATCGCGATGCCGCGCTTTTGGCCCTGCGGCTCGATCATGCCCTGGCACTCCAGCAGCACCTCCCCGAGCGACGTCGGTTCGAGCGACAGCGCCAGCTTGCCGGACTCAATCTGCGCGAGATCCAGAATTTCGTTGATCAGCTCCAAGAGATACCACCCGGCGCGGAGAATCGGATCAATGCTGGCCACCTGCGAGGGCGTGGGCGGCGGCGTTTCGGAGATCATCAGCTGGGCGAAGCCGAGGATCGCGTTGAGAGGCGAACGCAGTTCGTGGCTCATGCTGGAAAGAAAATCGGATTTCGCGAGGTTAGCCTTCTCCGCCGCCGCTTTGGCCCGTTCCAGTTCCAAATTGTTTTCCTGTAGCGTCTGCTCAAAGTGCTTCCGTTCGGTGACGTCGCGCGCCGCGGCAAATACGCCTTGCAGCTTCCGGTCGCGGTCGTGGAACGTCGTCGCATTGTAGGAGACCACCGTTTCCTTGCCGTCCCTGGCGCGCGCGGTGAGTTCGTAGTCGGTCACTTTATTTCCGCTCAGCACCCGCTTGATGCCAGCCTCGGCGCGCTCGGGATCGGTGAAGTAGTTCTTGAACGGCGCCCCAATCAGCTCATCGCGCGTGCAGCCCGTGAGCGCTTCCATCTGTTTATTGACGTCGGTGATGATGCCGGCCGGATCCGTGGTCATCAGCGCATCAATGTTGGATTCGATCAACGATCGGGTATAAAACTGCTGATCGCGCAACCGTTGGTCCAGCAGCTTCTGCTCCGCCTCCACTTGTTTCCGCGCGGTGTTATCGGTGCCAATCAAGAGGTAGCCGATGATCCCGCCGGGATCGTCGCGCAACGCCGTGACGGACACCACCGCCGGAAAACGGCTGCCATCTTTTCGAATGTACGTCAGTTCGTAGATGTCCTCGATGCCGCGCGAAGCTTTGAAGACCAGGGCTTCAAAACCGGGAGTGATGGTCGTCGCCAGTTCCAGGCTCAAGGCCTTGGCGCGTGCAATCACTTCCTGCGGGTCGGAAATGTCGGCCGGCGTGATCTTATCCACAACCTCACTGGCCGTGTAGCCGAGCATGCACTCAGCGCCGACGTTAAAGAGCTGAATGACGCCTTTTTCGTCGGTCGCAATGCTGGAGAAGTTGGCGCTGTTCAGGATCGCGTTCTGCAAGGCACCCGTTTTCAGGAGAGCAGCTTCGCGCCGGATTTCCGTGACAACATCCACGGCACGAGCCGCATCCTCGACCAAAACCGGTTTGCGTTGTTTCATGGGCATGATGCCACCTCTGCGGAGCGGCCGTCGACGGCTCGGCCTTTTGTTTGCATAGGACGTCTATGCACGACATGCGCCAACACTCCGAGGATGCGGGCGACTCTCAAGCTGATGTTACGGAAGCTTGGGCGGCGGAGAGAATACGCGGCCCCCGACCGTATATGGTCACATGACTTTCTGAGGTCAGCCGCCAGGAGCGGTGCGCCGATCTATCGGATAGCAGGTCTAGCCGGAATCGCTTTCGCTGGTTGGCACGCCACTTGCCTATCTACAGATCGCGGGCCGCTGCTTTTCAGGAGCCGCGATGCAGCTTCCGGATCATCGTGAACCGGCTAAGGAGTAAAAATGCTCGGATGGATCATTCTTTTCGCCCTATTATCGTCCGGTGGCGTGGTGGGAACGTTGGCCGTGAACCCGGCTTCGCTGTGTCTCAAAACGTTAAGTTTATTGTTTGCGGCGCTTTTTCTGTTGGGTCTTCTGACCACGGCTGTTCGCGGCCGGGCCAACGGATAAGTCTTCGGAACTCCGCATGAGCGGCGATCCAAAACGTATCATTTTGGGGTTTTATACCTCCGAACCGACAGACGCCGAAAGTGCTTGCCGCACGATCGGCGCGATGGGTGGAGTGAAGGTACAACTCGTCTCCGGAATCCTAACGCAGACGAGCAAACTCAGCACGTCTGTTTACGCGCACTACTCGGCCTTGCGGCTGCAGGGCGAATCGCTGATTGTAGCGGAGACTTCGCCGAGCAAGGTTGAGGCGACCGTGCGGCAACTGCAAGGCATTGGCCTGCCGGCGGTATTCGTCCTGCGCGAGGATTTCGCCAACATTGCCTCCGCCCCGGATCATCCGGCCACGCCTGAACGTTGGATACCACAGGATGTTTCCCGCTGGTGCGCGGAACTGGGCACGAGATCTCCACGCGACAGGTCCGGCTCATCCAAGCGGCATACGATAGCGGTGCGGTTGCGCAAAAGCGAGCGGGAGTTGGACGCAGCCAGAAGCGATCTATTGGAAGCTGCGCGGCTGGGGCACACGATGACGGCGGCAGCCGAGTGGCTATTGGGTAACGCCTATCTGGTCAGGACGCAAATCGCGGAAACGCGGCGCCATCTCCCGCGCCATCGTCATAAACTTTTCTTTCCCCGCCAGAACTACAGCGGCCCCGATGTGAACGATCTCGCAGAGCATTTAGTCGAAGGGGCCGACCACGCGCTGACCGAAACGAACATCGCGGAGTGCCTTCGTCAGTATCAGACCGCGGCGCCGCTGACGATTGCGGAACTGTGGTTCTTCCCCGTGCTTTTGCGGGTGGCTCTCTTCGAATCTCTGGCGCGGTTGGCGTCTCGCGTCAGCCGGGCGCAACAGTTGCGGGAAGTAGCCTATTTGTGGGCGAATCGCCTGGCGGGAAGCATGAGCCGCGGGTCCAACGCCTTTGCGGAGATGCTGGCGCGGTTAGAGGCTGAGCCGTATGCCCTGCAATCGTGCTTTGTCACGTCCCTGGTGGAGCGTCTCCAGGATCAGGAGAGCGCCCTTGGACCGGTTAAGCACTGGATCGAAGAACGTGGCAAAACGCCGCTCACCGACGTACTGCGGAACGAGCATTCCGATGAAGCGGCCCAGCGCATCTCCACGGCCAACGCGTTTGGCAGCCTGCGCGTCATCTCTCGCATTGAGTTCACCAAAATATTCGAGGCGGTCAGTCTGGTCGACGCCGAACTGCGGCACGATCCGTCGGGTGTTTATGCGCACAGCGACTTCGCCACGCGGGACCAATGCCGCCGGGCGGTGGAACGCATCGCGCACGAGAGCGGCGTGAGCGAACTGGATGTCGCGCGGCGCGCCACCCTGCTTGCGGCGCGTCCCGGGTCGGAGCAAACCAACCACGCTCTCCACTATCTGTTGGCCGATGGAATTACGGAACTCGAGTCTTCCGTCGGCGCCCGCCTGCCGGTGCGCATCCGCACGGTCCGCGCGTTGCGCCGTCAGGCCACGCCGGTGTACCTCATTGCCGTGGCGACTCTCGCAGCCGCTTTTCTACTGTTGGCGTTGACGGTGGCCTGGGACGAAGGCGTCCGTCAGTACGCACTGCTTGCGCTGCTGGGTGCGCTGGCCTTGTTTCCGTTGGGCGAGTTGTCGATTCAGATCGTCAACGCGCTGGTGATTTCTCTTCTCTCCCCGGAGCCGCTCGCCAAGTTGGATTATCGCGAAGGGATTCCGCGCGAATGCGCCACGCTGGTGGTCGTCCCGATGATGCTGACCAATCGCGAAGTGTTGCGGAAGGAATTGGAAAAACTGGAAGTGCGGTATTTGGCGAACCGCGAAGAGAATCTGTCCTTTAGTTTGTTTTCGGATTTTACGGACTCCGTCGATCCCACGGCGCCCACCGACGCCGCGTTGTTCGAAGCGGCACGCGATGGAATCCTTCAGCTGAACGCAAAATATCCGGGAGAGCGGTTCCTTCTTTTCCATCGGCAAAGAATGTGGTCGGAAGGCGAGGAGCGCTGGATCGGCCGGGAAAGAAAGCGCGGCAAGATCGAAGAACTCAACGCGTGGCTCACGGGCCGGGGCAGCGGGGAGATCTGCGTGGCGGGCGGCCTGTCGCATGCGATCCGCTACGTGATCACTTTGGATGCCGACACTCACTTGCCATCCACTACCGCGCGGCGCATGATCGAGACGATCGCGCATCCATTAAATCGCGCGGACATCGATCCCATCACGAAAATTCGTAGACGCGGATTCACCATTATTCAGCCGCGGGTCAGTATCGCTCTCCCCGGAGCCACGGCGACACGCTTCACCCGCATGTTTGCCGATACCAGTGGAACCGATCCTTACTGCCAGACGGTTTCCGACGCGCAACAGGATTTATTCGGCGAAGCGATCTTCCACGGCAAGGCAATTTACGACGTGCAGGCGTTCCAGACGACAGTCGGCGACCGTTTCCCCGCGGAGACCTTACTCAGCCACGATCTATTGGAGGGCGCTCACGTGGGCGTGGCGTTGGCAAGCGACATCGAGCTGTTCGAAAATCTTCCGTTGACCTACGCGAGTTATTGTCAGCGTCAGCATCGCTGGATTCGCGGCGATTGGCAGATCGCGCCGTGGATCCTGCCTCGCGTACCGGTGCCGGATGACGGCACGGAACGGAACCCGCTGACGCTGGTGAATCGGTGGCGCATTCTCGACAATCTGCGGCGGACACTGGTTCCGCTGGCATCGCTCCTGTTGCTGCTGTTCGGCTGGCTGATCTCGGCGGCGCCGGGGGCGTGGAGTTTGATGGTAGGGCTCGCGGTGATCATTCCGGGATTCGCCCCGCTGCTGGACCGCCTGGCAAGACATATCCAGGGTTCGGTCCGAGGATGGCAAGGCGCGGCCGACGAACTGATCCGTGCGGTCGTCATGATCGCCTTTCTTCCGCATCAAGCGTATTTATCAGTGGATGCGATCGCCAGAGTGATGTACCGCCGTTTTGTCAGCCGCCACCATTTGCTGCAATGGCAAACCGCGGAAAGCGCGGGCGTCCAAGCGGATCACCACACGCGCGTGATCTTGCGCCAGATGCTCGCGATTGCGGGGCTTTCCCTGCTTTTGATGTTCGTGCTGCATGCGGAGCATGCGTTCGAGCCCACCGCATTTTTTCTTGGACTATGGATCGCCTCTCCCCTGCTGGTGCGGTGGCTCAACCGGCCCGTCCCCATGCTCAAGCGGGAAAGCATCCTCGCGGAGGACCGTCAATTTCTGCGTCGCCTGGCGCGCCGGACATGGAGATATTTCGACGATCTCGTAAACGCCGAAACCAACTGGCTGCCGCCCGATAATTCTCAATTGGCGCTGCGCATTGAAGTGGCGCAACGAACCTCGCCCACCAACATCGGACTGTGGTTGACCTCGGCGCTGGCTGGCGTGGACTTCGGATTTCTCACCGTCACCGATTTTCTGCGCCGCTGCTCCCTCACCATGGCGACGCTGGAACGGCTGGAACGCTACGAAGGGCATCTTCTGAACTGGTACGATACCAGGACGCTGGAGCCGCTGACGCCGCGCTATGTGTCAACGGTCGATAGTGGAAATCTTCTGGCCAGCTTATGGGTTTTTGTGCGTGGCTGCCAGGATGTGCGAGGCAGTCCACTGCTGGGTCCATCCGCACTGCAAGGAATGGCCGACACATTGGGAGTTCTGCGCGAAGAGATCGGGCGGGATACTACGAACGCAATCCCGATCCAAAATCTGCGGCGACTCCTGGGCGGCAAAGCGGAAGGGCACGAACTCATCGCAAAGTTGCGAATGGCAAACCGGGTGGCGCAAGAGCGCGCCACGAAACAGCCGTTCAACCAACCCGGCGAAGAGCCTCCGCCTCGCGAGAAGCACGCCCTCGAACGCGAGTATTGGGGATCGCACCTGGAACGCGAGTTGGCCGCATGGATGGAACTCGTCGATCGCTATCTCCCATGGATGGAGACGCTGGCACAACCGCCGGATTCTTTCCTGGTGCCGTTCGGCGAAGAGATCGTCAATGGACGGAGCCGCGCGCTGCGCGCCATCCCTTCTCTCGGCGCACTCGCCCACAGCTTGGACGGAACGCCGTGGACCGTTATGGATGCGATTCTGCAGTGGCGCGGAATGTCGGACATGCGGCCGGACGCGGCAGCGTGGATCGAGAAGTTGAAAACCGAGTACACACAGGCGCGCGATCGCGCCACGGAAGCCGTCACCGAACTGGAGGGTTTGGCCGGTTCCGCCGAACGGCTTGCGAGCGCCATTAATATGCGCTTTCTCTACGATTCCAGTCGCCGCTTGTTCGGCGTTGGATATGCGGTCGGCGGACCACTCGACTTTTCGAGCCACTACGATCTGCTGGCCAGTGAATGTCGTTTGGCGAGTATGGTTGCGATCGCCAAAGGGGATGTTCCGGTAGAGCATTGGTACGCGCTGGGCCGCCCACGCGTCGCGTTGCCCGGGGGAAGCGTACTGCTTTCCTGGAGCGGCACGATGTTCGAGTACTTAATGCCTGGTCTGTTCATGCGCAACTTCGCCAATTCGCTGCTGGATCACGCGAGCCGCTCGGCGGTCCGGCACCAGGTGAGTTACGGCAAGGAGAACGATCATCCCTGGGGTGTTTCCGAATGCGCCTACGGTGCGCTCGACGCGAATCAAATTTATCAGTATCGTGCCTTTGGCGTGCCGTGTTTGGCGCTGAATCCGGGACTCGAAGGCAATCTGGTGGTCACCCCCTACGCCACGGTGCTGGCGTTGGGAATTGGCCCGGCTGCCGCCATCGCCAACCTCAAGCACCTTCAGAGACTGGATTTCGCGGGCCCGATGGGCCTCTATGAATCGATCGACTTTCGCCTGAAGAACAGCAGAGACGGAAAACGGGGCGTGGTGATTTACGCTTATATGGCGCATCACCAGGGCATGAGCCTGGCGGCGTTGGACAATGTGTTGCATCACGACGTCATGGTGGAGCGGTTCCATGGCGACATGCGCGTTCGCGCGATGGAATCGCTGCTGTTTGAACGCATCCCGCTGACGCGACCGGCTGTCGAAGCCGTCGAAGTCCGGGACGTGCCCGCACGATCGGCCATCGAGGAAGAACCGGCGGATCGCGTGTGGAGAGAAGATACGGCCACGCCTCGCGTCCTTCTTCAAGGCAACGGGCAATATTCCTTGATGGTGACGAATTCCGGCGGCAGCCATAGTCGCTGGAATGGATTTGATGTGACCCGCTGGCGCAGCGACACCACACTTGATCGTTGGGGCAGCTTCCTTTACATCCGGGATCTGCGTTCCGATTCCGTTTGGTCCGCCGCGCTGCAACCCCTGGGAGATGCGTCGAACAGAGGCGTCCATGCGGTCGCGTCCGATGCCACGACCGTCCGATTCTCGGCGGACCGCGCCGAATTTACGCGGCGCCTTTTTGGAATCGAAACCATCATGGACGTCACGGTGGCCGCCGACGATGATGCCGAACTGCGACGCTTGACGATCACCAATCGTTCGCTCCGCAGCCGCTCCTTGGAGTTCACCAGCTATTTGGAGCTGGCGCTGGCTCCGCATCGCACCGATTCCTCGCATCCGGCATTTGCCAAAATGTTCGTGGAGACCGAGTGCCTGGAGAGCGGAGCGCTCGTGGCTTCGCGGCGCGCGCGTGGTCCGGAGGACGCACCCATTTGGGCGGCCCACGTTCTGACGGGAGCCACAGGTGCAACCGAGTTTGCCACGGACCGTTCCCGTTTTCTAGGTCGCGGCAATACGGTTTCGAATCCCGACGCGCTGCGTCGCAACCTTTCGAGTTCGGTAGGCGCGGTGCTCGATCCGATCTTTAGTTTGCGCTGCCGCGCGACACTGGATCCTCGCGAGCGGATTGAGATCACCTTTGTGACGCTGGCGGCGGCTTCCCGCGAAGATCTGCTGAAGCTGATCGCGAAGTATCAGCGTCCGGAATCGGCCGCGCGAGCGTTTGAACTCGCTTGGACGCGCGCTCAGCTGCAGTTCCGGTACTTGGGCATTGGATCGTCCTCCGCTCATCGCTATCAGGAACTAGCCAGCCACTTGTTGTACCCGAACGCGCAGATGCGGACGCAAAGCGATCGGCTGATGCGCAACCGGCTGGGGCAATCGGGCTTGTGGGAATACAAAATTTCCGGCGATCTCCCCATGCTTGTCGTTACGGTGAGCGAAGCTCGGCATCTCCCGCTGGTTCGCGAGCTGCTGATGGCGCAAACCTATTGGCGTTGGCGCAGCATGAAAGTGGATCTTATTATTCTGAATCAGGAAAGCGCCAGCTACGATCAGCCGTTGCGGCAACAGTTGCTGCGGCAAATTGAAGCGCACTCGACGGAAACCGGCACGGATCAGCCGGGCGGTGTTTTTCTCCGGGACTGGGCCAGTATTTCCGAGGATCGCCGTGATCTACTGCTGAGCGCGGCGAACGTGGTTTTGAACGGCACTCGCGGCTCGCTGCAACAACAATTGGTCCGCATGCTGGGTACTCTTTTGCCACCGGAGTTCGTGGCACCCGGTGATGGGCAGGAGGTTCCGTCGCGGCCCTTGCCGTTTTTGGAACTTCCCTATTTCAATGGATTCGGCGGATTCACGCCGGATGGTCGAGAATATGCGATTTACCTGAAGCCCGGTGGAACCACGCCCGCGCCGTGGGCCAATGTGATGGCCAATCGCGATTTCGGGACGATCGTGACGGAGAGCGGTTTGGGCTGCACCTGGCGAGGCAATAGCCAGATGAATCGCTTGACCCCATGGCATAACGATCCGGTTGCCGATCCACAATCGGAGTCGATCTATCTGCGCGACGAACAAAGCGGAGCGGTGTGGACGCCGACGCCACTTCCCATCCGCGAAACGGATGCCTACCGGGCCCGCCACGGCCAAGGATACACGGTCTTCGAACACAACAGCCATGCGATCGGACAGGAACTCACTGTCTTTGTCCCAATCGAAGAGGATGGCGCGGGCGATCCGGTGAAGATATACAGGCTGCGGCTGCGCAACGATTCCGGCCAACAGCGCCGGCTGGCGGTCACCTATTGCGCCGAACTGGTTCTGGGATCGGTCCGCGAAGATCAACAAGTGCACATCCGCACCACGTATGACGATGTCTCCGGCGCCGTCCTGGCGACGCAGTACTGGAGTGGCAGCTACGCCGGGTATCCGGCATTTGTGGCGGCAAGCCCGCGCGCGAGTTCGCATTCCGGCGATCGCGCCGCGTTCCTTGGACGCAACAACACTTCGCCGAAACCGGCCGCGATGGGGCGTACGCAACTGGATAATCGCACCGGAGCCGGCCTCGATCCGGTCGCCGCACTGGAGCTTTCGGTCACTATCGATCCAGGAAATCAGATGGAGGTCATCTTTCTTCTGGGACAAGCTGACAGCGTCGAGGCCGCGCGCGGCATCGTGAGCCGCTATGCGAGTCCGCAACAAGTGGAAAATGCTTTAACCGCTACACGCCGCTGGTGGGATTCGCGTCTCGGTGTTTTGCAAGTGCGCACGCCTTTGCTGTCCGCGGATTTACTGCTCAATCGCTGGCTTTTTTACCAGACGCTGAGCTGTCGTTTTTGGGGACGTGCGGCGCTGTACCAATCGAGCGGCGCGTTCGGCTTTCGCGACCAATTGCAAGATTCCATGGCGCTCCTCTACGGCGCCCCGGAACTGGCCCGCGCTCACATCCTGGCATCCGCGGCGCGTCAATTCCCAGAAGGCGACGTCCAGCATTGGTGGCATTCGGAAACTGGCGTGGGAGTGCGAACGCGTTGCTCCGACGATCTGGTCTGGCTTCCCTTTGTCGTCGCTCAGTACGTGAAAGTAACCGGAGACATCGCGATTCTTGAAGCCGAAATTCCTTTTGTGGAAGGTCCCCTGCTGGACTCACTGGAGCAGGAGCGCATGTTCATTCCCGAGATTTCCTCATACACGGCGCCGCTGTGGGAACATTGCCGCCGGGCGCTCGACAAAGCGGGACCGCTCGGTCAGCACGAGTTGCCGTTGTTCGGCAACGGCGATTGGAACGACGGCATGAATCGCGTGGGCATCAAAGGACGCGGCGAAAGTGTGTGGTTGGGTTGGTTCTTGTGTGACGCACTGAAAGCGTTTGCAGAACTGACGGAACAGCGGCACTCGAGTGTCCCGCAGGCCGAGATCATCGCACAGTGGAGGCAACGCGCGGCCACGCTGGCGAAATCGCTGGAGCGCTCCGCCTGGGACGGCGAGTGGTATTTGCGGGGATTCTTCGATAATGGATCGCCGCTGGGATCGCACACCTGCCAGGAAGCGCAAATCGATTCCCTGCCGCAATCCTGGGCCGTTATTTCGGGGTCGGCCGATCCGGCTCGCGCGCTTGTGGCGATGACGTCGGTGGAGAAACTTCTGGTGAGCGAACGCGACCGGCTGGTACGGTTATTCACGCCGCCCTTCGATCATTCCGAGCCGCATCCCGGATACATCATGGGCTATCCTCCGGGCCTGCGCGAAAATGGAGGCCAATACACCCATGGATCGCTGTGGTTCGCGATGGCGTGGGCGCGGATGGGGGACGGCTCGGCGGCGGTGCGATTGCTCAATCTAATGAATCCCGTGGAATACAGCCGGGGACCGGAATCGGTGGAGCGCTATCGCGGAGAGCCCTACGTGGTCGCGGGCGATGTGTCGGGACCACCGGCAGTCGCGGGACGCGCCGGATGGACGTGGTACACAGGATCCTCCGCGTGGATGTATCGTGTGTGGATCGAAGAGGTACTCGGCTTCCAGTTGCGTGGAGATCGCCTCACGATCGCTCCTGTCATTCCAGACGATTGGAACGGATTCGAAATCACGTACCGTTATCGATCCACGGTCTACGAAATCGAAGTGCGGCGCAGCGATTCAACTGGCGACCGGGAAAGCGCCCCGATTGAACTCGTCCCCATTGAACTCATTGATGACGGCGGAACTCACAAAGTGATCGTGTGGATTGGCGCGGCTGGCGCTCGACAGGAACAACCACTGCTCGAATCAACAACCGTGTGAGCGATGACCGCAGCGTTTTGACCATCGCTTTCTGCTTGGGCGTGAGCGGTTCTGTAAGCTGTTTTGCTAAGGTAACGCCGTGACCAAATCCGGTCTATACGGCGACGTGCAGTCGCCGCCGGATCTGGACCTCCATTGTTTGCGGCACGATGGCGGTGGCCTCCCAATTGCATCGACACGTTGAGGAGAACCGACAGTCATGCCACGTTTCTGGAATACAGCCCTACTGGGCGCCGCCCTGATTATCCCCGTAACCCTTGTGCCCACCATCGCACGAGCCGAAGATCAAAAGGCTCGCAGTTACCATGACAAGGCGCACAACGACGACCATCAATGGAATGGTCAAGAGGATAAAGCGTACCGCCTATATGCAAAGCAAAACCATCGCAAATATGGCGACTTCGCGAGACTGAACGAGAACGATCAACAAGCCTACTGGGGCTGGCGCCACGAACATTCGGACGCATTACTCAAGATCGAAATTCGATAACACGATTTTTCGTACAAGCGTGCAGGAGACAAAGTGAATCAGGTTCATGATCTGAAGTGCTTGGACGATTTGATTGCAGATATCGGAGGGGCCGACGAAGGAATGCAAACCGTGGGTCCCTCCGGCTTGTTGCTGGAGCATTTGCAGGCCGCGCGCCGGGGGCTCATGGGATCGATGCGGGCGGAATATAACTCCAGTTTGGAGCAGGCCGAGGAATCGCTCGGCTGCGTTCCGGATAAAAAAACGCGCGCCGAAATTAGAAAAACATTGCTCAGCTTGAGCGCCGCCGAAATACCCTTGAGGCCGCCGTCGGAGTACCCGCGACCCTCTTAGGACGCGCTCTCAACGGTCATTCGCAACGAAGCTTCCATTTGCGAGTGTGCCCCGCCGGAATACCACCCCGCAACCGGCGCCGCCAAATTGTAGTCGAATCCGGCCGCAACCGCGACGTGCCTGTTCGAAACGGCCAGCCCGCGCGCGGGATCGTAACCTCTCCAGCCGATGCCCGGCAGATACACCTCAGCCCAAGCATGCATGTACGAACCTCGCTGTCCCGCAGAGGCGCATTCATAACCGCTGACGAATCGGGCGGCGATTCCCATCACGCGGCACGCGTCGCAGAATAGCACCGCCAAATCCCGACAGGATCCCTCCATCGAACGCAAGGTCAAATCGGACGACCAGGGAGGACCTTCGGTACGCACGATCTGCCGGAAGCTGAGAAAGATTTGCTGGCTCAGCGTGGTGAGAAACGAAAGCGTATTGCCTTGCGCGCTTACCGCCGCCGATCTGGCATATTGCTTCACGGATTCCGCGACGAGCGCATCCTGCCGGTACGGTGCCAGCGCCGCGCACAACGGCTCCCGATACCACAGCGGAAGCTGCAAAGATTCGCCCAGCAGAAGGTAGTCGAAGGGATTCTCCCGGAGCAGTTGCACGGAAAATTGGCTCAACACGCTCAGCTCCGAGGTGGACGTATCAAACCACGCGTTGAGCGCGAGTGTGCCGTCCTGATCCAAACACTCTGTGGTTCCGGCCGGCGTTGGCGAAATTTGCAGGTCGAAGGCCAATAGTTTTTGAGCACTGTTCGTGCGCGGGCGGAAGCGAAAAATATGCGGTTCCAGAAACACAGGGAAGTCGTAGCGGTAGATGGTGGAGTGGGTGACGGCGATTTTCATGAGAAGTCCTGCGCAGCCAAAAGTTCACAGGGCCGCTACTTTTCACGATATCCTTTCTGCCCGGACGATGAATCGATCGGGAGCCGGCCCGACGAAATAGAACGGATAACAGGTGACAAGCGTCAAGATCTGACGACTGTCGGGATGCAACACCGCGACGTCGTCGGGACCGACCACCTTGGAGGACACGACGCGATAACGATAAACGCCCTGCAGCGTGGTGAGTACAATCAAATCGTCGTTGCGGACGTTGCGCAAGCGACGAAACAGCGTATCCCGATGCCCGGCGATGCCGACGTTTCCGGGCGGTCCCGGTAATTGCGTCCCTTCAATATGTCCGGCCGCGCGGCGCAGCGTGGCCGCGCTGGTTCCTTCGGCCACCATCACGGAAAGCCCGAGGCGTGGAATTTCCATCCGTCCGATCAATTCACCCCTGCGGACGGGCGTTGTGGAGGACGGTGTGGCAGATGGTGTCATTGGGCGCGGCAAATCCAATAGGCGACTCGCTTGTCTTTGGTAGAGCCAACCGTCCGCCACTATGAATCCGCAATAGCCGAGCATCGCGATGGCGACGACCCACAACCCGATGCGCGACCAGCGCACTACCTGAGAAGGGGAAGGAACCGAAGACTTCATCGGACGACCGGAACTTTCAGCGGCGGCAAGCCTGTGCTGTAGCCCGCTCGGGTGCGAACAAAAAGTTTTCCATTGTCTTTACTGCGAGCCGGGTCAGTCGCCGTAACGCGAATCTTGTGGTAAGAGCCATCGTGCTTCTCGTTCGTGGAGGAGTATCCAATGGTGTATTGATCGCGGATATCCCGGGCAATGAGCTTACAAATCTCGACTGTTTCGCTCAGCTGAACGGGAAAGAACGATTCGCCGCCGGACTCCTTGGCCAGACGACGCAACACGGTTGGATTTTTATCGGGATCGTCCGACTCGAAGATGCCAATGGCGTAGATCATGGCGTTCGACTGTTCGGCGAGTTTCAGAACCTGATCGAGAGTGGATTTGCTGGCGTTGTCGCCGCCATCGCTGATGATGATTAGAACTTTCTTGTCATGCGTGCTTTCCTGCAGGCGCTTTAGCGCCAAAGCCGTGGCATCGTACAGGGCGGTTGTACCGATGGCGGGTGCGGCCCAGATGGCGTATCCTAGTTGTTCAGCGCTATCACTGAAACGCACGCCCGCGGGCAGACCGAGCGACACCTTCTCGTTGAAATTCACGACAAACATCCGATCGTCCGAGTTGCTGGATTGAACAAACGCTCGTGCCGCGGCCGTCACCTCGGCAAGTTTCTCGCGCATGCTTCCGCTGTGGTCCACCACCAAACCCACGGTTACCGCAGTATCTTCGTGCCGGAAAAACCGAATGACTTGGGGTTTGCCGTCCTCAAAAACCGTGAAATTGTCGCGCTGAAGAGCCATGACCGTGTGCCCTGCGCGGTCGCGAACCGTCGCCTGCAACACCACCAGATCCACGTCCACGGAAATCTGAAAAGCATCGGACTCCGCGCCTGCCCCGGATTCCGGAGCTTGTCCCAGGGCGAAGGACGCGACAAGAACCAATGCGAGGCAAAGTTTCATCTTGACCCGCGTTCTCTCAACTCGCCTCGATCTGATGGTATTCGGGCTGCCACATTGTATCCTGCACTTGCTGGACAATGTCGGGAAGTTTAACGCCAGCCAATCCCTCGAGCACCGCTGCTTCGGCGACCGCGACCGCGACGGTCACCGTCACGCTGCGTAAATCCTCAATGTGCGGGAGCAGCGTTGCGCCCGCCAAACGTACGGCCACCAGGCTGGACAGCGCGTTGGCCGCCGCCACCAGCATACCAACGCTGATGTGCTTCGCACGCGAGACAATCGCACCCAGTCCAACGCCGGGATAGAGCATGGCATTGTTCACTTGACCGATCACATGCGTGATGCCTTTGTAGGTGACGGGAGTGAATGCGCCACCGGTGGCGATCAAAGCGCGCCCGTCGGTCCATTCGATCAAATCCGCGGGTGTCGCTTCGGCGAGCGGCGCGGGACTGGAGAGCACAAAGATGATGGGCCGGTCGGTGTGCCATGCCATTTCCCGGATGATCGGCTCAATGAACAAGCCCGCACAGCCCGTGGCTCCGATCAACATCGTCGGCCGCACTTGATGCACCACCTCGGCGAGCGTGATCCCGTCACCTTTTCCATCAAACGCCGCTTGCTTATTATGGAAGCCGTTCCGGTTATGGAAGCCATCCTGGTTCTGAAAGCCATCCTGGTTCTGGAAGCCATCCCGGTTGTGGAGGCCATCCGGGTTGTGGAGGCCATCCCGGTTGTTTGAAGCATCCCGCGGCGCCTTCCCCGCTTTTCTGATATCCCGCCGCCAGGCCTTCACCTCGGCTGCCGGCCGAGCATAGGCTTTCTGATAGTCCGGAAGCCCCTCCATGTCATCCGTGAGAAGTCCAGGGAGATCCACGCACCAAAACCTCCGACTGGCAGCCTCTAAAGACAGGCCTTCGCTCATCATCACATCGCGAAAGACGTCGGCGATTCCGATTCCCGCCATGCCGGCGCCACAGATCACGACTCGTTGATTGCGCAGCGGAGTTCCGCAAACGCGCAGCGCGGAGATGGATGCGGCCAGGGTCACCGCGCCCGTCCCTTGTAGATCGTCGCTGAAAATTCGGAATTGGTTGCGGAATCTGTTCGCGATGCGGCGCGCATTGCCAACTGCAAAATCTTCCAGCTGCAGTAGAGCGCGCGGGAACAGCCGCGCCACCGTCCTGACGTACATGTCGATGAAGGCCGCGTAGCGTTCGCCGCGAATGCGGGCATGCCGGTTGCCGCAGTACATCGGATCGTCGAGCAAGCTCTGCCGGTCCGTGCCGACATCGATCATGACGGGGATCAAGCGCGTCGGGTCGATTCCCCCGGCCGCCGTGTAGATCGCCAGTTTGCCGATCGTGATTTCGATTCCACCCACGCCCCAGTCGCCGATACCGAAGATTTGCTCTGCGTCGGTGGCCAGGATCAAATCAATATCGTCCGGCCCAACACAGAGATTGGCGAACGCGGCTTCCATCGCCTCCTCCGGCTGATCGATCGAAAGATACACGCCGCGCGGGCGGCGGCATTCGTGATGATATTGCTCCATCGCCAGTCCGACCGTACGGTCGTTGACGATCGGGATCATTTCGCGCAAGTGTTCCGAAAAAAGGCGGAAGAAAAGCACTTCGTTGCGGTCGTGCAGCGCCGTCAGGTAGATATTCTTGCTCAATGCATCCGGCAGGCGCTGATATTGGACATATGCCGAATTCACCTGGGATTCCAAGCTGCTGATCACCGGAGGCAACATGCCGCTGAGGCCCAGCGTCGCGCGCTCTTCCTCGGTGAATGCCGAGCCCTTATTTAAGAGCGGTGTGGTGAGGACGGCCATCCCGCGCTTCTTCGTTTGATAAATTCCCACTTTTTTTGGCTGGCCCTTCCGTAAAGGTGGCACCAGGAGTGGGACTATTTTCTGCTGCATCGTGGCAAACTCCTTCACGCTGCGGTCTCTTCTCTCACTCCGGCGCGCCAAATACGACGCGCCGTGTTCACAGTAACTAACTACAGTGCGCGTTTTTGGATAAAGCCCAAGGTGAGAGCTCCACCCAGCGCGAGCATTCCGAATAACGCCATGAGCGGCAAATTGCTACCTGTTTTCGGAAGCTGGGGCGTGTCATTCTGTGCGATCAACACCGCTTCCGGAGGAGGCGCAGTGACCACTTGGGCGACCACAACTTCCTCGCCAGACGGTTGGATCGCCATGACGGGCGCCTGCTTGAGTGCAACCACCGCCGGATGGGACGGTGTTGTGGGGGCCTCGGCTACTTCAGGAGTGATATCGGCTGTGGTAGAAAGAACGGGTGTATTGGATTCCTTGGCCAACTGAATCGCTCTGGCCTTGGGATAGACGAATTCTTCGCCCCACTCTTTGCCCGGATAGAACCAGGCGCGGAGAGCTTCCGGCTCGCCCGCCGGGCGCTCGCGGAAAGTCATCACGGTTTTATCGGTTGCTTTCATGCGAACGTTCGGGATCGCCAGAATCGTGGCGTACACGGTCTTTTCATCTTTGCTGGAGATTTGCACAATGTGACGGTCGGATCCGGAATCCAGAACCTTGAAGACATATGTTCCTGCCGGCAATACTCCGTAACCCTTGAGATGGACGCCGGGGATTTCCACGGGTCCGCTAAACGTGATGGTGGTCCTTTTGTCCCACGCGTCGGCACGGGCGATGGGCGCGACTGCTAAGCCCAGAGCTGCCATGCCTAATACGAACGGCGTTGCTTTAAAAAATGTCATCTTGTTTTCCTTTGGACTGCCAAACTCTGCGATTCCCACTTGCGGCTATCGCGCTCTGGGTAAAGCACGCCGGGGTCCATCGGTGAAGCGTGCCGTTCGGCTGGACCCCAAAAGCCTTCGTGCGCTGGAAAAGGTATACTTCGCCCACGGGAGTTCAAGCGAACCGGCCCTGGAGTTTATGCCGCGGATGCTGCATCTGACCGTGCGAGGTCAATTGACGCCATACCGTCATCTTGTGGCGAAAAAACTCTGCGCTCTGCTGCGCGACCTCAAATTGACAAGAAGGCCACCACGTTTGGACT
>Ga0182030_10008914_pt1 | contig 20647 bp, 23 predicted proteins | sample 812S3MmetaG_FD_121299 | JGI IMG/M metagenome (GOLD analysis project Ga0182030, IMG submission 121299) | Permafrost microbial communities from Stordalen Mire, Sweden - 812S3M metaG (Illumina Assembly) | ecosystem: Environmental > Terrestrial > Soil > Wetlands > Permafrost | place: Sweden... | reverse complement strand
TCAGCGTCTCTCTGTCAAGCGAATCAAGTGTGGCGAGGTCCATCGGAAACGTGAATCAAACCGCGATTCGCCTGTCAATAGCCTAACTAAACCTAAGATCTAGAAAGGGGTGAGCAGTTACGCAGAGTTGACGCTCGAGCCAACTGGCGGGTCCGAAGCACAAATTGCTCCCACTCGTGATTGTATTGCCTCGTAGGAAAATGACAATTGGGCAGGGTCTTGCTTGATCGCCAGCAAGATCGAACGGTACACATCGCCTCGTGTACCGTCAGAAAAAGCGTGTATCTTTCGTTCAGTTCCACGGGTTCGGGGGCCTGTATGAAGCGTCGTAAGCATCTTGGAGAAATCCGTAAAAGACGAAGTCCGGAGAAGCGCTTCCTTAGTTTGCTCGGACGATATTTCAAGTCGGCTTTGTTTAGCCTGCGGCGTAGTCAAGGGAAGAAGGTAGCACAGATTCAAGCAAATGCTTTGCATCAGCTGTGGAGAGCCAAAGGCTTCTGAGGCAAACAACCGTTCGACAGCTGGAGATAACTCAGCTTCTAAAGCCATAAACCCCTTTCGTGCAATTTCAATCAACTCAGTTGAGTGCCAATAGTTCAAGTTGACGGCGGCAACTCTACCACGCAGCTCCGGGTTACTTCTAACAACGTCTTCAGCTCTATGGGGCACTGACGCCGTGATAATTTTAACTCCATTCTCCGCCGCAGCCTTGATCTGCTTTCCTATTTCATCTCGCAACTCTTCTTTGATGTAATGAAAGTCATCAATGAACACCGCAAAATCGCTGCCGCCTATTTCCCTGATGACCTGATCCAAACCTCCAAGTCGGTGGGTTTCTGTGATCTGTGATGCCCACGAATGGGATCCGTTACCGGTAATTTTTGCGCTGCCTTCGGCGAAGAGAGGTATCTTAGCCTTTCCTCCGACTTCAGTTCCAATCGATAGGACGTTACCTGAAGAGCTGGACGCTGTGGTCTCCGCAGGCGCTCCCATCCAATGAAGTGCTCGCTGCCATAGATTTTCTGCGCTGGCGATACCCGCCCCAGCGATCGGAATTAGGCAATCTTCCGGTATTACCTTCTTGATTAAGACTGTCTTTCCCGACTTTGACGGCCCAGAAATTGACACAACTAAGTTGGGTGTCCTGTAGTGTTCGCGAAGCGTCTGCTCAAGTTTTTGCTCGCTTCTGTCAACATACGTTACTGTCGGGGTATCATTTGGTGTGAATATCTCTTGAATTCTCAATATTTTTCTCCCTGTTGCGCGTCGCTCTCGCTAGGACAGTCGCGTCCATTTCCTCGACCGTCCTTGGCGGGCCGGCGTGTTTGAGCGATCCATACACCGCCTCGGGCCGCGTCGGCGGGAACAGCGGCGCCGCGGTCAACATCACGCCGTCCGGCCGGTCCTCGACGACAAGGCGCGTGCCCGCGTCCCAATGCCGCCGCTGGCGGATCGCCTTGGGCAAAATCATCTGTCCTTTGGTCGACAGCGTGATGGTCGGTTTTTCAGGGCTGGTCATGACGCGTCCTGGCGGCGAGTAAGGCGAAGGTAAGATAGGCCGGCGAAGCCGCATCGACAAGCAGAGGCGCGCGTTCGGAATCCCGGGCTCCCACAGAGCCAATTTCCCAAACTTGCCTCGTTTCCGCTAAACTCCATATTCCCGTCCACCGGTATCCCCCCATGCGCGCGGCGCTGCCCAAGATTCTCATCGCCACTTTCGGATCGCTCGGCGACCTCTATCCCTTTATCGCGCTGGGACAGGCGCTGCAGCGGGAGGGTTTCGCCGTCGTCGTCGCGACCTCCGAGAGCTATCGCGATCTGGTCATCGAGGAAGGCCTGGGCTTTACCGCCATTCGTCCCGATGTCGAGGAGGCGACCGAACGGCTCGGCATGGACCTTGGCGAGATCGCGCGGCGGATGAGCGCGGACGACGGCTTTTTGTTCCAGCAACTGATCTTTCCGTTTCTTCACGAGGCCTACGCACAGCTTTACGCGGCGAGCGAGGGCGCCGTCGCGGTGGTCGCGCACGCCATCGCCTTCGCCGCCCATGCGGTCGCGGAAAAGCGCGGCCTGCCGCTGTTCGTCGCGACGCTTTCGCCGGTGATGCTGTACTCGGCCTATGATCCGCCGCTGGGGCCGCGCGCGCCCTTCGTCGCCGCGCCGCGCCGGCGGCTCGCGCTGGCCTATAACCGCGCGCTGCTGCGCGGCTTCGCCTGGGCCGCCGCGCTTTGGGCGGCGCCTCTGGCGAAATTCCGGCGCGAGGTCGGTCTGCCGCGGCGCGGCGGTTTCGACCTGTTCGCCGGCGCGGCGCCCGGCGTCAAAACCATCGCGCTGCACTCGAAATTGCTGGCGCCGCCGCGGCCCGATCATTCGCCCGATATTCTGATCGCCGGCCAGATTTTTTACGACCGCGGGCGGCCGCCGGAAGAACAAGAGGCGCGGGCGCTGGAGGAATTTTTGGCGTCGGGGCCGCCGCCGGTGGTGTTCACGCTCGGCAGTTTCGTCGCGCGAAGCGGCGGCGATTTTTATCGCGCCTGCATGGCGGCGGCGGCCAGCCTCGACTTGCGCGCGGTCGTGCTCGCCCATGGCGACGACGCAGCGCGGCTCCGCGAAAATGCGCCGGCGGGGGTGTTTGTCGCGGACTATGTGCCGCACGCCGAGTTGTTTCCGCGCGCCTGTCTCGTCGCGCATCACGGCGGGATCGGCACCAGCGCACAAGCGTTGCGGGCCGGCAAGCCGCAGCTCGTGACGCCTTTTCTGGCCGATCAGCCGGACAACGCCGCGCGTCTCGCAAGGCTCGGCCTCGCGCGGGTGGTCGACGGGCGGGCGATCACCGCGGCGCGGATTTCGCGCGAGCTGAAGATTTTGCTGGAGACGCCGGACTATGCGCGGCGGGCGCAGGAGGCCGCCGGCATGATCGCCAACGAGGACGGCGCGGCGGTCGCGGCGCGCGGGATCGGGGCGGTTATGCGGGGCAGGTGAGATTCAGCTTTCGCCGCGCCCCGCCTTCAGCGCATCCGCCAGCCGCATCGTCGCCGAACCCGGCTTCAATGGCTTTTGCTGGCTCTCGTGCGGCGCCCAACCGGACAGCCAGACGATTTCGAAACTGGCGCGCACGCGTCCGTCGGGGTCGGAAAAATTCTCGGCGTAGATTTGCGCCGCGCGCAAAAACACCGAGCGGCGCAGGGGTTTGCGCGAGCGGGCTTGAAGCGCATTAGCGGCGCCCATCGCGCGCAGTTCGTCGCATAGCGCGAACATTGAATCATAGCGCAGCGTGAAGGCGTCGGCGTCGGTCACCGGCAGGGCGAAGCCCGCGCGCTGCAATAGGCCGCCGAGATCGCGCACATCGACGAAGGGCGAGACGCGCGGACTGGCGCCGCCCAAAATTTCATCCTCGGCCTGCGCCAGCGCGCCGCGCAGTTCGATCAGACTCGCACCGCCGGCCATGCAGGCGAGAAACAGCCCATCGGGCGCCAGACATCGCCGAACTTGCGCGAAAACGCCCGGCAGATCGTTGACCCATTGCAGCGCCATGCCGGACACGATCAGATCGAAGCTTTCCGGCGCGAAGGGGAGGGCCTCCTCGTCGACGACGATGTTCGCGCCGGTTTCGACGCAGGACATAAGCGCCGCCGCGCGCAAGGGCCTTGGGCGTCCGCCGGCGGCGAGAATCTTCGCGAAATGCTCGGTCGGGGTCGCCAGGTCCAGCGCGCGCGGAAAATCGCGGCGGATCGCGGCGAGGCGATCATCGAGATCCTCGGCGGCGCGTTGCATCAGAAAATCCGGCGCGCCCCGAGCGATAGCCTTGGCGAGACGCGCGCGAGAAAGACGGCGGTCGAAGATGAGGGGAGGGGAAGTAGAGGTCATGAGCCTTTCGTGAACCCCCGCGCGCCTTGCTGGCAAGGCGTCGCCGGGCCATTGCATCCGATCCGCGACACTTGCGTGTCCAATCGGCGACACTTTACCAAAACTTAGCGATATTTACTAACCGAACAACTGATAAGTCTTCGACAAAATTGTGGCGAAAGCTAGAATGACTGTCGTCGAGTTCCATTGGCCCGTTCGGGTCAAGCGTAAGGGTGAAGCCCATGGGCCAGTCGTTGCCGTTTCAGCGCGCCGTCGGCGGGCGCATATTAAATCTATTGGCCGCCGGCGCCGTTATTTGTTTTGGCGCGACGGCTTTGCCGCAGGCGGCGGCGGCGCGCAATATGGTGTCGTTTTCTCCCTCGGTGCAGCCGGGCACCATCGTCATCAGCGCGCGGCAGCGCAAACTGTTCCTGGTCGTGGGGCAGGGGGTGGCGATCAGCTATCCCGTCGCCGTGCCGAAATCCGGCAAGGAATGGTCGGGCTCCGCCGCCGTCAACGGCAAATTTGTCAATCCAGACTGGTCGCCGCCGCCGATCGTAAGGGCCGATCATCCCGAATTGCCGAACTTCATCCACGGCGGTTCGCCGCATAATCCGATGGGCGTGCGCGCGCTGACGCTCGACCGCTATCAGGTGGCGATCCACGGCACCACCAACAGAATGCGCGCCTCCATCGGCACGGCGGCCTCCTATGGCTGCATCCGAATGTTGAACGAGGACGTCGCCGATCTTTACGACCGCGTCAGCGTCGGTTCGCCGGTGATGATGATGCCGTAACGGCGCGCGGCGCTCGCATTCCATAAAAGACGTTGGGCGCGGCTTAACTCATAAGCCGCGCCCGTTTCACGTCGGATCGACGCGCGCGTCGCGGCCGCCTTGGGGAAAAATCGGCCGACGACGATTGTTTGCGCTTTGGTTATCCCAAGCTTTTTGACGCCGAGGGGGCCTGTTCGCTGTGGACGGAGGCAATGCGACTCTAGACCCGGCCCCGCGAATCTTACACTGTCGTCGCCAATCGCAGACCGTCGCGCCGGCAAATAAATAACATCGGAAAGGCCGTCGGATTCAGTCGGATCGGGTATAGTTCCAAGCGGCGATGATTCGAGTTCGAGTCGCAGCGCGTTTCGTTCGTGCTTGGGATTTTGCGTGAGGCGTCGCAGCGCCGCTTGTATGCCGCCGCGTCCCCGGGACACTCAACAAAGGTTAGCTCATGCTGATCGCAGCTGAAAAAGAAACAGATCGCGCGCAACATCCGGTCGACGTGGTCGAACAACTCGCGGCTGCCAACGACTGGTCATTCGATCGCGACGACGAAGACGAAATTTCGATCTCCGTGGCCGGCGGCTGGACCGACTATCAAGTGGCCTTCACCTGGCTCGCCGACCTCGAGACGCTTCACGTCAGTTGCGCCTTCGATCTCAAGGTTCCGGATCGTCGCCGTGCGGAGATCGCCGTGCTGATCGCCGCCATCAACGAGCAACTCTGGGTCGGGCATTTCGATCTATGGCCCAAGGAAGGCGTGGTGATGCACCGTCACGGCCTGCTGCTGATCGGCGGCGCGCAGCCCTCCGGACCGCAATGCGCGGCGTTGCTCGACAACGCGCTCTCCACCTGCGAGCGCTATTATCAGGCGTTCCAATTCGTGTTGTGGGCCGGCAAAAGCGCCAGGGATGCGCTGGAAGCCGCCACTTTCGAAACCAAGGGCGAGGCGTGAGCGGTCTTTCGTCCAGCATCGCTTTCGTCGGCGCCGGCAAAATGGGCTCCGCCATGCTGGCGGGACTCGGGCGGGGCGAAGGGCTCGGCCGCGTTCTCGTCCTGGAGCCCAATCCGGCGCCGGAGGTCGAGGAGCTTTGTCGCGCGAAAGGGTTTGAACTGCGCGCCAGCGTCGAGGCGGGCTCCGCTCCCGTCGACGCGCTGGTGCTGGCGATCAAGCCGCAGATGCTGGACGCCGCGGCGGCTTCGCTGGCGCCGTTGATCGGGGCGGATACGCTGGTTCTGTCCATTCTCGCCGGCAAGCGCGTCGCCGATCTCGCTTCGCGCCTGCCCGCGCGCGCCTTCGTGCGCGCCATGCCCAACACGCCGGCGGCGGTCGGTCGCGGCGTGACGGGGGCCTATCCCAGCCCCGGCGTGGAGCCAGGGCAGCGGGCGCTGGCGCAGGCGCTGCTTTCCGCCGTCGGCTCGGTCGAATGGGTCGAGCGCGAGGACTGGATCGACGCGATGACGGCGGTGTCGGGCTCCGGCCCCGCTTACGTGTTTCACCTCGCGGAATGTCTGGCGGCGGCCGGCGTCGCGGCGGGCCTGCCGGAAGATCTCGCGGCGCGGCTGGCGCGCGCGACGGTCGAAGGGGCGGGAGAGCTGATGCATCGCTCGCCGGATGTTTCTCCCGGGCAGTTGCGCGAAAACGTGACCTCGCCCGGCGGCACGACGGCGGCGGCGCTCGGCGTGCTGATGGCGGAGGATGGCCTCGAACCCTTGCTGACGGGGGCGGTCGCGGCGGCGAGGCGGCGCGCCGCCGAGCTTTCCGGCTGACGGCGGTCTTGCCACGAACGGCGGTCTTGCCACGACTCGACAAATTTCAACGGAAGGCTTGGTCCGGACGCTCGCCAGCCATACATAACGGTGCGTGAAAGTTAAAGGAGCGGCATATGACCAGCGGCCACGGCACTCATTCAACAGAAGCCACTCCAACAGAAGCCATCAGGGGCGGGGCGGGCAAACCGGCGGGCGGGGCGCGCGACGCGATCGTCGACGCCTTGATGGCGCTGACCGCACGGCGCGGATTCGCCGAGACCACCATTTCCGACATCGCCCGCGAAGCAGGCGTGTCGCTGGCCGATTTCCGCGACGCTTTCCCCTCCAAGGGCGCTGTGCTCGGCGCTTTTCTGCGGCGGATCGACCGCCAGGTGCTCGACGACCTCCCCAAGGATCACGACGCCGAGCCCTCACGCGAGCGCCTCTACCACGTGCTGGCCCGGCGCCTGGAGGCATTGGAGCCTTATCGCGACGCCGTCGCCAGCATCGCCGAATGGTCGTCGAAAGACCCGCTGGCGGCGACCGCGATCAATCGCGAAATCGTCAATTCGATGCGCTTCATGCTGGAGGCCGCCGACATCGACAGCGACGGCCCCGTCGGCGCGCTGAAGCTGCAAGGGTTGGCCTATGCGTGGAAGCGGGTGTTGGACGCTTGGCGGGAAGATCGCCCCGGCGAACATTCCCATGCGCTGACCGCGCTCGACCGCGCGCTGGATCGCGGCGAGAAATTCATCGACCGCGCCGAAGACATCGCGCGCGTCACCGAGCCGTTTCGTTCGCTGGCCCATCGCCTGTTCGACGGCTTCCGCCATCGCTCGGGGCGCGCACGCGACCACCACGAAGTGGACGACGAGCCCGAGCATCCTCACGCCAGCGCGTGAGGCGTCTCACACCGGCAGCGTGACGGTCGCCCGCAGACCGCCAAGCTCGCTGCGCGACAGCGCCAACTCGCCGCCATGGGTGCGGGCGATGTCGCGGGCGATGGCGAGGCCGAGGCCGGAATTGCCGTGGTCCTGGTTGCGCGATTCATCCAGACGGTAGAACGGCCGGAACGCGTCTTCGAGACGATCGACCGGTATTCCCGGCCCATTGTCGTCGATATGGATGGTCATCGTCTTGCCGTCGTTGATCGCGGTAAAATCGATGCGCTTGCCGTAGCGTTGCGCATTGCTGACCAGATTGGCCAGCAGACGCTTGATCGACGCCGGACGGGCGATCACCGACGGATTGCCGCTCACCGCCATCCGGGCGTCGATCCCGAGCTTTTGCGTATCGACCTGTAAATCCTTGAGAATAGCGCCAACATCGGTCGGCGCCGAAGCCTCGCCGCCGTCGCCGCGCGCAAAGGCGAGATAGGCCTCGACCATATGCTCCATCTCGTCGACGTCCTTGCGCATCTCGCCCGCCTCGTTGCTCTGCGCCATCAGCGCCAGCGAGAGCTTGAAACGGGTGATGATGGTGCGCAGATCGTGGCTGACGCCGTTGAGCATGGTCGTGCGCTGCTCGATGGCGCGCTCGACTCGTCGCTTCATCTCGACAAAGGCGGCGCCGGCCTGGCGCACCTCGCGCGCCCCGCGCGGGCTGAACGCCACGTCGCGGCCCTTGCCGAATTCCTCGGCGGCGCGCGCCAGCCGCAGGATCGGCCGGATCTGGTTGCGCAGGAACGAGGTGGCGATGGCCAGGATGACCACCGAGGCGACCGTGGTCCAGATAAAGAAAATATGGGAATTGGAGGCGTAGGCCTGGGTGCGCGTCGTCAGGATTTGCAGCGTCGCGTCGTCGAGTTGGACCCTGATTTCGACGAGGTTGGAGCTCTTGCCCGTGTCGATCCAAAAGGGATGCGTCAAGTGGCGCCTGAGTTCGCGGGTGAGCGTATGGTCGAGCAGCGAGAAGAACGGCTTCGGGGTCGGCGCCGGCAAGGGCTCCTTACCGAGCACCACCACCTGCATATTGAGATCCACGGCGGCGATGCGCGAGAGAATATCGTGCCCCGTATCCTGCGGGAAACTGGCGTAAACGTCCGCGACCGCCGCCACGTCGCGCGCCACCGCGGCCGACAGCCGGTCGGTAATCGCCTCCCAATGCCGCTCCATGTAGACATAGGCGACCGCCGATTGCAGCAGCACGATCGGCAGAATCAAGATCAGCAGCGCGCGGGCGTAAAGCCCCTTGGGCATGCGCTCATGCAGCCAGCCGGCGAAGCGGCGCCACAAGCGGCGCAGCGCGGTGAATGCGTCGAGAAATCCCGTGCTCATGGCGGCGCCCTATGTTCGAACGTGGTGTGGCTCTCGGCATCGACGATCAGGCGATAACCTTGTCCCCGCACTGTCTGGAGGCAATGGGCGGCGCCGTCAATCTTCCGGCGCAAACGGGCGATCTCGACATCGACGCTGCGCTCGTGCGCCTCGGTTTCGCCACCCGCGCGCGGCGCCAGCGCGCGGCGCGAGACCACGCCGCCGCCGGCCAGCAACAGCAGCAGTTCGCGCTCGCGCGTCGTCAGATGGATTGGCCGCCCGCCCCGCAAAAGCAAGCCCCGGCCGGCGTCGAATTGAAAATCGCCAAAGCGCACGGAGCGGGGCAGGGCGGCGTCTCGCCCGTTCCCGCGCGTGCGGCGTAGGATGCTGGCGATGCGCAGGGCCAGTTCGCGTGGCTCGAACGGCTTGGCGAGATAGTCGTCCACGCCGGCCTCCAGCCCCTCGACGCGGTTCCGGGTCTCCGAAAGCGCGCTGAGCATCAATATCGGCGCATCGGACATCGGCGGCTCGCCAGCGCGCAGCCGCGCCGCGAATTGCACGCCGTTTTCGCCAGGCATCATCACATCGAGCACGATGAGATCGAACAGCAGGTCGCGCAGTCGCGCGGTCGCCTCGGTGGCGCTGGCGGCGGCGCTGACGCGATAGCCTTCGCCGATCAGAAAGCGGGACAACAGTCCGCGAATCCGCTTGTCGTCGTCGACCACCAGCAAATGGGCCGCATCGTCCTCCAAAGCGCTCGTTTGCGTCATGCAGGCGGCTCCCTGTTGGGGCCGCGCGGCGGCGCGGCGGCGTCGGCCGTTCCGACAAGATGCGCGCCTATGCCGGCGCGGTCGTCTTCGTCGATCATCGCCAGCAGAAACTCCGTCGCCGACCGTCGCGTCTCGGGGGCGAGGCTGTCCAAAACGCGCACGAATCGGGCGGATTGCAGGCGGGCCAGCTCCTGCGCCAGCGCCGCGCCCTTGGGGCTCGGATAGAGCAGCCGCTGGCGCCTGTCGTTCGCGCCCGCGCGCGCCTCGACGAAGCCGCCGTGGAGCAGTTGTTTCAGCACGCGGTTGAGGCTTTGCTTGGTGATCTTGAGAATGTCGAGCAGCGCCGCGATGGCGAGGCCGGGACGGCGGTTGACGAAATGCAGCACCCTATGATGCGCGCGGCCGAATTTATACGTCTCCAGCAGACGGTCCGCGTCCTTCACGAAATCGCGATAGGCGAAAAAAAACAGCTCCATCATGTCGAGGATCGCATCGTCGCGTTCGGGCGCCCTTAGCGGCGGTTGGTCGCTGGAACGCCTCGATTCGGCGGCGGTGGAATTTAGGGGCGACGCCTCGTTCACGCGGGGTCTCGCTGTCTTTTGTCTTAACGCCGGATAGGGGCGACGTTCCAACAAAATAACGCCTAAACGGCGACCATGCCGGGCCGAGCGAGCCGCTTCGCCGGTTTATGTCAGCAATATTGACATATTTTCGAGCGGTGGCTAGTGCTCTAGTGCGTTGCGCCGGGTCGATTAGGACCAAAACGCGCTTGCCCGGAGAAAGAAGATGTCGATTCCGCCCTTCGATCAGCGCGACGGCCATATCTGGTTTAACGGCGCGCTCGTTCCCTGGCGCGACGCGAAGCTGCATGTGCTCTCGCACGGGTTGCATTACGGCTCCAGCGTCTTCGAAGGCGAGCGCGCTTACGGCGGCGCGATTTTCAAATCTCGCGAACATTCCGAGCGTTTCCACCGCTCGGCGCAGATTCTCGATTTCGAGATTCCCTACAGCGTCGAGGAGATCGACGCCGCCAAGGACGCGACGGTGAAGGCCAACGGCTTGCAAAACTGCTATGTGCGGCCCGTGGCCTGGCGCGGCAGCGAGATGATGGCGGTGGCGGCGCAAAATTCGACGATCAATGTCGCCATCGCGGTCTGGGACTGGCCGAGCATGTTCGACGTCGAGACCAAGATGAAGGGCATTCGCCTCGACATCGCCGACTACCGCCGGCCCGACCCCAAGACGGCGCCCTGCCTGGCGAAGGCCGCCGGGCTCTATATGATCTGCACCATTTCGAAACATCGGGCGGAACGCCGCGGCTACGCCGACGCGCTGATGTACGACTGGCTGGGCCGCGTCGCCGAATGCACGGGCGCCAATATCTTCTTTACCAAGGACGGCGCGCTGCACACGCCCATCGCCGATTGTTTTCTCGACGGCATCACGCGGCGCACGGTGATCGATTTGGCCAAGCGGCGCTCGATTCCGGTCATTGAGCGACGCATCACGCCCGACGAACTGGGCGCATTCGAGGAGTGCCTCATCTGCGGCACCGGCGCGGAAGTGACTCCTGTCGCCGAAGCCGGCCCTTACAAGTTCACGCCGGGCGCGATCTCCCGCCAGCTGATCGAGGACTACGCGAACGAAGTCACGCCGAAAGGCTGACGGCGCCCGCGTCGCGCTCAAACGCGATCGAAAGCCCTCGGCCACGCGCGACCGAGGGGTTTCGCGGTCTCAATAGCCCGTTTCGCAATGGCAGCGCCGGCGCACCGTGCGATATTGCGTCGTGGGGAGATAGACGATGTGCCGATAGGCCTGATAGGTCGTCACCGGCACATAGCTCGTGCGGACGGTCGGCTGATAGACCGTGGTCGGAACCTGATATGTGTGCTCGTAGGCCGGCGACCCGTAATAGTAGCTGGACTCGTTGATCGTCGCGGCGCTGTAGGCCGCCGGAACGCCCGAGGCGTATTGGTCGCCGTAACCATAGCCGTAGCCCGTGTCGCCATAGCCCGAATCGCCGTAATAAACGCCGCCGCCGCCATAATAGCCGCCCCCATAGCCGCCGCCGCCCCAACCATTTCCGCCATAGCGTCCCTGATAGGCCCGGTTGAGGGCGGACTGGCTGGCGAAGGCCGATCCGTTGGCATGGTTGCCAACGCCGGCGCGATAGCCAACGCTTGAGCCTCCGCTCGAATGGCTGCCCGTCATGCCGTGGCCGCCGCCATAGCCGCCATAGCCGCCGCCATGTCCGCCGCCGCGTCCGCCCGCGAGCGCTTCGCCGGCGCCGAGCGTCGCGACGATCGCCACGCCGGCCAAACAGGCGGCCTTAAGTTTCGAATTGAGACGCATCGTCTTGCCCTTTCGTGTCGTATCGGCGCACTTTCCGGCCCAAAAGGCTAAAGGCGCGCGATTTCGGGACGCCAGAGCGGCGTCTCGACGACAAAGGGCAATTAACGATCCATTAACGCCCGCGCGGAATTCGCGCGGGCGGATTCGATTTGGGGATGATTAACGCTGGCGGCCGCGCTCAGCCGCCCATGCGCGCCTTGATCGCATGTTCGGCCAGCGTCTTGCCGAGCGACCAGACCGCCGAAGGCGCCTTATGCGCGTCGGCGATCACCGCGTCGAAGGAGGATTCGATCCAGTCGCAATCCGCGTCGCTGATGGTCAGCGGCGGCAGCAATTTGATCGTCGGATTTCCGTGTCCGGCGACTTGCGTCAGCACCTTGTGGTCCTTGAACAGCGGAATGCAAATCAGTTGGCCGAAGAGACCCGAATTAGCCGTCTCGAGCAAATTCCAGGCAGCTTTCAGCATCAGCGACTTCGGCGGTCCGAATTCGACGCCGATCATTAGTCCTTTGCCGCGAACGTCGGAAATAAGCTCATAGCCTTCCGCCATTTTGCGGAAGGAGGCGAGCAGCCGGGCGCCCTTCGCCGCGGCGTTCTCGATCGTTTTTTCCTGTTCGAGCACGTCGAGCGTCGCGATGCCTGCGGCCATGGCGAGATCGTTCTTGGAGAATGTGGAGCCATGCACGACGGCGCGGTCCATGCGGTCGAACACTTTGTCGAAAATCCATTTGCGCGTCAGCACGACGCCGACCGGCACATGGCCGCCGGAAAGCGCCTTGGCCAGCACCACCATGTCCGGCTCGACGCCGTAATGGTCGATGGCCAGAAAGGCGCCGGTGCGGCCAACGCCGGTCTGAATCTCGTCGGCGACGAACAGCGTTCCATATTTGCGGCAAAGCTCGGCGACGCCCTTGAGGTAGTCGTCGTGCGGAATGTTGACGCCCTTGCCTTGGATCGGCTCGACGAAAAACGCCGCGACGTCGCGGCGGCGCAACGCCTGTTCGAGCGCGGGGAGATCGTCGAAAGGAACCTCGCGCGCGTCGGGTATCAAAGGGCCGAAGCCCTGCTTGAAAATCGCGTCGCCATTCATCGACAGCGCGCCATAGGTGAGGCCGTGGAACGAATGCGAGCAATGCACGACGGCGGATCGGCCAGTCGCATAGCGCGCGAATTTGATCACCGCCTCGATCGACTCCGCGCCGGAATTGGCGAAGAACGCCTTGTCGAGCCACGGCGTGCGCTTGAGCAACCGCTCCGCCAGCACGCCGGCGAGCACTGACACGTCGAGTTGAACGAGGTTGGGCAAGTCGCCGGCGATCACATTAATCAGCGCGTCGCGGATCTTCGGATGGTTGCGGCCGAGCGCGAACACGCCCCAACCGCTCAGCAAATCGAGATAGCGGTCGCCCGCGCGATCATAAAGATAAGGCCCAACGCCGCGGGTAAAACCCACGTCGTAGCCAATCGTCTTTAGAACGCGCACCCACATTTCGTTGAGATATTTGGAGTGCAGCGCAAAGCGTTCCTCGTCGCGCGCTGCGGAGAGCGCGATCATGTCGGTCGAGACGCCCTCGGGGCGCTGATCTTGTGCGTGCGACCGTGACAGAGGCGACACGGCGTTCGGCGGAACAGTCATGGCTGGCTCCAGCTTTTGCTTGGGCGTTTCGTTTGCTCGGGCGTTTCGTTGGGCGACGATCTTTTGCAAACGTCAATCGGGCGAGGCCGTGCGACTAATTGACGCCGCCAATTCGCGCTGGCGCAGCTTGCGATATGCGCCCGCTCAGGTTTTTTGTCCGCGCGAGCGCAAAGCGCAGGGCGAACCGTTGCGTCGCCCATGGACGCGTTTATCGCAACCCCGCCCGCGGCGCAAATTTTGGACCCGCTGTCCACAACAAAGCGCAAATAATGAAAAAACTCGGTTGGATGCAGCGCCGCGAATGGTATCTTTATCTAAGTGATTCATCGACGCGGCGTCGATTCGGTCGAGGCATGGCGCGGTTGTTACGAATCGTCTTGCTCTGGATCAGCAGGGGGGAGTTGGTCAGTTGGGAGCTAAATCTGGTTTTCACGATGAGTTGGGCGCTGGGACCGCTGGCGCGGAAAGCGACGAAGCCGGACTTGATCTTATCGAAGTGGCCGGCGCGATCAAATGGTTCGACGTCGCGAAAGGGTACGGGTTCATCGTGCCGGACGACGGCTCGGCGGATATTCTCTTGCATGTAACGACGCTGCGCCGCTGCGGCTTTCAGACCGCGCAGGAAGGCGCCCGCGTCGTCTGCGAAGCGCAATTGCGCGCCAAGGGCCTGCAGGTTTTTCGCATCGTCGCGATGGACGAGTCGACGGCTGTGCATCCCTCGCAGTCTTTGGCCGGACGCACCCATACGCAAGTGACGCCGAGCGGCGGCTATGAGATCGCCATCGTCAAATGGTTCAATCGCATCAAGGGCTTCGGCTTCCTCACGCGCGGCGAGGGGACCGAGGACATATTTCTCCACATGGAGACCGTGCGGCGTTACGGACTGGCCGAATTGAAACCGGGCGACAGCGTGCTGGTGCGCTATGGAGACGGCCCCAAGGGGCTTATGGCCGCGGAAGTGCGGCCTCTCGACGCCAAAGGCCCCGCGTCGCATTGACGCTAAAATTCCATCGCAGCTTTCGGGATCGCGCATCGTGTCGCGGTCCCGGCGCGACTGACGGAGCGCTGTAGGCGTGAGCCAAATGACCCGACACTCCTGGTTTTTATGGGCCGCGCGGCTGGCGATTTGCGCCGGCGCTTTGAGCTTTGCGCAAACGACGACCGAAGCGGCCGTCGAGTCTTTGGAGATCGTCACCGCGACGGGCTCGCATAAATTCCAGATCGAGGTCGCGCGCACGGAGCAGGAGCGTCGCGTCGGACTCATGAACCGCCGTTCGATGCCGCCAAACCACGGGATGCTGTTTTTGTTCGCGACAGAACAACAGATCAGCATGTGGATGAAGAACACTTTTATTTCTCTGGATATGATCTTCGTCGCGCGCAACGGCCGCGTGACGGACGTGGCGCGAGACGCGGTCCCGATGTCGGAAGCCATCATCACCTCGAAGACGCCCGCTTACGCGGTGATCGAACTCAACGCCGGCGCCGCGCGCGCCATCGACCTTGCGGTCGGCGACCAGGTTCGCCACTCGGGCTTCAAACCCTAAATGACCCGTTCGCGTCGCTTGTGAGAGGGGCGGGAGCGTGGTAGCGAAGGCTCGTTCGAGAACACAAAGAAGCGATTGCGCATGGCGCGGTCGCCCGGCGGGGTATAGCGCAGCCCGGTAGCGCGGAAGTTTTGGGTACTTCAGGTCGCAGGTTCGAATCCTGCTGCCCCGACCAAATCGTGAGGATGCCGCGGCCCTTGGCGCGGCCGCCGGCTGGAAGCAAACAGGTAACCGCGAGGCCAATATGACCGCACGCATTTATTGTCCTGCCGCGAGCGCTACGCAATCGGCGCCGGGCGTCAAGCAGCCTTGGGCGCTGCGCTACGAATCCGAATCCGCGCGCGCCGCCGATCCCTTGATGGGCTGGACGTCGTCGTCGGATATGAAGGCGCAAATCAAGCTCGCCTTCGGCTCCAAGGAGGAGGCGATCGCCTACGCCGAACGCAACGGGCTGGCCTATCGCGTCGAAGAGCCCAAACCCGCGACCGGCTGGCGCCGCATCGCCTCTTACGCCGATAATTTCAAGACCAACCGCGTCGGTCTGTGGACCCATTGACGACAGACGCGGTTTCAAGCGAAGTGGAAACCGGTTCGCGTAAAGAAAACGCGTCAAAACAAAAGTCTCGCGCGGTTTCGACCCCGTAGCTCAGCTGGATAGAGCAACTGCCTTCTAAGCAGTAGGCCGCAGGTTCGAATCCTGCCGGGGTCGCCAGAGTCCGCCGCGCGTTTCCTTACGGCTCCGTAGCTCAGCTGGATAGAGCAACTGCCTTCGAAGCAGAAGGTCGCAGGTTCGAGTCCTGCCGGGGTCGCCATCAAATCACCTTAGCGAAACCAACGCTTCTCCGATAGAAAACCTGAGCATTCAAACAGCCTCCTGAGACGCGTCGCTGGGCCGCCATGGGCGACAACGCGGTGTAGCAATCGATCTATCGGGAGTCGCGCCCGGAGACGAAGACGCGGGCGATTGAGTGTGCGCTAAAATTTTGCCATAAATGATCGAGTCGACGCCAACTAGCGCGCTTTCCGTTCGAACGGAATCGTTCGAACGATAAGAAATCGCGCCAGATCAAAATGATGGAGCAAGCTCTTATCGAAAAAGTCCATCAACTTTTTCGATAAGAGCTTGCTCTAGGTTCAGCCGGGGGCATAGGTCAAGTTTTAGATGCGCGCACCACCTTGCCTTGTAACTGCGCGATTGCGCCTTCGGCCGCGTCACCGCGACGATATCGATGCTATTTTGGCGATGGACCTGGATCCCGAGGTCTATCGTTATAGTGAAATGCTGCCATCGGTCCCGAAAATCCCCGATCCTGCGACCCTTAAAGAGACGATTAAATCTCAAATTAAGTCCGGCTTGCCGCGGGATTTTTGGGTCGTCGAATGGAAGGACCGACCTGGGCTGCTCGGTTTGGCGGGGCTAGGCCACGCTGCAATCGGAATGGAGGCGAATGTGCTCGGGTTCCGATTTATAACGAGCGCTTGGGGTCAAGGGATTGCGTCCGAGGCGGTCCACGCAATCTTAGCCCATGGTTTCCGTGTCCTTAGGCATCCGACGATTGTTGCCTTTTCACATATAGAAAACTTGCGCTCACGTCGCCTTCTCGAAAAAATGGGGATGGAAAATATGGGGATAGCTGTCGTCGAGCAACGTTCCATACTGAGCGCCCCGCGATCGTCCGCCCTAGCGAGAGGCGGCAATGTGCTGAACATAAAGTGTTCCGCCGGCATTAAATACATGAATTATCGGCTGGAGCGGAGAGCATACCTCGATCGCAGCGGGTCGACCTCGGCGGCGGCCGCGACCAAGTAGCAGGAACAACGTTCGCTCGGGCTGGCGGGGCTGCTCGAAAGCCTGCACCGCGACCAACATTTCAATATCGGTCAGAGCGCGATAAGTTAAAGCGGTTATTTCTCTAGCCGCGCGGGTGGATCATGAATACAGCCAATCTCCAGCTTGAAGGCGTTTACGCCATATTGGCGGCTCTCTTCGGCGCCTTGCGGGACAAGGGAGTATGCAGCGAACAAGAGATCGACCAACTTTTGGCGGGCGTCGAAAAATCTTTGGCTTGCGATCCACAACGGCCGACCGAGTTGCGTGGCGCCAACATTGACGCCATCTGTTTCCCGGCCCGTTTTCTGAGGCACGCATTGCAAGCCTCTTCCGAGGGCGCGCAGCTGTCTTTTGCACAACTTGCCAGCCGCGTGGGGCAGACGAAACCGGATCATTGATGGAAGGCGTCGCGACTCGGCGCCAGCGACGCCTTAAAATTGCAGGTCGGCGCTTGACTCGCCGACTCGCACGACCGCCGACCCTGTGGAGCGGCGCGGCGGGCGGAAGATCGCAGGTTCGAATCCTGCCGGGGCCGCCACATCGGCGCAACGGAATAGATTTCCGTGCGCGCGCTCTATTTGCCGCTATTTCGTCTTGAATCTTTGTTTTTCTGGACCTTCGCGCTTCGGTCGAATCGTCGCGCGCGGTAGTCTTCAAATAGCTAATCATCACATAAACGCGGAAATGGAGGCTTGTTATGGAATATAACTTGGCCCGCAGGCTGGCTGCGGAGTTCTTCGGAACCTTTTGGCTGGTGTTCGGCGGCTGCGGCAGCGCGCTGATCTCAGCCGCATTTCCTCAATTGGGGATTGGATTTGCCGGCGTCGCCCTGGCCTTCGGATTGACGGTGTTGACCGGCGTCTACGCTTTCGGGCCGATATCCGGCGGTCATTTCAACCCGGCGGTGTCGCTCGGACTGGCGGTCGCCGGGCGCTTCTCCTGGAAGGATCTCGTCCCCTATATCATTATTCAGGTCGCGGGCGCCGTGGTCGCCGCGGGCGCGCTTTTCCTGGTCGCTTCCGGCAACATAGACTTCTCCCTCGCGGGCGGTTTCGCCGCCATCGCCATCGGCCTCGCGCTGAGGTTGATCCACCTCATCTCGATTCCGGTCGACAACACCTCGGTCAACCCCGCGCGCTCGACCGGGCAAGCGCTGTTCGTCGGCGGCTGGGCCTTGCAGCAGCTTTGGCTGTTCTGGGCGGCGCCGCTGGGCGGCGGATTGCTCGGCGGACGCATCCATCGGGCGATATTCGCGCAAAAAGCCAGCTAGACTTTTAAGCAGGCGCCCAGCTTTCGGATCTGCTTTGGACGAAGCGCGCTTTACAGTCGTCTCTTAAAGGACTAAGCCGACGCCCAGCGAGGTTTGTGACAATTTTGTGACACCCTGCCGCCGAGCGAGGCCGCGAATGCTGGGATGGTTTCAGGCGCTCATGCCCAAGGAAGAGCGCTTTTTCGATCTGTTCGAGAGTCACGCGGAAACCCTGGTGCAGGGCGCGGGCGCGTTGCGCAAGTTGCTGGAGGGCGGGGAGGGTGTCGCGGCGCAGGCGGCGGAGATCAAACGCTTTGAAAATCAGGCCGACGACATCACCCGCGAAGTTCTGCTCGCTGTTCGCCGCACCTTCATCACGCCCTTCGACCGCAGCGACATTCGCGATCTCATCACGGCGATGGACGACGCCATCGACCAGATGCACCAGACGGCCAAGGCGACGCAACTGTTCGAGACGCGCGAATTCAAGCCGGGGATGCGGCGCATCGGCGACATCATCGTCCAGGCCGCCGAATTGACGCGCGAAGCCGTGCCACTGCTGCGAACCATGGGGCCGAACGCCGCCAAGCTGAACGCGTTCAGCGAGGAGATTTGCAGAATCGAGGAGGAGGCCGACACGATTCACGATCAGGGGCTGAAGGATTTGTTTCAAGCCCATCGCAACGCCGATCCCATGGGATACATCGTCGCCGCCGAACTCTACGATCATCTCGAAAAGGTTGTCGACGGCTTCGAGGACGTAGCGAACCGGGTCAGCGGCATTGTCATCGAGCATATCTAGTCAGGAGCCGCCATTGCATGAGGTTTCCTTCGGGCTCGTCGGCCTTGTCCTGGTCGCGTTGGCCTTCGATTTCCTGAACGGCCTGCACGACGCCGCGAACTCCATCGCGACAATCGTTTCGACCCGGGTGTTGCGTCCGCAATATGCGGTGTTTTGGGCGGCTTTCTTCAATTTCATCGCCTTCATGTTCTTTGGATTGCATGTCGCGACAACCGTCGGCTCCGGCATCGTGTCGCCGCAAATCGTCGACGACTATGTCGTCTTCGGCGCGCTGATGGGCGCGATCAGCTGGAATTTGCTGACCTGGCTGCTGGGAATTCCCTCGTCCAGTTCGCATGCCTTGATCGGCGGGTTGATCGGCGCCGGCGCCGCGAAGGCGGGGAACAGCGCGATCATGTGGAGCGGGCTCATCAAGACCGGAGCGGCGATCGTGCTGTCGCCGGCGCTGGGTTTTTTTCTGGCGCTCGCGCTCATTCTGGCGGTGTCGTGGTTGTTCGTGCGCGAGACGCCGCTCATGGTCGACGCGAGCTTTCGCTGGCTGCAATTTCTCTCCGCTTCGCTCTATTCGCTCGGCCACGGCGGCAATGACGCGCAAAAGACCATGGGCATTATTTCCGTGCTGCTGTACAGCCACTCCAAAGGCGGCGGCGCGTTCAGCGTGCCCTTATGGGTGGTGCTCGCCTGCCAAATCGCGATGGCGCTCGGCACGCTGTTCGGCGGCTGGCGCATCGTGCACACCATGGGCTCCAAAATCACGCGATTGACGCCCATGCAGGGCTTTTGCGCCGAAACGGCCGGCGCGATCACGCTGTTTCTGGCGACCGGCTTGGGCGTGCCTGTGTCGACGACGCAGACGATCACCGGCGCGATTGTCGGCGTCGGCGCGGCGCGGCGGGTGTCGGCGGTGCGCTGGAGCATCGCCCGCGACATTGTCGTCGCATGGGTCGTCACCATGCCGATGGCGGCGCTGATCGCGGCGCTGTTCTACGCGTTGGCGAGGCATTTCGGATGAAATACCCCAAACTTACCGGCAAGAAGTCGCAAGGGGCGGGCGGCGGCGAGCCGCGCCAGCAATATGCAGCCTTGCCCTGGCGAATTCTCGCCGATGGCGTCGAAATCCTACTCGCCTCGTCGCGCGACACGCGGCGCTGGGTGATCCCCAAGGGCTGGCCGATGAAGGGCGTGAAACCCCATGCGGTGGCGGCGATCGAGGCGCAGCAGGAAGCAGGGCTGACAGGCAAGATCGAGAAGACGAAAATCGGCTGTTTCCACTACCAAAAACGCCTCAAGAACGGCGCGGTGATCCTTTGCCGCGTCGACGTGTTTCCGATGCAGGTGCTGCGCCAGGCCAAACACTGGCCCGAGCAGGGCCAGCGGGTGACGCAATGGTTCTCCTACGCCGACGCCGCCGAGGAAGTTTTGGAGGTCGAGTTGAAGGCGCTGATTTTGGCGTTTGGCAAGGGGAAGCTGGCTCCGGGGTGAGCGCTAAATTCCACCATGGCCTTGCATCGCAGTGTCGAAATATCCGTTCATCGGTTTATATGTGTGGCGTGTATGCGAGGCATAATCCGCTGCAATCCCCACCAACTCGCCCGCCACGGATGAGCAGGCTGACTACCTAATTTCAAGGCTCGGCGGAAGGAATAGCTTTAGCTGCGTTCATTCATCGAAAAGCCGACCACCTGGCGACTGAACAGATCAATCACCACGGCCAGGTAGAGCCAGCCCTCGTCCGTCTGGATATACGTTATATCGCCGCTCCAGAACCGGTTTGGCGCGTCGACATCGAACTTGCGATCCAGCAGGTTGGGCGAAACGGGAAGTCCAT
>Ga0182030_10008913_pt1 | contig 20649 bp, 21 predicted proteins | sample 812S3MmetaG_FD_121299 | JGI IMG/M metagenome (GOLD analysis project Ga0182030, IMG submission 121299) | Permafrost microbial communities from Stordalen Mire, Sweden - 812S3M metaG (Illumina Assembly) | ecosystem: Environmental > Terrestrial > Soil > Wetlands > Permafrost | place: Sweden... | reverse complement strand
GGTGCCTTCATCTATCGTTCGGCGCCGAACTGTAAGAGTTTCGTGTGTAAATCAAGTAGCGGGACAATTTCAGTTACCAACTCCGTTGGAACGGTCATCGTCAATAACGTGGCACTCACTGCGGGACAGTTGTTGCACGACAACGTGGCCCCCGGTGCGTACTCCATCTCCGGCGTGTTTTCCGGTGGCAATAGAGTCGGCCCGACAATCGTGAGGGTTCTATCCGGTGAAGTGGTTCGACAGGATTTGGTTCTCGACGTTCCATGAAATGTCTCGCCATCAACTCAGCAACGCGGGGCGTGGCGAACGTATCGATTACTGCGCGGCGTCTTCGTGTTCCGCGCGCCGATTAAAGAGCACAACGCACAGAGCGAGGACGACGATGCCCGTCGTCACAACGAAGGACAGTCGGTAGCCCGCCACCAAGTCTCCGTTCGAAGCTTGGGTGCGCGCCGCGGCAATGGTTGCGAGGGCGGCGAGACCGACCGCTTGGCCCACCTGGAGCGACGTGACGAAGAGGCCACCCGCGAGACCGCGTTCGCTCGGTGCCACTCGGGCGGTCACCGCCACCGACGCCGTTGGAAAGATGATGCCGATGCCGAACGCGGTACACAGCAAACCGCCGAGCACGTTGATGGCGTAGTGACCGCCCGCGTCGATGGACGAGAGCCACAGTTGGCCGACGCCGAGGGACGCGAGGCCCGCGACCATCAAGGGCTTCGTCCCGTAGCGCGCCAGTAGTCGCCGAGTGAGGTACACGGACGTGACCATCACGGTCAAGGTCGCTGGTATGAGGGCGAGTCCCGTGAGGAGCGGGCTGAAGTGGAGAACCTTCTGCAGGTAGAGCGAAATGAAGTACACGTAGCCAGCGAGAACCGCACCCATGAAGAACATCACGACGAGCGCGACGCGCCGGGCGGGATCGGCGAGCACGTTCACAGGAATCATCGGGGCCACGACGCGGCGCTCGACGACGATGAAGGTCACGCCAAGAACCACCGCCAGGATGAGCGAGCTCAGAGCCACGGGAGCGCTGAAACCATGCTGCTGACCTTCGCTCAATCCGAAGATCAAACTCGCAATGGAAAGTGTCGCGAGAATCGCGCCCGCGATGTCCACACGAGGAGGATGCTCGACGTCGACGTGACGTGGCAACACGCGTTTCATGGCAATCATGAGTACGACGATGAGTGGGGGGTTGACAAGGAAAATGGCTCGCCATCCGACGTACTGCGTGAGGACGCCGCCGAGCACGATGCCGGCGCTGGCGCCCGCGGCGGTCGCTCCTTGGAAGATGCCGAGCGCCCGGATTCGCGCAGCTCCGTCCGGATAGATGTCGGTCACTGACGCGAGCGCCATCGGGGCCACCATGGCGGCACTCGCACCCTGGGCGAAGCGAGAGATGATCAACTCGAGCGCCGTCTGGGCGAGGCCGGCGGTGAGCGAGGTGACGCCAAAGAGCACGAGACCCGTCATGAGAAGTCGACGCCGACCGACGCGGTCGCCGAGTCGGCCCCCAAAGAGAAGGAGTGAACCGAACGTGAGCGCGTACCCCGTCACGATCCATTGCAGGTCCGCGGGGCGGAAGTTCAACTCTCGTTGGATTGTCGGCAACGCGACATTGACGATACTGAAGTCCAGTTGCAAGACGAACTGCGCGGCCGCGACGACCGCCAACGCCCACCCCAATTTCCGGGCGCTCGACTCGATCGAACTATCGTTCGCTAGTTCGATCGAACCTTCGCTGTTCGTCACCCGCGCGCGAAGCGATAGACGGCGGAGAGGTCAAGGTCGCCGGCGCCGTTCGCGAGCGCGCGCTGCCATGACGGGATCAGACTGGTCGTCAACGCGAGGTCGCCGTCAACGCTCCTCGCCGCGTCGATCGCCAACAGCGCGTCCTTGATCGCGTACTTCAAGGCGAAGTTCGTGGAAAAGTCTCCCTCGAGCATGCTGCGGGCCTTCGTTACTGCGTACGGTGATCCAATCGGCGCCTCAGCGAGAGCATCGACGATGAGATGCGGGTCCAGTCCAAGGGCCTCGGAGAATTTCAGGGTCTCCACAACCATCTCCACCAGGTCGACCAGCCAGTTATTGAGTACGAGTTTCGCTTTCGAGCCGGCGCCCGCCGCTCCCATCCAAAAGGTGTGTCGACCCAAGGAGTCGAAGGCCATCGTCGCGACGGGCCTCGCCTCCGAGGGTCCGCTGGCCAGGATGAGCAACTCGCCGGTCGTGGCCGGCGTCACACTTCCCGAAACCGGCGCGTCGACGAATAACACGCCCGCCTCGCTGGCCTTGGCCGCCAAGCGCTCGGTCCACTCGATGCCGACCGTGCTCATCTGTAGCCAGACGGCACCGCGCGCCAACGAGTCGAACGCGCCGTTCTCGCCATCGATCACGCCCTCAACCGTGGGACCGTCGGGCAACATGGTGATCACGACGTCGGCCTCGAGCGCCGCGTCCGACGGCGTGGAAGCTTCGATTCCTCCTAATTGGACTAACGCATGGAGTCGTTCACTTGATCGATTCCATACCCGGACGTTGAATCCGTCAAGAATCAGACGCGACGCCATCGGTGCACCCATACGACCAACACCAAGAAATGCGATGGTCAAGTCAGTTGACTTTTTCATTTTCACTCTCCTCCTCTTGGCGAATCTATAAGCGACACCGATGCAGTGCCACGAATCGGCCCCGTCGCCGACGTGCGGCGAGTCATCGACCGAAGTGCCATGCCCGTTTCATCACTTCGTAGCGGGGAAGGTGCCGCGAGGGTGTCACCGGTTCGCGTCGCGTCCGCGACACTCTTCGACGCGACGAGTTGGAGTTCATTCATGATCGATCGCACGGAGGCCAGGATGGCCAGCGCCACCGCGGCGGCGAAAATGAGCATGAGTACTCGTGGCGACGCGAAACTCGAAGCGAAGCCGAGTGCAACCACCGGAATCGACAGTCCGACGTAAGCGGCGAGAAAGAATCCAGCGAGGGTCTCCGCGCGTGACTCCGGCGGTGCACTGTCGCCCGCGGCAGCCATGGCACCTCGAAACACCAATCCGGTACCGGCTCCGGTCACAATGGTTCCCACCATGAACACGGCGAGGCTCGTGACCCACATTCCCGTCACCAGTACCGCCAGACCCACGAGCAACGACGGCACACCCGCGCGCAATAGTTGCGTCGACGTGAGGGGGCTAAGCGCCATTTGGGCGAGCGCTCCCGAAACGAACACCGTGAAGGCGACCGTTCCGGCGATGGCGAGTGACGTGTTACCCATCGTGTCCGCGAGAAAGCGCGGAACCAGGGAACTGAAGACGCCGAAGACCGCAAAGGCCGTGAGACCCGCGAGACAGGCCGCGACAAACTGACGCCGTGCCTTGACGGCGACGACGACGTGTTGGGGGCGCCATCGCGGTCGCGAGGCGGGTGGGGAGACCGTCTCGGGTGTGGCGAGCACCAAGGTCGCGAGCGCAGTCAGGAGAAGTCCCACGACGACGTAGGGCAGCGCCAACGGCGCGGGCGCGAACTGCGCGAGTAGCCCGGCGATCAGTGGTCCAAGTCCGATTCCGCCGAGGTTGACCGCGATCGCCAAAATTTGAGCGCGACGTCGACTGGCGTCGGGGTGCGCTCGTAGGTGCAACTCGGCGAGGTACGCCGTGGCCGTGGCCGTCGTCAGACCGATCGAGAAACCCGAGATGACGCGAGCCACAATCAGACCAGCGAGGCCGGGCTCGATGACGAAGAGGAACGCGCTCGCGACGTTCATGAAGAGCCCCGTGGCCATCACCCGGCGACGTCCGAGCCAGTCCGAGACATGACCTACGAAGAACAGGCTGACGATGACGCCGGCGGCGTACACGGCGAACACGACCGAGACCATGAACGACGAGAAGTGGTCTCGGCGCTGGTACAAGACGTAGAGCGGCGTGGGCAGCGTCGACATCGCCAAAGTAAAGAGCAGTGCCAATGCGACGATCCGGTAACCGGCCCGGCTCCCCAGTCGCTCGCGCCAGGGCGTGCGTCGTGCTCGGTGTTCGAACCAGGGCGAATCGGGCCAATCCCCAGTGATCGCCCGCCAATTGTTCGTGTACGGCGCAGACCTGAAGTTATTCTCGTAGCCGATGCTCATGCCGACTCCATTCCTCTCATTAACGATACGGTACGTCTCGTATTCTATATGGTACGATAGTACCCGTGTCAAGTGAAATTTCTGCCACGGAAAATACGCGAGGTCGCCCTCGCAGCGACCAGGTCGATCAGGCGATTTTGCGCGCGGCGTCCGCGCTTCTCGCAGAGCGCGGTCTCGACGCGATGACAATCGAGGACGTCGCGACACGCGCGGGGGTCGGCAAATCCTCGATCTACCGTCGCTGGCCAACCAAGGGAACCCTCGCCCTGGATGCCTTCCTCATTGATTTTCTCACCCAACAGCCACTGGTCGACAACGGCACACTCGAAGTTGATCTTCGAGAAGCGTTGACGCACTGGTCGGCGGCGGTCGTCGGCACGCCCACGGGACGAGCGCTCGTGGGACTTATCGCCGCGGCACAGTTCGATAAGGAGCTGTCAGAAGGTTGGATTGAACGAGTGATGACGCCAGTGCGAGAGCAACATCGCACGATGGTGGAGCGAGCAATTGAACGCGGCGAGATTCCTGCGGGGGCCGACGTCGACGTGATCATGGATTTGCTCTACGGTGCGGCCTACCATCGGTTGCTGCAAGGTCACCTGGCGATCACCCCGGAATTCATAGAACTTGTCGCGAGGATGGTGGCAGTAGGTGCCAAGTCCGGCGCCACGAGTTGAAGGACGGGCCGTCGGACAGTGACCGCGCGGCGCGGGAGACTTTTACGTCGTGGGACTTTCGGGTGGAGCGGTCTTGGACAGTTCGTCACGAGCGGCCGCCACGATGTCGGCGCTCGTGTTCGCATGTCCGCTGATGCCCCATCCGCCTTCGGGTGACTCGGTGATCAGGACCCACGTCCTGTCGACCAAGCTTGGGTCTCTCGCCGCGCCGGCGACGATGTCGGTCAATTCTCGTACCACTCCAAGTTGCTTGTCACGGTCCAATACGCCCACCGGGGTCAGCACTTGGACTCGAACGTAGTTGGTGTCGCCGGCGGCGTTCGAGATCGAGCCCACCGGAAGTTCGTGCACGAAGGCCGCCGTGTTGTTCTTGAAAAGCGAAATCCCTGGCACCTTCTCCCAACGCATTACGGCGTTCGCGAGATCGGTGGCGAGAGCCTTCTTGTCCGAGAATGTTCCTTCGTTGGCGTAAACGTCGATCATGGGCATGGTGTCTCTCCTCGGTTCAGTATGATGGGTGTCATAGTCAGCGGGCTCAGCGTACTCTATGACGCTCGTCATAGTCAATGGGGAGAGTATGACGAGCGACAGTCGTAAGAAGATGGTGGAAAGCGCCGCCGCTCTGATCGGCTCTCAGGGAATGAACGCCACGTCCTTCTCTGAAGTACTCGCCGACAGCGGCGCCCCTCGTGGTTCGATCTACTTTCACTTTCCTGGCGGGAAGAAAGAGTTGGCAGAGGACGCGATTCGCTGGACGTCGCAACAGGTCACTACTCATATGCGCGCAACTTCTGCGAGTTCGCCCGCAGAAGTACTGCAACATTTCGTCGCGCTCTTCCAACACGTGGTTGAAGCGACAGATGGGGCGGCCGGTTGCGCTGTCGCCGGGGTAACGATTGACGTGCCCGCGAGTGACCTTGAGCTTCTGGTCGTCGCCCGCGAGGCGTTTAATTCGTGGGTCGCGCTCCTGGCCGAACAACTCGCGAACGTCGGCATGGACAAAGATCGGGCGCGCGGCGTTGCCGTGACTGCGATTGCCGGCGTAGAGGGCGCGCTCATCCTCTGTCGGGCCGAAAGAGGTAGCGCGCCCTTGGACGCCGTCGCCGAGCAGTTACAGCTGCTCGCAGCGTCGTGATCAACTAGTCATTACGCGGCCGCGGAGTACGCGTCCTTTCCGTTGTCGAGCGCCGAGCTGAGCGCGTCGGTGATTGTGCCGGCGAGGTGGAACGTCATGACGTTGCGGACTTCTTCGGGTACGTCTTCGAGGTCCGGTCCGTTTCGCTCCGGCAAGATGACTTCGGTGAGCCCCGCGCGATGCGCGGCCAGCACCTTCTGCTTCACTCCGCCGATGGGAAGCACCCGACCCTGCAGCGTGACCTCGCCGGTCATCCCGATGACCGGCCGGACGGGCTCGCCTCGAAGCAGACTGACGAGCGCTGTCGTGAGGGTGACGCCCGCCGAAGGACCGTCTTTGGGAACGGCGCCGGCCGGCACGTGGAAGTGGAATCGCTTGTTGGCGAAGACCTTGGGATCAATGTGCAACTCTTCGGCGTGGCTGCGCACGTAGGACATGGCGATCTCCGCCGACTCCTTCATGACGTCACCCAATTGACCGGTGAGCGTCAAGCCTTCCGGACCCTCGGACATGCTCGCTTCGACGAAGAGGACGTCGCCGCCGGCGCCGGTCACGGCAAGTCCCGTCGCCACTCCGGGCACGCTGGTGCGATCGGCCGATTCGAAGTAGAAGCGTGCGCGACCGAGCCACTCTCGAACCGTGTCCGCCGTCACGGCGATGGGCGCCTCGCGTTCGCCAGCGGCCAGTTTGGTCGCGGCCTTGCGAAGAAGACGTCCGATCTCTCGCTCGAGGTTGCGCACTCCGGCTTCGCGGGTGTAGTCGGCCACGATGATTCGCAGTGCGTCATCGTCGATCGTGACCTCGTCGTCGCGTAGCGCGGCCCGAGCACTTTGTCGAGCGAGTAGGTGGCGACGAGCAATGGAGACTTTTTCAGACTCGGTGTAGCCGTCGAGGCGAATAACTTCCATTCGGTCCAAAAGCGGACTGGGAATCGTGTCGATGACGTTGGCCGTCGCCACGAACATCACGCGCGAGAGGTCGAGGTCGACCTCGAGGTAGTGATCACGAAAGGTGTGGTTCTGCGCCGGGTCGAGGACCTCCAACAACGCCGACGAGGGATCGCCGCGAAAGTCCGAGCCAAGTTTGTCGACCTCATCGAGGACGATGACAGGATTCATCGTGCCGGCTTCTCGCAACGCGCGCACGAGGCGTCCGGGTTGCGCGCCGACGTAGGTGCGACGGTGTCCTCGGATCTCCGCCTCGTCGCGAACGCCACCGAGTGAAACTCGCACGTACTTGCGCTGGAGCGCGTTCGCAATCGACTCGCCGAGCGAGGTCTTGCCAACGCCCGGGGGACCGACGAGGGCGAGGATGGCGCCCGATCCTCGACCGTCCACGGGCGCTAAGCCCCGCTCCGCTTGCAGCTTTCTCACCGCGAGGTGTTCGAGGATGCGATCCTTCACGTCTTCGAGACCGTCGTGATCGGCGTTCAAGATTCGTTGCGCCTCGGTGATGTCCAAACGATCATCGGACTCGACGCCCCACGGGATCTCCAGGATCGTGTCGAGCCACGTGCGGATCCAGCCGGTCTCGGGACTCTGGTCATTCGTACGTTCTAACTTGTCGATCTCGCGAGTGACGGCGGTGCGCACGTGCTCGGGAAGGTCGCGATCGGCGATCTTGGCGCGGTAGTCATCGGGGTCGAATTCGTCCTCACCGAGCTGGCCCAGTTCCTTCTTGATGGCGTCGAGTTGGCGCCGAAGAAGGAACTCTCGTTGGGTCTTTTCCATCCCCTCTTCCACGTCGCTCTTGATGCGATCGCGCAGTGTGATGTCGGCCAGCGTGTCGCGGGCCCATCCGAGCACGAGGCGGATTCGAGTTTCGACGTCGATCGTCTCGAGGACCTCAACTTTTTGCGCGAGCGTGAGGTCGGGGGAGTAGCCCGCCACGTCGGCGAGACGCCCGGGTTCGGTGATCTCGCGAAGTTGCGCGGCAATTTGACGCGCGCCACGACTGAGCAGAATGTTCTCCAGAACGGCGCGATACTCTCGAGCGAGTTCGACGACCTCGGCTGTCGCCTCGGCGTCACTGAGGGGCTCGGCTTCAACCCAGAGAGCGTCGCCGGTCCCGGGAACGCCAGTACCGATAGTGGCGCGCTGGTCGCCACGAATGGCGATCGCTTCGAGGCCCCCGGGTAGCGAACCTTCTTCCATCACTTCAGCGATAACACCAACGTTCGCGTACCGACCCTCGATGTGAGGAACCAAGAGGAGTCGACCACCCGCGGAACGCGCCGCGTCGACCGCGACGCGGGCCTCATCGGATTCAAGGGCCATGGTGAATACCATTCCCGGCAAAATGACGCCGGACTTCAAGGGGAGTAGTGGGAGGGTGACTTTCTCGTTCGTCATTGCAAAACCCTTTCAAGTGATCGAGTTCACCTTTAGACCGTCGTGTTGCCAGGCAAACTCCTTCCGACCCGGACCTGGGCAGGTCCGAGACCAGAAGCCGAACCCAGGTTCGGGACGTCGAGCATAACGGAGGTTTGGAAGAACCTGGCACTCTCGGGTGGAGAGTGCCAAGAACGAGTTTCCGGTACACCGCCCGGTGAGCCGTCCTAGACTCGCCGTGAAAATGCCGTGAAACAAGGGATTATTGGTAGGCGAGAGGAGTAGAGATGGCACTGGATACAGGGGTGGTCGCACCGGACTTCGCGCTCCTCGCGACCCCCGATCAAAAGGTCTCACTCTCGGAGTTCACCGGTCCCGTGGTACTGATCTTCTATCCGGCGGACTGGAGTCCGGTCTGCAGTGACGAACTCTCGGTCTTCAGTGCGGCGAGCCGACTGTTTCACGCTCGCAATGCCCAGTTACTGGGGATCTCGGTTGATGGTCCGTGGTGCCACGAAGCGTTCAAGGATCAACGCAACGTGGCATTTCCACTTCTCGCGGACCACAATCCCAAAGGCGCGGTCGCCAAGGCCTACGGCGTATACCGCGCGGATGATGACACGTCGGAGCGTGCGCTTTTCGTAATCGACGCAAATCGTAACGTCGTGTGGAGTGAGGTTTCACCCGTTGGCATCAATCCTGGTGCCGACGGCGCCCTTCGAGCGGTGGAGGCATTGTCGTGAGCGAGCCCGTCCGTCTATCGATTCCCGTAGGGTCGAACGACCACTCGCGCGGACCACTCGACGCGAAACTCACCGTGGTCGAATACGGCGACTACCAGTGTCCCTACTGTGGCCAGGCGTATCCAATCGTGGAGCAGTTGCGCTCGGAGTTCTCTGATTCCATGCGACTTATTTTTCGAAACCTTCCTCTTGTCGACGTACATCCGCACGCCGAGGCGGCGGCCGAGATGGCTGAAGCCATAGGACTGCAAGGAAAGTTCTGGGAGATCCACGACGCACTGTTCGAGAATCAACGCGACCTCAGCGACGCGGCGCTATCGCGTTACGCCGAACAAGTTGGTGCCGACGTCACCAAAGCATTGAGCGACATCGCCGACGGCGCGCCTCGCCAACGAGTCGAATCAGATTTCGAAGGCGCCATCCGAAGTGGCGCGAACGGTACACCGACCTTTTTCGTCAACGGCGTGCGCTACGACGGCTCGTGGATGCATGAACCGTTCTCTGAGTATCTAGAGCAAGTGCTGGATAGTCAGTAGTTGATGCACTGAACCATTGCCAGATTACGGTGGTCCTTCAGTTTTCCAATTGCGAGAAACTCGATTAATTAATGAGACAATCCATTGTCGAGGCGCGTCTCATTTCCGCCCGGAAACATTTCTTGGAGTAAAAATTGAACTCTGGGCAGAATGAGATGTTCCGGATAATACGACACAAGAAGATCCAGACCTTCTTCGACAGTCGTGAGTCCGCAGAGTTTGTACAATTCGCGTATGCCATCTTGATCTCGTTCAACTCGCGACGCCATCAGTTTCATGGCCAGTAGATATTGCGGTGACGCGGCGGCAACGCTGAGGTTGTGTCCTTCATAGACACCTATTCGATTAACGTCTTCACCCGGCAAGAAGGCATTCGCACCGTCGTTGAGCCAGTCGGGTTCGAGGCCTAAACGTTCGGCCACTCGCGATGCCGCAGTCCGCACTTCGCTTGACGGTACGAAGACCGCGTCAACATCCGCGGTCGCTCTTCGCGAGTCATACGCAATTGCCATTGCAGCGCCGCCGACAATGAATACTTCGCCCCGGACGTTAAGTACCTTCAATTCCTCGTCGAGCTCCGACAGCGCTTCGAGTAATTCACGACGGCCGAGAAGGGACATTACGCATACTCCAGTGCGCCCTGCGTTACGAAGACGCCTCGGCGAGCAAGTGATATCGGACTGTGCACCAGCGCGTTCGCGTGCAACGACGGCATGCCCGAGACAAACCACCATTGCCTGAGAAAGAAGCGATCATCGTTTACCCACGATGGTGCAACTACGCCATGCGTGGCGCAAGCGAACTCAACGATGCCGGCCAAGAGCGCGTCGTATCGAGCACTGCCTGTGGTCATTGGCACATCGGCCGTGATGTGCTTTCGAGTCTCCCAATCGGATTTGTCGTAGCGCTCTAAGAAGCGAAAGGCCAGCCGAGTTGCCGAACTGGTGTCTCCAAGGGCGAGACACGCAGCGATTTCTTCGCTCACATCCTTTACGTCGTTTTCTCTCCAAGACATGTCCACATCGTACGACCCCTTACTCACAATCGGCGACGTTGAAATGTCGTAGTAAACGATCTGGGTCACTTCGAATGCGCAGAACGAATGGTCCGCAAAACTATCTAGGGACCGTGGTTTTGAACGCCCTCGACTACAACCCAAGCTCACCGGCGAGATCGCTCGCTCACAGTTGGGCCGGCACCGAAAGACGCGAGAGAAGCTCCTCGAGCACCGCAAGATCCGACGAAGAAAGTGCAGTCAGGCTCGCCGGCGGTTCGCCGATGATCTGTCGGGCGAGACGTGCGGTGTCTCTTCCCTTTTCGGTGAGCGAGACGAGTTTGCGTCGATTGTCGTCGGGGTGCGGTGTACGAATCACGAAGCCCTTTTGAACGAGCTTGTCGCAGATGACTGTGGTGTACGGCGCGTCCATTCCATTCGCGTCAGCGATATCGCGCAACGTCATCGGACCTTGCTCCAAATGCAACAACACCTTGACCCGACCGAATCCACCGCCCAGGCCGAGCGCTTCTTGTAACTCGCGCCGTCGATCTTGCGCATTGACGTAGTCGTAGAGCGCCGACCACACGCGAACCAACTGGTCGTGGGAAGGTTGTGTCACATCACTCATCGTGCCATCTCCTTGGTCCGTTCTTTGAGACGTTCGCCGTTGCGCGTCGCCGTGGCGCGCGCCCATTCGCCGGTCGAGACGAAGCCCAAGAGACAGACCGCGGCCCCGCACCCCGCGACCACGTACCACGCAGCGTGACTGGCTCCGACGAAGGTCGCGCCGGTGCCGAGCGCCACGATCGATCCGGTCACTGCGACGCCGAGGGACGAACCGACCTGGCGACTGGTCGACGCGACGGCACCGGCGACGCCGGCTTGGTCGAGGGGCATGCCGGACATCGCGGTCGTGCTGATCGGTGCGTTGACCAGACCGCACCCCACGCCGAAGAGGACGTAGGCCGCGACGAGGTAGATGATCGACGTATCCGCTGTCAGGCGCGCGAGCATCACCGCACCGATCGCCAACGGTGGCCCCGAGAGGATCAACGGAAGTCGTGGTCCCTTCGTTCCGACCAAGTGGCCCGAGACGCGAGCGAAGACGAAGAGCGTCGCGGCCATCGGGAGCAGCAACAGACCCGCTTCGAGCGCGCTGTAGTGGCGAACGTCTTGGAGATACAGCGTGTTGAGAAAGAGGAATCCCCCGAGGGATCCGAAGGCCGTCAAGGCGATGAGACTCGCGCCGGCGAAGGGCACGCTGCGAAAGAATCGAGGGTCGATCAAAGGTTCGCCGCGACGAAGTTCCACGCGCGCGAGCGTAAAAAAGGTCACCGCACTGAGAATGAACAGTCCCATGATCAAAGGCGAGTGCCAGCCTCGTCGAGGCCCTTCGATGATGCCGTACGTGAGCGAAGCCAGCGCCACGATCACCAGTGCTTCACCAATGGGGTCGAGTCGGCGAGCTCGCTGCGCCTTCGATTCGGGCACGAAGAGTCTGGTCAAGACGATCGCCGCAATGCCTACGGGCACGTTGATCCAGAAGATCGCGCGCCACCCGATGCCCGAGACGAGAACGCCACCGAGCACCGGGCCGAGGGCGAGGCTCAGTCCAAATACGGATCCCCACACACCCATAGCTCGGGCTCGTGACTTGGGGTCGGTGAAAGTATTGAAGATGATCGAGAGTGCCACTGGGTTGAGCATCGATCCACCGATGGCCTGAAGTCCTCGAAAGGCCACCAGCCAACCGAGCCCGGGCGCGACACTGCACAGCAATGATCCGACAGAGAAAATTGTCAGTCCGATCTGAAAGACCCGCCTTCGACCAAATCGATCGGCCAACGACCCCGAGAGCATCAAGAGACAGGCGATGACCAGTGTGTAGGCGTCGATCGTCCACTGCAGGTCACTCACCGTGGCGTGAAAACTGTGTTGGATGGAGGGCAACGCCACATTGACGATGGTCACGTCGACGCCCACGATGAACAGACTCATGCAACAAATAATGAGGACGAGTCGCTGCCGTTTGGCGCTCAGTTCGGCCATGATCGTTCCCTCCTACATAGTTATGTTGTGACAACACAACTATTATATCGACGACATTCCCGTGCCGTTCGCCGTCAGAAAAGCGACCAATCTTGGAACGTTGAACTTCTCGTAAAAGTGTTGCGTCACGATATTTCCTTGGTGAAACTTGCTGGACGAAACGCCCGTTCCCGTCGTCGATTGCTGGCGTCTTTCGGTATGCACTGGAACAGCGGGTCAGACTTCGCGGGCGGTCTTAGAGTCCTCGTAGAGCCAACCCAGCGCCCGCTGAGTCAAAGCCCCTCAACTCTGATCGGCGCGTCGGGTTTTGAGCTTCTGAACTCGAAGGGCACATGGTGGTCCACTTTTCTCCGGAGCCGGCGAAGAGTTCGATGTTTTCTTTCGAGTCTCGGGCAACGGCGAATCGTCACTACCGAAGTACGCTCAAGTTGAGCTTTTGTGAGGGCGGCGTAAGGAGAAATCGTGCGCATTCCGCCACAAGGAATCGAAATGCTGGCGCAACGACCTTTGTTCGCCGGACTTACTCGCAAGGAGTTGGAGTCGGTGGCGGCACTCGGCGTTACTGTGGAAATTCCCGCCAATCAAGTGCTGACCAAAGAGGGAACGATCGGCGAGGAAGCGTTTCTCATTGTGTCCGGGAAGGCACACTGCATCGTCGGCGATCTCGACGTGGCGAACCTCGGCCCCGGTGACCTTTTCGGCGAGATGTCGCTTCTAGACGGAGAACGCAGGAGCGCTACGGTGACCGCCGATACCGACATGACCGTCACGGTGTTCGAACGGAGAGAGTTCGTTCACCTCGTTGAGACGTCGCCAGTCGTGGCAATGAAATTATTGGCGGCGATGGCCGCTCGTTTGCGTTTGGTTGATCTGGAGTTAGGGATTCGACGCGCCGAAGAAAAGAAATGACGGCGATTCTGCTGCGCGAAGGGTTGCGACGCGTGTTGGCAGTCCTTGGATGAGCGCGAATTGGTGGCGCAGTAACTGACTCTCGACTCGGCGAAATTGAACACGTTGCTACGTGCGCCGCCCAATCGTGACGTGTCCCATCCGAGCCAGTCGCCGTTACCTCGAGGAGCTCACCTGTCCCTCAGACGTCGTGCCCTGGCGACGAACAGTTGGAGCGAGTCAACAGCGCCGTCGCGAACGACTCCGGATCGTCAACCGTCACCGTGAAATGCCGTGTGCCGGTGAGACTCAATTGCAAGGCTGGCCCACGGCGCGTCATCAGCGAAGCACGGCGCAGCAACCTGCGACTTCCTCGGTAGCCCCATCTGCTCATCTGGGTTTCCGAGAGATCCTGCACCGAGGCCGACTCGATTCGTTCGGGGCCAAAGCGCTGTCGAACAAAACCGCAGGGCCCATAGGCCAACTCGAGTGCGCGACCCTCCGGGGTCTCCACCACGCTCACCACGATCCTCATAGCCAGCAGCATGAGCAGCAACAATGCTGCGCCAACCACATAGCCAACGTTCAATCCCAACTGAGGAATTGGCCCGTTGACCGCGCCCGCAATGAAGACGCCGACTATGGCGAAGAGCGCTAACGCGAGTGACAGCATGACTACCAGAGTGGTGGAGCGAAGTTGTTGTTGCACCACGACGCCAGTAGTACGCACCGCGACCAGACTAGACGAGAACTCCTTCAGCAATTGAAGAACTAACTCTGTGGGGAGTCGCTGTGATGACCGTCGTCGGCTATCCCGCGTGAATCGGCGCAGACGTCGACACGAAATCTTTTATGGGCAAGGTGACCGGGAGCAATGTCCGGCGAGTGAGGTCGGCCCAATCGAGAAACTCCTCTGGGGGTTTCGTTGCACTGCCGCACTTATCTGCGTCGCCGCACGGATTTGGCAGGGTCCAAACTGACTTCGTTTGCTGGGCACCGTCAGGCTGAAGGTGGGGCCTGCGTCGAGCCCCACTCGTTTGCTTCGAAGCGATTACTCAATTCATCGGGCGGCATGGGTCGCGCATAAAAATACCCTTGCGCCGAGTGACAGCCGAGGTGCTTCAAGTAGATCGCTTGGTTCGCCTCTTCAACACCTTCGGCGACGGTCTTTAGGTTCAGGCCCGTTCCGAGATCGAGAATTGCTCGCAAAATGGCGTCGCCACCGGGGTCACCGGCCGACGCTGCGTCAACAAAGGTTTTGTCGATTTTGAGAATGTCGATCGGTAACTGTCGCAGATAGGCCAGCGAGCTATAGCCCGTGCCGAAGTCATCAATCGCGATCGACACGCCAATTTCCTTTAATTCTCGCAAGCGTTCCACCACGACGTCGATGTCGTTCATCAACACCGACTCGGTGATTTCGAGTACGAGGTTTTCTGGCTCGAGCCCCGAATTGGCAAGGATGTTGCGAATGTCCGGTACCAGGCTCTTGTGGTTGAGTTGAAGACCCGACACGTTCACTTCCATAACGAAGGGCTGCCCTGGCGTCAGTACGTGGCGCCACGCGACGGCCTGCGCGCAGGCTTGTTCAAGTACCCATCGCCCGATCGGGACGATGAGTCCAGTTTGCTCGGCGATCGGAATGAAGACGTCGGGCATGATGAGACCGGTCTCATGGTGCCGCCATCGGAGTAGTGCCTCAACCCCCTCAAGGCGCTCGCCCTCAAGATCAATGCTGGGCTGGTAGTAGAGAATGAACTCGCGTCGCTCCAAGGCGCGATTGAGATCATTGATGAGGCCAAACTCCTCGTTCGCACGTGAATGCATGGACTCGTCGAAGAAATGATAACGGTCGCGGCCGGCCGCTTTCGCCGCATACATGGCGATGTCGGCGTCGCGAAGCAACGAGATTGGTGTGCTGCTCGCTCCTTTGGACACCGCTATTCCAATACTGGCGCTGATGCGGACGGTCCTCCCGTGGAGCACAAATGGCTGGCGCACGATGTCGAGGATTCGGCTCGCGACGTCATCGATTATCGTCGGCGCGCCAAGACTCTCCAGGAGGACCACGAACTCGTCACCGCCGAGTCGAGCGACAGTATCGCTTGGACGGGCCGTCCGAACAATGCGCGCGGCAATCTCCTTCAAGGCGTGGTCACCTGCGTCGTGGCCCAGACCATCGTTGATGGACTTAAAGCCGTCGAGGTCGATCATCAAGACGGCGACCGAATCGACAGACCGACCATCCCGGGCGAGGGCATGGCCGAGACGGTCAAGCAAGAGTGCTCGGTTCGCGAGTCCTGTCAAGGAGTCTTCGAATGCTTGACGCGCCAGCTGCTCTTCGAGTGTCCGGCGGACTGTGACGTCTCGAGAGTGCCATGCCACGGACGGCAGTGCGGACTTCAAGGAAAGATCATCCGCGGTCATCTCGAGAGTCCGCCAACCTCCGTCGGCGTGGCGAACGCGGACGTCGAAGGGGGGAATGGCCCCGGCGAGGCGCAATGTCGCCAATGCGTCGAGTGCGACTTGCACATCGTCGGGATAAAGGAATCGATCGAGTGGTTTGCTGCAGAATTCTTCAGCGGTCACTCCAAAAAAGTGAGCCGCGGAGGGACTGCAGTACTGGGGCTCACCAATAGCGCTCGTCAGAAAGATGAGATCGCTGCTGCTTTCAATGATCGTTTCAAACCGGGCACTGGTCTCCTCGCGCGTTACCGTCACCGCCTCGATCCGGCGTCGTCGGGAGTACCAAAGAAGTCCCAGAGCGATCAATAGGACCACGAGAATGAGTGCGATAATTCCGTCCAACCGACCGTCAATGGAGGAACGGTGCGCGGACTGCTCCACCTGCGTGGCAGCTCGTTCTTCTAGTTCGCCGGCGGACGCAGCGACACGATTCAACTGTGATGTCTGTATCGAAGTGGCCGCCGCTGCGCCGGAGAGTGCGCGCTGGGCAATCGAGAGGTACGCCCGCGATGCGCCAATGGCGCGTTCGAGGAGAGGAGGAGTGTTGCCAGCCGTCACAATCTCGCTGATCTCGACTCGGGCGCTCCCGATATCCAGGATGACTTCTTCATGGATGCTCTTCGTTTGATACGCAGCCGGAAGGCCAAGATCTGCGGCAATATGGAAAAGGTCACCGCGAAGGTCGTACGCGTTGATGGCGATTGCGTTCTGACGTTCCGTCGATTGGCTGAATTGATAGCTAGCAGTGGTTCCCGCGACGAGGACGGCAATCATGACGAGCGGAAATGCGAGCCCGGCGAGCCGGCGGCGAATGGAGGGGCGCGACCGAATGAACTTGCCACCTGGTTCGACGTCGTCGGTCGCAACCATCGTGCCACCCTTCGGTTCGCGTTGACAATACGTAGCGCGAACCGGCTTTGGTTCCTTACGAGACGCTTAACTTCCCAACGTAGTGCGCATCTTCGGAGCCAACGTCCTCTTTCGGTGACAATGCATCTCTTCGGGTCTACTCGCCGATACTCCAAAGAGCTGGAACAGTTTGAAACCCGCGCAACTTCCTCCTTTTCCTCGAGGACTCGTTTCAAACGGGCTCGTATAGAAGACAATGGGGTAGTTAAAACACCCGAAACACAATGGGGTAGTTGGAACACCCGAAGCACCATGGTGCGTATGGGGAATCACTGAACTGACGACAACGGGGTTCAGGTCACGAAGCACCCCAACGGCGTGTCCCCATCGGTGTGTGACTGCAATAGATAGTGGATCTAAAACTGACGGACGAATGCTGACGGGTGTCTCCGTCTTCTCGTCGGAGCACGGAAACCTCGGACTTCGACTGCCGGCGTAAGGGACGTTCGCTGATCTTGCGGTGCGGTACTCTTTCGAGAAACCTTCCCGGAAAGGGAGACGGCGCGAAGGAGAGTCCGATGATGCAGACGAGGCGCATTCGTGCGGTTATTTCCGCGGTGTCGATCGTCGCGGTTTGCGCCGTGGCCGCGGGTGTCACTAGCGGCGTAGCCTTCGCCTCCAGCGTCGCCACGCTGCACCTCAGCGCTCCGAAGATCGAAATCGGGACCGCGGTCGTCATCCGGGGCACGGCCTTGCCTCGGTCCGCACTCCGCTATGACAACACGAACGCGACCGTGGTGCTCTACGAGGTAGGCAAAACCTCCGACACCCAACTCGGCGTCGAGCAGACGGTCCCCGCCAACGGAAGGTTCACGATCACCCAGCCCGTTGCTTCGGGAACGCATACGTACTCGGTGCAGTTCATCCCAGTTGGAGGACTGTCTCCAATATCGGCGACGATCAAGATCACCCTTCGGCATTAAGGCCGTGCGGTCCATAATGCTCATTTTGGGGCGGCGAGGGGAGTCATTCAGGCTGAAGAGAAGCACCCCCAACGGGATTCGAACCCGTGCCGCCACCTTGAAAGGGTGGGGCCGAGCGCACCGAGGTGGGGTGAACTTTCCTGATCAAAGGACTAAATGGCGGCGGCTCGGACCGTAAAAATGTAGGTTGGGCGCTCCACGGGCGTCTCCAATGGCGCTGGTCCCGAGGAGAAGCGTCGAATATCCGTAGTAACGATCAAATCGTTCCAGGCGAAACCTCTACTTCCCTTCTTTTTGAAGAGAGGGGAATGTCGCGACGGTTGTTTCGTAGGCTATGAGTATGGTTTCTTCGCGTTCCTCAAAGGTGGGTCCGACGTCTCGACCGGTGGCGATTCCTGACGACTTTGAAAGCGCGGACGACGTCAAGGCCTCGGGGATAGTTGTACTTCCCAATCGAATACGATGGTCTGAACCGGACTTAACGTTTGATCTGAGCGTCACTGTCGACCGCCTTCGTGTGTACGAGATTGTTTTGGTGGAGGGTACAGAGTCAGACGTTCGCCATTACGTGAGATTTGATGAGTTAGTCCTGGCTTGGAACGACATCTATCTTCCGGCCTACGTTCGCATGGCCTGGCAGGATTGGTTCGCGGAACATCACATTTCTGTTCCGACTTGCTAACACCGTTGCAAGAGCAGATTGCCCAGATCATTGGGGTCGCGCTCGAAGGCTCTGACTTCGCTTTGGCCGGTGGAGCCGCAATTATCAGTCGAGGAATAGTGGATCGGCAAACGAGAGATCTCGACTTCTTTGGTTCATCAAGTCCGGTGTTGACCGAGAGACTGCAATCGATAATTGACTCGCTCGTTCGTGAGGGTTTTCAGGTAGAAATCGATCAGCAGAACGAACGGTTCGTAAGACTCGACGTCAGAGGACTGGGGGAGGAAACCGAGGTTGATTTTGGCGTTGACTTCCGGCTTTTCCCGCCTGATCAAGGCGCTCACTCCTTAGTCCTTTCAAGCCGGGAACTTGCGGTTGACAAGGTATTGGCGATATTTGGTCGTGCAGAACCGAGGGACTTTGTTGATCTTGCTGCTTTGACGCAGTTCTTTAACATTGAGGAGCTCTTTGCGGACGCCGTCCGAAAGGATCGGGGATTCAACCTTGCGGTGTTTGCCGAAATGACGTCTCGAATTGGTCACCTTCCTCGTCGAGAATTTGCGTTGAGCGACGCTGCCTTCGATGAGTTAAAGGTGACGACAGCGTCGTGGCGTGACATAGCGCATCGACTCGTTCGCGAGCAAGATCGGGGATTGGGGCGCTGAGCCCCTTCGGTGCGACCCACTCAGTCGCTGGCGGAAAGCTTTTAAATGCCGGACGAACGGCTGGCAAATGCTTTAACAAGTTCACGAAGTGCGATGTCGGGGAATCGGTTCGTCTTGCCGTGAATTCCGACGGGCGTCTTGGCGAGATTCAGAGCCAACTGGAGGGGTGTGACTTCGGGGTGAAGCCTTCGGATTCTGTCCGCAACAAAAGCGAATTCGTTCAAAACCCCGACGACCTGGCGGTTATTGGTTCTTGACACAACGACGTCGTCCATGGCGGTGAGTTCGTCAGCGATAAAGGATTCGGGAACGCCATGAGCTCGCAGCGTTGCCGCGAGCTCATCGGGAAACCGCACTGCGAGTGTGGATGCGGGCGCCAACGGGGCGAAGACGGGGAGAAACGTCGACCCACTCACGAAAATCGCATACTGGGGCCGCCAAAAGAGTGGTTTGGCAAACCAGTTGCCCATCTTCGTCGATGGGTCCAGTACAGGATCGTCCACCGACTCCCTCATGCGCTCCAAGAGTTTTTTCGTGGCGAGAATCGAGTACACGAGAATAAATCTTGCCCGACGAACACCACCCGAGATCGCACCCCACAGAGGTTGTAGTTCAAACTCCTGCAAATGAGTGGCTTCAGTGGCTCGTAAGGCTTGGTGAGTTCCTTGAAAGGCTGAACTAGTAGTAATTCTGAGGCTTGTGCGATTCGGTGATACCGCCAGCGGGGATTAGAACCGAAGCTTGACCCACTCCTAGTTGCGTTTCTTGGTACTGGCGCCTTGGACAGTGCAATACGGCGGTCAGTCAGGGTTGAGCCTTCGGACGTCGAGCAGTGCTACGCTCCGCAGCATGCGAGCCCGATCCGCACTGGTCGCTGTTTGCATCATGGCAATGCTGCCAATGATGAGCGTGACATCCGCGTCCGCAGGCTCGTCCGGTTCAGTGATCCACGACGGGGCGTACGGCATGAACACGAACGGTGCAGCCGCTGGTTATTCCACAGTTGCCTTGACCGTTGCCGCCAATGGAAGGAAATTACTTGGGGGTAGGAAGAACTCTGCGGTGGACTGCACCGTTTCGCCTTCACTCGTGAATGAGAATCAAAACACACTCGATTCAATTACCGTCCTGACCATCATCATTCCGACACTCCCCATTTCCGCTGCCGGTACGTTCTCCTACTCGGGCAATGCACAAGTTGACGCCGAATACAACAGCTCCATTCAAACCTTTACGCTTCCAATGACTGTCAGTGGTCGTATCGTGAAGGGGCCGATTGTCGCGAAGAGGACGACCGCTGCAGTCGTGACGTTCTCTGCGCCCGCCATATGCGCAGCGGAAACTCCGACGAGATTCTTGCTGAAGTGGTATCCGTAAGGCTGGCGTGATGCGTTCACTTCCTCGGCTGAGCACCCCCAACGGGCTTCGAACCCGTGCCGCCACCTTGAAAGGGTGGGAAGTAAACCGATCGCGATTGTCGGTAGTTCCTGATGAAAGACTAGTTCTCTAAATTAAATTCTCCGTGAAATACAAGATGGGCATTGTAT
>Ga0182030_10008912_pt1 | contig 20650 bp, 4 predicted proteins | sample 812S3MmetaG_FD_121299 | JGI IMG/M metagenome (GOLD analysis project Ga0182030, IMG submission 121299) | Permafrost microbial communities from Stordalen Mire, Sweden - 812S3M metaG (Illumina Assembly) | ecosystem: Environmental > Terrestrial > Soil > Wetlands > Permafrost | place: Sweden... | reverse complement strand
GGCCGGAAAATCCGCTGGGGACAATGATTTTGAGAGCATTCACAATCGTTTGGACTAAGAAAAAATTGGTGCCCGAGGTCGGACTTGAACCGACATGACCGTGAGGTCGATAGATTTTGAGTCGTTCGCGTTCATTTTTAATGAGCAGCAAGATTTTATTAAAATTAAGTCTTTCCCCAACAAAGAGGCCTTGTTTGCGCTGAAGGTAGCCAAGCAAGGCTTTTCTTTTTTGACGGCAAAAGATGGTAAAAGATGGCAATAGCTGGATTCAAAAGAGACGCATAAGAGACAGAACATCGAGGCTTATTTGACGAAAATCTAGATTTAAACATTTTATACGATCTGCAAATTGAAGTCGTAACGCTACTAAAACATTTGTTTCAATTGATTTTTTTGATCAGCCGTAATTTCTTTTTGGCTATTTTGATGTAAGAATTTCAACTCCTGCTGCCGAATCCCCTTTATTTTTTCAAAAGTCGCTTTAGCTTGATCTCGGGTTAATTTGCCCGACTAAATGGTGGTGGTGAGGGCCTCCATGAAGGTTTCGATTTCCTTCTTCTTGAGGCCGGTTTCGTTGGCCAGCGTCGTCATCAATTCACTCTTGGTCATAAAATAATCTCCTTGGGATATAGATTGCCTGCGGGTATTTATCCAAATTAACGGTTTTTTGACAAAGAGTTTCGGTGGGAGGAGGTTCCCCACTCCCCGACTTATAAAGGTTAGGTTTAATCTCTCCTCCCAACCAGACGGTTCTTGAAAGCATTCGGTCTTTTACCCGTTCCATCATCCAACCTGTTCCTAACTTATTGAATAGTGGCAAACCAGATACATATCCTCCACCACCGCCGGGTTCAAAAGATAGTAGGTCACCTGATTGTTATTCGCATCGGTGACCAGAACTTGGTTAAACAATCCGGTGGGCATGATTTGGACGCTGTTAGCCGGCAGGCTTAATTGCCAAGCCACGCCCTGGGCCTTGACTGCCAGACCCGTGGCCAAGGCCGTCAGTGTCTTCGTTAAGGAACCGGTGGGGCTGACCAAAAACTGACTTGCCGGACTTGTACCCTGGGGGGCCGTCAGCGAAAACTGGGTATAAGAAATATTCGGCGCGGCGGCGGCCACATTGACGGCGTTAAAGTCGCCGAGTGGTCCCTGGGACGGGTTGGGCGGCGCGACATTGGGCGGATAGGCGTTTTTGAACTTCAGGAAGAAATCCATTTGATTGAGCGTGATGGTTTTTCCCCGGTACTGGAACGGGAACCTTTCTTGACCCAAAACAAATTGAAACACCTGTCCCAGGGTTGGATTGGCGGGATTGAAGAACTGATACCAATGGGTCGGAAACTCATGCTTTAAACTGAAGAATCGGGTGAGGTTGGTTTGCTTTGCCGGGAAAGACCCGCCACCGGCAACCAAACCCGTTTGGGCCTGGGGCCCGGGCAAATTCGTCGCAGCCTTGGCGACGGATCCAAAAACCAAACCGCCATCACGGGCTGTATATTTGAGGTTGAGGATCACATCCGTGATGGTCTCAAAATCAAAGGCGTTGCAGTCCGGTGGCATAGAGATCAGCCATTGGGAAATGGCGCCGTTTCCCTCGAAGGGCAAATACCTTTCATCCCGGAAATTCACCTCGAACATGCCGCTGTCATTCTGCGCCGTACTGGTCGCGACGGACTGTGTCGCGGAATAGTTGTAGAAAAACCGAGGATCAGATCCAACGGGCGTTTCCACATAACCCGCGACGGACTGGCTTGACAACCGGTTATTCGATCGGATCTTGCTTTGCATGAGCGTCAGGGTGCAGTTGACGCTGGTGTAGGGGCCGGTAACGCAGGGGATGGTCAATCCCACGCTCTTGATGCGGCGCATGTAATGTCCGGGATAGTCCATGTCGAAATAAGCTTCCGGCAGGTTGACCAGGCATTGGCCCGTTTCCTTCAACGTAATGATAGCCAGGGGATCCAAAAGGACCAGCGAGATGCTCTTTGTGATTTCATACTCCCGTTTGTTCTGGTCCAAATAGGCCCCTTCAAGCCGCTTCAAGTCCAGGTACAGTTTTTCACCGGAAAGCAGTCCCTGTTTTAGGCTGTCCCAGTAACCGAACTGGATGTAGTTTGAATCGGCCAGCCCCAACTCATATTGGAAGCAGGCCTCTGCCCGCTTGGCCAGGTCATAAGCCATCTGGTAGCACTGGAAAAAGACACCCGAAACCTGATCAATCATCCAGCTGTAAAGATCCTCGCTGGTGAACTTGCTCGCGAGGAAATCCTGGACCGCCTGATTGTTGCCGATCTGCAGGTTCTGGTTGTCCAAATCCTGCTGGGAGATCTGCAAACGGAAGTTTGCCGCGTTGATCTGGTCGTTGATCTGGGTGATTTCCAATCCCGCCGTTTGAAGCTGGAACTTCCACTCGGTATTTCGGCGGTCCCATCCTCCCGAAAGGCCTGCCATAGAAGCCGCGAAGGAATTGTAATCGGCCATCATGTTGTAGGACTGGGCTACCATATTGGCCAGAGTCGCCAATTGCGGGCCGCCAAAGCCCGCGGTGACCACCGGTGAACCCATGGCCCCCGAGGAACCCAAGGTGACTTCCGGCATAAGGGACAATTCCGAGCCTAAAAGCCCCTCGGACTGGCTGGATTGTTTGTTAGCCTGGGCCTCGGTCATATTGGTTAACTGACTGTTTTCGAAGGAGCTCAGTCCCCCGTTCACCAGGGTTTGATAGTAAATTTGCCGCGCCTGAGTGACAGCCAAGGAGTCTTGCAAACCCGTAACATTCGACTGGGCCTCGTTGATCTGGCTTTGCTTGATTTGCAGGACTGCCTGAAGGACGGCCAGTTCCTGGGAGTTCCTCAACAGCGAGAGAGCCTCCGCGTCTTTCTTTTCCAGCGCGGAAAGGAGGGCACCGCCCAAACCCCGGACCTCGGCGCAAAGCTCCAGCGCCTTGGATAACATGAAATTAAAGCGGTACAAAGGCACCGCCCCATTGATGTCGCTCAAAACACTGCTGAGGTCCACCCCCGCGGCCTGGGCCTGGACCAAAAGAGCCGGGTTAATGGGCGGGGCGAAGAGGGCCAGCTGTTGAACCTGGCCCTGGAGGTTCATCGAGTTGCGGATTTTGAAAAGCCGGTCCGCCACCGTGTCCCAATAACCCAGCAAACTATCGTTGGGCGGGACGCAAAAGTAAAAAGTCATGGAAACCGCGCTGTTGTTCACGCCCGACCCGTACAACCCGCTGTTAGCCGATCCCGATCCCGAGGAAAAGGGAAACTCGTTTTCCATGTTGACGATCACGTTGGACAAGGAATCCAGCCCATTCCCCTGGGTCTGCAATTGGAAATAGGTATAGTCCTGGGTCTCGCCCTGGAAAGGCACCACCACCGGCTTTGGTCCCAGGATCTGCTGGGCCAGCACATATAGCTGGGTGGCCTCATTGATGGACTCCCGGGTGTCCTGCCCAAAAAGCGAGTCGCCCCAGGCGATGAGGTTATCAAGGTATTTCATCACGACTGCCTTTTGATAGGCAGCCGGCCTCAGGCGGGCGATGGCGTCCGGGTCAAAGGGGTTGGTTTCATATTGAACCACCTGGGCCTGCAGGCTGGCATAGTCCGCCGAGCCGTTGTCATCCAGGTTGGTCAAAAGGTCGCTCAGGCTCTCGGGTTCGGCCCCCTGGTTGAAGAGCTTGAAATTCCAAAAACGGTTCGGTTCGGGGCCACCCACATTGCTGGTCGGGTTAAAGATGTAATGAAACCAGCTTTGGGCGTCCTCGAACTGCTGGTTCTGGCTGAGCTGGGTGGCGACGAGGAAAGGAATATGGAAAAACAATTCCCAGTTGTAGATGGAATAGGCGCCGTCCAAAGCCAGGTCCACGTCCGCCTTGGGATATGGCAAAGCCACGCTATCCGGATTGGGAGTGTAAAGCACTTTAAAATCCTGCCCTGACAACTGGAAAACCGGCAGGGCCAAGCCCGCCGCCACCTGGGGCGATTGACCGTTGAAGACATAACAAAGAACCCCATCGTGCAAAGTGGGGTCCTGCTCAAAGCCGTACCAATTCATCGCCTTATCCCTTTCAGCGGGATCGATCGTATAGAAATGGTAGGTGCTGCTCACGGTCGTGCTGTTAGGCGAATCCAAATTATAAGAGAATTGGAAAACAAGCCCATAGAGGGGCACCGTACCCGCGGGCGGATTGGCGGCGGGATAGGCGTATCCGATCAAGCCGGTTTGGGAAGCTCCGTAACCGTTTGGCGGGATGGAACTGGTCGTGAAAACCGAGTCCACCTGGATGGTGTCGGAAAACAAATACAAAGGAACCGAGCCGGCGGGACCCGGGTAGGGGGCGTTGGATATCCAAAAGGCCGTTCCATCATCGTTAAAACCTTGTTGAACCAACAAATCCCGATTGGGTCCGTAGATGGTGTAGTTGTGGCTCTGCATATCAGACAGCCCCTGTGTTTCCAACTCCATCAGCCCATCCAAACCTGCCTGGTTTAGTGTGGAGATATAATCCCGAGTATGGGGATGGTAGGCCGTGTAAAAACGGATATTCGGATCGCCCGCAGAACTCGAATACCCGTCCTCCGTTTTTTTCGAGGCCGGATTCGTTTGAGCGAAGTAAGTCCTTTGGGCGTCCTGGAAAAAGAAAAAGGACGTGTTACCCAGACCCGTGTTCGGCACCGAGAATTCCTGGGGAAAAACAAGGGAGGCCACGGGAACTTTATCCGATGGCTCAGGGGGCATCAGCGGCGTCGAGCCCAGGATGTTCGTTTCCATCGATAACGAGAAAACCGTTTTATTGTTGAAGCCCACGCCCGTCATTGGCGCGACCCCAACCGCCATTCCCTCTTGGATCCAGTTGTTTTCCCAAAGTTGTGAGGTGCGGTTGGTTCCGGTCTCATCCGGAAAGGGCTGAACCAGAAGGCTTTCCCAAAATTTAAAATCACCCATGTGGTTCGCAATATTCCCAAAGTCATTCACATACATCGAAATAATGAGACTTCCATCATTGCTGAAATGGGGGGTGAAGATGAAATAATCCGTGACGAGTGGAACACTGTAGGTCGGACCAAACATCCACTCGCTGACGTTCCACCAGAACATGGGAGGATTTAACGCCTCCGATTCAGGAGTGATTTGTTTTTTGGTCCAAGTTCCCTGCTTATATTCGCTCCAGGCCAATTGCACCTGGAGTGATTTCTCAGGGGCCGAGGGGCTGGTTCCGGATGGAACCTTGGTCGTGTCCGTGACCTCGGTAAAAACCGGCCAGAACAGGTATAGCCGTTGATTCCAGACCAGGGGGACCAAAAAGTCACCCTGGATATCCACACCCACCTTTTCCCAGGCGGTCCAGGCGTTTCTCCAACATTCCGCCACGCTGTCCCAAGTTTGATCCAAGCGGCGGTAATAGTAGACATGAGGGGTGACGGGAGTCCGCCCGAACACATGGACGCTGGCGCTGGTGGCCCCGCCCCCCGTCCAAACGTTACCGTTCAGCCCCAGGCGGAACGGAACCGGTTCGCCATAGGTTCCCACGATCTCCAACTTGGAGAACTCATCCAGTTTTTCCAAATAATGCAGGTAGGCCGTCTCCGCGCTGTCCGCGGTGATACTGCCTTGAAGCAATTCGGTTTGCAGTTCCAGGAAAATGTCGGTCCGGTCGTCCCTCAAGGTCGGGTCGATCCAATTTTCGGGATAAAGAAAAACCTCCCGGTTGGCCTGCCAAACCCGGTAATTTTGCATCCAGACCCACTCGTCGGCGTCGATCTGGGAGGGGCTGACATTCCACTGGGGATATTGGGTGTTCCCGTTTTCAAGGTTCATCAGACAGCGCTGGATGAAAAGCTGGACCGCCGCCGTGGCCTGCACCAGCCGGGAGGTCAGCATGGCGGGACCCATCTGGACGTCGATGAGGAAATACTCGTAAAGCCAGTCCGCGTCCACCGGGCCCTGGGAGGCGATTTGGGGCATGTTCAGGATATAAGCGACCAGGGCATCGCGGGAATTCCGCCGAATTTGATCGTTCAAGGGTTTGCCGATGGTCAGCCAAGTCTCATCCGAGTATTTCGCCTTCATCGTATTGACTATTTCCTGCGCCTGATCCGGACTCGGCGCCTGGGTGGCCCAGTTGAAAAATTGAGTCGCCGAGATGCCCAACCGCCCGCATAAAGAAAGACAGGCGGCCAAGGGAACCTGCTGGATTTCATTGACGAAACTCTTGTCCGTCAGGTTGAAACATCCTGATCCCGTAAGAATCGTCAAATCGGACTGGCTCCAGCCCGTCGCCTGCAGGAGGGTGGTGGCCACCGCCTGGCTGAGGGTAGCGGGGGTTTTGGATTGGGCCGCGATCTTAAAAACATCGAACAGGCCCACATTGCCCGAGGGCAGGGACGATTTCAGTCGGTAGAGGTTGCTCAGCCTTTGCCATTGGTTGAAAAAAGCCACCGCCTTCAGGTCCACCTGGGATTGATTGGGGTTGCCGATGGATTGATTGGGCGTTTGGGGGTAATAGTCCGGAGGCAAGGCGCTTAAATCAAAAGGCTGGACCAGGGCGTTATTGGTCGGATTGATCCCTTCAAAGTCTTTTCCCTGCGCTGAAAGGTATGCCACCTCATTCGCCTTCATGGAAAAGCCGTTGATTAAAACCGCCAGGCGATTGAGCAAATAAAGGGTGGAATAGAGCCCGCCCTGGATGTAGCTGGAGCTGAGGGTGTATCCAAGGACGGACAATTGGGGGTCGGCCCCCAAAACAAAAGCCGTGGCCGGAATGGTCGTGGGCGAGGTGGAACTGGTGTTCCATTGCAGTTGTAAAGGATAGGCGGTCGGAACCGTTCCTGTGGCGCTAAGCAGGTTCATTTGAAAATCGTAAATTTGTCCCGCTACGAGGTTAATGGGGCCATTGACCTTCGTAGAATTGACGGGATCTATCACCCATTGATCCCCCACCCACAGTTGCCATTGGACCCCGCTTTCCGGCAGGCCCAAAAGCGTGAAGCTATAAGTGTCGGTGGTGGGGGGCACAATCCTGCCAAACCATTGGGCGCTGGCGAAGGCTGTTTCGGTTCCGTCCAGGTCAATCCCCGGATCGATTTGGGTGACTGGGTTGCCGCTCAAATCGGCCGAGATGAAATAGTGGGCCAAAAGGCCGCCCAGGAAATCCACCATGGCAGGTTGTGGAATTTGGCCGGCGGCGGGGAAAAGGGCCTTTGAGGGAAGCAAGGCGGCCTGCCCGGTGGTGGGGTCCCCTTCCAAGATCAAGGCTAGGATGGCCGAATCCAGGCCCAAGGCCTGGCTAACCGTTTGCTTCACCAGGCTCCGACTCTGGGTGGACTGCAGATAAGTCAACAAGCCTTCCAAAACATAGTCGTATTTATCCGCGGTGGTGGAAGAACCGGCAAGGAATTGGGATGGCCCGTTCCAGGCCTGGGTATACAAATCATTGACGGCGTTGTTGAAATCGGTAAGCGAGGCGGCGCCCACCAGACTCAAAAGCTGGTCCCGGGTGGAATTAGCCATGGGGCCGTCACATAAAAGCATTCCCGAGCCAGAAGTCACCTGGCCCGGCGGCACGGGGGGCATTTTCAAATTCGAAGGAATCCCCCCCGGCAGGGACGAGGAATAAACCTTGTCGGGCGCGAGGAAGAACATGTTTTCCGAAAGGATGTTTTGCGATTGGTCGTACAGACCCTTCACCGCGTCCGAATAATGCGGATCGCTGGAATAGGCCAAAAGATGAGTGAAAACCGAGCTCGGCATAATCCCCTTGTAAGTGAGGGACGTCGCCCGGCTGATCGTTTCGGGGGCCGTTCCATTGGCGGTCGCGGGGGTCACCGTGGCCGTCCATTTTAAATCAATCAATGGAATGTTAGGCATGATGGTCGGCATGAAAATCGAGAGCAGGGCCCCTGTGCCCATGCTCAATGCCGAGGCCGACACGCCGATCTGAGCGAAGGAGGCGTTTTGGTTGATCTGCCCGGCCAAATTACCCGCGATGGAACTAAGCGTGTCGCCATCTACCACTTGGTAGTTGAGGGTCATTCCACCCGGGCCCGTCGTGAATATCAATTCCAAGTTGATCTTGTCCCCCGCAGCGGTGCCACCCTGGAGGGTGAAGCGGGTCATGAACCCCAGGTTCGGCTCGGTGATTTGGGCGGGCAAGGAGGCCAGGGGGCTGGAAAAGACCGTGGTTCCGTTTATCAGGCTCAGGGTCGGGTCGATTTGGTCCGAAGGCAACAAAACCGCCAGCTTCTTCCTCAGGGCCGAACCGGTTGGATCGGGCGAGTAAAGGTTGGCGGCCTGGATTTTTTGGAGGCCGGTGGAAAGGGTGACCGCCATCGTGTCCAAGGAGGACTGCAGCGGCGGGAGTCCGTCGGTTTTATCCGGCAAGGCGCGGTAAAGGTAATTGAGATGGGCCACGGAAAAACCGGAGGACAGGACCCCCTGGGCCGCTTGGACAAATTGGACCGTGTCGCCCACCGCCGCGACACTGGCGGCTTGGGCAAAAGGCGAGATTCCCATCAGGGTCTTGAGCGAGATGAGGTCCTTCACGGGCAGGCCCAGCGACTGGGACAGGGCCGAATAGCGGTAAAGGGCGGACAGGTTCTTAAGGTTGATATTTTCCGAATTCCACATGAAGGTCCCGGGCGGGAGGACCGAAACGTTCGCCGCGACCAGCTGGGCGGTTAAGTTGAAAGCGATGGAACTGGGCGTGTCCCCCACTCCCACGGTGTACTTGATAAATTCCAGGGAAGATCCAGAAAGTGGCGCGAAGGTGCCGGTGAGGAGACTGATGGTATCCCCAGGCGTGATGTCGCCCCCGATAGTAACGATGGTGGGGTTGACACCGCTGACCGTCACGGTTTCGGTGGCGGTGGAACCGGAAGCCGGGGTGACGATGGCGGCCCAATCCGGCGGTCCTGAGCGGGCGGGGGTGGCGATGGTAATGACATTAGGCGAGGTGACCAAGGCCAATCCGGCGTCCACCGCGATGGCGATAAAATCATCGTTGCTGATTTGAAGGGCCGCCAGAATAGTGTTCACATGGGTGGAAATGGGTTGTTGCGGAGAAGCCACGTCCGTTTTCGGATACCAACGCTGGTTGAAAAGATCCCCGATTGCCAGGATCGTGGGGGCGTCGCCGTTGGCCCAAACCAACAGATCCTCCTTTTGTTGGTCGGACATGCTTCCGGTGAAAGACAAGATGCTGTTGGCGTGGGCGATTTGGCCCTGGCAACTGGCGGGCCAGGCCGCTGTGGAAGGAAGGGTTACTAAAGAAGCCTGATATTGAACCTGGAAACTTGAATCCACCGGGTTTAAAACCGCTTTATTCTGGAACAACTGTTGGTAAAGCGAATCCCGTCCGTCCGTGTTAATGTCGTCCCAAAAACTCAAAACCTGATCGACCGACAGGCTCAAAATGGTTTGAAGTTGGACGACAAACGCGACCGCCGTCATCAGTTGGTTGTTAATGCCATGGGTGTTAAAAACCCGGATGACCCGATCCAACTCGACGAACTGCCAACCCAATTTTTGTTTCAAACGGACAAAGGGGATCAGACTGGCGAAGAAGCCATTGGCGCTGTTGGGGGTTTGGGAAGACGGCAGTTGGATGACAGTGTAATTCAGGTCGCAAGGGCTTACCGGGATAGTGCCACCCGTGACGGGATCAGAAGCGGTGGCCGGGGTGAAAAGCGTGATGGACTGGCTGGGATTGAGATACTGGGTTTCCAGCAGGGCGATTAAATCGTTATAGGCCAAGCCGGTTCGTTTCAGGAATTCGGAGACCTGGATAATCCACTGGTCCCAGGTCTGGGACAGGGATTGGCCCAGCGCGTTGAATTGGGTGATGGAAACGGTTCCGGAAGAATAGCCGTATAGCTGGTAGGGTTGGGGTTTGGTTGCGGCGCCGCCCGGGACGGCTGGCCCATCGGACGATATGAGCCAAAGCTCGCTGGCGCTGATATTGAGGGATTCCGCCAATTGGGCAAGGGTCCGGTTGGCCGTGGCCGTCGCCTTGAAGGTATCGACGTTTTGCATTAACTGAGAGCGGCGGCTGCCCAAAAAATTCAGGTAAATCCGGGCCGTATCCAGATAACGGTCATAGGGCAGGTTCAGGGGGAAACAAGCGGTACCCAAGGGACCGCCCGATTGGTAAACCTGCGGCAGGGTAAACTCGGGGTTCATGCTCAACTCGTCCCCCGTGGCGTCGCTGGGGGTATTGTTGGAGCTATTGGGGAAAGAATTCCACTTTTGAATTCCCACGTAAAAGATGAAGCTCTCCAGGATCTCATTGACCAGATCCAGGTAAGGCAGGGTCGTATTCACGTTCTCACAATCCAGCTTAAGATAAGCCAGATCGGGCCGGCGGCCCTGGGGTTGATCAGCCGTGGGTGGGTTGATGTTGGCGTTGTTGGAATTGTTTTGGCAGCCGATAAGTATATCCAAAGGGCTGTATCCAGGGACCGCTCCCGCATTGTTGGCGCCATTCACCGAGTTGGGACTAGAGTTTTTGAGGAATTGAAGCAAATCGACGAAATAGGCCGCGGGGCCGTCCACCGCCATGCACTCGCCGCACTCGCAATAATTGGCGGAGCCGAAGAGGGTGCTCCAATTGGGGGAATTAGCGATAAGGGTTTGAAGCTGGGTGCTGGTATCCCCGATTCCCCTGGGACTGACCCCGCTCAAGCCTTCTTTCACCCGCATGAACAGGCTGGCCGCCTGGGAATTCACGAACTGGGCTTTCCCATGGATTTCCGCCGCTTGATCGCCCCCCCCCAGCACACTGCCATACTGCCGGACAAAAGCCTCACGCGGAATTCGGGAAATGGAATGGGCGGAGGTAAAACCCTCCCCCATCAATTGGTTCAGGGCCTGGCCGTCCGAAGTGACCCGGTAAATTCTCTGGATCGTCTTGAGTTGGTTGAGCATGGCGGTTTGGGGCGTGGCGCTGCCCGCAAGGGTTTGGGGATTCTTGGCGATAAACTCGTCCACATTAGTCGTTTGAAAATCAAAACCCGCCGCGTTGGTGATAAATTCGGCCAAATCGGTGCGGATCGAGTTGGTAAAGGCGCCCGCCGGAGCGGGTGTGGCCGCGGAGGAATTTAATCCCAGAGCGGTTTTGTAATCCAAACCTGGAAATTGGTTTATTTCCCTGCGCAACAATTCCAAAGAGGCGGCGGCTTGTGTTTGTTCGCCGGCACTGAGGCCGGAAAGATTCAAGGAAGCCTTGGAAACTTGGACGGGATTTAATCCGGGATTGTTCGCCAAAATCTTTTGAAGGAGAGGGGCGTTGATCGCCGGCTGAACACCTAGATTTTGAGCCAAGGCGACAACGGGATAGGCTTTTTGAAAGATGACAACCATGCTATTGGCATAAGCGACGGTTTTTGCCTGCACCGTATCTCCCGTAATCGTCGCGGGAATGGGAATCGCCGTTCCGTTCGCGGGATTGCCAAGAATTTGGGTCCAATCTGAAACCGTGAGCTTGGCCAAATCCTGCAAGGTCTTGGCTTTTCCCTGCTGGAAATAATTTTGAAGGGCCTCTATCAGGGGCAGGTTATTGGAGGTAAAAGAATTTAATTGAAAGGTCAATTGCAAAGCCGGCACGAAGTTTTTGAGGTTTGCGTTCTGGCCCAATTGGGTCCAAAAGGTCTGCAGCGAACCCGTACGGGCGGTGTATAGGTTGGTAAATTCCTCCTGGAGGGACTGGGAAAGACCAGGAGTGGTAGCCACCAACGCCGACAATTGTGCCTTTTGGATATCCGCTTGAAAAAGTTGGCTGTTTTGAATGGGTTGGTCCAAGCCCAAAAAGGCATTGAGAGTGGTTGAGTTGTTGAACTTGGCCAACTCGGCCTTGAGGGCCTTCTTCAATGCGGCTTTAGGCTTTTTTCCGGCCAGCGGAAGTATTTTTTGTGTCACCAGTTTTTGAAGGGGGAGGCCTTTGTCCGTCGCAATGTCAATCTCTTTCATCTTCTGTGCCAACCCCGCCAAAGTGGAGCAACCCGCTCGAGTGAGCGCTTGGGCCATTTTGATTTTGAGGGCATTATTGAGTGTGGTATTGATATAGGCTTTGTTAGGCGAACCCGTTTCGAGATTGTCCAGAACGCTTCCTGTTGGAAAACTTTCTAATCGAATCGCATTGGTTTTTAACATAAGATTTTTCTCCGACATGATTTTAAGTTTCATTAAATGCCGCACAATTTAAAACCTTCCGAAACAATTACGCAAAAAAACTCCTTATTTATTTCACAGTCTTACCAAAGGATCATTCTTCTTGCGTAAGGAGGAGGTTCGGGTACAGATTCAACCGCTTTGAGATAATTACTCCATAACGGCTTAGTCCGCATTTCCTCGAGAACTTTCAGATCTTTCTCGGTTAATAATTTAGCTTCGGATGAACGTTCTAGCGCTGCATGTGATTCCGGCGTTGACAATCGTGCTCCAAGTTGATACCAATATCCACCACCGACTGCGGACGCAGGCTTATCTTCGTTGGACCGAATCCACTCTTCGTGGCCCACATCTATGTCAAATTCCTTGACAAGGTTATAGACAGGTTCCCAAAATTCAGCAATGACTCTACCCGTCAGAGTGATTTCCTTTTTACTGTTCGTGGTGTTAAAAGTGTCGTACTTAACGAAAATACGTTTAGCTCTCGTATCGGCATTCGAAGCCGTATAAGGCCCTAAAACACCGTAAAAATATCGATTGGCATCCCTCAAAACCAAATTATCAGACGAATGTTCAAGATCTGGATCGCTCCGCAACATAGCCGAAAGATAAGTTTGTGCGGCAAAATAATTTTCTAAGGCATCACTGTCTTTTGAGCGATTACTCGATAACATGTTAACTATGACCGCTGCCACCTGCCGATTATATTCCGGTGTATGAGGATCGTTTTCCGGATTAAACCCGGATTTATCTTTAGGAACGGGTTGTGTTTTAATCATTATTTTGATTTCTTCATCAGTTGCCTTAGGAATAATTTTTGAATCTTCATTTGCCACGCCATTATTCGAGGATACTTCGCATCCATTTGTATCCGATAAACAAATCGGATTCGACTTCGAATAAAGATATTGATTTAAACCGTCTCCTATTCCAATTGGATCGGGGCTGATCCACCTCCCCAACCAAGGGGCGTAATAGCGTGCCCCGTGGTAATTGAACCCGGTTTCCTCGTCCCTTTCCTTTCCCAAATAACGGTATCGTTTGGGCGCAGGTGTATATGGGACGTCGCCCATCGTGATGCTGTTAATGGCTTGATAGGACGTGCCGCCATATGGGTAGTATTCCTCATAGGAAATGGGATTTGCATTGCCGTCCAATTCTAAGCAGGCCGTGCCCAAATTGTTTGAAAATTGATAGCGGGTCAATTGAATTGGGCTGCCGTCGTTGATGTTGTTTCGCGACTCTACCAGCGCAATTCGTTGTTGGTTGTCCATCACATGTAAAGTTTCCCGTAACAGGCCGTTGCTGGAGCCCGTATAAGACAGGTAAATCTCATAACCGCCTAAATAAACGCGTTCATCCAACAGCATCGGTTGGACTCCTGCTTGGACTTGCGCCGCGGTGAGGGCGTTCACAGTCACCTTGCGCACCCTTTGCCCGGCGCCGTCATAAACGTAATAGGTCGTCTGGGATGTGCCACCGGTGTTCACCGCCTGGGAGGATGTGGCTTGAAGTTGATCCCGGTAATCCCAAAGCATCAAGCTCAAGTGCGGCATCGAGGTGATATTCCCGTTTTGATCGCCATACTCGTATTGGTAATTCGAAGACCCCACTTGGGCATAGGACAAGCGGTTGCTGGTCTGCCCTTGAACCAATTGGCTGGGTTCGATGCATTGATAAATTCTTGTCCAATTATTGGTATTGTTGGGCGTGGTGGGTTGATGGTTGATGCTTTTAAAATTTCCCGCTAGGTCATAAACGTAATTTTCTGCATATACCCCCATTTGGGTTCCATCCCCGGGTTGGGACAAATTGATCGTAGCCTCGTCATTCCAATTGTCATATTGGGCAAGATTTTGGTTTTGGCCGATATGTTCCCGGCCCGAGGCGTAAGTCAGCCGGTAAATGGGGTCATATTGAAAGAGGGTGTTGGGGGTTATCTGGGAGTTATTGAGATAGAGGGTTTGTTGGGCGTGGTCATCAATTTCGACAATGTTCCCCACCGGATCGTAGGTGTAACTCAAATCCTGGAAGGTATTAAGGGTTCCCACGGTGGAATTGGGGATGGGCGCGGTCGTGGTAAGTTCGGTCAAACGGTAGGTTTCCGGATCATAGGTATAGGCCGTTTGGGCGTTATTGCCATAGGCAATATTCAGCCTTTGTCCCTTTTCGTTATAACTGATCGAAATAATAAAAGGCATAACCGTTAAGCCTTGCAATAGAACACTCAAGCTCGACAAAAGATTTCGCTGGTTGTATTGGGGAGTGGAGACGCTTTGATCGGGCGTGGTTTGAGTGACCATCCGGTTCAAGGCGTCATAGGTGACGCTGAAATAATAAATTTTATTGTTATCCAGTTGGTTGGCGGTCGAGGACCAGTCGATTTGGGTGTTATAGCCGAGAGCCAACTGGCGGGTGTGACCCAAAAGATTCCCCTTGAAGTCATAGGCTTGGCCGGAAGAAGGACTCAAATTCTGGTTCGTGACCAGGCCCGCCTCGTCGTATATTTGGAAAATCCGGCCCAAGAGATGAAGCTGCGCGGCGGTAGGGCCGCTGCTGGGAGGCTGGTAGGATTCCCCGTAAATCATCCGTTCCGTTAACGCCTCGCCGCCGCCATTCAAGGACACCCAAAGCTGGAGCGGGCGGTTGAGGGCGTCATAAACCTGCCGCATTCGGTAGCTCCGGCTGTTCCAGGAACGTATGGGTTTTCCCACCGCGTTTCCCAACAGCCACTTCTCCCCCGCTTCCATGCTGGCTTGGTGCAGTGGGCCTTTCAACATATCGTAGTCGAACCTCATGACCGTGCGTAAATACGGAGTTGTCCCCGAAAGCGGGTCGAAGGAGTCATTCACCGAAAGCTGGTTGCCCTGGATGTCGAGCTGGACGTAGGTGATGATCGAAATCTGGTTCCCCAAAGAATCTTTACCGTTATTTAAAGTGGTTTGAATGGTTCGGCCCAAGGGATCCATATCCACCACCGTCGGCGTGCCGGCGTCCTGTGCCGCCAGCCAAGCGGCCCTCAAGTTGGGCGAACCGGTGGGTTGAGCGCCGGATGGGTTGGGATTTCCCTGGTTGATGTACCACTGGCTGTTCAAAACCTTATCATTCGCGTCCGAAATGATTTGCTGCCAGGAGTCAAATTCCACCTGGGTATAGGTCCCGTCCGGATTGTCGGTGCGGATCAGCCGGCTTAAGGGATCGTAATGCAGGATGGGCGTGACGCCCCACTGGGTTAAAAGTGTTTCGAACTCGTATTCGTATGTCGTGCTGAAAAAAGGTTCGTACTTCTTGACCGGATTTCCCTTGTTGTCGAATAGGATTCGGCCCGTCCCGATCCAACGGACATTGGGCGTGGTGTCCACCGAGGTTAAGGTTCCGTTGAAAACGGTGTGCGCTAAACCCGGTTCGGCCTGAAACTTCGTTTGGATGACTCTTCCGAAACCGTCCGAATAGACATAGGATTCCTGCCAAACGGGGGCGGAGGTCGTCGCCGGGTAATGATGGGTTTCCCGGGCCTGGATATGAACGTAATTGGGAACAGGGGTTTGAGTAGGATCGGGGTTGTCCCAGTTAAAAAGGTAGTAATCGAGTTTCGTGGTGGGATCGTCAATGGGCGAGGCTTCACTTGTGGTCAAATCCAGCACATCGCCCTGGTTCAACCCGGCCTGGCCCATGACAGCCGTGGCCGTCACCATTCCCAGCGCGTCGAGCCGAACCCCGGCCTGGTCGCCGTTCGGGTCGGTCAATAGCCAAGGCACCAAGACCCGGAAGTTATATTGGGCCTGGATCTTGTTGTTCAAAGCATCCTGGGATTGGATCGGCAAAAGGGAGTAATTGGGATCAAAGGTTACGTTCGTAACGTTGCCGAAGGCATCCTGAAAACGGCAGGGCTGGAAGAAGTGGCCCTGGGCATAGGTCCATTCAGGAATGCCGGTGGGCGAAAGGAAAACCTGTCCCGAGGGTATCCACAAATTGTCCGTGGCCGAATTATAGGGGTGGTTCCCTGGAACAGAACCATCCAGGGTGCAGGCATCGGGAACATAACCATTTTCAGGGGTGGTTAAAATGGCAAGAACATCGTTCAAAGGGGTGGAATAATTAGCCGCCGGATTTGAGGAAGTTCCGTAAAGCGTTTGAAGAGCGCCCTTGGCGATGACCATCCTGTAGGTTTGGTAAGGAAGGGCCATGGATTGAACCGGTTGGGAAGACCCAAAGGCCAACACGGTAGAAAGATCATCCGAACGGTAAAGATTCCTTCCATGGCCGATCAAAAGCAGTTGGGCATTCGATGGAGAATTGCCGGAGGCCGGTTGAACGGCCGAAAAAAGGGCGTCCGCCGTAAAAGGCGCGCAAAGAACAAGGCCCGTGACCTGGTATTGCAGGGTTTCTAGGGGAACCCCGATCCGGTAATAATCCATTCCATCGGGGTAATTAAAATAAGCATTGTGGTTGTAGGTCGCGAAAGTTTGCGATTGTTCGGTCAGGGCGGGGTCCGGAATTCTCCGGGGATAGGCCACCGCCGCGGAATCGGTCACGTTCCCGTAACCGTCCACCGCCAGGGTCATTTGATGCCCGATGCGGGGATCCGCCTGGGGATTCACTGACGGGACAAAAACCCTCTCATAGTGATAACTGATGGACTCCCTTTCGTAGGCATAAAAGACCCCGTGGGGAAGTTCCAGGCCCGGACGGTTCTTTTCCACGACCGGCTGAAACATTTGCACCGTATAGGCATGATCCACCACGCTATAAGGATACTGGCTCAGGGACGAATCGTCCTGCGCGTAAATTTCCTGCCGGAGGACGCGGCCTTTCAGTGCCCGGCAGGCTTCCCTTTCCTCGTGGGCGGTCAGGCCCGGAACCGAGGCAAGAGCCGCGCCATTCATCCAAGTCGTTCCTGTAGGCAATTGGGTCGGGGGCGGGGTCCAGGCTTGGGCGTCGCCTGAAAAGTACTCTTTTTGAAACAGGTCGGTCAATCTTTGGGACCCAAAATAAGCTCCCGTATGGAACCAGGTTTTTGTTATGACCGGGGGAACATAAAGTTCGGAAGCCGGAGCCTTGAAAATACCCTGACCCACAAAGGATTCGAAAACATCCGTGTCCATCTGTTCCACCATGCCGAATCCCCGGAATTCCCTTTCGATCCCGTCGTAATAGCCGTGGTGGTATCGGTAGCAATTGATGAATTGGGTGCCAGTGACCTGGTCCAGGGTTGTCACCTTTTCCACCACTTGAACCGGGAAAGGCAATTTGGTGGCCCAGGGCTTTCCGGCCAGTTGGTCCTGAAGATAAAACTTTGTGGATGGAGTGTATTGAATGTTCGTGACCTTACCCATGTGATTGTCGATGGAGGTCAAAAGATAGGGTTTTTGTCCGCCCATGAGATCGAGGTACCGCATGGGCCTGTCGGCGTCTTCCGGTAGGGGCGAGGACCAAACCAGGCAGGTGGTGCCGTTGCCCAAAAGATCGACCGTCACGACCGAGGAGTGGCTGTCGGCCGGAGGAAACTCCCGCAGAACCTGGATGTCCCCGAAACCATTGCCGGCCTGATTGAGCCAATAGACAGTGGAGTCACCGCGAAGATACAAAATATCCGTGGTGCCGGAGCCGTCGATGTCCGCCAGCCGGATTCGGCGGGGGTCGAAAAGATCGGGCCGGTCGAGAACCGGCGCGTTATCCATCGCCACCTTGGAACCAAACCGCCCGTAACCCAAGTTGGGCCAATAACAGACCTCCCCGCTGCGGACGCGGACGATGTCGGTCAATCCGTCGCCGCTCATGTCCGCCAGGAAAACCGTCTCGGTGCCGTCGGCAAAGATAATTACCGGGCCATAATCCTCGTCAAAAGGCTTCCGGACGGTCTCGGGTTTGCCGAAACCCTCTTTTGCAAGGGAGGGATACCAAAGAAATAGGTCATCTTCACTCAATAGAAGAAGGTCCGCAAAACCGTCCCCGTTCAGGTCGATCATTTTCAGGTTGGGATCGTTCCAGGGTACGTTGGGCTGGGACGCGAAAGGAGTAAAGGATTCCCAGCGACCCTCTTCCCCCCGCTCGTAATAACCTGCCATAGGCTTGGAAAACTGCACCAGGAACTTGTGGCCGTTCCCCGACAGGTCCAAAAGCTGGGTGCCTGCCCCCGACAAGGAAGGCTGGGTTCCGAGCAATTCGGAAGGGGCGAACCGCGCCTCCACGACGGAACCGCCTCCGGGCTGGTTCACCGGCAAAGCGCTCAGGTTCGGTTTGTAATACCAAGCGTCCGTTTGTTTGGCCAGGATGCCGGAAAGACCCTCGCTGTCCAGGTCAACCCATTCATAGCGGCTTCCAATGCCCACCGGAAGATTTTCCAAACTATCCGATCCAACAAAATGAAGGCTTTCATCGATGACCGGTTCGCTGTAAGTGAATTCCACCGTCGGTAATGGCAGTATTTGATAGGCGCCTGCCGCGGCGGTTCCCTGCCAAAGATATCCCTTTTGGGTGAGGGAGGTGAGTTGGGCGGCTACCGGATTTTCGTCGTATTGAAACTCGGTCGACCTGACCAAGCAGGGGTTGAGGGGTAATTCATTGTTCGGAAAGCAATGGAACATCAAAACCCTTCGGCAAAGGCGCCGGGTCCTCACTTCAAAACCTGGTTTGAAGGTGGAAAAGGCGTCGGATCTGGCGGGCCAGGCGGTTACTTCTTGTCCGGGCTGGGGTTGACTTGGCGAATATTCGCCGTAATCAAAGACAACCTTGAAAAGGAACAGGGTTTTATCCGTGAGCCCAGGAGTAATATTTCCGTATTCAATGAGTTGTGGATAAAGATTCGCGGATAAGCTTCCCACCTGGGTCCGGCTGGCTTCGAAGGCGGTTGAGAGATCAACGCCGGCCGTGTCCTCGGGTTTGTATTTATAGGTAATCACATTTCCCTTGTCGTCCTGGCTTTGCTCCAGAAGCCATTGAAAAACCTGGGTGGGGTCGGCGGGATTGGACAGTCTCGCCCCTGGGGTTAACCCGTAATAGCTAGTGACATTTTCCTTGGTCACCGACCGCCAGTGGGTTTCCCCGGTGGTTTGGTCGGTCCATTTTTCAATCCGCGCGAAAAGCCCCTCAACCCGGGGACGATAAGGCTTCACATCAAAAGTCGCCCCGTTAAAAACTTGGGGGGGCAAGCCGCGGGAGGGAACCCATGTTTTCCCGTCAGTTGTCGTATAAACCGGAACCAGGTCCTCGGCTCCCGACAGGATAAAAACATCCGAATCTTCGTCATCGCGATAACGTGGCAATCCCTTCCCCGTTTTTCGGGTGATGGATGGCATGGATAAACCCCAGCCCAGCCCGAATGGACTGTTGCCGGAGCCCGAATTGTAAGAAATGGAAAGTTGGGGGCCAAAACCGGATCGGCCGGGGGACGTGAAAAGAGGAACACTAAAGGAGGCTGTACCGTTGGCGGAGTTCACTTCGAATTTTTCGCCGATTCCGCGCAAGGCTCCTCCCCCCTTCGGAAGGGACAGGCTGGGCGGGTTGGAAGGGCCGCTTTCCGAACCCGTAGAGGAAGCCCTCTCCGGGGCATCGGCATTCCCATGGGACTGATCCCCAACATTTTCGGGACCCGGATTTCCGGGTTTTTGGCGGGACTCGTTTGGGGTTCGATTGGAACGAACTTTCTCAGCGCCAGGTTGGTCAAGCACGAGAGCTCATTTCGTCGGCGTTATCGTTGTTCCAAGACCCAATGCCGGTGAAAAACATGGTATCGAGACGGCATTGGATTGTTATCTTCGAAGAATCCCAAGATGCAATGAAAGATTTCGGAAAGAACGTCGCAAAGGGTTTAGAAAAGTCAGGCCGACAATATCACCGCCTTTTTTCCGGGTCAAATTAATTAAATGTAAAAGTGACCCCAATGGCCTCCAAAGTGAATTTAAAGCCCGAATAGACCCCAAAACCGGCAAGGATTGGGGGGGCATGTCTTTCGATAGCTTTGAAAAATTTCCTAGCCATTTATTCAAATGCACCTTGGTTGAATCTTTTCGAACCGCCTTAGATTTATTCAGGGTAGGAAATGTTGCAAGCCTAATCAGGGGTGGAGCGCAATAGACTTTTTATCTAGTGGACGCAACCCAAAGCTCAATAGAGTTCTGCTCTATCGAGCCTAAAGCTCAATAGACTTTTGACTATTTTTTGCTGTCATATCCGTGTCATTCAAAGTCGTTTTTTACCGTTTTTGACCATCCCCGACTATCCTTGACCATCCCAAACAAAAAAGGCCCGCGCCGGAAAATTTTAAAAATTTTCCCGGACGCGAGCCTCGGAAAATCAGCAAGGGACAATGATTTTAGGGTCTTTTTAAGAAAATTCGATCACACATCGCGAGATCAAAAAATGGTGCCCGAGGTCGGACTTGAACCGACATGACCGTGAGGTCGATAGATTTTGAGTCCAAGAAAAAGTCTAGTGCGTTCGAGACTCAAAACAAAAAGTCAACAAATGCAATCCCGAG
>Ga0182030_10008911_pt1 | contig 20650 bp, 16 predicted proteins | sample 812S3MmetaG_FD_121299 | JGI IMG/M metagenome (GOLD analysis project Ga0182030, IMG submission 121299) | Permafrost microbial communities from Stordalen Mire, Sweden - 812S3M metaG (Illumina Assembly) | ecosystem: Environmental > Terrestrial > Soil > Wetlands > Permafrost | place: Sweden... | reverse complement strand
GGTTCAAGGAGACTTGAATACATGCCCGGGAGACTTGGAAAGCCTCGAAATCACGAATGACCATCGCTTGACAGTTATTTTACCGTTAATTTATACTACGCGACCTCGTTAGACAAGCCCTTCAAGTTTGCCGCCTTAATACTTCAATTCACGTGCGGAAGTGGCGAAATTGGCAGACGCACTAGCTTCAGGTGCTAGCGGGGGCAACCTCATGGGGGTTCAACTCCCCCCTTCCGCACCACTTTTTTGAACCGGGGTCACTACCATGCCCAACACCGACCCTCCCGCATCCGAGACCGGTCTTTTTCGATTCCACCTTCCTAACGGCTCCGTCCTCCTCGTCAAGGAAGTTCCCTCCACGCCCGTGGTGTCGCTCAACCTGTGGGTGGACGCGGGTTCCATCGATGAAAAAAGCGACGAGCGGGGAATGGCTCACCTGATCGAGCACATGATCTTCAAGGGAACGGCCAAGCGGGGCGTGGGTCAGATTTCCAAAGAGGTCGAGGCCGCGGGCGGATACCTGAACGCCTTTACCAGTTTTGAGCACACCTGCTTCTACGTGGTGCTTCCCGCCGACCAGATCAAAAAAGCCATGGACGTGGAGTTCGACGCTTTCTTCCATTCCACCTTCGACGCGGGGGAACTGGAAAAGGAAAAGGAAGTCGTCTTCGAGGAAATGCGCATGCGCCGTGACGATCCCTGGAGCTGGTCCTGGGAACTTCTCTTCAAGCACCTATTCCAACGAAACCCCTACCATTGGCCCGTCATCGGGGACCCGGAAATCTTGAAAAAAGTACCCCGCGAAAAGCTGCTCGCCTATTACCGCCGGCATTACACGCCCCGGAACACGGTCCTCGCCGTCGTGGGCAACGTGAAGGCTAAGGATGTCCATGCCTGGGTGAAAAAGAGTTTCGGGGCCGCCAAGGCGGGGAACCCTCCCCGGCGGAAATTCCAATCCGACCCCGAGCCTAAGCGACTGAACCTGGTCCTGGAAGCCGGAGAAATCCAACAAACTTACCTCTCGCTGGGCTTTCCCACCGTATCCCAGGATCACCCGGATGGACCAGCCATGGAAATCCTGGATTCCATCCTGGGAGAGGGCCATTCTGGCCGCCTGAACCAGTCCATCAAGGAAAAGAGCCGGTCCGCCGACGAGGTTGGAAGTGACCATTACATGGGCAAGTTTGGCGGGGCTTTCACCTTTCAGGGGCTCACGGACGCCGCGCGAAGCGCGAGATTTCTCAAGGATCTGATGGTCGAGGTGCGGACCCTTTTGGAAAAGGGTGTGGACACGGAGGAACTTCAGAAGGTCAAAACCAAGGTAAGGGCTTCCAAAGTTTTCGAAAAACAAAACGTGGACGGGCAGGCCAAATCCCTGGGCTATTGGGAATTGATAGGCGATTTTAATAAAGAGGAAACCTATATGCGCGCCCTTGAGTCGGTTACCTCGGCCGACCTGCAGAGGGTGGGGGCAAGATACCTGAAGCCTTCCCGCGCGACCCTGGTGGTTTATCAGCCCCAGGGAGCGAAATTCACCCTGACGACCAAATCCTGCCAGTCCCTGCTGGAAGAGGCCCTTCGACCAACGAAAGCACCTGTCCGTCTTTCCCAAAAAAGCCTTCCCGGTGTTGAGCGCATCGCCTTGCCGGGCGGCTCGGTTCTTTATTTGAAGTACCGCCCCGAACTTCCCCTGGTCTCCCTCGGCCTTTTCTTAAAGGGAGGCTTCGTGAGCGAGGGTGAGAAACGCCAAGGCCTCACCCATCTTTTGACCCGTTGTTTGGCCAAGGGAACCCAAAACCGGAGTTATCAGGAATTCTCCACGCGCGTGGAGAGCCTGGCTGCCCACCTGGATCCATTTATGGAAAAGGACTATTGGGGAATGACCCTGGATTGCCTGGATTCCCGTTTCGACGAGGCCTTTCCCCTTCTGATGGAAGCGATCCTTTCGCCCGCCTTTACCCGCGAGGAAGTTGAAAAGGAAAAGACCATGCAGATCGCGGCCTTGAAACGCCAAAAGGATGATCCGGCCGATTATGCGTTGTTAAAATCCGATCTTTTGACTTTCCGGGGCACCTCCTATGGGCATGAACCCATGGGTACCCTTTCGAGTGTCCGAGGGTTCACGGCCAAGGATCTCATTGCATGGCACCAGTCTTTCCTGGGTCAGGGTCACCTGACCTGGGTAGCCGTTGGAAATTTCAAGAAGGACGAGTTGATTAAGTTACTGAGTGAGAAAAGCCGACTTTTCCCAACGGGAAAGCGTCTTTCGATCCCGACAGGGAAGAAGGCCAATTGGGAAACGGGACGTTTCCGAGAAATATTGAAAAGCCAGCAGAGCCACCTGGTTGTCGGGATGAGGGCACCCCATTACCTGTCGAAGGATTACATCCCCTTCCGAGTCCTGAATACCTTACTAGGCGGGATGGGCGGAGTGCTGTTTTCCGAATTGCGGGATAAACAAAGCCTGGCTTACAGTGTTCACGCTTCCCACGACGCGGCCATCCAATCGGGAATTTTTCAAATCTATATCGGATGCGCGCCCACGAAGGTGAAGGCGGCTCAAAAAGGTCTAATTCAAGTATTGAAGGATTTTTCAAGAACTCCCCCCGCTCCAGCCGATTTGGAAAGGGCCAAGACCTACCTGATCGGGCTTTACAAAATGAACCAGCAGTCTAACCGCTCTCAGGTCTATTCCTATGGCCGGTATGCCCTTTCAGGAATTGAACATAAGATGATGGACCAACTGCCCCAGAGGGTGAAAGCGGTCACGGCCGATCAAATTCAAGTCGCGTCTAAGAAGTACCTTTTGGATCCACGCCAAACCTGGGTGGAGGTTGGACCCTAGAAACAAGTAATTCGCTTTTGGCAATTAGCCGTTAGCTGTTGTTAAATAATAAAAATCCAACGGCTAACTTCTGACTGAAAAGGAGAATAGGGATGTTCATTTTTACTGCCTTCATCAATTCCCTGGAAGGCCTTTTCGACACGATCGTCAAATTGCTCGAACTTGTTATTGTCATTCGGGTGATCATTTCCTGGGTGAACGCCGACCCCTACAACAATATCGTTCAAATGATTCATAGGATCTCCGACCCCCTGTTAAGGCCTTTCCAAAAGCTTCTTCCGGCCTGGAGACTGGGCGGCTTGGATCTTTCTCCAATTTTTGCCTTCTTTTGCCTTGAATTTATAAGGGAAATTGTCGATCACCTCCTTGTGCAATTGAGTGGTTCTCTCCATTAACAAAAGCCTTTGGAACAGCCCTTGCTTGGCCTATATTAAATTGTCGGTTGTTGACCAACCCTGAGGGCTTAACAGCAAAAAAACCTTGAAAACACCCATCCTACGCCTTCATCGATTTTTATTTGTCTTAGCTGTTTTTTCTTTCGCCGGCTTCCATTCATTTGCCTGGGCGGTAGATCTCAACTTGGACCGGGACGCCTATGGGCTCGGCATGGGCGAGGCTGTCGCCGCCATTGCGGGGGGGACCCAAGCGCTTCCTTATAATCCGGCTGGAATGGCCCGAGCCCTGGTGCCCATGGCCAATGGGGGAGTGGGAATCCTACCCGGACCCATGGACGCCCAATTTTCCCTTGGGTTTCTTTATCCGATCAATGATGGAACGGTCCTTGGCTTTTCTCAATATTCACAGTTTCCCCAGTCTGCCAATTCCAGCACGGTTTATATCGGCTCCTTCGCTCTTCCGCTTGATTCCACCCGGGATTTCCTCATGGGAGTCAATTTGAAGTACCTGGCCCTCGGGGAGAACATGCTGGGCGAGCCAGTCAATGGCCGGGGTTTGGGATTCGATCTGGGCTTGAGCTACGACTTGCGCAATCCCCAGGGAACCCTGGCTTCCTTCGCCCTGGTGGTGCGCAACGTGGACACTGAACTACGGTTTGACGACAACAGCGAAACGGCCCTGCCGCGAACCTTCATCCTGGGGGCTTCCTACCAACAGATCCAGGACACGCTCCTGGAAATGGACTATCTTTTTTACGACCAGATCCTGGAAACCACTAGTCAGTCCAACCGGCTTCGTCTTGGGGCCGAGAGGTTTTTTGACGAAAAAAATCTTTCGGTTCGCGCCGGTTTCGACGGAGTGCTCAATGACGACGGTGTTTTTACATTGGGGGTCGGCTACCATCCCGCGCAGCCTTATGAATTCGACTACGCCCTGCAGCTTCCGGTCAACGGAAGTCCCATGGGGCATTACTTGAGCTTCATCTACCGGTTTGAAACTTCCGGGACGCCCGCGGAAAAACCCTCTCCGAACCCGGCCTCGGCCCAGGCCACGCGGCATGGAACTTCGGACGCGGATATTGACCTCTCCCAGGGGACTGGCGCTCCGGTCGAAGAGCCCAATGAGGGACAACCCGTTTCCAACTCGCCGATGCGAAAGCTTGTCATTTCGGCAAACCCCGCTGCCTTTTCCCCCTCCGGTCGGCAAAAGGCCGTCACTATCACCTTCCCGGGCGACCAGTCGCCCGACATCCGCCGTTGGAGCCTGGTGGTTGAAAACGCGGAGAAAAAACCGGTGCGCGGTTACAGCGGCACCGGACCCCTGCCGCCCTTCCTGGGATGGGAAGGATTGGACAATGACGCCCAACCTTCGGGTGAGGGCGAGTATCACCTTCACCTGCGGACGTTCAGCTCGAAAAACGTCATGCTCTCCGACGATCAGGAAACAGTCTCGATCATCGCCCCCCGGTCCCATTTCGGAATTCAGATCGACGAGCCCTATTTGTCGTTTCGCAAGGGTGTTTCCCGGCCCCAGCTTAATTTTAGGGTCAACGCGGGCGGTCCCCGAACGGTCGCCAACTGGGATTTCGAGATCAGCGAGGCCTTTACCAACAAGGTCGTCTACGAGACCCAGGGAACCAAGGATCTTCCCGAGAATCTCAAATGGAACGGAAGAAATTCGGACAAGGTGACCGTCAGCGACGGAACTTATATTTGCTTTCTAAGCGCCGAGGACCAGGCGGGTAACGTTTTAAAATCGGACGCGGTCCATGTGTACGTGGAAACCGCCCCGCCCGTCGTGGACCTGAAGGTACCCGACCATTGGCTTGACCCCTCCAAGCCGGTCACCTTGGTTCTTGGCCTCAACGCGGCGGACCCGGTGGGAATCAAGCGCTGGTCGCTCGTTGTGGCCGACCCGGAAAAGGATGAACCGATCAAGACCCTGGAGGGGGAAGGTGCCCCGCCCGCCAACCTGAGTTGGGACGGGATGGACACGGCCGGCCATCCGGTCATGGCCGGCTCTTACCTGACACTTACCCTGAAGGCGGTGGACAAGGCCGGGAACGAAGGGGAGTCGGCGCCCTTCTCCCTGCAGACGGATGTCAAGGGATCGGGCCAGGGAGGTAGTCTTTCGCTGAACCTCACTACGGTTTATTTCGACGCCCAAGGTTCGGATTTGACGGACGCTGGGAAAAAAGAAATCGAGACTGCCGCCGCATCCATCAAGCCCTACCTAAAAAACAGCCTGTTGGTGGTGCGGGGTTTTTGTGCCTCTTCCGAGACCGGGGACCTGGTGTCCTTGTCGCATGACAGGGCGAAAAACGTGGCCGATTGGATCACTCAGAAGCTCCAGCTGCCGGCGGGAACAGTCTATTCCGTGGGTATGGGGGACCAATCGCCCAGGTCGGACAACGCCGCGGCCTCTTTGCCCGATGAAAAACGGCGAGAGGCTGTATTAACGGTGATAACTTCCACCCCCTGAAGATACGGCAATTTTCACCGCCAAGACGCCAAGTAAGGCCGATAACAAATTAGGGTAAAAAAAGATTTTGTACAAAAATTATGTCGTTCTTGGCGTCTTTGCGTCTTGGCAGTGAAATGGGTTTGCTTTTCAGTTTTAAACAGTTACGGTTCCCCCAACCCCGCTGGAGTTTGTTAAAATAAGCCGTCTTCCATCCCATCCCCAAAAGACCCCATGCGAAATCTTTTGATCATCCTCCTAGCCGCGGGCGCCCTCTTTGGGTTGAGCCAGTACCTATACCAGGTCAACCGCCAGACTGTGGAGGATCGCACGGTCACGCATATAACCCTGTGGAATGTCCCGCCCAAATCCCTTCCTCTGGACCGCCAGCTATGGGAGGAGGAAGTTTCCAATTTCGAGAACCAAAACAAGGATATCCGTATCGAGGGATTGGAAAGGGAATACCAGCCGGAGGAGTTCATCACCGTGATGTCCGGCGGCAAGGGCCCTGACCTGGTGAAGGTCTGGGTGGGAGCCATCCAGACCCTGGCTTCCATGGGTTTTCTTCAGCCGGTCGATCCCTACCTGCAGGGATGGAACCAGAAGGACTTCATCAAGCCCGTGCTCTGGGAGAGTGTGAGCGTGGCGGACAAGGCCTATGGCATTCCCTGCGACAGCAATTTTCTTTTTCTTCTCTTCCGCAAGGATCTCTTCACCAAGGCGGGCCTGAATCCCGATACCCCGCCCGCTACCTGGGACCAACTGGTGACCGCCGCCCGCGCGTTAACCAAACGCCACGACGGCATCTACGGGCTGGGGCTGGTGCCCAAGACCTGGTATTTCCAGGACTTCGTTTGGCAGGCCGGCGGGGAATTGGTCCGCTCCGAGAACGGCCGGAACCGGGCGGCATTCGACGAGCCTGCGGCGGTCAAAGCGCTCCAGTTCTGGAAAGACCTGCGCTGGAAGTACGACGTCCTCCAACCCGATATCCTCATGGGCGAAGCCGAATTGTTGCACATCTTCGCGCTTGGGAAAGTGGGTATGATCTTCGGTGTCGCAAACGACCTGCCCTCCCTGATCGCGCGTTACAAGATGGATCCCCAGGCATTCGGCATCGCGCCCCTGCCCGCCGGGCCAGCGGGAAGGGCCGCCCACCTAAGCGGCGATGTATTCGTCATTAACGCCTCCACGACAGATGAAAAAAAACTGGCGGCCTGGCGGTGGGTCCAATATGACCTTTCTCCCATCACCCAACTCTGGAAATGGCAGCGCATGCATGAGCTGAAAATGCCCATCTTCCCCAGCGCCTTCTCCTCGGCCACCAACGTCATGGACCTGCCGGAGTTCCAGATGGTCAAGGACGCGTTGGACACGGCCCGGGTCGAACCCCATGTGCCGGGCTGGCCCCAGGTCCGGGATCTTCTAGATGAGGACCCGCTTCAAAGCGTATTATTGGACCCGGACGCGGATCCCCAGCTTTTATTGAGTTCCTTCGCGAAAGAGGCGGACACGAGGTACTTGGCGCCTAGTTCAAGACCCTAAAGCTTTACCACGGAGGCATCGAGAAAATAACTTACCCTCTCCCCTTGAGGGAGAGGGCTAGGGTGAGGGGTGCTCTACTAATAAAGGAATTTCCCCCTCATGCCGACCTTCCATAAGGATTTTAAAGAGGTCGGTATCGTACCGATTTCAATGTTGATTAATTGAGAATCGGCACATCCCAACCTTCTCCCTCTAGGGGAGAAGGGGGAAAAAAATAACCAAGCTTTTACTGGGCTGGGCATCAAATAAGCAGGGTCTTTTGGGTTGAGTTGAATCCTAAATCGGGAGTCGATCTTGGCGGAAAATTTCAAACCCTTTTCCATCTACGACGATGAGGAAAAGGATAAAAACCGATCCTCCCTCACCCCTCCCTCGCCACCGGAAGAGGGAAGCCTAAACCTGGAGATCGAGGATGACCCGACGCCGTCCGAAGGGGCCTTTCACGGCCAGCTAGGAATGGCCCAGTCCCAGACCGGCCCGGACGAAAATACACCTTCCGATTCCTCCTCCAACCTGCAAAACGCCCCCTTTCTTCAGGGTCAGCGCCGGGAAAGCCTGGAAGACCGCACCAAGGACTTGATCCAGCAGAGGCAAAATGCCGGCAAGCTCCGCGACCGCCGCAAGACCGCTTCCATTTTCGACAAGCCCATCGAACCCGATAAGCCGATCCACGCGGGACGCTCCGCTTGGAACCCGTTGGGTTACCGGTTCCAGGCCTACTGGTTTTTACTGCCGGCCCTGTTGTTCTTTGGTTTCTTTTACGCCTTGCCCCTTTACCGCGGGTTCCAGATCAGCTTGACCCACTTCAACCCCTTGGGCGGGAGCGTGCCAGTGGATTTTGACAATTACACCCGCGCGTTCAATGACCCCCTCTTCGGACAAACCATGGCCAATGCGGCCGCATTCACGGCCCTGTCCCTTGCCTTCGGGTTCTGGCCCCCCATCCTTCTGGCGGTGTTCCTGAACGAACTGACGGTGGGGAAGGGCTTTTTGAAATTCCTCTACCTTCTACCCTTCATTCTTCCCGCGGTCCCGGCCGCCAATCTTTGGAGGTGGATTTTTGACCAGGGTTACGGCGTGCTGAACGCGCTGTTACAGACATGGACGGGCAATCCGGACTTGCAAATCGGCTGGCTCACGGACCCCCGCTGGGCCTTGATATCCATCGTGCTCATGTTCGTCTGGAAGAACACCGGTTGGTTCATGATGATTTACTTAGCCAGCCTGCAGAACATGCCCGATGAGCTCTACGAGGCCGCCGAGATTGACGGGGCCGGCCCCTGGCACAAGTTCTTCAGCATTACCTTGCCTTATCTACGGCCGGTGATGGGGATTCTCCTGATTATCCAGGTCCTCACCACCTTCCAGGTCTTCACTGAGGTCTTCGTGATGACCCGGGGTGGGCCCATGCATGCCACCGAGGTGATCGGAACCTACATCTACAAGACGGCCTTCGGGGCGATGGATTTGGGATACGCCAGTGCCATGGCTATGCTGATGTTCGCTGTGCTCCTGTTGTTCTCCATGGTGCGCCTGTTGCAAGTCCGCCAGGCGGCGAGGTAATCGGATGAAAAAAGAAAAAACCGCGATTCCGGCCACCGCCTACAAGAGCGGGCGGAGCCTTTTCTCAAGGACCGAGCTCAAACAATCCAAAAACAAATTACTGCTTTTTTTGGCATTCCTGGCGTTGGGCGTAGCGGCCTTGATCACAGTGGCGCCCCTGGCCTGGATGATCCTGGGTTGCTTCCGAACCCCCGGCGAGCTTTACGCCATCCCCCTGCCTTTCAACGTCCAAAATTTCAGCCAAGATAACTTTAATGAGGCTTTGCGCCTTCTTCCCTTTGGCCGCTACCTGGTCAATAGCCTGATTCTTTGCGGTGGAACGGTGGCGGGACAATTGGTGATTTGTTCCCTGGCGGCTTACTCCCTCTCCAAGATGCGGGTGAAATTCGGCGGGGGAATCCTCCTTCTGTTCCTGACAAGCCTGATGGTGCCATTCGAGGTTTTGATCATTCCGCTTTACCTGATCATGAAAAACTTTCCCTTGGGCACGGCGGGAGGCGGATGGAACCTGCTGAACACCTACTGGGCCGTGATCCTGCCCGGAGTTTTCAGCGCTTTCGCCATCCTGGTGATGAAGGACTTTTTTGACGGCATCCCCAACGAGATCATATACGCCGCCCGCATTGACGGTTGCACGGAAATGGGCCTGTTTTTCAGGTTCATCATCCCCATGAGCAGTTCCATCCTGGCGATCCTGGCGGTCTTCGGATTCGTGACCGCTTGGAACGGATTTTTCTGGCCCCTGATTGTTTTGAACAACCCGGATTATTACCCCCTCATGCTGGGGGTGCAAAAGCTTGTCGACGCGGGCGAACCTTGGAACGTGGTGGTCGCCTCACTGACCCTGGCCACAGTGCCCTCGGTTTTGCTTCTCATCATCTTCCAGCGGTACCTGATTCGGGGAATTGCCTATACGGGAATCTACGGGTGAGGCTCGACGAGCGGACGATCGAGAAAATACGGGCCTGGGTCAAGCAACGAGTGGGGAAGGAACGCTATTCCCACATCCTGGGCGTCGAAAAAGCCGCGGTGGAGTTGGGCCGTCGGTACCACTTGAACCTAACCCCATTGCGAGCCGCGGCCCTCTTCCACGATAGCGCCAAAGAAATGAGCCGTTCCCAGATGGGGTCCCTGTTTCGACGGGGACCTTTTTTTTTGGATGAGGACGAGAAAAAAATTCCCGCTCTCTGGCATCCCCACGCTGGGGCGAACCTGGCCTACCACGTTTGGGGATGCCGGAACCGGGAGATTCTGGAGGCGGTTCGATGCCATACCCTGGGCCGGCCCGGGATGGGAAAATTGGCCCAAGCCCTGTTCGTGGCGGATTACATTGAGCCCGGAAGAAGTTTCCCGGGATTGGCCCTTGCCCGTCGGGCGGCTCGGACCAGTTTGGCCGAGGGTGTTAAGGTCAAGTCCGCCCAAACCCTTGATCATTTGGTGGCCTCGGGCCGCAAGATCCATCCCCGTTTGGTTGAAACCTGGAATGACTTTTTAGAACTGGCAACAAGATAAAAAAGGGTTGTTGATTTCGCAAATGATAAATTCGCTGTCCACGACGGGGACCCTGAAGGAATACCAAAATTGGTGGATAATGGGTGACCCCAATTTTTCACACGCTCTGCCGGTCGTGCTTTGAGGATTCGATTTTCAGTGATACGCTAAGTTCTGTGAAAGATGATGTCGACATTGAATCTGCATTTGAGCTTATCCAAATCTCCCCGAATTCAGCGGAACGTTGAAAAAATCCAATAATTACAGGCTCCTGCACATGGCTGTTGCAAAAAGGATGGTGTGCAACTAGGTCATAGGGGATGTTTGGTTTGACGGGGGTATGGTATGACAATATTTAGGCGCAAATAGCTCCCCAAACGGGGGCGTATCCACCCCAAACCCATTCAACATCTACCGCTGTAATTTTCGAGGGGGATTCGATGAAATCAAGAGGCTTTATGAAGTACAAAAATTTTGAAAAATTGGTTTTGATTTCGATTCTGTTTTTTGGATTTCCATTCATCTTTGCATTTGGCCAAACCTCTTCCGCACCAATCAGCTTTACCAAAAAAGAAATCGCGTTTTTTAAGTGGGGAAGTGGTGAAAAAGAAACGCAATGGCATAGCACTCGTATTCAAATTGATGGCAATGATAACGTATATTTTTTTAATGGAAACGGACAAATCCTGATTGTGTCATCGGATGGCAGCGCTATCAAAGTTATAGATGGAGAAAAAGTAAAGAATATTTGTACGGTCGATGCGGAAGGAAATATTTACACGGTCGATTACGAAAAAAAAGGGGTACCGGTACTTATTATTACGAAACCTGGTGGCTCTCAAACTAAGTATGAAAATTTTGAATTTAGTCATGAAGAGAACGGGATTGCCTACGATGTGTTGAATAAGACGCTCGCGGTCACTTCAAATGATGACAAGCCAGAAAAACTTCCGCCATATTTATTAGGGAATAAAAACAAACCTGATTATGAAATGAAAGGCAAAAATTTATTTTTATTCCATATGAATAAGATAAATAAGCACTTGAAGAAAATAAATCGTCAATTAAACGTTGATAGTGTCCAAATTAAAATACCTAAAAAATGGAATTTGAGTTGTGCGGCTGATTTCTTAGGTGTTGACGATAATGGAAACTTTTACTTTCTTTGTGGCTATGGCTATGGTCCGCATTACGCGGACCCTTGGGTAGAAGGTCATATCAAAATTTATTCTGCGAGCGGGGTGAATATTTCGGAGATTAAGCTTGATTTGAATTATGTCGGAGAACAAGTCTCCGACAACGAACTGAAATTAGATATTCATGGAAATATTTATCAATCATGGACATCTAAAGATGGGTTGCATATTTTAAAATGGTTAAGAAACTAAGTCGCATATTTTTTGCGGTTTCTGTTTGGGCTATAAGCATTTTGGCCTACTCACAGGCACCTCCTCTGGAATGCCCGCCATCTATAACGGGTTGTGTTGTGGACTTGAGTAGTTATAAAAGAAATAACGGTATCTATCCAATAAATGAACTGTTGAGTGAAGGGGTTTCAAACGGCGTATCGCAAGTAAATCTGATTTATCCTGATGGTCAAACTCTTATATCGGAAATGGCAGCACAAACCATAAATGGCCTGCACATGGCTGTTGCAAAAAGGATGGTGTGCAACACCCAAAAAGAATTTTAACGCTAACAATTTTAAATTCTGTTAAGAGGTGTTAAAGATGAAAGATCAAAACCTCGAAGTTGTGCCCAATTATTTATTTTCTTTCCTAATTCTTGCCTGGTTCACTTTTATAAATGTAAGCCATGCCCAATTGACTGCGCCAACACCTTCAGCGGCCAATCCCCCTGAAAGTCAACACGAGTATGGTATTTGGTCACGAAAACAGGCGAAAAAATTTAAACCCATTGGTACCCCAGCCGCCTACTACAAACTTTCTCCAATGCCAGGTTCTCCAACGAATTTTAAAATTGATCCTGGCAATGGTTTGGCGCTTTTAAAGTGGGACGAGATGCCGAATGCCATTGCTTATCTTATTTATATTTCAAAAGATGGAAAAACTTTCAAAAAGCGTTTTAAAAAACCAGTCAATAAAACAAAAATTGAAATTAGTTTATTGGAAAACGAGCAAACCTATTACTTTGGGATTACTTCAATCGCCCATTATGGAAAAGAAAGCAAAATGGCTGTCCGAACTGTCACCCCTAGAAAAAACTTGAAGCTAAATGAGAAAACTTTTTAGTAGGCTAATTAAATTGTATTTTTAAATCATTGGAAGATCATGGATTTTTTTAGTGAAAAATAGGGGTCAGGCCACCATTAACCAATTTGTGAGTTGTCCAAGACAGGGACTGCCGTGGACAGGAAAAAGATGTGGGGACCTTAATGAAATCATGGCACAGATTGACAAATCAATCGGCATGTAATACGTTGTATTACAGTTGGGAGGTTTCCATGAAAACCATGTTAAACGTTCGCTTGACGCCCGAATTGGGCCGTCAGTTGGAAAAAGTCTCTAAAGAAGAAAAAATACCCATCAGTGATATTGTCCGTGAATCTTTAAGCCGATATGTGGCGGTTTTGCGTTTCCAAGAGCTACAGAAAAAAATGGTAAAAAAGGCAAGGAAGAAAGGCGTTTTCACTGACGAGGATGTGTTCAAGATCGTTTCATGAAGATTGTTCTGGATACCAATATTTATATTGCCGCTTTAGTCAGTAAAGGCCTTTGCGCTGAGGTCTATCAGTACTGTCTGCAATATCATGAACTCGTCCTATCGGATTACATACTCGAGGAAATTCAAAGAAATCTAATTCGTAAGTTTGGCCAGTCAGCTTCCGATGTGTCTGAAGCGCTGGAGATATTGACTGAAGGGGTTTTGAAAGTCACGCCTCAACCACTTGATAAACCTGTTAGTCGAGATTCATTGGACGATCCTATTCTTGGAACGGCCATAGTGGGTAAAGCCGATTATCTAGTATCAGGGGACAGGGATTTACTTTCACTAAAACAATACGGGCACATCCGTATAATATCGCCTCGGGATTTCTGGACGAAGATGATGGAGTCTGAATAGTAAAAGCTATTTTAGATTTCTAAGACGCATAAATGAGGATATTGGTTGTCTACGACCGGGAGCACCAAGCCCCCGGCTTGGTGCAGGGGCATTGGACAAAAATTACTCATCATGGGTCACTCTGTTTTGCTTTTGATCAACTAATGGGTTAGTAAACATACTTGGAGCCCCTGTTTTTCCTTTGCGTCCCGGGCCCTTTACGGTTAAAACAGAATTCGTTGGCGACAGTAAAAATCCACTTTTTCCAGGTTCTCGGCGCATGAACAACAAGCCCTTTTTCACCACCTTGGTCGTACTGGCGGCCCTCGGTTTGTGCTCCTGGCTTAGTTACCGTGGCCTTTCCCAACATCCTCTCGTGGCAATGGTGTTTCGGCTGACTCCCGGTATTTCCAATGGAAATTCCAATGATTCGTCCACAGTAGAGGCTTTTGAGGTGATCGCTCCACTCGATGGAAAAGAGGCCCAGGTAAAATCGGTTCGATTGCCCGTTAAGCTGCAGGCGTCTTTTAAACAGGCCCTTTCGGAAAAATCGCTGACCCAACTTTTAGCGGCCAGCAAACCCATGGGTACTTGGCCCATCCTGGTCGGTATGACAGGGGAAGGCGAGGGCTGGCCCTGGTATTTTGGCGGCGGCTTTAAGGGACTGATGAGCGGATCACCCGAGACCCTGTTCGACAACCTCAACTTTTGGGACCGGCTTTCGCTTTGTTTCTCCTGGCCCGTTCCTCCACCCGCCCCCTTCGAGGCTACCGTTCCGCTGGAAGGTTTGGGAAACAACGTATCCTCTGCCGCGACACTCTCGGCCTCGACCCCGGCCGTCGTGCCCACACCGGCACCCTTCAACGGGGAAGTGCGTCTGGAAATCCTCAATGGTTGTGGTATAACCAATGCCGCCGACGTGGTGGCCCGAAGAATCAAGGGACCGGGCTTAACCATCAATGGCACCACAAACGCCGATAATTTCCACTATGCCCACACCGTTCTGCAAACGGCCGTGGGGGTTCCGGTGGCCCTGGAAGAGGTCTTGGACCGCCTGGGGTTGAACAAGGATTCGGTGCAGGAAGTTCCCAGCCTAGCGCCTCCCAACGACGCGGTATTGATCGTCGGGAAAGATTATCGAAAACTAAAAGAGAGGCACCGTGACCGACTTCACCATTGACCGGAATAATTTCCGCAAACTCTTTATCAACAACACTTCCCGCATGCTCCTGGGAATCTGGTACTTGGCCAAGGGGTCGCGCTTTCCCTTCGCCTCCATCATGGAATTGCTTTCCCTGCCCGAGGACGCCTTGGAGGGAAAACTGCAGACTTTCGCCGGGCTGGGATTGGCTCATCTCCACACGACCGCTCAGGGAGAAAGGGAAGTCGAGTTTTTGACTCCCCAGAACCCTGAAGTGGAACGACAAGTGGCCGAGTTTTTCGCCGGACGCCAGAACGAATTTCAATCGATCCAGCTGAAGGTCACCTCTCTTCTTTATAAAACCCTCCTGACGACCAAATTTTAAGCGGATGATCTTCGATATTTTTTCCATCCAGGAACAATTAAGACGGGGGCTCGAAAAGGCCGCCGCCCAGATGGGCGTGGAAGGATTGCCCGCGCCGCTGGAAGCTCCCAAGGACCCCAATCATGGGGACTTCGCATCGCCCTTGGCCATGAATCTCGCCAAAAAACTTCGCAAATCCCCTCTGGCCTTGGCTGAGGAACTTAAGTCCCACTTTGTTTTGGATGAGCCGATTGTGGAATCCCTTTCCGTCGCCGCGCCCGGCTTTCTCAATATCCGGTTGAAACCCTCGGTTTTCCATTCGGCCCTGGCCCACGCCCTTGAGCAGGGAGACCACTACGGACAGACCGAGAAGGAAAAAGGACGCAAGGTTTTGCTGGAATTCGTCAGCGCCAACCCCACGGGCCCCTTAAACGTTGTAAGCGCCCGGGCCGCCGCCCTGGGTGATTCCATCTCCAATCTTCTCAAAGCCGCCGGTGCCGAGGTTTCGAAGGAATATTACGTAAACGACACCGGGGTTCAGGCCCGATTGTTTGGGGAATCCCTTTTGGCAGCTTGCGACCGGGCTAAGGGTGGCAATGCCCAGGCACCTGAAAATGGCTACCAGGGTGCCTACATGAACGACCTGGCCAAGGATTATTTGGCGATTGCCGAACCCCGACCCGAACCTGGCGAATGGGGAATGAACCGTGTTTTGGATTGGCACAAGAAGACCCTGGAAGCCTATGGGGTCCATTTCGACCGCTTCTTCTCGGAAAAAAAAGAACTGCACGCCACCGGCAAGGTGGATGAAACCGTCGAACTCATCAAGCAAAAGGGGCTGGCCTACGAGAAAGAGGGTGCCCTCTGGATCAAGGTTTCCGAATACGGCTCCCCCAAGGATGAGGTTTTGGTTAAAAGCGACGGGAACCCCGCCTACTTCGCCGCTGATATCGCCTACCACCTGGGAAAGTTCGAACGGGGATTCGGGGAACTAGTTGATATCTGGGGCCCGGATCACCACGGCCATATCCAGCGAATGACCTCCGCCTTGGTAGCCCTGGGGAACAAGCCGGAAGGATTCAAAGTATTAATCGCCCAGCAGGTGAACCTGCTTCAGGGCGGGGAAAAAATGAAGATGTCCAAGCGCGAGGGTAAATTCGTGACAATGGACGAACTGCTGGAAGAGGCGGGGAAGGACGCGGCCCGGTTTTTCTTCGTCATGCGCGGGTCCAATTCCCACCTGGATTTCGATCTGGAAGTGGCCAAGAAACAAACCGACGAGAATCCGGTTTATTACATCCAATATGCTCACGCCCGAATTTGCAGTCTCTTGAAAAAGACAGCCGAGCGGGGTTTTGCCCCAGCGCTTCAGGGAGAAAAGATGGGGGCCCTGACCCATCCCGAGGAATCGGCCCTTTTGAAACGAATTCTCGAGTTTCCCCAGCAGGTAGTAGAAAGCGGAAAGGCCCATGAACCCCACCGCTTAGTGGCCTATCTTCAAGTGTTAGCGGGCGAGTTCCACCTTTTCTACGCCAAACACCGCATTTTGGACGCCCCACCCGAGGTGGCCAACGCCCGTTTGAGCCTGGCCCTGGGCGTAAAAACGGTTCTTCACAACGCACTGGCCCTTCTAGGGGTCTCTTCCCCCGAGCAGATGTAAAAACGGCAATACCGGTCGCGATCGTGAAATTAGTCGTCCTAGCCCCATTATTTCTCTTATCGCCAAAGGGAAACACATTGGATTGAGCCAATAGGCCGGAAGGTTTGCACGAAACCGTATAATATATTGATTCGGTTTATGGGAATTCGGATCAAAGAATGTTTCAAATGAATATAACCTTTAAGAAGTCGGCCATGAGCCCTTACTCAAAATACTTCATTTATTCATTTTTAATCTTCATCAGTTGTGTCAGCTCAATTGGACAGGCTTTTTCATCAGAAGAAAATTCGATATTGATATCGGATAGTACAATTGAACGCGGAATCAGGGAAATTTTAAAAAAACCGGCAGGTAATCTCACCAAAGAAGATCTGCTCCAAATAAAAACGCTTAACGTAACAGACCCTTCTAGCCTTAAAGATTTGAAATATTGTTCAAATCTTGAATCTTTTACGGGGTTTTCTTGGAAAACCATTCCCCTGGATCTAACCCCGCTTTTTAAATTAACCAAAATAAATACTTTACGCCTGGAAAATTGGACGATTACCGACATAGCGCCTATTTCAAATTTAAGGAATCTCATAGATCTTAAGATGGCACGGTGCCAAATAACGGATATTTCAACTTTATCCACCCTTAAAAATTTAAAAAAATGCGATCTGTCTAGTAATCAAATCGAAAACATAGATGTTATGGAACGTTTAGAAGGACTTGAGGAACTTAATCTTGAAAATAACCATATTTCAAATATTGACCGTCTTTCCAGTTTAAGGTCTTTAGTTTCGTTGAACATAAGCGGCAATCAAATTGAAAACATAGTTGCGATTTCTGATTTACATTCTTTGAAAAAATTGAATTTGACCGGAAATGAAATTCAGAATTTCGAACCTTTGCTGAAATGTTTTGGTGCCCTTCCTGTTATGCCGATTAGTAATAAAAGCGACGTTGAGAATGCCATTAAAATAAATTTTATTCCGTTAATCACGAGGCAAGATGTTGAGAATGTTTACAAAACAAATCCGTGCGATAAATCAATTGGGATCAACTCTTTTAAAAATATTTTGCCTAAAATAGAGCAAAAAGGGATATTAGTTATTCCATCAGCATGGAATTGTTTAACGCCATTATTAAATCCAAATATAGTCCAGGCAGAAGAGAACTCAATCATCGAAAAGTTCTGGGCATTATGGAATTATCGTGACCTTGTTTACAAAACGGAATTGTATGGACATATTCTGGAAATTTTATCGAATCCTTCGGATGGTTATCTAAATGGAGTCGGGTTGGCCAAAAAATTATCGCCCGGTTATTTAAACCCATTGCCCGCGAAAAAAACATCTAATGAAGTAAAATCGATTATCGAGGATCTATCCCTGACCAAACGAGATGGAAAAAAGATTGATATTTTAGAAGATTGGAATGGGGAGGATGACACGGGATATAGCAATAAAAAGTGCAATTTATTCATTTATGCGGGTGAAAAAGTATTAATTATTCCGAACAAAGAAGTGCTAAGTATTAATGCTTTTGGAGATGCAAACATTGTTCTTGATATTGCAAATGCGGAAGAATGTTGCGTTGATCTGCGAGAAAAGTGGATTTTTGATTCAAAGAAGGGCGAATTAAATAAAATTGGTTCTTTTGTTTTTAGCGAGTGGTTCCCGGGCGGCGGATCTACATATCATGTGGATAAATGGGAGGATTTTTCAACTTCTGATCAATTGGGCGATATTGTTGTCTATGCGCGTGAAAGAGTTATGGATTACTCATTTCATGATCCGTCGGATCCGGAGGAAGACGCGCCTGAACCGGTCGATTCACCCTATTATTTACGACGCGTTTATAAGTTTAATTCCCAAAAAAACGAATACTTCACTCTTAGGGAAGATCGAGTTTCAAAGTTTCAAGACGATTCTAAATCGGAAGGGCCTGTATATGTTTGGAAACCCACTAAGGAGGACAGGGTAAAATATTACATTAATAAATAACAGCTGCAGGAGGTGCCTATACGCAGGGCATAAATAATGGAATACGGTCTTAACTTGCCCCCCTCTCTACTGGATTATTTATTTGTGCAGAAGATTTGCCCTCAAACCCCTAATTAAATCCCGGGCTGATTTTCCAGGCTGAAGTTACAAATAATCTTGAAAGTTTCGAGCCCCAAAGCAACCAAGGTGCTAGGCCCCTTGGTTTAGGGCCTGGCCGCCGAGTTCCATCTTTTCTACGCCAAACACCGCATCTTGGACGCCCCCACCCGAGGTGGCCAACGCCCGGTTAAGCCTGGCCCTGGGCGTGAAAATTGTTCTTCACAACGCCCTGGCCCTTCTAGGGGTCTCTTCCCCCGAGCAGATGTAGAGGCGTCCTTTTCACTCAACAAACCCCTATAACCCTATGTCTCTGACTGGTTCTATCCGCCCAACTTGGTAAAGTTGACCCGTAACCCGGTAAACCGAGCCCGATTTTGGTATATCCAATACGACCGAATCGATTCACTCTAGCTCTGAATCGATTCACCCCAGGCCTGAATCGATTCACCACGGCGATGAATCGATTCATACCAGCTTTGAATCGAATGAATCGATTAGCACCCCCAAAACCCAATAAATTTAACGGTTTTTCCTAATCGCCGAATCGATTCACTCCGGCACTGAATCGATTCGATCGGGCAATGAATCGATTCACCCTGGGGCCGAATCGATTCATACCGGCTTTGAATCGAAAGAATCGATTAGCCCCCCAAAAACCCAATAAATTTGACGGTTATTCCTAATCGCTGAATCGTTTCACTCCGGCACTGAATCGATTCACCCTGGCGTTGAATCGATTCATACCGGCCTTGAATCGAATGAATCGATTAGCATCCCAAAAACCCAATAAATTTAACGGTTTTTCTTAATCGCTGAATCGATTCACTTCAGCCCTGAATCGATTCGATCGGGTAATGAATCGATTCACCCCGGTCCTGAATCGATTCATACCGGTTTTGAATCGAATGAATCGATTAGCACCCCCAAAACCCAATAAATTTAACGGTTTTTTCCTAATCGCCGAATCGATTCACTTCGGCCACGAATCGATTCGCTCTGGCCCTGAATCGATTCGGTCGCATTTTTATTGAAAAACCGGATAAATCGGGATATTTCTAAGACGACAAATCGGTTCATAACGCCCTTTAGTCGCCTTATTAGCCGAATTATTAGTCGGTTAATCCCTATATCGAAGGTAGCGTATGAGCCCTGATCCATCTTCTTTCCCAAACCCCTCAAATAAGGGTTCCCAATCCAAACCCGATCAGAAAACCCCTCCAGGAACCGGTAGCATTGAAGACCTTTATGCCGCCATCCAAAAGCGCGGGGCGTCCGTACAAAAAGAGTTGCGCCAAGATACGGGTATCCCCCAAAGCAGGCTCCTCCGGTATCTCAATCACCTGGTCGATACCAAGCGCATTGAACGGCTGGGGGCAGGTCGAGGAGTCAGCTATCGGGTAGTCCAGAAGACAACGTCGACACCAGATCCCATCAACCAAACCCAGACCGTGGCCCCGCTCGCCACTACGAATACCGTCTTCGGGCGGTTGCATAGCCTCCTCTGGCACATGGAAAAGGCCATGAGCAAAGAGGGTAGGGCAAAAGCCAAAACATCCGGTTCTGGAAAGGGAAAGGCCAAAATCTACCTGTTTCTGGTCGCCCTCGTCATGGGGCTTTTCCTCTTCTTTACCTGTCCCGCCGGCTTGGGTGGCCGCATCCGCCAAAGCCTTGACAGGGTCGGACATTCAGCCTGGGAGATGGTCTTACCTACCCAACAAGAGCCCAAGGCAATACCCACCCAGATCCCCTCAACCCCTATAACTCGGGTTGCCGCCAAGCCGAATACACCCAGTTCGAAGTCTTCGGCTCCTGCACCGGCTTCCCATGCCTCGAAAGCTCCCCTAGCGGTTCCAAAGGCGGTAGTCCGAACCGCTGTTCCGCCCTCGAAAATGGTTCTGCCCGAGACCCCCCTTCCGTCTGATGGGGTTTTCGCCCGCGCCTTTTGCGCGGCCATCTACAATCTGAGTTATAAGGACCCCTATGCCGACGAGGATGCCGTGATCGCCATGCTCGGTCCGGAAAACGGCCAAGACATTGT
>Ga0182030_10008908_pt1 | contig 20652 bp, 21 predicted proteins | sample 812S3MmetaG_FD_121299 | JGI IMG/M metagenome (GOLD analysis project Ga0182030, IMG submission 121299) | Permafrost microbial communities from Stordalen Mire, Sweden - 812S3M metaG (Illumina Assembly) | ecosystem: Environmental > Terrestrial > Soil > Wetlands > Permafrost | place: Sweden... | reverse complement strand
TGCCGGAAACCACGTCACCGGTGATGGTCGTGTGATTGGCGGCGCCATGGATGAGGATGCCATCGAGTAGGTTAGGAACCGCGATGGCGCCGGAGATATCCACGCCGATGAAATCGCCCGTGCTGGTATCGGTGCCCACGTTTGCATTCACGGCGGTTGACCCGGCCCCGATGAGGTTGTTTGAAGCGCTGGCTCCCGTCACTTCGATGCCATTGTGGGAATTGCCGGATATGACGCAGTCCTGAATGGCGTTGCCGCCGACATTATTGATCAGGATGCCATCCATGGTGTTGGCCAGAATGCCGTTCAGGGATGCATTGGTGCCGATGGCGTCGTTGATGACCTCGTCGCCGCCCTTGGCGCCGAGCATGATGCCATGGCCGGTGAAGCCCTGGATCACGAACCCCTCGATGGTGGAGTTGCCCGCGGTGACGTCAAAACCGTCTCCGGAGCCGGCTCCCGCGCCATTCAAGATAATACCAGGGCTGCTGTAGGTGGTGCCCGTCTGGTCGCCCCCCAGGATGGTCACCGGCTGGGTGATCGCAGGCAATGGGGAAAGGAGAGAGATGGTTTGGACGCTGCTGCTGGTCCCGATGTCGAAGGTGATGCTATTGGGGCCGTTGGTGGTCGCGGCATTGGACGCGGCGATTTCATAACGCAAGGTGCCCGCCGAGCCGTCATCCGCGGCAGAGGTGACAATGAAGACGTTGGCCGGAGCGCGGCGCTCCTCGAGGGGTTCGATGATTAAATGGGGCACGGGGCGCGCGGGGCGCGAAAGGCCGTGCACCTGGCGATGGGTGCGTTTTTTCACGGTGAAGGACGGTTAGTTGACGGACAGACCTAGGTTCATAACTATTTTATCTCGTGTCGATGCGCGCCACAAGTGGAAAAGGCCGTAAAAGCGCCTTGGTTCCCTTGGATAATGTGCGCTGTAACGTAGTTATGGAAATTGCAGCGCACTTTATGGGTGAAAGTGCCTATGGAACCGCTGATTAATGGGACTTATTGCAATTCAGCGTGCCGGCAATCGCCATTCCTTGCGGGCGGTATCGTACTGGATCGCGACTTTCCACGAGAGCTTCTGAGCGGTTCCATTCTTCGCGAACAGGGTTCCGGGGAGGATAACCGTGGCGTCGGCGCCAGCGAAGGTGACGGTGGCGGTGCTGTAGGGCTGAAAGGCCACGTCGGCGTCCTGCTGTTTCTTGACGTCTTCGCGGACAAAGCCGCGTGCCTTCCAGTAGGCGCCTTCGCGGGTCGGGTCGCGGTCATTGGCCTCGCGCCAGACATCGTTGAGGACCGGAGCGCACCAGGCGGTGAGCAATGCGACGGCGGCGACCAGCACGATGGCTGTCACGCGCAGGTGCTTGAAGCGGTGGAGGTGGACGCGGCGGCGTTTGCCGCATAGATCGGAGACGGGCTCCAATTGCTCCATGCCGTCCCGCCAGTAGAGGGTTTCCTCTGGGATCAGGTTTTTCTCATACAGGCGCTTGAGCTGAGGGAAGGTGTACGGGCCCTTCTGCTCCCCCTGGACGTGGATGAAATATTCTTCGGAAAAGGCCAAGGGTTGAAACGGATGGGGACCCGCTTCCGGGCCACGGGGTCAAATACCCATGTTTGACAGGGCAACGGCGAGGCGGTTTGCGAGAGCGGCCAAGCGCGGGTGGGTGGCCTCCAGGGCGGTCATGGTGCCGGTGAGAGCGCCGAGGGCGTCGTCGAGGGATTCGCCATGAGCCGTTTCGGCGGCATCGGCGGAGTCCTCGGCACGCCGGAGATGCTCTTTTTCGACGCTTTGGAGTTCCGTGCGCAAGGCTGCGAGGAGGTCCAGCAATTCGGCCTTCGCGGCATCCGGGAGGTTTGTGGAGGTCTGGATGCGGGCCTCGATAATACGGATACGATCTTCTACCATGGGCTGGATATTACGCGAAGACTGCGCGAATGCGCACCACTAAAGCTCGATTAGGCGTGAATGGACGGCAGAAACGCCCCTTCGGGCGGGTGGTAAAAGCCCTGCGTCATCAGCGAGAGCGACTGCGTGATGCGCAAGCCATTCTCCAACGCCCAGCGCAGCAACTCCCCGTTGCCGGCCGGGATCAGCAGGCCGGGCTCGGGCAGTTGGCCGGCGGCGGCGATGAGGGCTTTGGCATCGTCATTGGTCTCCGCTACAGTGTGGCCGCGAAAGTGGATGCCAGTGGAGTAGCCGGTGATCCGCTTCTCGCGCACGACTACGGTCAATGAGCGGAGCCGGAGGGCTTCCAGCAGGTCCTCGGTGCGGGCGTACCGGTGGAGGCGCAGGCAGAGGGTTTCGCATGGGGGCACATCCTCCTCCGTGCCCTCGCGCACCGGGTAACCGCGCAGGGGCGTGGCGACCGGGTTGCCGTGCAGGCACGCGAGAAGGTCGCGCACCTGGAAGCCGAGCTTTGTGTAAAGCGCCAGCGAATGGGTGTTATAAGCCGCCTGCACCAGACGCGTCCCGTCCAGGCCGATGGTGCGGGCGCGCGCAAGGAGGTGCTCCATCATCAAGCGCCCGATCTCCGCGCCTTGCAGGCGGGTGGCCACCGTGACGGGACCTATCGCGCCCACGGGGCGGTATTCCTTCAGGAAAGCGCTGCCGACTATTTGCCGGTCCACCTCCGCCACGACGCCATAGGTAAACCGATGCGCCAGCCGCGCCTCGATCACCCTTACCGCCATCTCCTCGGACCGCCAGTCCATGGGAAAACCATGCGTGCTCGCGACGGCGCTGAACGCCTCGTAACAAATCCGGCCGCACGCCAGCGTATCGGCGCCGGTCGCGGGGCGAAGGAGAACTCGCATGCAGCCCCTCACTGCCTACGCACGCGAGGCAAGGCAAGCTTGAACAGATTCCCGGGGCACCTAGCCCAAGTACATTGCTTCACCCGAAGCGGGCGACGAAAACGTACTCTCCGCGGGAAGGGAAGGCTTGTCGTCAATAAACACCTCCAGCCGATAGCGCCCATCGTTTTGCCGGGACCAGCCCACTTTGGCCGCACCGCTGTCCTTATAATCCTCCATCATCGCTTTCAACGTGGCTTCATCAGGGATGTCCTTGAAGATTTTTACTCGCGTTGTGATCATGCTGGAAAATACTACAGATTGAACTTTGCGACAGCTTCTTTTCGGAGGTCGCAGTAGTCGCGCTCGTTGACCAGATCTCCCATGAGGACGTTTGTCTTTCCTTTTTCCTGAAGCCATTTTTCGAGTTGGCCTTTGCGTGCCTGGTCTTCGATGCCATTCGGCTTCCAGAAGTTACGCAATTTCTCGGCATTGCTTCTGTCTTCGGAATTCGTGTTCACCGAATCCGCAACGCTCCTTTCGGGCTCAATGATGATTTGTGCGCGGTCCGCCCTGCCGAAAGCTCCAGCGAGAAAGAGCCGTGTCGTCAGATAGCCGCTCAAAAATCCGAGCACACTAAAGAAGACGATGAAGGCTCCGGCAAATGAAACAGCAGCGTCGGAGAGGGCCGCTCCAGCCGCCGCACCGGGAACGAAGCTTAAGGCCATCCATCGCGCCGCATCATAGAGATGCTGTGGGAGGGATCGTAGCTGGACCAGACCCAGGCCAACGATAATCTTCGTCAGCCAATCGGAGATTTGCTCCAGATTCGTATTGACCCGTTGCTCATAGCCGGCGCCGGTTTGCTGGCCATTTCGGTTGGCATCAGCTTGTAAGACACGTGGAATGCCAAACAGAAATCCTATCAGGTAGCCTCACCCAAAATAACCCAAGCCCCAGCCCATTGCCGTCAGCGCCACCATCCATCGCAAAGTTTCCGGCGCGAAGCCGGAAGCAGATGTGATCAAGCAGAGACCCAATACGAGTGCGACGGATAATACAGCCACCGTAATCCCGATATCCCGCTGCTTTTGCCGGCGTTCAGGCTGACGTTCAGTTAACCAAACGTGCCATACGACGGTGATTGCGACGCCAAGCAGGATAATTCCCAAAATTGCCGCTGCTGGATTTGCCTTCACGAACGGAATCACCTGATGACCATAAAGAACGCCTAGCCACGCAATCAGCCCCAGGAAGCCCAACCCCACGATCACGCCCAGGATGATGCCCCCGACTTTCTTCCCTGTGCTCCGATTTCGATTTCCGGCCATCCTTCAATGATTGGTTCAAAATCGGATGATGATCGTGCCGTTGCGAATGTCAATTAAACAGTATGCCTCAACACGCAGTCGCGCAGTTGATCTCGGCCATTTGGGCAAGCACGGATTCAAAGGCAGGTCCCCACGCATTTGCAGCAATCCTTACCTTACGGCGCCTCAACCGCCTGGCATCCCGTGATGCGCACCTTCTGTAAACACTGTCCGTTCCTACGCCTCCGCAATGGCGGCGGCAGCGGAGGCGGTGTCGGGGGTTAGTACAGGCAGGGTCGGACGCGGCATGCGCCGGCGCATTTCCATGATGGGGCGCTCGATCCAATACCAGGAGAGATTGGCCAGGAGCACCGAAGCGGGCATCAATACCAGGCAGCGGTAATTCGAATCGAGGATGCGCCCGAGCAGTCCCGTGTGTGGGAGCAGCAGCTCCGTGAAGGTGTGGAGCAGGAAAATCGAGTAACTCATCCGGCCGATCTGGGCCAATATCCTGCTGTCGAAGACGAAGCCCGCCACGCCGTCGAATCCGCGTGACGCCTTGTCCGCCAGCCAGGCGAAGGCTAGCGACGCGAGGAGGGGGATCACGATCTCCGTGTACCAGGGCTGTTGATGGAACGCCTTCGCCCACAGGAGCAGCACGTATCCCGGCAGGCCCACCCAGCGGGCACACCAGATCAGGCGCGGCAGCACGTTCTCGCCCACGAGGCCCATTTTGGCCACTGCAAGCAGTGCGCCACAACCCACGGCGTCGCAGGAGGCGAGGGGAGATACGCACCAGTTGATGCCCGACAGATTCTGCCAGTAGCATATCAACCGCCATGCCGGCCCGAGCGCCGCGACGCAGAGGAGCGCGGGCACGAGGCGGCGGCGCGGCAGCACCAGCACCACGAAAGGCCATATCAAATAAAACTGCTCGAGGAAGGAAAGGGACCAGAGCGGCGCGAAACGCCCGTTCCATTCGCCGGTGAAGACCGTCTGGAAGTTTGCCAGGAAAAACGCGTTCCACGGCAGACTGTCGCGCGCCCCTTCCACGTTGAAGAGGGCCGTCGCCAGCAGCACCAGGAAATACATCGGGCCGATGCGGAGGTAGCGCCTGAGGTAAAAATCCTTCACCGCGCCGCCCATGTCGGTGCGGCCGTCGGCCATCTGGTTACGGAGCTTCAGGAGGGTGTTGGTCGCAAAATATCCGCTCAGGACGAACATGAACGTGACCCCGAAACCGGAGATCAAAATGGGCGGATTGATGTAGTGGTGAAGCATCACCACGGCAATGGCCACAGCCCGCAACGCGTCCAATTGCTGGAAGCGATCTCTCGACGAGGAAGGGCTCACGGGCCTCACAGGCTTTTGGAGCCTCCCGCGGCTGCTTTCCGCATATCCCTGGGCCGCGCGGGCGCCAACCCATTATTAACCCTGTGCATTGCCTTTGGTTTCGATTTATCGACGATATCCGGGTGTGGATTACCGTACGCTTTGCGTACGATTACATGGGTGTAATGACGGGAGGCGGGCGGATTTATTCAGCGGGAAATTAATTTACTCTGTGCTGGGGCTTGGGCAGGGGTCCCGAATGCGATCCCGTAGCCCCTAGCGGCCCTTGCAACCCGGGGGGGCCTTGCGGTCCGGTCACTCCCTTTGGTCACTGCGGGCCGGAAGCTCCTTGCAGCCCTTGTGCTCCGGCTGGGCCTTGAGGTCCTGCCGGTCCTTGAACTCCTTGCTGTTGGCCGCTGCTAATGCCACCAGCCGTGACGTTGCCTGTAACATTCAGGTTGCCGTTGACATTATACGTCGGGTTGGCGTTGGTGTGCCCCGCAAATGCAAAACCGATAAGGATCGCGAGCGGAATCGCCGCGCAGAGGGCTCTCCTGGGAAATCCTGGATAATTGCGTGTTTTCATAGAAATGCTCAATGCTTCGGGTGATCTAAAATATTCTGTTATTTGTTGAGATGCGACCCCTGACGCCTTTCTTTTCAACCTTCACACCCGGAAGGCTTACCTTCACTCGGTTAAAGGCGTCTTCTGAAATATCGCCAATTCTTTTTTCCGTATTTATACCACCGTCGGGCGTCATGTATATGAATTCGACCGGGCTTATGTTTTGGACCTCAAATTTAATTGGCTTTCCGGCAGCCTTTCTCCACACAGCATGTGACGACTTTATGTATTCCAATATGTAAGAGTTTCCTTTCAGTCGCCATTTACCGACACTGTTGACACTCGCGGCAGGCTTTGAGGAGTCGTAAATCTGCACCCTTTTTTCTGAGAAAGTCCCGTCAGGCCGTCGGAGAATCACGTAATCAGCTTGTTCATATGTATTACGCCATAGACCAACCAGTTGCTGGCTTTGTTTTGAGTTATCCGATGCGCTGGAAACGCAACCAAGCAATCCCAAAAAAATAAATGCCGCTGCGCTATTCTTGGTGATTTTCATTCTTTGGTCGATTTACAACAAGTCACTACCTAATTCGTCTTCGGCGGCGGTGACGGCTGAGGCTTCGGAACCTGAGTTTTAACCGTTAATTTCGTCCCCCCATTATTCGTGTTCCTGTCCATTACCTGTTTAACCAGGGCAACGGTCTTTGGGTCCGCAGTTACACATCCTGTCGAATCAGGCTTTCCATTAATCGATTTTTCATGAATACGAACCGTCCCCTTAGGGTAATCTGGGCCAGCCTTTCCGGGCGTGTAATTTTTGCTCTTCGGGTCGGCGTATTGCGGAGCAGTAACCGACGGTTGACCGTTGTCGTATCGGTCACCAGCCTCGAAATTATTTTTTGGCAGGACTGAATATGTCCCGGGCCGAAGCCCATTAGCATTTCCGATATAGCCGTTTTCATTTACGCGGGCTGTGGCAATTACCTTACCATTTTCACTGATGGTCATCGTTCCCGGTGAGTTTCTCCCGCCATCGCGCAAGACTGCAAGCAACGCTTCTAATCCTTCCGGGTCAAAGAATGTCCACGGGTTCTGATTGACGTAGGTGTAAAGGTTCGGGAACCCCGCTGCTGCCGAGTGGAAGTGGCTCTTCTGTCCAGGGTTTTCACTCTCTCCCGATGCCTCCGCCGCGTGCATATCGGCTTCCTCGCCTGTGTTCTTGGCCGTCTTGGTCGGCCCGCTGCCAACTTGGGGCACTCCCGGCACCAACGCCTCTTCGTATTCATCTGCACTCACAGATTTGCCATCTACGAACCATTTTTCCTTTGGCATCATCAGCGCGGGGCCGATTGGGTCTTTGGTTATGAAGGTTCCCGTCTCCAAATCGCGATAGCGGAAGCCTTCATTAAGCAGCCCTGTAGGGTCTTCCTCCTTCGTGTTCGCCTGCTGGCGGTCCTGAAGGACGGACTTATCAGAGCACCAAAAAAGCGGGCGGCTGCCGAAGGCATCGTACCAGACCTGGTAGGTATTGGATCCATTCGCATCGGTCTTGGCAACGACGTCTCCCCGGCTGTTGTAGTGGTCGAAGCTGAGCACTCCCGAACGGTTGGTGTAGAGCAGTCCCCCGACTCCGCCTCCCATTTCGTGGCCCCGGATATATTCCACGGTGTTTGCGTTTCCCTGGAACTCTTTGACGCTGACTCCGCCGCTAAAGACCACATTGGTGACCACGCCGTTCTCCACGCGCTGCAATCGCCGGGTCCGGTAGTCGTAGGTGTAGGCGTAGTTGTTGGCATTGCCCTGGGCCAGGCTGGTGAGCCGGTTCTCGCCGTCGTAGCCGTAGGTGTCGGTCAGTCCGCCGCTGGAGCGGGTATGCCGGTTCCCGTTGTTATCGTAGGTGAAGCTGACGCTGTAGTTCGCGGTGTCGAAGAAGCTGCTGAGCTGGTTGAGGGCATTGGGTACATAAGTGACGATGTAACCTTCGTAGTTGAGGCTCACCCGGTTATTGGCGCTGTCATACCCGTAGTGTTTGTGTCCGAAGGTGTTGCTCGTTTCGTCGGTAAGGCGGTTGGCGCCGTCATAGACAAAAATCTGGCTCTGGTTGAACACGGGAAGGTTGTATTCCTGGATGCTAAACAGGTTCCCATCGAGATCGTGGCCATAGGTGTAGCCGTACTGGATGGCGCCGGCGGCGGAAGTCGACTGCTCGCTGCTGACCCGGTTGAGCGCGTCAGGAGTCTTTGCCTCGATGTCACCGTTGGGCATTGCCGTGGTCGTCAGAGACAGGGTGGTATCGGCAGTAGAGTTTGTGCCGCCCAGGATGGGGTTCCTTCCGTCGCCCGGAACCCTGCCGCGCAAAACCCGACGATCCGCTTGAGAACGGCCTCCGGATCGGTGGCCTTGCAAAGGCCTTCCGACGTGATCTCGAGCAATTGCGGATTGCCCGCGGTGTGGATGAAGGCGCCCAGCGCGAAGTGGAGGCGCCAGCGGACTTCCGCCTTCGAGAGGCCCGGGCAGGCCCGATGGAGCGCGGTATGGAAGCGGCGTGTCTTGAGCGCGAACTCCTCCTCCACCAGCGGCTTGAGGTAGGCCCCGGGCTCTGTGAGGCAAAACGCCAGCAGCCTCGGGAAAAACCAGCCTCCCGGTGTCTGCCGGCTCACGACCTCCAGGGTCGGACGGAACAGCGCTTCCAGGATTGCCTTGACTCCCGGCGCCCGGCCATCGGCTTCAAGGGCGTTGAGGAGCCGCAGTCGATGCTCGTTCACGGGCTGGAACATCCGTTTCAGCACCTCCAGGATCAGTCCGTCTTTTGACGTGAAGTGGTAATTGACCGCCCCCAGGTTGGCGCCGGCCTGCGCGGTGATGGTGCGCAAGGAGGTGGCCTCGAAGCCGTTGCAGGCAAAAAGGCGCTCGGCGGTGTCCAGGATGGCGGTCCTCGTGTGGCATCCGGGAGAATCCAGCGTTTGCACTCTGGCGGAAGAGTTGATCCTCCTCTATAATTCAAACGAGCGTATGACTCAAGCGCCTCCTTCGCCTATATCTGCCCCGAAGAGCAGCCCGCTTCCCGGCTGGCGCAGAGTCTTTACCGCGATGCGGCATCGCAACTTCCAGCTTTTTTTCTGGGGCCAGCTCATTTCGCTCATTGGCACCTGGATGGACAAGACGGCGGAAGGCTGGCTGGTTTACCGGCTCACCGGGTCGAAGGTTCTCCTCGGGGTGATCGCGGCCGCCGGGACGGCTCCCATGATTGTCTTCTCATTCTGGGGCGGGTCCATCGCGGATCGGCTGCCAAAGCGCTCCATCCTCGTGGCCACCCAGGCCTGCGCCATGTGCCTGGCTTTTATCGAGGCGTTCCTCGTCTGGAGCCACCTTGTCCAGCCATGGCAGATCGTGATTCTGGCCACTCTGGGCGGGGTCGTCATGGCATTCGACATGCCGGCGCGCCAGGCCTTCGTTATCGAGATGACCAGCCGCGAGGACCTGATGAACGCCATCTCGCTCAACAGCTCCGTATTCAACGGCGCCCGGCTCATCGGCCCATCGGCGGCGGGGATCATCATGGCCCGGGCCGGGATCGCCCCCTGCTTTTTCATCGATGGGCTCAGCTTCCTGGCGGTGATCGCCGGACTGCTCATGATGAATCCGCCGCGCATCAAGGCTCCGCCACGCGCGGCCTCGGCGCTGCGGCATGCCCTGGCCGGGCTGTCCTATGTGCGGCAGGACCGGCGGCTGCGTACGCTGTTCGGGCTTTTCAGCGTCGTGGGGGTGTTTGGATGGTCCTACGCAGTGCTCATGCCGGCGTGGGCGCGCGATGTCCTTCGCGTCAATGAGGCCGGCTACGGCATGCTGATGTCGGCGGGAGGATTGGGAGCGATGATCGGCGCATTGGTCAATGCGGCCGTGGGGCAGGCGATGCCGCGAAGGCCCGCGGTGCTCGGGGGCGTCTGGCTCTTTTCATCGATGCTGTTTCTCTTCGCGATCAACCGTGTTTACGTGTTGGAGCTTGTCTTTCTGGCGGTCGGTTCGTTCGGGATGATGATCTTTATGTCCACCTGCAACACGCTCATCCAGACCAGTGTGCCCGACGAGATGCGTGGGCGGGTCATGGGGGTATGGGCGCTCATTTTCGGCGCGATGATTCCCGTAGGCAGCCTGGAGGCGGGCACGCTCGCCCATCTGTTGGGAACGTCGGTGACCATTGCCTTTGGCGCGGTAGTCAGCGCGGGGGCGGCGTTTGTCACGTGGCTGTCGATCCGCAACCGGCCGCCGTCGCCTACGCCTTCCTGAGCTTCACCTTCCCTGCCTCCATCCGCCGGAACTTCAGCTCCCAGTAAGCATAATAAGGGAGATAACCGGGCAGGCTTGCGCATCTCCAAAGTACGTCCGTGGTCCGCCCTTTGATGCGCCGCCGATCCCCGTCCCGCCACAGATGATAGATCATCCGCAACTTATCCACGGCCTCGCGCAATACCAGCGCCGCCACAGCGCGGGGCGATGGACAACCCAGCCCCGGCCCCATCCCGGTCTTTAGGCGGTAGAGCAATACCCACCGATGTGCCGCCGTTCGTTTAAGCAGATCCAGCACTCCCATCGCCCGCGGCGGATGGGTAACGAGCGCCTGCTCCACAAAGGCGCTTCTTAGTCCTCGCTTCCGCATGCGCCACGCGAATTCCATGTCCTCCGCGCAGGCGCGAGTGAAGTCCTCATCAAATCCTCCCAGTTCCTCAAACTTTTCCCGCCGCACCGCGAGGTTGCAGCTCCAGAACGCCCCGCCCGCCACGTTTTCCACGATCTCATAAAAAGCGAATGCGTCCTCGATTGGACATACCGTCTTCCCCTCCAGCACGTCCGCATCAGCCGTCGCCGCCTGCTCGTAAGCCGCGAGCCAACCCGAGTCCGGCAGGCAATCGTCATCCAGAAAGACCAGCCAGTCCCCCCTGGCGTGGCGCGCGCCGCAATTGCGATTTGCCGCCGGCCCTCGTAGCGGACCTTGCACCCATTGGACGCCCGGGAACTCCGCCACCACCCCTCGCGGTCCGTCCGTGCGGCTGTCGTCACTTACAATGATTTCGCAACGGCCCGCCTCCCTTTGCTCCATAACCCGGCGCAAGCACTCGCGTAACTCCCCGACCCGGTCGCACGCGGGGATTATTACAGAGAGCGTCATTCCCTCCGGTCCCTCCAGAACTGATAGTGGGGCGAGATCAAACTGATCAATGCCGCGCCCACATCCGCCGTCTCCATATCTTCCCGCGCCATGACAGTTATCGAGTATTTGATTTGTTTGAGGTAAGCCGAAGCGTTCATCCGGCCTTGCGCCCGGTTCCAGCGCCAGTAACGATCGAGGACCTGGGCGAGGCTGTTCGATCCAATCTGCCAGTAAGTCAACTTGGGATCGAATATCACCTTGTAACCCCGTTCCAGCAGCCGCCGGCCCAGGTCGGCATCCTCCCCATGGTCGCGGCTTGCGTCATATCCGCCCGCGTCCGACGCCGCCGCCGCCCTCAGCATCGCCCCTCCTGTCACAAACGCCGCGTCCTCCTGCACTGCCGTTCGCTTATCGGTCCGGAATAAATGCCGTCCCCGCCACCGGTCCGCCGCCTTCAGCGCTTCCTTCTGCGCAATCGGCCCGATAACCGCCGCCACCTGCTCATCCTGGAACCATCGCTCCGCATTCCTTAGAAAATCCGGCGGCAGCACGATGGATGAATCGCAACTTACCACCAATGGATACTTTACTTCCTCCATCGCTCGTGCCCGGCAGGCCCCCCGCCCCAGGCCGCGCTCCAACCGGACCACCCTTACCCCTTCCTCTTCGGCGATCCGCGCCGACGCGTCCGTCGAGCCATTGTCCACCACGAATAACTCATTCACCGCGCGCGTCTGCTCCTTCAAGCTCTTGATCGCTTGCCGCAGCGTCGCGGCCCCATTGTAACAAGGCACGTAAGCGCTAATCTTCATCGATTATTTCCCGGTAAAGATCGAGGTAACTCCGGACCATTCGGGCTTCTGTGAAATGGGCGAGTACGCGTTCCCGGGCCGCTTGCCCAAGTTGTCTCCGCAAGGCGCCGTCTGCAAGCGCGGCAAGGAGCGATTCGCCAAGTGCCTCGCCGGAAATGACCGTGGCGAGAAGTCCGGAGTGGCCATGCTCGATTTGCTCGACGACGCCTCCTGTGGGCGTCGCCACCACACAGCACTCCGAGGCCATGGCTTCGAGAACGACACAGGGAAAATTTTCAGCCGGCGATGCAAACAGGAAAATGTCGGCCTCCGCAAACAACCGGGCAAGCGCGTCCCGGTCGCGCACGTAACCTGCGTCGCGGCAATCGAAGGTATGGGAAAGAGCGTCCGCCGCAGGCCCGCTGGCGTGTCCGGCTAATACGATTCGTTTTCCTGCCGGGTCGATCATGGAAAGGGCCTGTTTGACTATGCCGTAACCTTTTTGCTCATCGGCGAAATCCCGGTTTACCACGAGGATGGTCACACGATCCGCCGAGCGTTCGGCTGGGGCCGAAAATTGCGCGGGATCAACGCCGTTCGGGATGGAATGGACTTTCCACGATCTTCCCACCTGGCTGGCGCGCACAATATCCGCAAGCCAGCGCGACGGGGCGACGATATGAAGCGGGAGGGCGGAGAGCCGGTCGAGTTTTTCCTGGAGTTGCTGGGCCGTGTGATCCACGGGGCCGACCGCCCACTGTCCGAGTTGCGGGCAGGCGCCGCATTTTTCCTGGTAGCGCAGGCAGCCGCGGGGATGATCGCAGCCGCCGGTCACGCCCCAGAGCGCGTGAAAGGTCCAAACCAACTTCTTGTGAGCCGCGACATGGGCGAGCGACGCGATCGAGGCGTAATTGCCATGGAAGTTGTGAAGGTTCACCACGTCGGCGTCGTCTTGGGCAAGCCCTCTGAAGCGGCGATCCGTCCAGGCATATCGCGGGAAAAGGCGTTCCGTGAGCGAGTGGAAGCGGGAATGGTCCAGGCGGCTCAACAGGCGCGGATAGAGCGGCGCAACGCCTCTGGGATAGGTCTTTCCCCCGGCCACATAGAGCCGGCTTTCATGGCCCTCGCCAAGAAGCCCCTTGTGTAACTGGTGCATGACCGTCTCGGCGCCGCCCAATTGCAATTGGTTGTTTACAAGGGCCACCTTCATTGGAGTAAGTCATCAATCCGGTCCAATACAGGTAGGGAATATAGCGGATGCATTTTTCGCGCAAATAACTTACCGGAGGCGGCAATCTCGTCGAAGTCCTCCAGCCGCAAGGTGGCTGGGGATTCATTCCGCCTCCCATCCCATATCACGTACCGGAGGTCGTCATTCTCAACAGCCGCCCGGGAGGAAGAGTGCAAGAGCGCCGTTTGAAAAAAGATCTCGTCCGCGGATTTGGTGAACCTGAATCGGCGGACAAGCGAAGCGTTCCGATGCAGGAATCCAAAAACGGTTTCGGCGGAGCGCCTGGTCAGGTTCCACCAATTGGAGCCGCCGTGGAAGGCAATGTCCCCGGGCAGCGGGCGTTCCCGTGGCAGCAGCAGTTCGCAGGCTTTGCAGGCGGCCCGCACGAGGCGCGATCCCGGAATGGCTTCGCTCGGGTAGGAAAAGCTGTAGCGGCCCAGAAAGAAGTGGTATCGGCGGAGCCGGTCAAGGCCGCCGGCGCCGGTCCACTCCGCCCAGGGCAGGGGATGGGCCGTGAAAAAGTCGGTCTCGCCTTTTTCCTGAAAAAACGCGATCATTTTGGCCGGGGTCACCAGGGGATAATCCTGTCCGCTGAGGAGGATAAACCGGTCGGCCCGCGGTTCGCCTTCCAGCGCCTGGCGAAGCAGGGAGAGCGACGCCCGGACCTGGCCAAACGACCCCCAGGCCGATCTTACCCGGGCAACCCAATGAACCTCGCTGATTCGCGCTTCACGGAAGGCCGCTTTGAATGGACGGATATCCGCTCCCCTGTCGATATGGAGGTAAATCGAGCTTGCGGGACTTTGCAGTCGTTTGACCAATCTCGCCAGGAGACGGGGATGCGCATGGGCGGCGATGAGAAAAGCCAGTTTCAAGCGTAGATCCAGCGTGATTGAAACGCTGTAATATCATAGCCGCCGATCACGAGTTTGTAACTGTGGGAGAGCAGCAGTTCAATGCATTCGATTTTTCCGGCAGCGTCGATGTGGGCGTGCTCGAAACGGATGATATCCGGCTTCACGGCATTGAAATCAATCGACTTGATGATTTCATCATCGCGGCCTTCGGCGTCTATCTGGAGCAAACCAATGCGGTTGATGCCATGTTTTGCCAATAATGAGGTGAAGGTAAGACAGGAGACTTCGGTGACCGCCAGCGCCTCGCCAGCATCCAGGGGCTTTGAGAGATGCTTGAGGATGTGCTCCGGATCAAGGGAAGAGAGGGTTCCGTGGTCGCCATGAAAGAGGGAGGCGTATTCATCTTTCAGCTTGTAGAAGGGGAGGATGCCTCCGCGCCCGGCGATCGCGGCGTTCTCAAAGGTCAGGCCTGGGCATCCGGCATAGTTTCGCCTCAGGCGGTCAAGGGCATCCGGTTGCGGCTCGACCAGCAATCCCGGCCAATGCCGTTGACGGACAAAATCGCGGATGGGATCGCCTTCCTTGCCGTCATAGGCGCCGATCTGGACAAAGAAGAAACCGCGGTCCCGCTTGTCAAACGCGGAAATGATTTCCGCGAGCGTGGAAGGCTCTCCAAAACTAATGCAATAACCGCGCGCCTCAATAAGCCGGAGAAGCAGGCTCTTGATATTCTTAATCGGTGACATGGAGGAGGTTCTTGACAGCGCCGCGCGCGCTCAAACGGAACAGATGGTATCGTTGTTTTCCCGCGGGGGAAATCCATTTGGAGAGTGGCGATGCGAAAAATTGCCGCCACGTCCAAAAACCGTTCCCGCCCGCGCTGTGGCACACGGCATACCAGCGGTCGCCAAGGGTTTCCCGGAAAGGTTGGGCGGGATATAGGCCGGCCGCCGTATTCGCGGCGTCGAGTTTCAGGAGCCATTTTTCCGCGGCCAGCACGGTCTCTTTCGTCGTGCCGAAGGTGAGCGTGATCAAGCGCGCGTGGAGATCTATTTCCTCTGCCCCGGCGTCAACGCCCAGTCGGGCCAGTTGACGGCTGTAAATCCGCTGGAGGCAGTCCGCCGCGGCGTCGCTTTTTCGGTACGAGATACTTTTTGGATGGGTTCGATACCGGGCCAGCACGCGCGGGAGTTGCTTCGCCTTGTGGGCGACCAGAAGCCGGGACCATAGATCATAATCGGAGACCGGTTCCAGGTGTTCGTCGAATGTCCGGCCTTCAAGGCATTCCCTTTTCATCAAGAGAACGGAGGTCGGAATGCAATTACTGAATAACATCGACGGCGCGAGTTTGTCCGGAGGTATCAGAGGCTTGAAGTCGCGACCGTTCAATCGCCCCGCTTCGTCGATTCCCTCATACCATGCGCTCACGATTTCATAGCCGGGCTCCGCGTCCATGCATTCCATGAGGGTTGCCAGCATGCCGGGCGCCGCGAGGTCGTCGCTGTCGAAGAAGGCGATGCGCCGGCCGCGCGCCACGGAAAGGCCGCGATTCCGCGCGGCGCCGGGGCCGCCGTTCGGATAGCCACTCAGCAAACGGATGCGTCCGTCCGCAAACGCGCGGACCAGGTCCGGGCCGCCGTCGGTCGAGCCATCGTCCACGACCAGTAATTCAAAATCGCGCACGGTCTGAGCCAGGATGCTTTCGATGGCCGCGCCCACGTAAGCGGCAGTGTTGTAGAGCGGCATGATGATGCTGATTTCGGGGGCGGACACTTGGGAACCTTCGCGTTTTATCCGGCGGGCCAAACCGGGGTGAAAATCATATTGATGCAGGACTGGCGCAGGGTTTCCGTCCAGGTTAAGCAGACGGCCTTCGGCGTCCGTTTCGAAGGCTCCGATGTCGGCGTTCTTTAAGGTCATGACCGCATGCCGGCCGTTTTCGCAGAGGATAGCGGCCGGCAATCTTCCCTCCCAAAGCAGATAATTGTGAACCGCCTGATCCACGCCGGGCAAACCGGCAATCCCTGGCAGGGCGTGGATGAGTTCCAGACACATTTGCCGCAAATAGGCGAGGATCGAGGAAACATCCCCCATCGTCGTCCCGGAGCAGGCGATGCGTTTGCCGTGGTGGTCCGCGCAGTAGGCTTCCCCGTAGGTCGTTGTCATCCATTCCGTATTGATCGGTTCATCGCCGAGACTTACTGCCGGGTCCATGTAACAATACAGCGCGCCGCCATTTGAATATAAGAACGGATCGGCTTGAAAGACGACATCGCGGACATCGGTCAGGAGGACATTCGCGCAGGAGTGCCGGCGCTTATGGAGCCAGGAATAATAGATAAAATAACGGCTGCACGCGATGTGAAAGAAATAATGCAAAGGCATTCCCAGAGATTGGAGAATGCGCGGAGCCCGAAAAAGCGGCGGAAGAAGAGACGCCATGGCTCGATGCACGGATTTGATGCGGCCTCGATTTTGCAACCGGCTCCCCAATCGAGGCGGAAGCCACGCGGGCTGCCTTGCGATTGGCACAAGCGTAACGGCAAAACGGCCAGCCATCGCGGCGAGCGTTTTCAATTGATCCGCGTAGATCACCAGGGCCGCTTGCCCCGTGAAACCGGCGCCGCGCAGCGTGGAGACGAAGGGCAGCAATTGTTCCGGGGTGTAATCGGTGCCGCAACCCAGGACGATATTCTGGCGGGGGCCTGCCTTGTTCATGGGTGGATTCCCATTTGATCAAATGCCATTTCGAAGCGCCGCCGCCAGGTGTGGTCGCGAAGGCATCTCTCGCGGCCCGCAATGCGAATGCGCTCCCGTTCCGAATCATGCGCGAGGTAGTATTTCACCTTGCCGGCGATATCTTCCATTCCGTGATGGCAGGCAATCTCGCGTCCAATCTCATAGAACTCCGCCAGCTCTTCCATGTATTCCGCGAGGTAGAATCCCCCGCTCATGGGAACCTCAAAATCGCGCAGCCGCACTTGAGAAATCCGTTCTCCAGTGAGATGGGTTTCGCCGCAGGTGGAAAATCCGAGATTGATCCTGGACCGGCTGTAGGTCTCGACCAGTTGGCGGTCGGAAAGAAGGCCACCGGCGATTCCCTCAGGCAGTTTCGTGTCGCAATCCGGTTTTTTAAGAAGGTTGATGAGAGGACGCAATGGGTTGCGCGAAGGCGGGGCGACAAGGTATTCCCAGCCTGGGCCCCAGACGCGGATATCGATGCCTTGATCCTTGAGATGCCTTATATAGGCGGGCCGTTCCCCATAGGCCTGGCCCACAAAAGTAACATCCAGATCCATTGGGACATTGGCCGGTTTGTAAATGTTGGGATTGGCGGCTTCCTGGCAGTAAATCGGCCTTGCTCCCATGGCGAGGTAGTCTTGCAGCCGATTGCGTTCGGGGACAAGGCACCAGGAGTAACGCGGGGATATCTGGCGCACGAGATCGAGCTGGTAGGAGCCGTTGCAATACCAGTTGACCGTCACGATTCCCAGGGAGTTGATGGAATCGATCACTTCCGGTTCGACGCAGGCATCATAGAAGTAACTGAAAAAGAGATCGATCGCCCGGCTCTTGTGAGCGGCGGTTATTTGCCGCAGGAGGGCGTCACTTAGCTCCGTGCGGATTCTGGCCAGGGACTCCAAAGTTTCGGGATTGGCCGGGACGAACAGCCGTTGAAAACTCCCGTCCATGTCATAATCGAACTCGATGACCTCATGTCCCATCTCCACCAGGGACTGGTAGAGATTGTTGCGCCAGAGATTGGATGCAACATGCGGGTTGGGAGAGGAGGCCGACGCGTAGAAGATGCGCATGAGTCAAACCTGAAGCAGGGCCGGATAGCGGACGTAAATGTCTCCAAAAATGCGCGTGTCCGTTTGCATTGGCGCGAGAAGGTCGTTGAGGCGGCCGGGCGCGATCCAATTCTTGCAAGCCAGTTCCATGGATTCCCCCAGCGAATAGTTGGTCTCGATGGTCCCGACGCTTTCAAGATGGGCGAGGCATTCCAGCGTCGCGGTTGAAAATTCCGGCGTCCACTCAAAGGATAGATACGGCACGGGCTGGGAAAGGCCCTTCAACACCTCCGGTTCATAGCCTTCGACGTCGATCTTGATGAATCGCGGCAGGCCATAAAGGGCAATCAGTGCGTCCAGCGTGGTGGCGAGCACCTTTTCCTTCGTGTCCCATTGATAATCCTTGAAGCGTCCCGACTCCTTTACCTTTCGAATCCAATCGGGCGACATGGAGGAGATGGTGTGTGCGTTCGCGATAAGCAATTCGATTTCCCTTTCGCTGGCCGCCGCGGCCTTTTGAATCAGCACAACATTCGAATCCGAGGCAAATTCCTCGCGGAGCATTGAAAAGCAGAACTGCTGCGGTTCCAAGGCAATGACGCGGCATCCCAGCTTCCGGAATATCCGGAGCCGGTTGCCAAGGTTTGCCCCTATGTCAAAACAGAGGTCGCCAGCGCGAAGAAATTGCCCGTAGAAACCGCTCATTTTCTCGCCGCGCCGTGAGGGAAGCAACCGCGCGATCAATTGTCCAAACATAGGATAGGCGGCCTTTGAGTGGTGGAAATGACGCCGGTGCCCGAGGAGCGCAGCGGCTGTGCGCCCACCGCGATTTCACTAATGGCCACGCCGCCGGGGCTCTCGGCATGGTAGAGGGTATGTTCCTGCGAGGATATCCCGACCACGAAATCGATTTCTCCGGCGCTGAAAGGGATGTCGCATTCAAACTCGACTGAGTAACTTCCGGCCCGCAGGTCGCTCTGGGCCGACCACCAGGTGACCAGGGGCACCGATTCGATGCTGCGCAATCCGACTGCCGCGATGACGTGCGGCAGGTCGCGAGTCAGTTGAAATTCCACCCGGACCTTCCACGGCTCGCCGATCCGGAACAGCGTGCGCGGCGTGCCGTCCGGCGTCGATAGCCGCAGCGTGGTCGCGCGGGCGCCGGAGTCTTCGCCTGGCGGCATCTCCATCGTCGCGGAGAGCGCCGCGGCATTGTTTGCCAGGTAATGCGCGATCACGCAGTCGGGCGCGCCATCCAGTTCGCATCGGCCCTGGTTGAGCAGCAGCGCCCGGGAGCAGAGATTGCGGATGGCTGCCATGTTATGGCTCACGAAGAGCACCGTGCGGCCCCGGCGCGCGGCCTCGGACATTTTGCCGACGCACTTTTTCTGGAACTGGACATCGCCCACCGCCAGCACCTCGTCCACCACGAGGATTTCTGGTTCCAGATGTGCGGCGACGGCGAAAGCGAGGCGCACATACATTCCGCTGGAATAGCGCTTCACCGGCGTATCGATGAATTTTTCAACTTCCGCGAAGGCGATGATCTCGTCGAGCTTGCGCCGTATTTCCGCGCGGGTCATGCCGAGGATCGCGCCGTTTAGAAAAATGTTTTCGCGTCCCGTGAGGTCGGGATGGAATCCCGTGCCGACTTCCAGCAGGCTGGCGACACGGCCGCGCAGCACGATCTCGCCGGTGGTCTGCTGGGTGATGCGCGACAGGATTTTGAGCAGGGTCGATTTGCCCGCGCCGTTGCGGCCGATGATGCCCACAACCTCGCCGGGTTGAACATTGAAAGAAACATCGTCCAGCGCCTTGAATTTTCGTTTGCTCCGCGGCTGGCCCCGGCCGCGAAGGCTGTTCCAGAGCCGATCGAGGTCGTCCTTGAGCCGGGTCGCACCAATCGACCCGATCTGGTAAACCTTCGAGAGATTCCTGACTTCAATGATGGGGCGGTTCATGAAACACGGGAGAATCAGACAGTGTCCACAAATGTCTTTTCGACCTTGCCGAATAAGAGCAGCCCCGCGGCGAGAATGGCCAGTGTCATCGCCACCGAGGCGCTTACATAGAAAGGGGTGACCGTGCCCGTCCCCAGCAGCATGAGCCGGAACGATTCGACGATGGCGATCATCGGGTTGAGAGCGATGAGCCACTGCCATTTGGGCGGGCATTTTTGCAAGATCGTCGAGAGCGGCAGGATGACCGGCGTCACGTACATCCAGACCTGGATCAGAAGGCTCATGATGTGGACCAGGTCCCGGTACTTGGCCGTGAGCGCCGACATGAGGAGACCGACTCCGAGGCTCAGCAGGGCCGTTTGCAGGATCACGAGCGGCAGAAAAACCACCCGCCAGTCGATGAAGAATGTCTGCCCGCCGGCGGCGTATTTGAAGTAGATGAAGAACGCGCAAAAGGTGGCGCCCTGGATCAGAAAGGCGAACAGGTTGGAAACGAGCGCCGAGATGGGAATGATGAGCCGGGGGAAATAGACCTTGCTGAACAACGCGGCGTTGGTGACCAGCGTGGTCGAGTTCGAGGCAAAGTTCTGGGCGAAGTAATTCCACCCCAACTGGCCGCACAGGTAAAACAGCAGCGGCGGCAGCCCGTCGGTGGACAGCCCGGCCACCTTGCCGAAGATGACCGTAAAGACCAGCGTCATCAGCAGCGGCTGCAGGATGAACCAGAGCGGGCCGAGAATCGTCTGACGGTAGCGCGCCGAAAAATCGCGCCACACCAGCAGCAGCAGCAGGTCGCGGTAGCGCCAGAGGCCTTTCAGCTCAAGGTTGATCCAGCTTGTCTCCGGCCGCAACGTGATCTCGAACTCGGG
>Ga0182030_10008907_pt1 | contig 20655 bp, 20 predicted proteins | sample 812S3MmetaG_FD_121299 | JGI IMG/M metagenome (GOLD analysis project Ga0182030, IMG submission 121299) | Permafrost microbial communities from Stordalen Mire, Sweden - 812S3M metaG (Illumina Assembly) | ecosystem: Environmental > Terrestrial > Soil > Wetlands > Permafrost | place: Sweden... | reverse complement strand
CTTCGAGATCATCGGGCTCAACATGTTCGCCTCGGTTCACTGGAACCCGGTGCAGTTCGTGCGCCAGCTGCCCTGGCTCGCCCTCGAACCGCCTTCGCCCGCCAACGGGCTGCACATTCCGAATCTGCAGAACGGCGGCTGGTGGCTGCTGGCCGGCCTGTTTCTCACCAGTTCCGTGCTGCTGTGGTGGCTGCGCATGTATCGCCGCGCCCGTGCGCTCGGCATGGGCACCCACGTGGCCTGGGCGTTCGCCTCCGCCATCTGGCTGATGCTCTCGCTCGGCATCATCCGGCCCGTGCTCATGGGAAGCTTCGGAGAGTCGGTGCCATTCGGCATTTTTCCGCACCTGGATTGGGTGGCCTCCTTTTCGATCCGTTACGGCAATTTGTTCTACAACCCCTTTCATTGCCTGTCGATCGCCTTCTTGTACGGCTCGACGCTGTTGTTCGCGATGCATGCGGGCACCATCCTTGCGGTGAGCCGCTTGGGCGGCGACCGCGAATTGGAGCAGATCATCGACCGCGGTACGGCCGCCGAACGGGCGGCGCTTTTCTGGCGCTGGACCATGGGCTTCAATGCAACCATGGAATCCATCCATCGCTGGGCGTGGTGGTTCGCCGTGCTGTGCCCGCTGGTGGGTGGGATCGGCATCCTGCTCACGGGTACGGTCGTCGATAACTGGTATCTGTGGGCGGTCAAGCATCATGTCGCACCCGTGTATCCGCACGTGTTTCCGCCGGTAATCGACCCTGCCTCGCTTCCGGGAGCTCCAAAATGAATCATTCCAGCGCTGTGTGCGTGGCCCGAGCCACGGCATCGTCCCTGCTGATCGTGGGTGCCGCATTGCTGAGCGGTTGTTGGGAGCGACCCCCGGTGGATACCGTTCAGAGCGGAATCCGCGGAATCGGCACGGAGCAGGTGATCAACCCGCGCCTCGATGCGATCAAGTACAAGAAGAACCAGATACCCGAACCGATCCCGCCCGCGGATGCCGACGGGCCGCCGGCCACGGTCGTGTTCCAGAATCTGCAAGTCCTCAAGGATTTGAACATCGCGCAGTTCACGCGCGTGATGCAGTCCATGGCAGCCTGGGTGGCCCCGGCCGACCAGAGCTGCAACTATTGCCATGAAGCGGTCATGTCGAGCGACGCCAAGTACACCAAACGCGTTGCGCGGCGCATGCTGCAAATGGTCCGATACATCAACAAGGACTGGCGCGCGCATGTCGGAGAGACCGGCGTCACGTGCTACACCTGTCATCGTGGTCAACCGGTTCCCGAATATCGTTGGTTCATCAATCCGGGTCAATCGAGCGCCACCGGTCTGATCGCCGGCAACGCCGGCAAGAACAAGCCCTCGACCGTGGCCGGATTGAGCGCACTGCCGGGAGACCCCTTCAAGGATTATCTGCTCGGCAGCGACAACATCCGCGTCCAATCGGATCAGGCGTTACGCGGCGCCGACTACAGCTCGATCAAGCAGACGGAACGGACCTATGCCTTCATGATTTCGATCACCCAGGCGCTCGGCGTGAACTGCAACTACTGCCACACCACGCGGGCGTTGCGATCCTGGGATCAGAGCACGCCGCGGCGCGTGACCGCCTGGTATGGCATCCGCATGGCGCGTGAATTGAACAACAGTTTCATGGTACCGCTGACATCCACGTTTCCCGAGCACCGTCTGGGCATCCTGGGCGATGCGCCCAAGATCGCCTGCATCACCTGTCATCAGGGGGTCTTCAAGCCGCTCTACGGCGTGAGCATGGCGAAGAACTACCCGGAGCTGTACGGCGGAGAACATCCGATAGGCGGACTTGCCCCGGCGACGCCACCCGGCCAGTCGCCGGCGCCGCACGAGGCGCCGCCGGCGATGCTGCCCTACACCCCGGGTGTTACCGACCAGCCCCAGCCCCCGCCCCCGCCGACTGCCGCGCTGGAGTCACCGCACTAGGTCGTCAACCACTCACACCGTGCGTCGCGGTGCATCGGGATGCATCGGCTCCAGCGCGGGTGCGGAAGTATCCAACGGCCGGTAATCGCGCTCCCGCCGGTGATCGCGGTCGCGCGGTGGGAGGCGCGGCAACGATCCGCCCATTGCGCTCGACCCTTTGAAGGAGAAAGCCAGTATCAGCAGGGCGACAAAGGGGCCGCCCAGAATCCAAACCGGGATGAGTGTGTTCATGATCAATTCCTCACAGAAAGGATGAGGAAGGATTCTGGCGCGAGCCTCCCGGCATCGGAATTCCCGCTTTCCGCCACTTGCTGTGGGGGCCCTCTTACCGCGGTCGATACGCGGCCAGCTTGCTGTGCGTTCGCTGGGCTTCGGCCTCGGTGAATTCGGGGTCGTCCTCGCTCGTGGCGCGCACCAGCGCCTCGAACTGCGCCGCGGGCAACGCCGGGCTGAAGTGAAAGCCCTGATATTGATCGCAGCCGAGCGTTTTCAGAAACTCCAACTGCTCGACGGACTCGACGCCCTCCGCCACCACCTTCAATTTCAAGCTGTGGGCAAGCGAGACGATTGCGCGCACGATGGACGCATCGTCCGGCCGTGACATGACTTCTCCGATGAAGCCCCGGTCGATCTTGATCTTGTCGATCGGGAGCCGCCGCAAATAGCTCATGCTCGAATAGCCTGTGCCGAAATCATCCACCGAGACGAGCACGCCCATGGCGCTCAACTGCTCCAGGATCGCGATCGACTCCTCCGGGTCGCTCATCACCACGCTTTCGGTCAACTCGACCTCGAGGAATCGTGCCTCCAATCCCGCGGTATCCAGAGCGTCTCGAATGGTCGAGAGGAGGTCGCCCTGGCGAAATTGCGAAGCCGACAGGTTCACGGCCACCCGCAACCACGGCAGGCCGTTGTCCTGCCAGGCACGCGCCTGGCGGCAGGCTTCGCGGACCACCCACGCCCCAATCGCACCGATCAACCCGGATTCTTCGGCGATGGGAATGAATTTGGACGGCGGGATCTCGCCGAGCTCCGGGTGTGTCCACCTCAGCAGGGCTTCCGCGCCATGCATCGCGCCCGTGGCGGTATTGACCTTGGGCTGGTAGTGCAGCTGAAACTGTCCACGCTCCAACGCCACATGCATGTCGGTTTCCAGTCTCACCTTTTCCTGCGTGGCGGTGTCCATGCGGGGCATGAAGCACTGGAAATTGTTGCGGCCCTTCTGCTTGGCGAAATACATGGCCGCATCGGCGTGCGCCAGCAAGGCCTCGATCGTGGACGCATCCCGCGGGTAGAACGCGATCCCCATGCTGGACGTGGTATGAACGTCGATGCCCGCGATGCGCACGGGAGTTTGCATGACCTCGATGATCCGTGCCGCCACGTTTTCGGCGGCATCGGCCTCCGGGCTCTGCGTGATGATGAGCACGAACTCATCTCCCCCCAGGCGGGCGACCGTATCGACGTCGCGGACCACCTCCTTGAGGCGCAGCGCGACTTCCTTCAGGAGCTCATCGCCGACGCGGTGGCCGAATGAGTCGTTCACCATCTTGAAGCGGTCCACGTCCAACACGATGACGGCGAACGTCTGTTTCTGCCGGTCGGCAAGCGCGATGCATTGACCGATGCGATCGTCCATCAAGACCCGGTTCGGAAGACCGGTGAGCGCATCGTGGGTCGCCAGGTGGCGCAACTGCTTGTTTGCGGTTTCGAGTCCGTGGGTTCTCGCGGTGACCTCCTGCTCCAGTGTTTCCACCTGGCGGCGCACCATGCGTTCGTTCTGCCATTTGCGCGTCAACGCGTTGGCCGATTGGACGACCTCGACGGCCTCGAACGGCTTCTTGATCACGAGCAGTTGATCGGAATTGTTCAACCGGGACACCACGTCGGTCCAGTCGCGGTCCGAGTGGGCGGAGCAGATGACGACCTGTATTTCCGGGTCGATGCCCCAGAGCCGTTCGATCGTCTCCAACCCGTCCCAGCCCGGCGGCATGCGCATGTCCACGAATGCCATCGCATAGGGCCTTCCCTCGTCCACCGCCTGCCGGATTTTTGCGACGCCCTCCTGGCCCTGGTAGGCGCTGTCGACCTCGAATCCGCGATTCACGGCCTGAAGCGGGGCCTCGCCGAGGATCGCCAGTTCGGCCGCGGCGAGGGCGCTCGCGTCCTCGCCGTCCGCGCCGAGCACCTTGCGGAAATCGTTGTGGATCGCCGCGTTGTCGTCGATGACGAGGATCCGTCGATTTATCGGGGCGGCGACTTTAGGCACAAACACTCTCCGGAGACGTCAGCGGCAGGTCCAGCGTGAACGATGCCCCATGGCCGAGGCCCTCGCTGGCGACGCGCAACGCGCCGCCCAGGTCTCGCGCCGCCAGAGCGCCGCTGTGTAGGCCGAACCCGTGCCCGTCCTTCTTCGTGGTGAAGCCATGATTGAAAATACGTGTCATGTGCTCGGGCAGGATGCCGACACCGTTGTCGGTCACGCCGATGCGAACACCGTCCGGCAGCCTCTTGATGCTGATGACGACCAATTTGTCCTGCCTCGGCGATGCCTCACAGGCATATTTCGCATTGCGCAGGAGGTTTATCAAAATCTGGAGCACCTTGTGCTTCTCGACGACGATGTCCGGCACGTCCTCGAAGTCGCACCGCACGCCGACGCCGTGACGCGTGAATGCCCCGGCGTTCATGCGCAGAGCATCGTCCACCAGGCTCTCGACGGTGAGCTTTTCCGGAGCCCCGGCCATTTTGGAATAGGCCTGCTGCATGACGACGATCTCTTTGATGTGATCGATGTTCTTGCGCAGCAGGTCGAGTTCGCCCAGCGTTGCGCGCTGATCGACGATGAGCTGTTCGGACAGCTGGGTGAGTTAAGTGGGCAGGTGCTTGCCGCGGGCGTCGTTCGACATGAATGTACCGAGGTCGGCCGCATGCTCCTGCACCAACGCGGCTATCTTGCCGAGACTCGCGGCCTTCGGCGACTTGATCTTGTCGGTCACCACGGTCGCGGATATGTTGACGCTGTTCAGCACGTTGCCGATGTTGTGCAGCACGTTGGTGGCGATTTCGGCCATGCCCGCGAGCCTCGAGGAGTCGCGGAGCTGTTGTTGCAGCTTGTGCTCACGTTCGTCGGCCTCGATGCGCTCGCTGATGTCGAGATCGATTCCGACCAGGCGTGAGCTGCCGTCCACGGTGTCGGTGACGACCGCCGCGAGCGATGCGATGTGGCGCTCCGAGCCATCGGGACGCACCACTCGATATTGAGATCTCAGCTGGCTCTGTTCGAGCATGGCCGCGGTGATCGCGTTCTTCGCCGAGAGCCGGTCGGCGGGATGGATCAGCTCGAGCCAGGCGGCGATCGCGGGTTTGAAAGCTTGCGGCGATTGGCCGTAGAGCTCATACATGCTGTCGCTCCACCACAGATCCAGTCCGTCCTCCTTCAATTCGTAGACGCCCGCGCGAGCGGCGCTGGTGGCGATGCCGAAGCGCACCGACATGGTCTCGAGCTCCGTCCGGCGCCGCCGTTCCGTCTCGATCTCCGCGTCCATTCGAGCCTTCAACCGTTTTCGGGCATGCCGCACGAACACGACCGAGAGAATCACGCTGATGATCAGGGCGCCGATGACGGCCTGTCTCTGGCGCACCGCAGAGGCGATCGCGCCCTTGACCACGAGCTCATCACGCCGTTCGTAATCATCGTTGACCGCCGTCGTGAGCGCGTCACCGCGCGCAATGCTGTCCCGAAGCGGAGCCATGGCCTTGAGGGTGGGCTCCTTGGAGACGGCCGCCACCACGCTTCCGACCACTTGCGCCGCCTCGCTGACCGCATCCGACTCGCCCAGCACGGCAAGCGCATTGAGCTGGGCCTCGCCCTGTTGCAGGGCCTCCACCGAGCGGGTGCCCAGCATGCCCGACGCAGCCGCGTCGGACACGCCGTTCGTGAAAATCTTGTAGTTGGCACGCGCTTCCGCCGCGAGCAATCTGAATGGGCGGGAATACTCCAGCACCTCGGCGCGGCGCGCATCGACCACCAGCTGCACGATCAATACCACCGCGATCGGCAACACGACGGCCAGAAACTGCAGTGCTATCAATTTGTCTGTGACGCGCTTCATATATGGCGAGGTCGATATCGCCTGATTATTGAGGAATTCGGCGCTGAAATATATTACCCAGTCCGCAAATCTCACCGCCATTTCCGCGCTTTTTGCCGGGCAAGGGCGTTTCGGTGCGCTCACCGCCCATTGTGTGTCAGTATTGCGCGCACGCATGAAGATCGTCGCGGTCACGAACATCAAGGGCGGAGTCGGCAAGACGACGACTGCGGTGAATCTTGCTTTTTTGTGCGCGGCGGGCGGGCGGCGGGCCTTGCTGTGGGACCTGGACCCGCAGGGCGCGGCCACCTATGTCCTGCGGTGCGGACCGCAGGAAAACGCGTCGGCCAAGAAGCTGGTCTCCGGCAAACGCGAACTCCCGGAACTCGTAGTCGCCAGCGCGCACGAGGGGCTGGACGTGCTGCCGGCGGATTTTTCCTACCGCCACTTCGATGTGCATCTCAGTGCGCGCAAGAATCCGACGGAACGTCTGCTGCGCATGAGCCGCAGCCTACGGGAGGTCTACGACGTCCTGTTCCTCGATTGTCCACCCGGCATTTCGCTGCTGTCCGAGAATGTGCTGCGCGCAGCCGACGCCGTCGTCGTCCCGCTGATTCCGAGCCCCCTGTCGGTCCGCATGCTGGTGCAGCTGCGGGATTTCCTCGTCGCCAACGCCTGGGTCGACATGACCCTGCTGCCGTTTTTCTCCATGGTCGATCGGCGCAAGGCCCTGCACCATGAGGTCATTGCCGGCACGCGCGTGCAGTTCCCGGGGATGCTGAAAACAGAGGTTCCCTACTGGAGCGAGATCGAGCGGATGACCTTGCGGCGCGCTCCGCTTCCGGCCTATGCGCCGCGCAGCGACGGGGCAAATGTGTACGCGGCGCTATGGTCCGAGATCGAGGTCAAGCTTCAGCAGGCCGCCTTCACGCGAGCCGTGCCGATATCGTTGGCGCCGCCCCCAGTGCAAGGTCACGACAGGACGAACACGTAGTACTTGCGCACCCGCTCGACGACTTCCCAAGTGGCCTTGAAGCCCGGTTCGATCACGAACACGTCGCCGGCCTTGAGCTCGATCGGCTTGCCGCCTTCCGGTGTGAGAATGCAGCGACCTTCGAGAAAATGGCAGTATTCCCAGTCCTTGTAATCGACCTTCCACACCCCCGGGGATGATTCCCAGATTCCCATCAAGCGTTTGCCGTCCTCGGATTCATAGCCGTTGAGCGTCACCGTGTGCGGATCACCCGAAATCGGCGTGCCGGGCCACGGTGCGTCCAGCGCGATCTCCGCCCGGGCGTTGCGATGAAGAAAGATGTGGTGAGGCGTTGCCATGGTCGGATTCCGTTGGATGAATAATGGATGACCGAGAGTATGGCGAGGTTTGGCGCCGCAATCCATCCTCGTTGGCGGGAGCGACCAACTAGAAATTGGTATCGTATCCTTCCGGCGCCCGGATGTGGGCGGTCGCGGCCGCGATGTCCCTGGAGCGCACGTAGATGGGCATCTCGGAAAGCTGCACTTGGACCAGTCCGTTGGAGTAGGGCACCATTTTCGGATTTCCCATCGAATCGAACATCTCGGTTATGCCGGACGTGCCAGGAGGCTCGACCCGGACCGCGTAAGGGATGCTGGCATCGAATGTCGAGTTGTGCGCCCAGACCGCAATCATGGCGTGCGTATTGTCGGCCAACCGGAAGGCATAGCCGTATCCGTCCGTCGGCAGGTCGGTGAGCGCACCGAGGGTTCGGGATCCGTCGACGAGTCTCGTGGCCGCCGCAATCGCCATGGTGCCGGGTTTCGGGGAGATGCTGGTGGACGAGAAGTCGTGGCTGGGTGACATGCTCAGATTGAAATACACGCCGAAACCAACGTTCTGCAAGAAGTCCGCCGCGTAGAACAGGTAGGTGGTGTCCACCCCTTCTCCGAGCATGATGAGATGAGTTCGCACGAGCGCTTCCGCGTGCTCCTCGAGCACCTGACTGGTCGGGTAGTTCGCCGCATACACCGAGCCCATCGGATAGGAGATCCCGGTCTCCGTCATGATGAGCTTCGTCCCGGCCTTCAGATGGGCCGCGCTCATGACCGCACGCAGCTGCTGGAGCTGGCCGGGCAGATCGTACGGCTCGGGAGGCTTCGCGGAGCTCGATGCGATCGTGTAGTAGCCATGGCAGGACACCGCATCGACATAGTTCGCCCAGCCGTAGGGCGCCATGGACGGAATCCAGGCGAGGCATTGACTGATGCTGGAGGCAGCGGGGCCCATGACGGCAGCGTCGGGGTCGGTGGCATGTGCGCCCTGATAAGCCGCCTGGTAGAGCTCGACCATCTGCGCATCGGTGCCCATCCATTCCGTGTTGGGACCCGGGTTCGGCTCCCAGGTGACCTGATAATAGTTTGTATGCTGGTTCGGGATGTAATCGGTATGCAGCCGCACGCTCTCCTCGCCCACCAGGGACACGTAATTCTGGTACGTGCCATACGATTTGGGTGGGTACGTGCCCTCGGTGGCGTTCGCCGGCGCGGTGCTTTCCCATTTCGGCAATCCGTCGATGGCGATGACCCGGGCGAGGGTGCCGAGCTCTTCACTCGGGTCGATCTGCGTCTTGCTTGGATTGAATTGCCCGGCGTAGTCCGGCTCCATGAGGCCCATCGAGCGGGAATCCATGATCCAGGTGGTGCCGAGGTCCTCGTTCAACGGCTGCAATCCCGTGCTGGGCTCCTCCCAGCTCGCTCCCACCAGTCCGAAGCGGCGCGTATCGAGCGAGCTCATGAACTCGGGAACATAGGCCGCCAAGTAAGGCAACACCCCGAAGGTCGCGTAGCCCGCGGGCCGGCTGCCCTCCCAAGGTTGCGTGGCGCCGGAATTACGCAGTTTCGCGGACACGGCGAAATAGCCCGCGAGCGTGGACGAGCAGTTCACGCTGGCAGTCGTCGTGCCCGCCGGCACGGAAATCACTCCTGAAGCATGAACCGCGCCGCTGTAATCGGCAACGCTCCACACGATGTAATCGGCGCTGCTCGATTCGTCCTTGAAAGACAGGGTGAACTTCGACCCCGACGTGTAGACATGGGTGGCGTCGTTGCCTTGAACCGTGATGTAGAGAGAGTTGCTCGAAGCACCCGTCTGGGTGGTCTGCGTGGCGGCGCCGCAGGAGAAGCTCTCGTTTGGCGTCGACGAGGTCACCCACGGCGAGCTGAAGGTCGGCGTCGCGGCGCCTGCCTCACCGGCAACTCCGACAACTGCGAATAGTGCAGCCATTGCTGCCGCGGTGTTTGCGCGCATGTTCATAGGCATCGTTGCATTCAGTTGGATAAAATGGTGGAGTTGGAAATAGTTCGCGCGCGAATGATAGTGAACGGTTTTTATTTTGATAACTGTCGGTCTACGGCGACGTGTAAGCGGGAACGGGTTGGTGGCCGAAGGAGCTTTTATGGGACGACGGGGCATCGCTGTCATGGGGATGCAATAAATCAATGCGGCCATCGTGCCCTCCGATCCCCGCCGTCAGCCTGATCATGGATGAAGCCGACCGCCGCATGTGAAATTGCATGTCCACCCACGATCCGGAACCATTACAATCAGCGGGGATTCTGACCCGGGGGATGTTCTATGTTGACGGAAAATCAGCGCCAGCAGGCCATCGCGAGCCTGCTTGAGGCAGATCGCACCAAGAAGCCCTGCGTGCAGCTGTCAACCACGTTCCCGTCCATCGAGATTGCCGACTCCTATGCGATATCCACCGCCATGGCGGAGCTGCGGGTCGCGCGCGGTCAAAGACTCATCGGCCACAAGATTGGGTTGACCTCCAAGGCGATGCAGGCCTCCTCGCAAATCGACGAGCCGGATTACGGGCATTTGTTCGACGACATGCTGATCCAGGATGGCGCCAAGGTGAGGCATGCGGATTTCTGCGTGCCGCGGGTGGAGCCGGAGCTGACCTTCGTCTTGAAGGAGCCTTTGAAGGGGCCGAATGTCGGCTTGATCGATGTGCTGCGCGCCACCGATTACGTCGTGCCATCCATCGAGATCATCGACGCGCGCGTGCAGAATCCGAGAAAGATCTTCGATACCGTGGCTGATAACGGTGCGGCGGCGGGTTTGGTGCTCGGTGGGCGACCGGTGCGGCCGCAGGACGTTGATCTGCGGTGGGTGGGGGTGTTGTTCTACAGAAACGCGGAGATCGAGGAGACGGGGCTCGCGGCAGGCGTGCTCGGGCACCCGGCGATGGCGATCGCGTGGCTGGCCAACAAGCTCGCGCCCTTCGACGTGACTCTCGAGCCCGGTCACATGATGCTCTCCGGCTCTTTCACCCGGCCCGTGTGGGCGCAAAAGGGCGATACGCTGCATGCGGACTTCGGGCCGCTCGGCAGTGTCGCCGTGCAGTTCGTGTGACGCCGTGCCGCCACCGCACAATGCGTTCAAGCGCGCGCTGAGCCAGGACCAGCGGCAACTGGGCATCTGGAGCACCTTCTGCAGCCCACTCGCAGCCGAGATTCTGGGCAAATCCGGCTTTGACTGGATCCTGTTCGACTCGGAGCATTCGCCGGTTGAAATCGCCGGGTTGCTGCCACTGCTGCAGGCGGCGAGCAGCGGGCCGGCCTCCTGCGTCGTGCGGCCCGCGTGGAACGATCCCGTGCTCATCAAACGCGTGTTGGATATCGGGGCGCAGACGCTGTTGCTGCCCTTCGTGCAAAGTTCGGAGGAGGCGCTCCGGGCTGTGCGAAGCTGCCGCTATCCGCCGGACGGATGGCGGGGGGTTTCCGGCACGACGCGCGCCAATGATTTCGGTCGGACGACCGACTATCTGAAAACCGCCGCACAAGAGATCTGCGTGTTGGTGCAAGTGGAAACCGGGGAGGCACTCGGGCAGCTTGCGCAGATCGCGGCGGTGCCCGGCGTCGATGGCGTCTTCATCGGACCTGCGGATCTCTCGGCGTCCATGGGGCATCTCGGCAACCCCGGGCATGCCGAGGTGCAGGCGGCCATCAAGGCTGCGGTCGCACCCATACGCGCCGCCGGCAAGGCCGCCGGCATTCTCGCCACAACGGTTGCCGATGCCAGGCGTTATCTCGACTGGGGCTATCAGTTCGTCGCCTGCAACGTGGATGTGCGCATCTTCGTCCAGGGGCTCGACGCCTTGCGAGCCGAGATGAGCAAATAGCGGGGTGCGCCCGCGGAAGGTCTGGCTCGAGCCCTTTACCTTCCGGCCCGGCTTCGTCAAATGGCCGGGATCGCGCACCGGCCGATCTCAACTGATCACGCCGACAACAATGGTGTCCACGACCTCTTCGGCGTCGAAGTCGATCGGTATAGCAATGACGGGGGCCCGCTGCTTGCCATCGAGCCAGTGGATCAGCTGCTCGCAGGGCATGGGCTTCGCGTACAGGTAGCCCTGGCCCACGTCGCAGCCGAAGCCGCGCAGGCGCTGCGCCGCAAACTCGGTTTCGATCCCTTCTGCGACGACCTTGAGACCCAGGCTGTGTCCCATGTCGATGGCGGAGCGCACCACTGCGGCGTACTCGACATCCGATTCCAATCCTTGCACGAAACTTCGGTCGATCTTCACCTCGTCGGCCGGCATGCGCGCGAGATGGCTCAGCGATGAGTAACCGGTACCGAAGTCGTCGATGGAAATCAATACGCGCAGTTGGGCGAGCGCATCGAGCATCGCGAGCGCGCTTACCGGGTCCTCGATGAAACCGCTTTCGGTCACCTCCAGCGTCAGCAGCGACGGCGGCAGCTGATGACGCGTCAGGAGACCCGCGACCCGCCGGGCGAGCTGAGTATCGGCGAGATCGTCGGCGCTGATATTGACGGCGAGCTGCAACGGAGAGCCCGACCGGTGCCACGCGGCGCCCTGGGCGATGGCCCGATCCAGGGTCCAGCGGGTGATTCGCCGTATGAATCCGGTTTGCTCGGCGAACGGGATGAACGCGGCCGGACTGAGCAATCCCCGAGTCGGATGTTGCCATCGCAAGAGCACTTCCGCGCCCGCCACCCGGCCTGTCGCCAATTCGATCTTGGGCTGGTAGAAGAGCCGCAGTTCGTCCTGTTCGAGGGCGCGCCGCAGTTCGCCGAGCAGCGACAATTGGTCGCGCGCGGAGACTTCGCGGGCGTCGTCGTAGATCGCCACGGAACGCTTTTCGCGGCGTGCCTGCTCGAGCGCCAAATCGGCGCAGCGCAATAGATCGTCCGGCGCGGACGTCGCGTCCAACGACAGGGCAAGTCCAATGGTGGCGCTGATGTCGATGGGCTGCGTCTCGACCAGCACCGGCTCCGACAGGGCGACGAGCAGCGATTCACCCCAGGCGCGCAGATCGGTGCCATCGCGCAGGCGGGCGAATGCGGCAAATTCATCCGCCGCGAGGCGTGCCACCGCGGTGTTCACGCTCGGCACGGCCGCCAGACGCGCCGCCGTCTTGGTCAGCACGGCGTCCCCCACCGAGTAGCCGAGGTGTTCGTTGATGCGGCGAAATCGGTGCAGATTGATCATGGCGATGCCGATGGGTGAGCCGCGGCCATCGATCAGCGCTTGCCCGAGACGGGCGCTGAAGGCGGTGCGATTCATGAGTCCGGTGAGCGTGTCTTCGTAGGCGAGCCGACGGATGGATTGATCGCGGCTCATCACGGCGGCCCGCATGAGCTGCAATCCTTCCGCCAATACGCCGAGCTCGTCGCGTCGCGGCGGGCTCGGCGGGACATCGTAGGTGCCCAGGCGAATCTTGTCGACCGAGTGCGTCAAGTCAGCCAACGGCTGGGTGATATTGCGCGCGATCCAGAACGCAGCCGATGCGAATCCGATCACGCTCAGTCCGGCGATGATGAACAGCATGGTCGTAAGCCGCTCGAACGGCACGCGCGCATCGGCGAGCGGTTGTGCGAGCGACTGCGTCAGCGCCGGCGAGGCGGCCACGTTCGACGCACCCTCGGTCATCACCTGTTGCCAACCGGTTGAGGAGCGTGTCAGCAGCGAGACGCCGATGCCCCTGATGTTGGCCAAGCCTCTGGCCGCCTCCCGATCGAGTTCGAATCCCATGACGATCCATGCGATGGGCAGCGGCGTCGTCACCTGGACGGCGACGATCTGGTACAGGCGGCCGTCCTCGATCATCACGCTGGGCACGCCCGATCCGGCGCTGCCGGCGAGGCGCAGTGCCGGGACTGGAACCTGCGAGCCGGCAGGAGCGCGCGATCCAGATGCCGCGATTACGCGGCCATCGAGCGACGTGAGAATCGCCAAGGCAGCGTTGACCCGATCATTGCTATTGGCGAGCACGGAGACGAGGGTGGCCGTATCGTGATCCGCCACCGCATCTCGGAACGCTGAATCGTTGGCAACTCCCCCCGCTGCGGACCGCAGCAGCCGGCGATTATTTTCGAGCTGCTGCTTGACGGCGCGCTCGGCATTGCCCCGATTGGCGATGGACACCGCGCCCAGCGCCGCCGTCAGCACCGCCGTGAGCAGTAGCAGAAACGTCAAGGCGATGCGGGTGCGCAGCGACACCGGGCTACTCGGGCCAATCCGCGGCGGTTTCGCGTGCGGGATCCAGATCCACGGTCAAGGCCAGCGTCAGCGGGGCGCCGGTCACCGTGATGAGCCGCGATTCGACCGGCGCCCGCAACTCCGGATGCCATACGCGCAACCGGTAGCGGCCCGGCGGCACCTGAATCGCGGCCTGTCCGGAGCCGAGAATTTTGGCGTAGTAGGGCGAATCGACCACCGCCACGAAAGCCACCATCGAGTCGTGAATGTTGCAGCCGAGGACCAAAAGTCCCGGCTTGTCGAACGTCACCTGCTCGGTGTGCGAACTCGCGTACAGCTTGACCTGAAAGGGATGCGGCGGCGAATGTGAATACACTTCATGCCGGATGCTGTCGCTGTTGGGCAGCGCGACCACGGTGCCGGTGCGGATTACGCTGACCCGTGGCACGAAGGTCTTGTGCAGCTGATCGATGACCGCCCGTTCGTGGGCGGGTGGTGGTGCGGCATCGAGCGGATCGAGGACGACCACGGTGTCCTCCGCGGCCTTGCCCGTGGTGGTCTCGACGTTGACCGACACCGTGTTCGCGGACGCGGCCTGCGCGACGGCGAGGAAAGCGAGCCCGATCCATACGCGGGAACCGAGAGGGTTCATCCGGGGCCTGCGTTCGAGCTCTCGGTCGCCGCCGGCGGGAGCCTCGCGGGACCGCCCCTGCCCTCCGGGGGCTCTACCACGTCGCGCTTCGTCGGCGCCAGAAGGCGCAACAGCTCATTGGTTGATCGCTGGTCAACGTGGCGTTCGCGCAGCACGTCGCGCAACGTCGCGACCACCCGATAAAATTGTGCTTGAGTGATGTGATGGCCCTCATGCACCTGTTTCATCGAGTCGCCGGAATACCGGCACGGGCCGCCGGCGAGCTCGCAGATCTGCTCGGCGAGCAGCCGCTTGATGCGGTTGAGGTTGGCACCCTGAAAGCTTGGGCCCGTGAGCGGGTCCGCCGCGACGCGATCGACCAGGGTTTCGGCGATGAGTTTTACGCCCTCATTGCCGCCCAGACGTACGTACAGCACCTCTCGAGCCTGGACCGCACAGACACCGGCGAGACAGATGAGCGCAATGAAACACTTCCGGAATGTGACGGCTGTCATGAGTGCGTCCGATAAAGCGATAGGTTAAACGGGGCTGCCACGCGGGGCTGTGCGCTTCGGCACAATATTTCTGGCGGGCAGGCTCTAGGCTGGCTATTTCGTCCCGCAACCCCGGAATTCCCGCAGTGATTGCACCGACACGCATTGCCGTGCTGCTGACGCTCCTGGTGGGCGGATGGGGCGTTCGCGCGCGCGCCGGCGACCGGCTGGAATGGACCGGCGCCGTGACGCAGATCGAAGGCGCGGCGGGCGGGGGGCTCGTCCCGTGGGCGCTGATCGGCGGACTGGGCACCGACGATCAAATTGGCGCCACGGCCTTCGCGACCTACGTTCACACGCAGGATTTCGCGCTGCGCTCCGGCGGCGCCAGCGTCGCTTTCGACGATCGAGTCGAGTTGTCGTTCGCGCGGCAACGCTTTGATGCGGGGTCGGTGATTCCCGGGCTCACTTTGGGGCAGGACATCGTGGACATGAAGGTGCGCGTGGCCGGCGACGCGGTGTTCGCGCCGGATGAGATTCTGCCGCAGGTCGCCGTGGGTGCGCAGTGGAAGCACACGCTCGATTTCGACCAGATTCCGCATGCGGTGGGCGCCGCCCACGGATCGGACGTCGACCTCTATATTTCAGCGACCAAGGTGTATTTTGCGGCTTTGGCAGGCCACAACGTCATTCTAGACGCCACTCTGCGGCGCACCCGCGCCAACCAGTTCGGGCTGCTGGGATTCGGTTCGACCGCCCCCGGCGGCGACGGCTACAGCTACGTGCCCGAGGCGTCAGCTGCGGTCTGGCTCAACGAGCAGTTTTTGCTGGGCGGCGAATACCGCGACAAACCGGACAACTTGGGCGCATTCCGCGAAAACAGCGCGGGGGATGTTTTCCTCGCCTGGGGGCCCTTCAAGGAATTGACAGTTACGGCCGCGTGGACCGACTTGGGCGGCATTGCCGGCAAAGCGCCGCAGCGCGGCGTGTACGTGTCGCTCTGGTTGGGATTCTAACGGACCAAATCTCGATAGGCATGCCACGTCGCATACCCGAGCAGCGGCCCGATGATCAGCAAACCCAGCAGCAGCGGCGCATAACCGATGACGGTCAGCACTAGGATCAGCGCACTCCATACGATCATGGCCGGGATATTGATGATCGCCGCGTGCAGGCTGGCGGCCATTGCCTGCCCGGCACTCGCGCCCTTGTCGATGATGAGAGGTACCGAGACCACGGAGAGCACGAACACCAAGGCGGCGAGCGACCCGCCGACGGCGAAATATGCCTCCACCTGCTCCCGGTTCATCTGATCGATAAACCCGCGGTACAAGGTTTCTCGCATGCTCGGCGCAGCCACGTGAAAAACGGTCTCCAGCATGACCGCCGAAACCACAAACCAAATGACGGCGAATAACGCGAGGATGCCGCCAAACGCCAACAGGGATCCGGATCTGCGCGAAAAGGCGGCGAGGGAGTCGTCGAACGTTGCCTCCTCACCGGCGTCATAGCGACGCGACATTTCGGCGAACCCGCCCGAAATGACGGGCGCCCCGAGAAGAAAGCCGGAAAAGGCCGCAGCCACGTAATAAGGGTGAGTGCCGCAGAAAATGAGCACCGTCCATCCGAGGCCGACGATCAGTCCCCCATAGCCGAGACTTGCGCCCCAGTTTCTGCGCATGTCCGCCCATCCGCGTGACAGCCACGTAAAGGGCCTGCCGGCAGAGACTTTCGATATGTTGACATGCAGATTTCGAACTTCGCCGGCGGCTGGGATGGCTGTCATGGCAAACCTCTAATTTTGTCCGTCACGTTCCCCGGGTTCGAGTGTACTCCCGGGGTGTACTCGATGATACCCGGGCAGGGCGCCAAGCCGCCGGCCACGCGCGCTTTGCGGCGTAGAGTCCTACGCTGCTTCGGCGATGCGGGGCCGCGGGCTGCCGCACCGGCCGACTATTTCTTGTCTATATCGGAATCGTTCTCTTTCTCTTTCTTATCTGGAGCCTTCGGCCCCATGGCGACGAATACCACGGCCAATATAAACAGTATGAAACCAATCGTTTCGATCATGCGATGCCCTTGTAAACAACGCGAGCCGCTCCTTCGTCCCGAGTCTCGTTGCGCGAAAGATTATCATAACGATTCCGCTGCGCCGGCAATCGGCGCAGGCGGCGCCGCGAACTCTGGATACCAAAGTGCAACCGTAGTAAGCTTCGACCGCTTCTGATAGAGGGCACTGCACCACGGGCGGCGCAGTATGGAGCGTGGCGAAGACAGGGGGTTGAGGATGGTCATGCGTGAATTGACGAATAAAATGGCGGCTGCTTCATTGCTGGCCGGCATGGTTGTTTTCGGGTCGCACACCGCTCGCGCGAGCGAGGCGGGCGTGGGAGTGGAGCCATCCGAACTCTCCGAGGCGTCGATCGCCAGGGGCAAGGCGATATTCATGAACGGCAAAGGCGATGCGGTCACCGCCTGCCAGACGTGTCATGGCGCCACCGGTTGGGGCCTCGATGCGATGGGAGCTCCCCGGCTCGCGAACATCGGATACCCCTACATCGTCAAGCAACTGTCCGACCTCGAGAACGGCAAGCGCGTTCCGAGCGGGGCTGGCGCGGTCATGGTGGTCTATGCAGGCGGCCTCACCGAGCAAGATCGGCGCGATGTGGCTGCTTATGTCAGCACCTTGGACGGACCGCCCGATTTCTCCGATCTGAATGCTCTCAAAGAGGCCGGGACGCCCATCGGTGAGCGCTACCTGGGCGAGTCCATCGTGAAGTACGGCGTGCTGGGCAAGGTGTCGGCCTGCTCCTCCTGCCACGGTTATAACGGCCGCGGGGCGGCGCCGCTGTTTCCGCGAATCGGCCAGCAGAAGTACGTCTATCTGATCAACCAACTGAAGAACTGGCGCGATGAGAGCCGGGCCAACGATCCCTACGGGATGATGCGAGCGATGGCCAAGAATTTGACCGATTCCGATATCGACAATCTGGCCACTTTTTTGACGATGGCGCCGGCCACCACGGTGGGGGACCATCAAGTTCCTATAACCACCGAGTGAACCGTTACCCCAGGGAACCCCGAGTGCTTGAAAAGGTCCGTTCCTTCGTAAACGAGGGGACGATGGAGGGTGAGGGATTTCCCGGAGGGGCGGTGGTATCACGATGAAAAGCGGCGGCTTGCGGTTGGGCGAGAAAATCTTGTTCGGAATTGCCGCACTTTTCGTCGTATTTGCAGTCATTAGTTTCATCGGCATGGAGATTTATCGCGCGCGCTCGGGCAAGGACATGTATGCCTCTGCGGCGTCGTTCAATTTCTCGCCTCAAGGACGAGTAGGATCGGAGCGCTTTCGCGAGTTGGGCTGCACCAACTGCCATCGGGCCGTGCGCAACGGCACGAACTACGGCGTGAGTTTGGACGGCATTGGCTCGCAGCGCAGTATGGATTATTTGGTGGCCTTTCTGCGTCAGCCGGAGAGCACCTATCGGACGCAAACCGTGGAACACGGGCCCGGAAAGCGAGCCTCCTACGTCGCCGAATTACCGGAGAGCGACCAGCATGCGCTGGCCGTCTTTCTGTCCGAGTTGAAGGCCGTCCAGGGGTCGCCCGACGCGCGCCTGCCGGTCGAGGCACACAACGGTTTCGTGGATGAAATGGTGAAGATTTGGGCGCCGTCCACCTGGAAGTCCCAGTACCATGATGTGAGGGATGAGATCCCTCCGGCAAACGCTTCGGGGAACCCCTCGGTTACTCCTTCCGCGCCTCACGAGGATCACTAGCATGTCCGCCACGATCATTGGCTTGTCCGACACGAAATCCGCGGCGAGCGCGATCAGCGACCGCGAATACACCCATATGACGCTGCTGTTCGTCTATGCCTGCATCATCTACGCGATCATCGGCTTTTCCTGGGGCGCCATCATGGGCGGTGTTCCGGTGCTGCGCATGTTCGTCGACACGGCGCCTCACGGAAAGCTGATTCTGCTCGCCCATGGCCACATCAACCTCCTGGGCTGGGTCGAAATGGCGATATTCGGTGCGATCTATTATTTCGTGCCGCGTCTGGTGAATCGCCCCATTTACAGCCTGCGTCTGGTGAAGGTGCATTTCTGGATGCACAACATCGGGCTGGTCGGCATGGTCGGTCTGTTCACCTTGGCGGGCGTGATCGGCGGTTACGATCCGGGCGAACAGGTCGAGCGCACGGTTTCGCATCTGATGGCGGCCGTCGGCTCATTCGGCACGCTGGTCTTGGTGGCGAACATCATTTGGGGATACAACATCTACAAGACCGGCCAGGGCAACTAGCCATGTCAGGGTCGGCGCCTCGGGTGTTGTCATGGGGGTTTCCCCTGTTGCTGATGGCCGCATGTGACGGGAGCCATCAATCCCTGAACATGTCCATGAGCTTGAAGACGGGCGAGGCGGCGCCGCGAGTACGCACCAAGACTCTGGCGGATGTGGATGGCGATCTCTCTCGCATCACCACCTACCGGCAGCCGGATGAACGGATGTATGCCTACTCGGTGGATCAGGCACTCGCCACCGGCAAGCCGGTGTTCCTTGAATTCGCGACGCCGGCGCATTGCACACCTTGCGATCGCCAATTGCAGATGATCAAGTCGCTGATGCAAAAATACCAGGCAAGAATGATTTTCATTCACGTCGATCAGTACGTGGATCCGGAAGCGTACAAGGCATATCAGGTGCCCGGTGATCCGTGGACGTTCGTCATCGATAGCCGGGGTGTGGTTCGGTATGAACAGGCAGGCTCGATGCTGTACAACGAACTCGAAAGCGCCATTCAGAGCGTCCTTTAAAGCGCGACAGCGAAATTGCGCGCATTGCGTTTAAGTTCTCCGGCCGGCTTGTTGCTGCTGCCCTGGGCCGTCTTGGTCGGCTTCGCGCTGCACGCCGGCCCGTACGGCCTGACCGAAGAGGGGTCGAAGGCGCTGCTGTTGGCCTGGTCCATCGCGGATCAAGTTCCGAGCTCTGCGATCACGCTGGGTGCGCCGGACATCCGATTGTTCTTTTTCCTACCGCTTGCCGTCGTGTGGTCGGGTCACGTGATTGCCGCGAAGTGGCTTACACTGCTGGTGATGGCGGGAGCGGGGGCTTTGCTATATTCCTGGCGTGCGCGCGATGATCAGGGAGAAGCCGCGCTGTTGGCGACCGGCCTGCTGTTGATCGCGCCGTTGACCGTGGATCGCATCGACTCACTGTCGGCAGCGCCTTTCCTGCTCGCGATCTGCGGAGCTGCTTCGTGGCTCAACGGTCGCCTGACCCAGGAACGCGGCACCTTGGGCGGCTGGTTCTTTTCCCAATTATTCTTGTGCGGGGCCGCCGTCAGCCTGCATCCCGCGGGTCTCGCTTATCCCGCGGCGCTGCTGATCTATTGGTTGGCCGAGCCGAAGGAGCGGCGGGACCGTCAAATCGCTCTGTTGGGTATTCCATTGATCGTGGCGCTCGCGCTCATCGTGCGTGGCGGCTGGAGCGGCGTGGCGTTCGGGCAGAACCCGCTTCCCGCTGCAGCGGCCGTCTTCAACGCCAGCCGACTGGTCTCTCCAGAATCCGTCGCGGCATGGCTCTATGGCTTCGCGCTCATCGCGGCAACGGCGGTGGTGGCCGTTCACGAGCGCAGGCGTCTGATGTCCGACCTGACCGGCGGCACATTGATTCTCAGCGTGCTCTTCGGGATCGTGTCGGCCGACAAGACTTGGGCGCTGCTCATGTTTGCCCTGTTGCTCTACGGAGGATTGCCCTGGTTGTTGCGGGCCTGCGCGCCGCTCAAGGGTCGAGGGCTCCTGGTGCAGCGCGGATGGCTCTGGTTGCTGCTGGTCGTAATCTGCACCGTTTTCATGCGCACCAACCGAGCCGAGTACGAGCTGGGGCGCTTGAATCTACTGTCCGCCGAGGACGAGTTGATCAGGGAACTCGCGGTCGGCATTAGCGGCCTCAAGAGCGCCGCGCCGCCAAGTGCCCCGCCGGCTGGCGCCGCG
>Ga0182030_10008903_pt1 | contig 20658 bp, 24 predicted proteins | sample 812S3MmetaG_FD_121299 | JGI IMG/M metagenome (GOLD analysis project Ga0182030, IMG submission 121299) | Permafrost microbial communities from Stordalen Mire, Sweden - 812S3M metaG (Illumina Assembly) | ecosystem: Environmental > Terrestrial > Soil > Wetlands > Permafrost | place: Sweden... | reverse complement strand
TTAATAACTCTCAGCAAAGCTCTTGTGCTTGGAGCCGCGGCAATGGCTATATGTGCGGGCGCTGTCTCCGACCCAGCTGTTGTAGTGACAAGCAGGTGATGTGGCAGAAACGGTAGGGGCGATTTGCCGACGGGGGATTTATGAAGCAGGCTGCGCATTCGATTGTATGTTTGAATAACATCTGTAGGCTTTAGGAGACGTGACGAAGGTTCAGTGGGTTCGAGATGGGCCTTCTTGGCCGGCAATACTCTTGAAGCTAGATATGCTTGGCCAACGTGGAGGATAGTCGCTGCTGATATGAATTGGGGTCACCAACCTCTTAGCTCCGCAGGGATATTACGAGTAGTCGCGTAATGAAGCATCCTTTAAAGAAACTTTAAATCAACTTGGATTAACTCGATCACTCCTCATTAACGTAACACATGCGAGTGCCGCAAGTACGACGACTTGCGGCAGAGTAAATAAGATAATAAAGTAGTTGCAGTACATGACCAGGGCTCGGCAACGACCCCTAAACTCCTTAGAGAGCGCCTAGCGGAAATAGACTCAAGAAAAAAAGGGAAACCCCTAGTAGCGACTCACTCTTGTCATAGCCAAGGCAATATCTCCCCTAAAAGCAATAGTAAAAGGCAGATTGACTGGAAGATTACGGGAATCGATTATTGGAATCCAGCTCTTATACCAAGGAACAGTTTTGGCCAAGCTCAACACAATCGAACTCACGTTATGTCTAATCATTCCTCCCGTATCACTTCTACACAACCGTGCTCTCGAAATGGGTGCTGGACTTGTCGGAAGCGTCGAAATAAGTGTGATGAGCTGCACCCCACTTGTTCCACTTGTGGGCGAATGGGCCTACCGTGTAGAGGACACTCCCAGCGTCTTGTCTGGGGTCACGGTATTGCCTCGCGTGGACACTTACGAGGTGCAAAAAAGCCAATAGTCGAAGTTAAACAACGGCAACTGAGACAACAGGAAGCAAATAAACAGGCTTATGTTGGTTTAAATATTACAGAAAATTCCCCCTGGATTCGGAACCCTCACTACCGAGGAGACTGTCGAAATCAACATTTTTAATAATTGTACGCCTTCTTGCTTTGCCGCTTTGCAGATAAGATGAAACATTTATTAGCTATGGCTATCTGGCTTTTGAATACGACCCTGATCCCTTAGATAATACCTATTTGAACTGCGTCATCCCTTTAGCATGTGAGTGAAAATCACCCACGGTCAGTTTCTGGCTTACCAAACAACACTACTGCACAACCAGTAGTCCGTACCATGGGCCCCTATTCAATCCAATCAGCGAGAACTCTCAATGTATCATTCCAACTCAAAGCTTCGGGCCTTTTGTTAAGCCATCCTTACCTGTTGAGCAGTCATATCCACATCAGAGCCACTCAGATCAAACTCGCCGCCCTGCTCCACAAACTCCTGAAACGCATTCGCTCTACTCTCTCTCGGCAAAGACATCACACCCCCAATCAACAGAACCTTTACAACACCACCCTTCAACCCCTTCTTCTCCTTGGTGCTTTTCCACAATCCTGTGGCAACAGCTAGAGCGGGTGCCTGCCATACGAATGCGCGATTATAAAAATATCTTGTTCCCTTTGGTTGATTGTGTTGAGGGTGGTGCGAATCGCTGAGATATCGGCTTCTAGACCGTTGGGGAGGGGGACTGTTTTAGGGGCAATGGAGGGGAGTTTGAGAGGTGTGAAACCGGTCATGGATTGCTTGGAGAGAACTGTGCTAAGGGGCGCGAAGACGTTTGTGCCAATTGAGAACATAACTGTTGATCATGAGGGATCCGAGTACTTTGATAGGGGAGGAGTTTGAAGGCGTTTTGAACCTTGAATGGGTTACGGGTGGTGTTGCACTTGGCATTGAGGGAGTTGGGCTGATTTTATATTCATAAACTACTTACCAGGGTCTAGGCTAGCTCTCAGGTACAGTTAAATAAGCCGTGGAGCTAGTACGGCGTATGAGACGACGTGAGATGGGCATCCAGGTTGATTGGTCCTAATTCCGACCCGCGATTGAATGCTGTCATGCGTTCGTCCGCGTATGAATGTTTGAGATATTAGAGCCAGATTTGAGCAAGCATGCATGTGCATCGCTCTGGAGGTTTATCAATCAAGGGCTTTTGGCAGGTACTATACAGGGGCGCGGATATCAAACAGGCCAAATGCTAGGGGTATATTTAGCGCTTTGACTTTGGGAGCTTTGGACTTCCTAGCAAATGCTAGTTTGCAGCTCCCATTTCTTATCATGCAGCAGGGAACGAGAATAGAAAGACCAAATATGACATGAAAGTGAACTGGGTATTGTGAACTTCTACTCCGACTTCCTATCATGCTCCCACAACGCCAACTCTTACAAACGCCACAGCAATCCCATATATCGTTAAGCCCGTGCTGAACTCCTTGCTTGCTCCTTGCCCTTGGACTTTTTCCTAACTGGTTGATATACATCATTAAAGTTCATGACAACTCCCAAAAATCTCATATCTACATCGGGCTGATACGCCAAATCGCCGAGCAGAAGGCATACTCTCGACCGGAAATGCTTGCCAAGTGCTTGCAAGCGCTCCTGCAATACCGGGAACTCGTCGGGGATAGAATCGTCTGCTTGAGTAGCAGGGGTAAAATCGAATGGATTCCGACCACCACGCCGTAACGTCGCAGGTGTGTTGATCCCGTCGTCGTCCTCCCGTCGACTCACTTCAGTGCGCAGATCTGCTCCTTGACGTCTAGTAAATTCCGAGACGGACCAGCTGTACAAGCCATCCACAGCATCACGGTAGCTCAACATGAGCCGAAGGATCTCGCTCAACTGAACCATAAAGGTGTTTTCATCAACTTCGCCGTGATGTTTGACTTTCGCGCCGAGAAGCCCCTTATGCGTAATTGCATTTAAATACTTGGTGTGTGCCTTGATAAGGTCGTCCAATGTGCAACCGTCCTTATGAATAGCAGTTTGGAGTTCATCCCAGGAGCTTTCGATAACTTCGAAGAGAATATAGTACTGCAATTGGCCAATAAAATGAATCATCTCTGCCAGAACACCTCTAGTTGATTTCCACGCTTGGGCGACCTCCGCATCTTCACCCTGCAAAACTCCCCGTGCTCCAGTCATGCATTTGCGCCAAGTCGATGCTAGAGCAAACTCAACGCGCTTTATTCGCCATAGAAAATTGAAGACTTTGAGATACTGACGATTGCCCCATTCAGTGACTACTACATCTACGGGTGCATCGATCTTGTATTCCAAAGTAAAGCAGTCCCATCCAATATCTCCATGCGACAGTTGAAGCATCCGTGCATCCAATCTTCGCAGAACTTCTGGAGAATCATACTGTGCATTAGAGCCACGGATGGCATGCTCAAGTTGAGCCGTAAGAGTGTGTCGGTATTGGGCACCAGCTGGTCGGTCGAGATTGGAGGAAAGGGACTCCATGAGAAGGGCGATGAAATCACCTTGACCAAGGAGAATGTAATTTTTGAGAGCCTTGAGATGCTCGAAGAGATGGAATTTTTCCGCCATCAAATGGATCAGGCGAGCCATCGTCGTCTTATATGCTTCGTCAATCCAGGTTTCCAGGGTAGCAGTGTCACCGTAACGCAGCTCTTTCGAGGCGGCTTTAGAATATTCCTCGACCCATTGAGAATCACCACAGCCATATCGTATAAAATTCAAAGATTTTCCAATAAGGAAGACCTTTTGCGCAAAATCCTGGGTGATGATACTTGGAACCATATTTTCATCGAGCTTGTACTTGTCCTCCCACACACTACTAGCACCTCCTCTACCTTTTCCATCATGGCTATCGTTGATGGCATTGGGGTCTTGCTCTGAGACAAAGAACTCGTTGTATGGGTCAGACAGTTCTCCATCATAAATCCACTGTCGTAACATGTCGTAAAAAGGTCGTGTAACATGGACCAATAACCGCTCCGCAAATGCTCCAACCATTGGGTCACCATGAGAAGACGAGAACCCATGTATAAGAGATATGAGTTGGCCCCCTCTCTTACTCTTGGATTCCTCACTGATCAAACTCATGAGACGTAGTCCCATTGTAGCTTCTCGAGTCCAGACAACACATCGTTTCAATGTGACGCCTGCCTTCCCAATTCCTCCTCTCGGTTCTTTCTCATCGAGGGAGGATAGCGCACGCCGAATCTGACCTTCCAAGGTGGCCACAAGCCCAAGATAGGATCTCAGTTCTCCACCAATGGCTGCTCGGAGACTCTGGCCCAGTAAACCGCCATCAGCGGTTCTCACGAAAGTAGCCAGACCCCTATAGAGAAGTGATGGTTCTGCGAGGGTATGTAAAATGGATATTATGGGAACTGGTAAAGTGTCGGGTAGTTTCAGACTCGATTCTGTAGAGAATGGCAGATGTGTCGAAGATAATCCTTGTAATGTGAACGGCAGATCCCTCAGAAGAGCCGTCTCCGGCGGATCAATCTCAACATAGTTTTCTGCCAGTAATGCAGTCTTCAATGACACTCCCTCTCGTTGTACCGCCGCACTTTTGGCAAATGCCTGCTCCTCAACCTTTTTATTTCTCTGCCCACCTTCCCGCTCAGGTAATATCCTTAAGCCATCCGGCGCAAAGGCTTCTTGAAATGGCTTCTCTTCTCTCCTCGAACCATAATTCGGGGACTGCAGTGTGCGCGCTTCCTCTAGCCTTCGACTCTCTCGACTTTTGACGGGACTTTTAAATGGGCTGGTCAGAGTCGGCGGTATGGATTGCTGCTGGTCTCCAAGCTGGTAAAGGAAATACAAGACTGCCCATTTCTGCGATATCACAGGTATAGATAGGAGTCTGCTGTATAGATTCGAGAATCGTAGGGCCTTGTCAGGACTTGGGTTTGTTTGTATCAATCTTTTCTTGATTAAATCAGATGCTTGATTTACATCTGCCACAACGGCTGGGCTCTTTGAACTAAATAAAAGTATTAGTTTACGCGATATATCGGGCGCTCATATATCTTACCTCTGTAAAACCTCTGTGACAAAATCAATAGCATTATTTTCTCTCTCGTCCGTTGCGTCTGGATCTTCGCCTGGGATCTCAACGAGCAGTCGTCGGACTAGACTTTCAATACCACTGCTGACACGTTGATTCCGAGAAGACATGATCTCATCGTTGCAGATACAAAACTGTATTTAATCCCACTCAAACCGTAGAATCATTATTTCTAATGGTGAGGGGTTGAAGCAACGCGTGAATAAAGCGCGTTCTGACTTCTGCCAAACAAGTCTCGCTAAATGTTCGGCTTCCATCTGAACGTCACAAGCCCTTTGAGCGCAAAATACGTTCATCTAGAGCCATCGACCATAACACCATATTGTTCCGGATCATCTCAAAATTACATCGCCGGACTCCTCTGGTACTGCGCTTTTCATGGGCTCTTGATTATTTCGCAAGTCGCGCTCTACAGGCCGCCCCAGGCGCGACTCCCAAGATGCCAGACATCGATCCAGCGGCCCTGAGTCGGCCGTCTGGTATCTCGACAACTCCTATTTTGCCTCCCAAAACGATCAGCTCATCTGCGACAAGTGCGCCCAAGATTTCTAAAGTCAATCATATTCCTGCGCGGATTGATCTAGAACCGCTGTACACTGCGCTCAAGCAAGCGATAGGCGAGCATTGGGGAACATACAAAGAATCGATTAGTCTCTTTGTTATGGGTAATTAAGCTCTCCCTCTCTCTGCGAATCAAACGTACTGCGGATTTAAATGCGCTTTGACTGACACATTTCTAGGCCAGTTGAACCAAATTGAGCTTTCTGCACGAATCGACAGCTTTATAATAACTGCTACGGGCGAGATAGAACATTTGCATAATCAGCTCGTTGCAGCGATATATGGAAATGTCACTCGAGAGATGCCGGATCAGGGGGTGGCTAGTTGGGTCAGCGCAAATGATAAACCTACAACAGGGGTGGGGAGCAAGCCAGTGAGCGGAGATGCCGCCGAGCAAAGGTTGAAGACGGAGGTTATGCAATTGCCTGCTAGAGATAGGAGGCGGTTGAAAGATCTCAGTCAAAATGAAGTATGTGGAGTTCTCAACCCTCCCTTTCGTAACATATGCTTATATTCCCACTAGTTCGATCCCTTCAATGCTTTACCAGACTTATTCTCAGATATTCGCCGGCCAAAAGCTGCTCGAGCTCCAGAATCTGTGCCGCCAAGTGCGGGTGGTCTTAATAAAACAAGTAAGTGATAATAGAGCCATAAGCCCAAATTACGCTGACAATCCATTAGATTGGGACTTGGAAATTCGCAAAAGATACGCCCAGCCACTGGCTTCAGAATCCGGAGAATTCCCTGATACATCAATCATCGAAAGCCGAATGCTCCCAATTTGTTACGAGACGGGACTTGTTTCTGGCCATGTCGGAGATGCAGCTTATTTTATGTCTGTCGCAACAGAGACTTTTATCAAAGAAGTTCTGTCGTCGATTTTCAGCAAAACCCGAACTAATGGCCCAGGAGTTACGGGAAGTGCAGGCACAGGGGGCGGTGCGAGTTGGATCCAAACGCATAAGTACCGGCATCAGCTGGAGCGGGAAGAGGAAGCTTATCTGAGAGGCGAGGTTCAACGGGATAAAAACGGACTATTACCTGTTGAAGCTAAAGCCGCCAGTGAAAGAGGTCCACTCGGGATGGCTGACGTCCGGACTGCGCTCGAAATGGGTGATTGTGGTCTTGGACAAATGCCAGTGGTTGTCCAACAAATACTATATGGATATCGTGAGGGCGAATTGGAAGCCTGGGATGACTATTCCTGGCCTGAGGGTTTTGAAAACGGCAGGATTTTGGGCGAGATTCTTGACAGTGATGTCCAAATGGGCGGCGTCGAAATGCCCAATGGAGTAAATGGAATGAACGGCCACAATCTCGACGGAGAGGCTGACGACTGGGGATGGGAAGGAGTTGAATTTGATGATAAGAATTCGCTAGACAGCTTGCTGGACTCGTGTCTGGCCATTGGAGCATGAGACCACTCGCACTTCATTGCTTCTCGAACGAAAATGGGGAACCTGATGGTCATAACAGGCCGTTGGGATGCATTTAGGAGATGGGATTGCTAGGAAGTTGATATGAGTTTCCCGGTTTGGATTGTGTCGACTGGCATATAAGGCGTTTGAATTGGATTTTGCTGAAGCAGCATTGCATGGCATCATGGGGTACAGGAGTCTGGTATTCATGTACAGATTTATGATATATGTATAAAGCAGGACTAAAAGGGGCCAGGGAAGGGCATCGGGTCACGGATGGTAGGAATTTTGCATGCGGACGATACCCCTGAATGTGCTCCTAGAGCTACACTATATTTGCAAAATAAACATCAAATGAAAGTAGCTTTATGTGACAAATCCTGTTTTCTTCCGTCTTCAGATATTAGTAGTAATGGTGTTGATCCCTATAAATTCAGTGTCTACTATTTTCAGCCTTGCGTTCGTCAGCCTGAAACAATGCCCCTCCTTCCACATTAAAGCAACTATTTTCCCAACCTCCCAAAGGACTTCATGCACAAAAGATTTGCCAAAGATGTCGATCGTTATTGACAAGATTCTCGCGGCATCGCCCAACACAGACCGTGGTCGACCGACTCAACTCTCCGCAGATCCCAAGGGAGAGCGCATTGCATACGCAGTAAGTGTCCCAAGTCAATAATGACAACGAACGTCCACTGAGCATTCACCAGTCAGGCAAATCAATCTTCCTTCGCTCTCTTGATGACCCCTCCATAAGCAAGCAATACAACAATCACACCGTACAAACGAGCGTAGCACGATTCTCTCCGTCCGGTTTCTACGTAGCTTCTGGAGATGTCTCCGGCTCAGTGAAAGTCTGGGACGCTGTTGAGGGCGTCAACACCAAAGGTACACCACAATCAGCTTCTTCTCATTTAAGATCAGAATTAACGTACTTAGGGGAGTACCATATCATATCCGGACGAATCAATGACATAGCATGGGATGGCGACTCACAGCGCATCATCGCGGTTGGTGACGGACGCGAACGCTTCGGCCATTGCATAACAGCAGATAGCGGAAATTCGGTGGGAGAAATCAGTGGGCATTCTTCTGCCATCAATTCGGTATCTATTCGTCAACAACGACCTCTGCGTGCAGCTACAGGCAGTGATGATAGTAGTTTGGTATTCTTGCATGGCGCTCCGTTCAAGTTTCAGGCGAAAGCTGGAGGTCTACATAAGGGTTATGTTTATGGAGTTGGATTCTCTCCAGATGGGAATCAGCTAGTTAGCGTTGGTGCGGATCGCAGAATACAATTGTATGATGGAAAGACTGGAGAGCCTACAGTACAAATTGGGGAGAGCGAACATAAGGGAAGCATTTTTGGTGTTTCGTGGGCTAAGGACTCGAAGCGTTTTGTTACTGCGAGTGCGGATCAGACAGTCAAGCTTTGGGATGTGGAAGCTGGAAAGGCGGTTCAAACATGGAAGTTTGGGGGAGACAATATCAGTATTCCCAATCACCAAGTTGGTGTCGTATGGCCAAGTCGAAGTGATGGTCTCGTTGTCAGTTTGAACTTGGCTGGAGATCTCAACTATCTCGTCGAGGGTACCCAAAAGCCAACGAAGGTTGTGCAAGGACATAATAAGAGTATCACTGCTCTTGGATCAGGTGGGGAAGGGAAAACCCAAATATTCTGGACTGGAAGCTTTGATGGGCGGGTCTGCTCCTGGGACAGTACTACAGGACTTGGTTCTGCTGTAGACGGATCTACGCATACAAACCAGGTCATGGCGTTTTCAACCACGCCAACCAGAGCGTATAGCGTCGCATGGGATGACACGCTACGAATTGCGGATACTTCCTCCAATACCTTCCTTGGAGAAGCTGCAAAGTTGACGGCTCAGCCAAAAGGAATGGCATCTGCTGAGGGCCGGCTCTTCGTTGCTACTGCTACCGGGGTTGATATATTTTCTAAGGACACCCTCGTTGGAACCCACCCCATTAAAGATTCGACACCTTCCGCAATTGGAGCATATGGATCATTAGTTGCAGTCGGAGACGATGCTTACGCGGTGCATATTTTCACTATCGACTCTAGTCACAAATTATTTCCGAAGGTAAAGCTTACAAAATCACTGGCAATGATCACAGCATTATCATTCACGCCCGATGGATCACTCCTCGCGGTCGGGAATTCCCAAGGAAAAATCGTGGTCTACGATACAAGCACTTGGGAAGTCAAGACCGATCGATGGTCTGCTCATACTGCGAGAGTTATAAGCATTGCTTGGAATGCGGATGGAATACATGCTGCCTCCGGTGGTCTGGATACAAATATCTTTGTCTGGAGTCTTAAGTCTCCTGGGAAACGAGTCAAAGCTGCCAATGCGCACAAGGATGGTGTTTATGGCGTCTCTTGGCTTGATGGCGGAAAGAAGGTGGTTTCTGCGGGAGGCGATGCTGCTTTGAAGATTTGGGATGTCTCAAAGCTGGAATAGAAACATATGATAAGACTTTTGAGAGTAAAATAAATAGGGGCTCGGTATGAGATATGGATGAGCTAAAAGTATAGGGTTGATACGAGCGATGAATTGAACGAATACTTGTTCTAGAATTACTCCACATCTGACTTCACTACTCATTCTAGTACTTCCTATACCGAGGTATTTTTGAAATACATTGTCTGACAATCTCTCCCGTTTAATCAGATGTTGCTTCCAACCATGTTATCCAACCCCTGAAATTTCCTCAGCCACAACTCGTCATCACGCATCGAAGCGCCAGGGGTCAAAAACCGTCAACAACCTGTTACAAAAGCGAGAGCTTCAATATCCCCTCGAAACACTAGAACGATTGGATGACTGCAAAAGATCAGCAACAATCCCACACCCATATAGCATTGTTTACCCGGCGCCAGAACAATGGAAGCCCTTTCACCGGATCGCAAGCTGCGATCCTGGTTTAGATACGACAAGGTTGCGAACAGGTTATGCGCTTCTTGAATCTTGAAGCCAGCGCACAAACGCCTGATATAGCTGTGCGAATGCTCTTGCTATTCACTAATGTTCTTTATGACTGATACATAGCATCTGAATATTTAAGACAATCTTGAAGCTCTATGCCACCTCATACCTGATCCTCCCACTCAAGCACCACAAGAATCAACACAATGGGACGGTCCAACACCTTCCCGAACCCACAACCGTCCCACTCCACCAGCACGAAATCCGCATCCCTAAATCGAAGCCACACGGTTCAAACTCCAGAGCACACAAAACTTCGCCTTCCCCTCCACATACCACATCCACACAATCCATTCCACAAAGACCATGCACCTCTCCACGATGGCTCGCAGAATGGCTCGCAGAATGGCTCACCACCCCGCCCCGGTGCGCTAAATAGGCAGAACAGTGTTCAGACACGGTATATGAGTATGCTCCTCGGCCTAGATACGATACCGCGGATGCATAATATAGCGGCTTCGTTCTTTACATGGATTTTGTTGGCTGGATTTGTGATTTTTCCGGGTACTTTCACGAGCTTGTCGACTTTAACGAATGATGCGGGATTCTCGAGTAATAAGACGGCGCATGATATTTTGTTGAGCGTCAAGCATGTGAGCTTGCTTTATATTGCGGCTTTCTGTTCAGGGATTGGGGCGATAGGGATGATGTACCTCTGGTTTCGATGGCGCGCCAACTTTGTCTGGTTGCTGAATCGCATCTTTTTACCTGGGTGCTTGAACAGTTTTGCGGGGTTGATTTCTACGTTGGTAAACGTATACAGTCAGCAAGGAGGGAACTGGTCTGTTACGGCTTGGATTACGGCTGCGGTTACCGGGGGCTGGTGAGTAATATACCTTTCTATCCTCAAATTCCCTGTCCTGCTCCCCTAAGTCTCCTATTGCGCTCAACATTATCAAGCGAAAGAAGAAATACTGACTGCATATTTGCGAACAGCATGGTGATAACGGGTTGTTTATTCGGATTATACAATTTCTGGATCTTGGAGAAGGTGAAAAAGAGGCATCTGAGGGAGATGAATGGGAGTGGGGAGGGCGATGGTGGAGAGGAGGGGTTGAGGGAGAAGATTGGGAGGAAGGTTAATGAACCGGCTTTGGAACCGGGGAGCGTAGTTTGATTTCATTTTAGAGAATTTAGATAGGTCACATAGGAGTCCTCGGCAATTTACTGCGATTCATCTTGACTTCATTCATTTCACGTCCTTCCCGTGCTCTGCACCAACCCACCATCAACCACAATCTCCGTCCCAGTAATATAACTCGCCTCTTTGCTTGCCAGAAATAATGCTGCATTAGCGACATCCCACGCCGTCCCCATCCTCCCCATCGGAACCTGCTCCTCCCTAACCCTACAATACCCCTCATAATCACCCCCCGCATACTTATCCGCCAACATCCTCACCAGCGGCGTATTAACCAGTCCCGGAACCACTGTATTCAACCTCACCCCTTTGGAGGCATAAATCACCGCCGTCGTGCGCGTAAAACTGAGTATCGCCGCCTTGGTTGTCGAATATGCAACTTGTGGTTTCCCGATATATCGTAATCCGGCCACGGAACTAATGTTCACTACGTTGCCCCCTTCTGGTTGTTTTTCCATGATGGGAAGAACGAGGTGAGTGGTTAGGTATACAGATTTGAGATTTACGTCCATTTGCTTATCCCATACTTCCTCAGACATACTCGCTGGATCACCAGGCTCGCTTCTGCCTACATTATTGATCAAAATATCAATACGACCGTGTTTCTTCATGCATGCATCTATGAATTCTTTCATTGAAGAGGAAGAGGTGGCGTCAGCTTGCATGACATCTATCGTGGCAGCGGGGGAGTCAGCGAGGATATCGCGCTGAGACTTTTCGGCTGCGGGAAGGGAGAGGTCACACCCGAAGATAGTGGCGCCTTGGCGGGCGAAGAGGGTCGCGATTGTGACGCCGTTGCCCCAGCCGTCACCAATACAACCGATTCCGGTTATGAGAACGATCTGGGAGGTCAGATCGTGCATTTTGCGGGATAGAGAGGGGGCTTTGACGGTGGACATTGTGGCTGTTGGGATCTGAGGGAAGAGTGGCTTAGCAGTCGGGAATAGATGAGATAGTCGATCGGGTTTTGCGAGTAGATGGGGTCGGGCATCTCACAAATATTGGAACGTATAAAGAGACAATGACGAATGTGGGGTAAGGTGGGGTTGTCCCGAAAGCGGAGCTATCCGCTAGAAACACAGCTTTCATATCCTCATCAACTCCTTTTCCTGAACGCCGACGCTATGCAACAAAGTAACCCGTGATGATTTTCACGGCATGGGAACCATCAGCATCTCCAACATTCCTTTGACTTGACATGCTTGCTGTGCTCGTTCCACCTCCTTTCGTACTCGTCGATGCAACATTTTAATCATTGTTTCCATTTCATATGATCCGCCGACGTGTTCTGAGTATAAATCAAGGAGCAACAGCGCACAGTCCACACACATATTGACGTATCGAGGGTCTGTAATATGTTTGATAACCCATTGGAAGATAGGCTGTATGGTCGTTTCGTCACGGCCTTGAAACGCTGCTCGCATGGCACTTCGATGTCGTAGGGCTGTAAGAACAGTGAGAATCTGAACTTGAAGTTAGTATCAATTGGCCGAAGATGTAGAAGGCGGTTATATACTTTCACCGAGCCAAGAAACCTCTTCCGCTCAAGAGCCCCATCCAATGCCTCTGCATACCTCCCCTGTCGAAGTTCACGTTCCCAACGCTCTTCACGTTTCGGATGCCTTCTATCGTTCCCTTCGATGACGATATCTGCACCTTCGCCCACGAAGTCCAAACCACGGAGTTTTCTCTTGACTCCTCCTGTTTTATTTTTGTTTTTCTTATCATAATCATCCAGATTTCCCTCGATTAGCGCCTGCATCTCTTTCGCCCTCTCGCGCTCCTTGACTTTCTGCTGTCCAGAGAGTTTTGTTCGGATTGACAGCACGCCAGATTGCAAACCCACGACTAAATGCTTGTCTTCGCGATTAGCCCCGGCACTGACAACGTTGACTGACAAAACAGGTGAAGGATACTTGGATCCAGCAACAACATTCCAGCCTGTAGTCTCAAATATCTTTACATGTCCATCAAGACCTCCACTGACAAGTCGAGTGCCATTCGAAGCCAGACATAATGAAGTAACCGTTTTCTGGTGATTTTTGAGAAGTTGTAGAGGCTTCCCAGCCACCAAATCTAAAATTGAGATCTGGTTATCCGCAGATGCCAGTACTTGAGTACCAGATGGCATTGGAAGAACTGCCTCGACCGGAGCCGCATGCTTAAAGATCATCACAGCTTTGCCAGGTATCCTAGGATCCCAAAGCCTAACCGTCTCATCGTAGCTGCCTGTTGCGAGCATATTCGACATAGTCCCTGGCATGAAATTTCCACTTCGCACATAATCGGAGTGCCCAACAAAGGTCGCAGTACTCTCCTGACTCGGCAAATCCCATAATCGAACTGTACGATCGTCACTTGCACTCATGAGCGTTGTCAGCTCTGTTGGTGAGAACTTCGTAGTCCATACTGGCTGTTTATGTTCCTCCCAGGTCTTCAGAATCGCCCTCGAGTTCACATCAAAAACTTGTATCTTCCCCGTCTCATCACCAGCGACCATAACACGTCCATCTCGCCGAATCTCTCCACTATGCGCAATATCTGTGAATCTTGTAAAAGTCTTAACAACTTTGCGGGTTCGAATAGAGAATATCTGCACCTTAAGACCTGTAGTGACAGCGAAGTAGTCATTGGTAGAGGGAAGTAGGGGGTTGCTCGGCGGAGGTGGGAAGGAGATGTGTGTCACTGGCGACGAAGTAGGAACATTTTGAGATGACCTGAATTTCTTCCAGTATCGCTGCTCAGGAGTGACTGATGTTGGGCCACTTGGTAGCTTCAGCTCCGGGAGCTTTGCTATCGGGTTCGCCATTTCGTAAGGGACATTGACTTATGTGTACATTACAATCGAAGTCGGCAATCAACACTCACCAAAAAAAAAGTTCAGATTGGGGGTTTTTTTTTCAGAAGGCTATTTTTCCCGACGCGCTAGTCTAAACCTTCCACTTCCATCAAATGATCACGGCTCTCCCTTCATGATGATGCTGGGAAAAGACGTTTCTTTTAGCTTTATAAATCACAGACTCTCTCATCACTGAGCTGGATGATACTAGGAGCAGCCCTCCACCACAATTGGAAAGTTTCAATTCGACGATTGTTTGACTGAAAGTTGGGTACAGCAGACCTATATATCAATCGTGTCTTTTCAAAGAAGTGGTCTCAGGAACAAGATCCTTTCATCGATGATTCGGTGCACTGGAAAGAAGTTAATTTGCTATTATGTTGGGTAGTCCGTGCTATCGGAACTCTGAAGGTAATATATTCTCCGAACAATGAGCATTCATTTTTATGTTGGCCAGCTATACCAAAGATGGACTCAAGTGCGAGAAGCACTTCTCACATTTACAGATTATTTTCCGAAAGTAAGTTTTGGACTGCATGGTCGACTTGTGCAAAATGCCACCTAGGCCCTTCGCCAATAGTCACTGCCGCATTGGATAGCATCTCGACCAAAGATTGTGCGTTGAGAATGATTTGATCGGTGCTTGGAAACCCAGGTATCATTGTTGGAGCAAATACAGCTAGGCCTCCGGGAGAACCACGAACCATTGAATTCGTGTGGTCGAAGGTCGCTTCTTTCTCTGAAACATGAAGCTGCACTCGAACCGTATTCGAGTCGATTCTCCACGACCACTTTTCCCTCAGATAACGCTCTACTTCCCACGAAGATAAGTAGTCACTCTCAGAGCCTCCTTCTGCCACCACTGTGTCCACTATTGCGCTTTTTATTGCTTGATCATCGTCCTGAATTGCTTGGAACACATTTTCTCCGACATTTCCGTGCTTCGGATCTTGGCTAGTTCCATGGAGCATCACATTTAGAACGCCAGATACGACAGCCAATATCTTCTTGCTATTGGTATATCTCAATTTGTATTGAAACATAGACGACAAAAACTCCTTAGAGGCTTCTCCTCGAAGTGCTTTGACCGCCAAAACAATTGTCTCGAAGTACAGCCTAGAAGCGAAGCTGTCACGCCCAGCCAAGATATAAGGGATAGCACTCGAGCCGTCATTAGAAGAGTACTGTGTAGGTATACCCCACAGACTATAGTCAACAGAAGGACCAGCTCCACCGAGCTCAGTGATACTCGAGGATCCCGTATCGAGTTGATATTTGTAGCCCGCTGGTGAGGAATTTTGATGGTGACGTCCGTCAATAACATTGCTGTGATTCCGAATTTCAAGCTGAGTTGGAGATATTAACAGTGTGGTGGATGACTTCGACGCTGCAATGTCACTACCCAAAGTACCCTCACTTTCCTCTCCTGGATCACGGGCCGCTCTCTGAGACAAATGTAAGAATGTCTCCATAGCGATCTTGATTGCTTCTGGATTCACTCTTCTTGTTTTAAGGAGATCATCACTGAAGTTCATGAAGACGTTGCTCATCTCCTCGACCACCCGTTCCAAGTCTCGTGACTTTTCCTCGAGGGACGTCACATAATCCTCCTTTCTTTGCCGAAAGGCTTTCTGCGCTTTCCGGACACGTGCTCTTTGCAGCTGTTTCTCTTTTAATATTGTTTCTTGCCCTCAGATCAGTCAGGATCTTACATCTGCGGCTGTTCCCGCTTTCTCTTTGAGTGGTCGCCCCCGTGGTTTGGGCTTAGCATCCTCCTTCTGTATGGCCATCCTTGTTGCAATATTTCTGACATGATTCTCCATGGCCAATTGAAAAATAATTGATCAGTTCTTACTGCTCGATAAGTGTAGACGGTCTGATTTTTAACATTTCCGGTATGCTTGAAACATGAGGTTGGTCATCGAGAATATGATTACTGATCAATATGCATATAACGAAGTCACATTAGCTCGGTTTTATATCTCGTTTGGTCAGTACCCATGATTTCAAATGATATTTGATCTTGATCTGCAAATATGATTGGTCTTTTCTTTTACAATCTGCTGCGGCCCGTAGCTCAAGTTTAATTAGCGCAGTGCGGAGTTGCTTAGATATACGGTTCATTGCGTCTTTTCAAGGCCAATGTCCCAACTCTCTCCTCACCCTTTGCCCCTCCAAATAATGTATATTATTATAAAGTCTATTGTCGATTTGTGAATGTCTCCGTCTTCATCAGCAATTCTGTTCCATTCTGAGTGGCTATTATTTCCAAGCAACTCTAGGTCAGCACAAGGCAAAATGCCTTATAGCATCAGAACTATAGGAGACTTCAAAGTATATAAGAGGAGAGGTATTATTGCTATTGTTCTACATCAATTTAGACAATCAACTTCAAGCAATAATTCGAACCCTAAGATCAGGACTAATTCATAACATATAACACAACCTCAAAAATGACATCAATCGAAGCAGGAAACCTCTTTTCCGTAAAGGGGATGGTTATCGTTATTACCGGCGGTGGTTCAGGTTCATTGGCCTCCCTTAGAGCTAAAGTCGAATTCTAACTTTCACAAGGCATCGGAAAGATGATGGCTCATGCTCTCGACGTCAACGGCGCTTCTAAAGTCTACATTCTCGGCCGTAGACAAGCATCTCTTGAGAAAGTTGCTTCTGAAGCGGTAAGCCCCCCATGATACAGCCCAACCATAGCATTCTAACACCCACCAGAAAAACAGCTCCATAATCCCAATCGTCTGCGACGCAACCTCCAAAGACTCCCTCGCTGCCACTGCCAGCACCATCGCCTCCCAAACCCCCTTTATCAACGCGCTCATCGCTAACGCCGGCATTGCCGGACCCCCCGATGCACTCACCCTCCCCACCGATCCCTCCATCTCCGCTCTCCAAGCACACCTCTGGTCCACCTCCAGCGAGGACTTCAACGCCGTCTCCTCCACCAACCTCGGCGGCCCTTGGTTCACCTTTGTCGCCTTCCTCAACCTCCTCGCTGCAGGCAATACCCACCCGGCTTCCCCCGGCCACAGCGGGTATATACCCAGCCAGTTTATTACTACTGGTAGTATTGCTGGGGAGAGTAGAGTTAATATGTTGGGGTATCCGTATGGAGCTAACAAGGCGGCGTTGAATCATTTGACAAAGATGATTGCTACGCAGTTTGCGGAGAAGGGGATTAGGGCAAATGCAATTTTGCCGGGGTTTTTTAGGACGGAGGCTACGGAGGTGGGCCCTTTATACTCCCTTCTTTTAGTTAGATTGAGTACTGATATGTGGGGGTAGTTTATGGTTAAAGGCGCTGAGGACGATTTGAGTGTTCCGGGCAACATGGATAAGGAGGTCAATCCTGCGTTGAGAGCCGGATCTGAGGAGGTGAGTGAGAAATGGAGACTCTACGAGATGGTGTGCTGACTGAGAATAGGATATTGCTGGTGTGATACTGTATCTTGTCAGTCGGGCGGGTGGCTTTGTGAATGGGGCTATGCTGCTCACTGATGGTGGTGGATTGAGTATTCGTGCTGCGTCATACTAGAGGAGAGACATATTGCTTAGTAGAAGAATCCAGGTCTCGCTATTTTAATTGGCCAACCATGTCCTGCAGGAAAGTGACTTCATGGTTTCCTCATTGTCCATCTGATCTTTTACATCCTTATAAATTACATTTAATACAACAGAATGCATGGTGGATAGTAGGCGATACAGACAAAGAAGCAGAGGAGAGGGATTGGTTTTCTATATAATACGCAAATCCGGAGAGTAGATGTACGTTAACACCAGTGGTATAAACACTGCTATTCAGTGAGGTGCCGAGAAAACTATAGCCACTGGTTGATGCTCCTTGTCATATCAATCAGAATTCTCGAGTGTCGCAAGGTCCAGACCATTTAACCCATCCTCAACAGCTTGTATCGAGTCCCTTAAAGATATATTGATGCCGTGGCAGTCATCCATCCTCTGAACTGTACCACAGAAATTAGCCACATAAAGATAGCGAATCATGTGTCTATCCCGCTTGACTGATCCATTGTTGAATCCCACGGTACTTTCGACTCGACTAGCGAAACTCCCCAAAGCCCTGTGCGTCCGATGAGCAAGCCAAGTACTACATCATCGCAATTAGATGGCCTTTCTGAGGAATACTTTCAGATTAAGTCAGTTATCAAAAAGTAGACACTGCTCAATGCCTGGTAGCGGCTTTTGTAAATGGTATCTATATGAAAAGTAGCGAGCTCGCTTTTATTCTCAAAGGATCAAAATACCCATTATTATGGTTGGAATGAGGAGTCGGCAATCATTGTATGATTTTTTCAAATTTCCTCCCAATTGTGCAAGCTTTGTCGACTGCTTGTGGCTGTTTGAAAATCCACGAAACGGGCGATCCAGGGCAAAATATCATCCTCAAAATCATTGGGTAGTAAATTCTCTCTCTTGAAAAAGAAAGGATATTCCTCTCGGAGAAGTTGAAATTCTTTTTCTTAAACCTTGAACTCAATGATCGGAGAATCCGGCCTCAACCATGTGGTATTTATCCACCAATATTATATTTTGAACTATTAGCTTTATATCTACGATTCGAAGGATTTTCGATCCGCGGTCGTGGATCGCGTTGAGAGCAATAGTAAAGGCCTCGAGATCATCTTCGGGGAGTGATATCTCGGCTTTCCCATCCCGTGAGAACTCCAGGCCTTGTTTGAAGGTGCCAACCTTTAACATCGCATTAAACACTGGAGATATGAGAGTCAGGTGGTTGGAAGAGACGGGCATCCCAAAATGATCGACAGTCGTATGAGATGGGGATTCATTAGGCCTTGAGAAAGTGTTAGAAAATTGAACTTTTGAGGAAACAGGGGCCGAGCTAGCTTACTTGGGATCTGCCATGGACTTGGTGTTGGACACGGTATCTGAAGCCTAAATCTGTTCTTACTACACTTTTGGAACCTGTTATCCCAATCTGCCAGTCTTCATGTAAAATGCCCACATAGAGGGACATTTTCCTACGTATTACTTCAGGACATTTAACGTCATTCTCTACGGGTTGCCTGGGGCTTTCTACTCTATAAATCGCTGCCCCCCTTTTGTCTTCACATCTTTTCTCTCCTATCTTCTCACCTATTTTCTCACATATATCCTCGTGACGGTTCTAGCGGGACGTCATGTGAACTTTCCCCTTTTCACCCCTTACTCACCAGGTCTGCGCTCTCGCTCAGCTGCCCATTATGTATTCATTTGTATTTATAAGTAGCCATAGAATACAATTTATATAGAAATATAGTAGAATATTAATGTATGTGCTGAGTTTGAAATTTTCAAAGTCAAAGTAGCCCTCATTATTCTCGGCACAGTGAGTTTCTGTAGAATGTTACAGCATGCTTGATTGTAAAAGCTGGTTGTCTAGATCTTATTATATAAACAATAGACTATAGTTGCCTAGCAGGAGCTACCTGTGATTTGGGATCCAAATGTTTCTCTCCACGTAGGGATGGACGTTAAGTTAGTTTTGTCAAGTTAAGGGCGTAAACTAGTACGAATGCTTATCAAGCATTAATAATTAAAACTGCTAGGTAATTAAGATTAGATTCAAAATTGCAAGAGATCCAATATGGTACTTATTTAAAAATTCGACTCTTATGCTCCCCTCCTTCATCACTATCCCTTCTAAATTATCTAGCCTCTACAGATACTTTCTGAAGGTCCTTACTAAAATGTCTAAGAATATCATTGAAGCCGCTCTAGATAATAAAGCACCTCTTGCTACAAGCCTCTTTAGGCCGCAATGGAAGTGGCAAGCACCCTCTCAGTATCAACGCATAAACACCATCGACACTCATACCGGTGGCGAACCCACCCGCATCATCGTCTCTGGTCTTCCACCTATCTATGGCTCTAACGTTCTTGAGAAGCGTCGCTATTTCATGCAGCACTATGATAATCTGCGGCGCGGACTCTTGCTGGAACCCAGAGGTCACGCCGATATGTATGGCGCAATCTAAACCAGCCCAAGTAATCCCAAGGAAGCAGACCTGGATGTGTTTTTTATCAATACACACGGCTATAGTTCCATGTGTGGGCATGCTACTCTTGCCATTACCAAAGTAGTTTTTGAAACTAGACTTATTGAAAAGGAAGGCCAAGAGACCCGAGAGATCAGATTGAACAGTGCAGCGGGGATAGTCTATGCTCGTGCGACCTTCGATAACAAGACAGGCGAAGTAGCGCGGTCATATTTCCGAAATGTCCCTTCCTTCGTATATCAGCAGCATCAAATCGTTGTAGTTCCTGGCTTAGGAGACTTGACCTTCAACCTTTCGTTTGGCGGTATATTTTATGCAATTGTTCCATTAGGCGCTCTTCCTATCTCTCAGCAACTAGAAATGACGCCCGAGAACTATAATGCATATATTTCCCTTGGTCGAAAGATCCGCACAGCGATTCTCTGCGACCCCAAGATCGTGATCCAACATCCCATCGAATCAGACTTGAATGAGCTCCACGGAGTCATTTTCACAGGCCCACCTCATGATCCACAGAATCACAGCAGGAATGTGAATGTCTTTGGAGATGGAGAGGTTGATCGCAGCCCAACAGGGACGGGGGTAAGTGCGCGCGCTGCGTTACATTTTGCGAGAGGGGAAATAGGT
>Ga0182030_10008902_pt1 | contig 20660 bp, 9 predicted proteins | sample 812S3MmetaG_FD_121299 | JGI IMG/M metagenome (GOLD analysis project Ga0182030, IMG submission 121299) | Permafrost microbial communities from Stordalen Mire, Sweden - 812S3M metaG (Illumina Assembly) | ecosystem: Environmental > Terrestrial > Soil > Wetlands > Permafrost | place: Sweden... | reverse complement strand
CTGACATCCACTTCGGGCCGGGAGGCCAGATAATCCAGCGCCATCAAATCGTCCCGCAGCATCATGCCCCAAAGTGAGCGCCCCGCCCACAAGTTGAATTTACTGGCGGTCATTTCGCCATCCTTTCCCTTTTCGTCCGGCCCGCCCGGCCCCCGGCCGTTGCGTTCGCCAAAGCAATAAGCGTCGATGGCCAAAACTGCGTAGCCTCGCGCGGCCAGGGTGGGTCCGGGCAATTTAACGGCGCGGTTCGTCATCGACATGAACAACTCGTCCTTGCCAAGGTCGTACAGCCCGCCGTGCAAATGGCAATACAGGATGGCCGGCACTTTTGCCGAACGATTTTTCGGCAGGAGCAAATATCCCGGCACGGTTGCTCCAGCGCCGTTATCGAACTGGAATTTCTCCAGCACATAATCGCCCCGATCCTCACGCGAAAGCGTTTTGACATCGGGCACTTTCGGTCGCGGCGGCAATTTCCCGAGCAATTCCCAAAGCTGGTTGCGCACCTCCTTGCGTTTCCGCTTCCAAGCCGAAAGTGTGGCCGGCACTTTAAAAGGCGGCGGCAAATCCGCGCCGGCCAGCCAGCGTGCGGCGTCATTTTGGTTGGTCTGTGCCATCAGTTGACAAGGCGCGAAGATCAGCGCCGCCAGCAACCATGTCCCGCTTCGGCAAAAAAGACGATTCATAATTTACAACAGAGTCATTGCAAGCTTTTTGACAAAATGTCAAAAAGGAAAATCCTTCCAAAGGACTCGTTCAGAGGATCATAAACGGTGTTCAAATATGGAGTGAAATTAGGTTGGATTGGGGGTCGTAGGCGGCAGAAATTGGATGATTGTTCCACTTGACACTCTTTGGCGCCCCTTCGGACGCTATTTGAACAGAGGCGGATGCGTTGTCGGAAAAAATCTCCAGCGCTTCGCCTGGAGCCCAGCAAGCGGTCAATTTCGTAAGCGATTCAATCATGCTGCGGCCTTTGTAGCGAAGATAGCTGCCGTCACCAACAAAGAAACGCTCCACCGGCTGGCCGTTCGAGATCGCTCGTTTGAAATGCAGCAAATAAGCATCAGTGACCCAGTCGCCGATATGAATATCGAAGGTTTGCGGGCTGCGGACGGCACGAAGGTCAAGATACAATTCCTCCACGGCGCCGGGTGTCTGCATCCGCACTCCGAGATAATCTTGCTCTTGGAAAACCTCGAACTTCGGGACGGCATCCGGATTCAGGCAGATGGCAGTAATGAACCGGCTCGACAGCATGGGAGCACCGGGAGAGAAAACCAAATAGGGCGTTTGTTTATCGGGATCGTGATCGGCCAGGCCCGTGTCCTCATGAAGGGTGGCGGGCGGGTAGAGCATTTTAACCACGGCTTCAGCCGGGCCATTTTTCAATCTCACCCCGCCATCTGAATCAGTCTTACATTTACCTTTGTAGTGCAGCAGCCAATCCATTTGGCCGGGGGTATGCGCGCAGACGTCGTCTATGATCAGTATGACGTCGCCACTCCAAAGCCAGTGCCGGTAATTGCGGGAAAACCAGCGGGCCATCGGTCCGGTGGCATCCGCATAAACATATTTCAAGCCCAGCCCATCAATCAGCCCGTGCAAATGTCCGGGAAACTTGCAGCCAAGATGAATGTCGTCCTTTGGCTGACCGGAACCATCAAAGAGAATTACATTGTGGGCGCGGCTCTGGCAGTAGTAGTCGGGATATTCCTTCCGCCCATAGGCGCAGGTGCCGGAATCTATGATGAGTGGCACACCTTGTTTGAAGAGGATAAACGAGCCGGCATCAGCGTGCGCGTGGTTCCAAGTATATCCGGATTTCGCAGCCAGGAGCGTGGCATCGTTTTCCCAGGAGGACCGCATAATCCCCCATCCCATCTCGGGATAAATACAGGAGTTCGGCGCGTTCAGGAGGGCTGTTGGCCTGGCGTATGGCCGCAAGAGTGAAACCAGCGCTCCTGCCGGATGGCTATGCACCCGTTCAAGGTAAAGGCTTGCCTCCGGCGTGCCCAGCCCGCAAGCGCTCAGCAGCAACATCGTTTCGGTCGCATCGGTTTCCAGCGAACTGTCATTAAAATTTACGGCATAGAACCCTGCCGAGGTAGGATAAAGCGTGTGGAGAAAAAAGCGGGCGACATGGTTCAGCGGCTCCATCTGCGCAGGTTTTAAACCCGGGTAAGTATTCTGCCAGGCCAAACGGTAATGGAGATATTCGGTTACTCCGTATTTGGTGTAGTTGACGCCCTCGTAGGATGGGCCCGAACGCTCAAAGGTCGCTACGCGGTTCTGCGGCACATTGCCCCGATAATTGAACCACTGTTCAAAGCCCGCATCCATGGCGACGATCCATTTTTGCGCCTGTGGCACATCGCCCAGCAATGCCAGGGCGCACAGGCCGGCACCCGCGACGCAAACGCCCCACCAATTATGTCCCATGGAGTCAAAGGAATGGATGCGCGTGCCCGGCAGCACCCAATCATTGAGGACGGGCAAAACCGACAATCGGATCATGGCGTCCGAAATCGTTTTCCGATCCACATCCGAAAGAATGGAATGCAAAGCGTCGTAGCCGGTGGCAAAGCCAAAACTGAATTTCGCCGTGTCCAACTCTGAATACCAGGGAGGGGACCGGTGCTCGAAACTCTGGCCGGTCCAGCGAACGTAATTGGAATAATACAACATCGCCTGCCGGAGTTTGTCGGCATAACGTTTATCGCCAGTAAGCTGATAGAGCAGGCCAAGAGTCAGCCCCATTTCCGACATCTGATTGCCCGGTTTCCCATAATTCGCGTGTTGCCCCTCGCCGCGCATCGCGACGGCCTCCGCAATCAGGTCGGCAGCCAGCAACTCTTCACCGCGTTTTTTTAGGCTGGCATCCGCCGCAACATCGGTTGCCAGTATTTGTCGCAGGTGCTTAAGTGAAGCCGCGTTGTAAAAGAGGCGGGGATGGGCTGTCGGCAACACCGCCGCGGCGCCGGCGCCCGCGCTTTGACCGGGGACCGCGTCGGCCAGCAGTGAAACCGGACGGGGCATAGCCACCCCGGCCAGGGTGATTAGTTTAATGAGTTCGCGCCTGCTAATATTCTCCACGGGGTTCATAGGGGGTTGACCTGCAAACTGTCTCGCAATTGGATGTCGCGCGAGGACGATCCAACCATAATGCGATAAGTTCCCGGCATGATTTTCCAATCATGGGTATTTATGTCCCAATAGGAGAATGAACGGGCATCCATCATCAAATGAACGCGACGACTCTGACCCGGCCGCAACGCAACTTTTTCAAAACCTTTCAACTGCTTTGGCGGTTGCGGTATGGCGGTGGTGGAAGGAAATTCAACATAAAGCTGCACCACTTCTTTGCCGAACTTTTTGCCGGAATTGGCAACCTCAAAGTCAATGGCCAGCGTCCCCCTGGAATTGGACCCGGCTGAAAAGTTTTTGGAGCTGATGGACAAGTTTTTATAAGTAAAGGTGGTGTAAGACAACCCATAGCCAAACGGGAAAAGCGGATCGATGTTCTCCGCGTCGAAATGGCGGTAGCCCACAAAAACTCCTTCCGAATAATGCACCACGTTGTTCGTGCCCGGATATTTATCAGGCGTGTTGGCGGCAAGGTCGGCCAAACGCCGGGGAAAAGTGATCGGCAGTTTTCCTGAAGGATTAACGTCTCCGAACAGAACGGCCGCCACAGCGCAGCCATCTTCTTCTCCCGGATACCAGGCTTCTAAAATGGCGGGCACCTTGTCCACCCACGGCATGAATATTGGCGAGCCGGTTTTGAGCAGCACCACCGTGCGCGGATTTGCCGCCGCCACCGCTTCGACCAACGCGTCCTGTTTTCCACTCAATGTCAGTGAATGATCTCGTCCTTCAGTCTCGTCGTCTCCCACCATGACAACCGCCACGTCGGAAGCTTTGGCGAGGGCAACCGCCTCCGGCACGTTTTTGCCATCTGCAAAAACGACTTTGACCTTTGGGCCAACACGTTGCCGGATGCCATCCACAGGAGCGACGGTATAAAGCGGCACAACTTGAGAACTGCCGCCGCCACCGGTCATGGGTTTGGCGGCAAAGGGTCCAATGACCGCGATGCTGCGCAAACTTTTTGGCTCGAGAGGCAATTCATTCCCGGTGTTTTTAAGCAAGACCATTCCTGCCTCGGCGAAAAGCCTCGCTTCCACACCGTCTTTGTGAGCGGGAATCGGTTTTAGTTTTGGGGCATGATCAAAAAATCCGAATTCCATCTCGGTTCTGAACCGCCGAATCAGTTTGTCGTCAATGACCGACATGGGCACGCGGCCGGAATCGACCGCCCTTTCCAGGTTAGTGCCAAAGAATTTGCCGGTCGGCATCTCCAAATCCAATCCAGCCAGCGCACAAGAAGCGGTGCTGTGAACAGCTCCAAAATCCGAAGTGACAAACCCTTTGAAGCCCCAGTCCTTTTTAAGGATCTGCTGCAATAGCTCGTCATTTTCACAGCAGTAAGCGCCGTTGACCTTGTTGTAGGCGCCCATCAAAGACGCCACGCGACCTTCCTTTACGGCGGCTTCAAAGGCGGGGAGATAAATCTCATGCAGCGTGCGTTCGTCCACGATTGTATTGACCTTGGAGCGGCTGGTTTCCTGATTGTTGGCGGCGTAATGCTTGACATTGGCGATGACCCCCTCGCTCTGAATGCCCAAAATCTCGGCAACTCCCATTCGCGAGACTAACCACGGGTCTTCGCCAAAGGCTTCAAAAGTGCGGCCGTTTTGCGGCACGCGCGCAATGTTGATGTCAGGACTTTCAAGCAATTCTTCATCCAAATCCTTCGATTCCCGGCCGAGGATGACCCCATAGCGTTTTGCCAGCGCGACATCCCAGCTCGCCGCCAGGGAAATTGGCGCCGGCAGAGCCGTGGCGGGCTTCTGCGGATTGTCACCGGCCGGGCCGACGCCGGCTGGACCGTTGGCAACATGCAGAGCGGGAATGCCCAAGCGGGGAATGGGGGGAACATAGCGATAGTGCCCGGCATCTTGAATCCCGTGAAGCTCCTCAATTTTCTCCAGGAATGTCATCTTGCCGACCAGTTCACGGGCGCGAGCATCGTAGTCCGCGGCGCGAAGGCCAGTTCCGCCAATCAAGAAACCAGCCACAAACAAGTTTACGAAGATATTTTTGTGCATAATTCGATTAAAACTCCTCCACACAGGGTTTGCCTTCGTACCAGGCAATCATATTCAGGACCAGATAGTTCCAATCTTGAAATCCCCGATTCATGACGGGTTCGCCGTTCTCGGGCAGATAAAATTCGTGCAATATCCCGTTCTTTTCATAATCCATGCCGATCAATTTGATGGTTTTTTCGACCAAGCGGCGCGCTTCGTCCTGGTATCCATACTTCACCAGACCACGGGCCACGAGATAGTTGCCATTGACCCAAATGGGCCCGAGCCAGTTGGAAGGATTGCTGGTCGCGCGTAAGTCATACATTTTTTCCATTTTGGAAAGGGACCGGATTCCATACGGCGCCGCAAAAGTATTGGTGTCCATGAGATTCTTCTCGACCATTTGCTTCGCCTGTTCCGGCGTGGCCACGCCGGCCCACATGGCCAAAAAGCCCGACCAAACGCCAAGCCGTTGAATCAGGCAATCCCAATTTCTGGGCTGCCCCATGTGAAACTGCCAGGCTTTGTCCTGCGGCAGGACGGGCCGAAGATTCAGATCAACACTGTAATAGAAGCCATCCTTCGGATCCCAGCAATGCTCGCGGATGGATTGAAGCAGAGCATCGGCCATTTTTTGATAACTGTCCCCGATTTCTGTCATGTTCAAGCGACCGGCCAGATAGACCATGGCCTGCAGTTCCTTATACATGAAGCAATTCAACAGGATCGAGCCGGAGCTTCCGTTAGGCCGGAAAAAGGTGCTGGGGTCGTTGTCCACGCCAATGCACTCGTCAGTCTCCCAGTAATACAGGCCGGTGGCCTTGTTGCGGTAGTGATTGTAATAGCAGTTTACAAAGGCCTGCAACTTTTGAAACTCGTCGTGGAGCCATTCGGCATTGCCGCCGTTGAGTTTGACCAGGAAAGCCGCGTGCTGGGCGAGGCATGGCTTGTGCATGTTGTGAAGCAACGGGACAAAATCCGGGCCGGTATTCATAATGTCCTTGTTGCTGGGGCCGATGACCACCGGGATGCGCCCGGCGCTGCAGGAGTCGAGAAAGTTCAACACGCATCCCTGCTCAAATTGAACCGCCTGCTGCTTGTCGGCGGGCGAACCGTTCTCGAGGAGGATCTGCCGCAGGGCGACGTCCGTCAGCCACGAGTCCCAATCCCAAAGCTGGTCTTGATACGAACTGCAACCCGGCGTGATAAAGGGATGCTTCAAAATTCCCTTGGCAGGCTTGAACATGCCCTTGTAGTCCTTGAAAATGTTCTGGCGGATGACGCCAATGTAGTGTTGCGTTTCGGCCGGGGTGTCGGCGCCTTTGGCGGCAAGCGACAGACAGATGACCAGAAAAATAATTTTATTCATAGATGGGGGATGGGTTTAGGCGTTTGATGGCTGGCTATTTTGCATTGCGGGCCTTTCTGCCGGCGGTTGAATAACTATAAATCCAATAGCGATATTCATCCCAGCGACCGGTTTCAGAACTCACAAATTCGATGCGAATATTTATTTTACTCTTGCCCTTGGTATATCCTGCCGGCACTTCAAAGTCACTGTCCAACCATCGGATGTTCCGGTAAGTTCTGTCGTAATCAACACTGTACCACGGGTGTTCCGTTACCAATTGGCCATCGATAAATACCCGTGCTTCCTGCCGATTGTTCGCCTTGTCAGAGCGGCGGCGCAGACGCACGCCCTGATTGTCGGCCGAAATACCGACCGTGAAACTGCTGCCATTGGTGAAAGAAACCCCCTGGTCCACAATCGCAGGAGTTTTGAGGAGAACGTTGTTAAATTCGCCGTCATACCACCAGGCTCCGTTTGTCCGCACGACATCTCCCTCGGCTTGATACCCATGCGCCGCTTCCGACTGCAAACTGCCCACGTCCAGCTTGTCCGTTTTAATGAGCTGCGGCCACAAGTGCCCATACCAAAATGTCACGCTTTCCTCCGCGCCAACCCGGTAGTGGCCTTCGTCGCCTATTGGCGTGTGCGGCCCGTAGGTTTGGTGGCCATGCTTGATGCCGCCGGAGAAGCAATACCTGTCCGGCAGCAGAAACCGATAGAGGCCGCCCGAGCCGACCCTGCCAGTGGGCGCGCCAAAAACCGGCAAGGTCAATGCCGGCGGGCCCCAAGTCAGGCCCCAGCCCATTCCTTGATCATCCTCGAATCCATCCCCTTCGATCCACGGGGTTTCGCTGCCGTCGAAATAAGTGCGTTCGTTCTCTTCGCAACAGGTGTTCCAACGGCCGACCACGTGGCCGACCACTTGCCCGGAACAGTTGCTCGCTTCCAAATAGGTATAATCCCTGCCTTCCACGCGCGGATCTTCCCGATGGTAGTCGGCGAACAGATACCCGCAATCTTGTTGCGGATAGGGCATCGCGGACGCCGTCTTGCAATCCACTGTCGCAGACACTGCAACCCCGCCTTTGCCGCGATTTTCAATTTGAATCAAAGCGGATTTCCAAAATGGCATTGGAAAATAGCAATAGGCCTCGTTGTTGGACCAGCCGAGAAGCAATGACGCATACGAAGCCTGGAGTTTGGTCCGGTAAATTCCAAAAAAACATCCCAAGGGCGCCTCGATTTGCGGATGGGCGGCCCGGTCAAAAGTAATCTTCAGCCAGGAATTAAAAAGAGCGTCGGCATTGTTCGTGGGAGCAATCTTGAAGTGCAATGCCATAATGGCGCCCGCCTCCCGGGTTTTCCATAATGTGGCGGTTTTCCCGGCGTTGATTTTGGAGGCCACCCTCTTCTCTTTGCAGCCTTGAACCGCCTTTGCGTTATTGTTGACGTTCCAGGCCTCAATCAAGTCGGGCATCATGCGGCGTCCCGCCTCGGGCGTCCACGAATCCAATCCCGGGTCATCAGTAAACAATTGATAGGTGTATTGATACCAATGGCACGTGCTGTTGTTGTGATAAGGGTGTTTCCCGGCAGGGCCGGTCCACGGCTCCAACAATGTGGTCGGACCGCCGGGTTCGGCGCTTAAAGCGACCTTCAACCGTTTCTTGAAAAACATCGGATGGTAGAGATTTCGGAAACGATCCCTCTTCTTTTGCAGGTCGAACCCGTCAATGGCCAAAGGCGGCTGAAATATCGGATTGTTAGTGCTGAAAAAGGTGGAGACATCCATGTCAATACGCGGTTTAGGCTCGTCGTCGAAATAAAATCGAATCTGGATGCCTTTATAGACCGGAGCGCCAAACCAAATATTCATCTGCTGGCGGTAAAGACAGCCGGGACCCATGGCGTCGAAAATCACGCACTCGCCGTTGGTATCGGTGTACAACGGAAAGTAAAATGCGTCATAGTTATCACCGGCGCGGTCGTAAGAACAAAATTGATGCGTCTGCACGCCGGTTCGCAAAAACGGCAGCGTGTCCACCCGGAAGGCGCCCGTTTCAATCAGGTCTGTTTTTTCGCCGGCAAAAGCCGGTTTAGCCGCTGGGGCGATCAGGCAGTACAGGACAAAAATACCGAAAAGGAGCCGGCTATTCCTGCGATGGCTCATACGGGGCGGAGATGCGCTTTCATTGCATCCTGTCAAACATAACTGCCGAAAGCACCGCGGTGGAACCGCTCTTTTGGCTGGTGACGCGCACTTGAACACTGCCGGAAATTTGGAACCGCAGCCATTTTCCCTGCTCGAAATTTGTTACGGTGCAGGCTGGGGCCAGCTCGCGGCCTTCCAGATCCCTCAGCTCGATGGTTTGCTCCCGCCCGGCCTTGTCAAAATCACAGACGTAGAGCGCCACTTGGTGCGGCTGAGCATCGTTTAGGTAAAGAGTGAGTGAATTGGAAACACACGTTTCCAGCGCGCCCAGGTAGCGCGCGCAATAGGAAATGGGGCTGCTCAGCAGCGTTGAATCCGAGGAGTTTTTCCAGAGGGAAAACTGGCGGTTGGTGAAGCTGCCGCAGTCCACGGCGCAGAGGTAATCGGGCAAGGCCTGGCAATCGCGACCGTAAAAATAACGCGGCATGAAAAAACCGTCCGACCCGTATTTGTCCGGCCAATTGCCCCTGGTGGTTTCGTCAATTCCCAGCAAGGCAGCGGTGGAGGTCTGGGTATTGCGTCCGGTGGTGGCCACGACCAATGGGGAGAACGGCCCGAGAGCCCCGGAAAGGCCCACGGCCGCCACCCGGTAATAAAAGGTGGTGGAGGGCCTTACACGTAAATCGCCAAAGCGGCTGGTGTTACAGCGGCCGAGACGAATTGGAAGGGAAAAATCCGGCCGCTCGCTGCGCTCGACCTGGTAATAGTTGACCTGGTCGGCCAATCGCGCGGCGGACCACTGCAAATCAACACGACAACTGCCGGATGGTGCAGCACTCAGTTTGCGGACGGGCCGGGGCGCTTTGGCGACCGCGCGATCCTCGTAACTATATACCCAATAATAGAACTCGTTGATTTCGGATTTGCTGTCGCCGGCATTTTGAACCCGCAGGCGCACTTTGCGTTTGCCTTGAGTATAGGCGGCGGGGATTTCGAAGTCCGCGTCGAGCCATCCCTGGTAAAAGGGGGCGGAGGAAAGCGTGCAAACGTCCCATGGGCGTTCGTTCACCCGGACGCCGTCCACATATACATAAGCGCGCTGCTGGCCGTTGCCGGAACGAAACAGCCGCCGCCTGATTTTCACCCCGTGATTTGCAGGCGAGATGGCGACGGTGAACTCGCTGTTGCCCGCGAAGGCCCGTCCGTCATCCTGGCAGGCATCATATTCGTAGTCGCGTTCGTAACCGTCATAACCGCTGCGCCGGGTTCCTGCCCAAGTTTGACCCGTGATGGAATAGTGGTGGGCAGCTTCGGAAGCCGGATCGCCGACATCAAGCTGGTCGGTCAGCAACATGTGCCCGGCCGAGGCGGCTTTATAATAGTAAACCGCCACATCGGTTTCGCCCCCGAAATCATGACCACCCTCGCGAGTGAATTCGTAGTTGATCTTAATGTGCTGGTTGAAAATGTAACAGTCGTTGTAGTAAAGGCGATAGGCCGATTGATAGCCGTTGACCAGCCCGCCCCAGAGCGCCTTTTGATAGGCGCTCCCGCCATACCCCTGGTTGTGATCGTCTTCAGTTCCATCGCCGTGAATCTGAGGAGTGCGGCTGCCGTCAATGTAGGTAAATTCATCGCCGTCCATGGCATATTGGCTGGAGTAAAAAGACATCCCAACCACCTGTCCCCGTCCACTCTCCTCGAAAGCCGTGTTGAACAGGCCACGGCCAGGATCACGTGCGACCGTGCGTCTGGCGCAAAAATAACCGGCTTGCCCCTCCGGATAGGTCAAAATGGCTGCCGGCTTGTATTGCAGCACGCACGAAACCGACTTTAGGTCCGCCCCAGTCTCGTTAACGAGCTCCAGCCGCGCGGAATGCCAGTAAGGCATGGGCCAATAACAATAAAACTCGTGGTTTGTGCCATCGAAACCATAAAGTAGCGTGCGTAGCGCCATCTCCGGCACGTGGCGGCAATTCGCGTAGGATTCACCGCCGCCGCCGAAGAACAGTCCGACCGGCATTTCCACCGCGGGGCGTTTGGCGCCATCCCAGTAAATTTTGAGGATGGTATGGTAAAACTGTTTGCGCCCGTACGGCTCGAGCCGAAGTTTGAGGCTGGCAATCGAGCCGGCGCCGCTTAGTTCTGTCAGAACGGCGCTCTTGGCCTTCGGAATCGTAAAGGTATTGGAAACAGTGACATTGCCTGCTGTTGACTTGGGATCGAGCCCCAAATGGGTCCATTGAGATCGAACCCTCGCGCTGTCTTCCCCGGGACCAGCCCAAGTCGTCACGGCGTCGGCGTTTCCGTAGGTCAGATAAGTATATTGGTACCAGGAGGAGGTATAAGGATTGGCCAGCCGGGTCAGGTCATCGGTCGTGGTCACCTTCAGGCGCTTTTTGAATGGGAAAGGATAGTAAAGAATCCCGAAGCGGGGAAGCGGATCCAGGAATGAAAAGGGTTCCGTAAAGGGGGCGACTTTGCCACCGAACAAGTCATCAATCGACAAGTCCAGGCGAGGTTTGGGTTCGTCGTCAAAATAGTATTTGATGTGTGAATTGCCCGCCAGCTTCTGACGGCCACGCGACCAGACATTGATCTGTTGACGGTAGAGGCAACCCGGCCCGGAGGCGTCAAAAATCACATACTCACCGTTGATGTCAACGTACTTGGTGAAAGCGGTTTTAAAATTGCCATCGTTATTAGAGGCGCTCGGATCGTAGGAACTGAGCTGCCGGGTCTCCGTGCCTTCCGGCGGGAAGAGAGGCAGCAACTCGGGCTGTTCCATGGCGGACAGTCCAGGCGCGCCGGGCCCGGCCACAGCGCCGCCGAAAGCCCCGGGTTGCGCCAGGGCCAGGCAGAGGAATCCGAGCAATAGGGTTGCGCTTTTTATGGTTGCAAGATCAGGCGGTAAAATTGACTGCTGGCGCCGACAGGCACCGTCGCTTGATACGAGCCGTTCGTAAAGACAGCCTGGTTCGTTATATTCACCCAATTCGTCGTATTCAAGTTCGCGTTTTGTTGCAGCCCATAACCAATAATGGAGCCCGGCCAGGAAATGAGGGCGTTGGCGCCGCTCAACTGGATGGCTGCCGCTGGAATGCTCACAAACGAAAAGTTGGTAATGGTTTGAATTGACGTCGCTCCACCGTCCGAGCCGGTAAACCCGAGGTAAGCTGTGTTGTTGCCCAGAACCTGAGTCAAGTCACCCACCATCAAATTAGTGCTGAACACAGCCGCATTATGTTCATTCGAGAATGTCAATGCCATCTGTCCACTGGCGTAATATATCAAAATGTCAATCGGACCATTGGTTAAATTGACGTTTCCCGGAAGCGCATTTGTGCCAATAATTCCGTTTGTTTCGAAGCAATAACCGGCACCGAACGCGCTGAGAGGATAGATATTTAACTCCAATTCAGCGCTTGGCGTGATACCCGGTTGGGCGCCGTTAGTGCCGACTCCGTAGGCTCCGCCAATTCCTCCCAATGCCGAGGCGCCGCGCGGATCGTTTTGAAGGCAGAACGTGACACCGTCGGCTGTCGCGCTGCCGGCAGCCTGGTAGGTGAATGCAGCCTTGAACGCTCCGATGTATTGCGGGTAGCCGAAAAAGAAACTGCGCGCTTCATTGTGAGCCCCATCGGTCAGGGTCAGCAGGCTGTTGGATATGGCGGATGTGACATAGGGACCCGCTTGATTGGATGTCCAGCCCGGCCCGTAGCCATTGAAACCGATGGGCTGAGCGCCAACCACTGTAAGTGCGGCAACGCTGCTGGTGATTGAACCATAGCTGTTAGTGACAATTACCTGATACCCGCCCGCGTCACCGTCCTGCGCACCGGCGATGCTTAATACATTGGTTTGCGAACCAGTGATCCGTCCGTCGTCCGTCAGATTGGTCCCGTTGAATTGCCATTGGTAAGACAATGGCGGCGAACCCACCACGGCGATGGAATTGGAAACCGAGCCGCCGACCTCGACCCAAAACGGCGTTTGAACATTTGTCCAAATTATCGGCGGAATATTGGTAACGCTAACAGTCAGACTCGTTACCGCACTTGTGGCAGCGCCGTAACTGTTCGTCACCACAACATAGTAATTTGTGCTGGCGTCGGTGGCCATGACGCGATCAAGCACCAGGGCCGTGTTGGTGGCCCCGGCGATCGGGACGCCGTTGGTATACCACTGGTAGAGGAGCGGGCCGCCATTGGTGTCGGCTATGGCCGCCGCCGTGTTGGTGACGGCGGCGCCTGCATAGGCGGCGCCTGACACTGGCTGCTGTGTAATAATTGGCAACAGCGCGGTGGAAAGCGCCACGTAGTTCCACTGAATGGCGTCGCCGGCAGTAATCGCTTGTTGAGTTAGTCCGACATACCCGATGGGCGGATTGGTGGCGTACACGATGTTGGTGCCTAATTGCGCGCCGCCAACAACGTTTGTGCCTTGTATGACGCCATTCACGTATGCGGCTGTAGCCCATTTGGCGGCGAGTGTATTCAAAATGATCGTCAGCGTGTAAGTTCCCACTGACGGCTCAGCATTGGTAGCGGCGCTCCCCAGCGAGGTTTCCGGCCCCCCAAAAAAATTAATTGCGTTACCTTCTCGTATATCCATCCACGGATTCCCCTTGACGTTTGGGTCCGTGAATCGCTCGGCAGACGCGTTAGTGCTTGGCGTGGCGTTTTGGGAAAAACCCAAGCCAATCCAGTTGTTTGCCGCGGGCAGGTATAGCGAGGCGGTCAGAAAGTAAAAGGCGCCCGACTGCACTTTGAATGGCAGGAGCGCGGAGCCAGCGTTGGTGCCGAGAGTTCCGTTGGCCAAAACGGTGCCGTCCACGCTGTTGGTGAATCCGGTCAAACCGTTGCTAAACGTGCAAGTCCAGACTGCGGTGTTGGTGCCACCGACGCCACTGTTGCCCATCGTCGGCGCGGTTCCGTTAAGTGTCGTCGGTCCCCCGCTGAAGGAGTTGGAATAGATGATTTGTTGCGCGTTCCCGATTGAGCAGCAAAGCGCCGCCATGATTCCCGCCACACGCTTTGTCGTTGTTTTCATATGTTTATTTGATCAGAAATCAAACTGATTTTCTTCCAATTTGCGGGGGAACACCATCACGTTCTTTTGAATCAATTCAAAAGACACGCCGCTTTTGCACGCGAACACGTTGATGACAAAATATCCGCCCTCATAGGGGTTTCAGGGCTTAATGTAGCGGAGAAATCAGCCGGTGACTATCGCCCATTTGGGCGAGCCTCGCAGCTTGAACAGGTGGAAAATGTTGGCTAAACTGGCGTTTCCTATGGCAAACAGATTGAACCCATTGCGCATTTGGGCCGTCTTGTTTTTTTTCCTGGCTGGGTTTCCGGCGCTGGGTCTGGCAAATTCGCAGTGGTTTACGCGAGTCTGGCAAATTGATGATGGCCTCCTGGATAACGATATCAACGGGATTGTTCAAGGTCCAGATGAGTATTTATGGCTGGTCACGCCGGTGGGCTTGATGCGATTTGATGGAGTTAACTTCAATCCATTTCCGATCGGAAATCTTACCGGGCGGATTGGTTCCCACATTCGGATGATGTCATGCTGTCGCACCGGAGTGCTTTGGATGGCTTTCGACGGGGGGAGAATAATTGGCCTGCAATCGAATTTTTCAATCCTATCCCTGAATAATAACAGGTTGCCGGCCCGCGCCCCAATTGCCATAGCCAGCGACGAGGATGCGGCATTATGGTTGGGATATCCTGATGTTATCTACCGCGTCCAAAGCGGCAAGGTAACGAAGTTAACGGCGAAGGAGGGAGTGCCTTCCGGGTCGGTCCATTCGTTAATCAGCGACGGCATCGGAAACGTCTGGCTGGCGAAAGGAAACCAAATCAGTTGCTTCCGAAACGGAAAATTCAATCAAATTGCCAGCGTAGAAGGAGTCCAGTTTATGGCGGCTACGCACACCAACGCCGTTTGGCTGGTCGCCGATGCGCATCTCTTTTCCTGCGATCTTGACGGTGAATTGCAGGATTTTGGAGCTTTTCAAGCCCCTTCCAATGTAAGAACGGGGGCGATGCTGGAAGATCATAAAGGGTCAGTTTGGATTGGCACGGATGGCAACGGGTTGTTCCGATACAATCAATCGCACTTTGAAAGAATGGAGACTTCTCATTCTTCCATCCTGAGTCTGGCGCAGGATCACGAAGGTGATATTTGGGTCGGCACAGGCGGCGGCGGTCTGGATCGAATCACTCCCCGTGCCATCAGATTGGAGACGCCGGAAAACAACCAAATCCAACCTCAAATACAATCCATTTGTCAGGATGCCAGCGGGGTATTATGGGGCGCCACTCAAGACGGCACGCTTGTCTCGCGATTCAGCAGCAGATGGAAACCGGTCTTCATCAATGCTTCGCTTGCGGGAACAGTGACCTGCGTGGCGGCGGATCAAAGCGCTGTTTGGGTGGGGACACGAAATGGCAAATTGCTGCAAATTGTAAATACCAACCAAATAAAGTGGGAAACTAATACTGCTCATGGTCCTGTCCGTGGCCTCCTGCCGGCCTCAAGTGGAGATATTTGGATCGTCGGCAGCGATGTGCTGCAACGTTTGCATAAAACACAATTGGAAAACGTGAGACTGCCGCGACAGGTCCAGCGAGTTTATGCCATCACCGAAGATGCTATCGGGAACATCTGGATTGGCGCGAACGAAATTCTCCTGCGGTTCAATGGCACCAATTTAGTAAACGAAACATCGCGCCTGAAAATTTCGGGCCGCCCCATTTGTTGCCTCTATGGCACAGACGATGGAAGCCTGTGGATTGGCAGCCGCGGTGGCGGGTTGATGCGGCTTAAAAATGGGCACGTGGACCAGATTGGGCTTAGTCAAGGTTTAGTCAACAATTACATCTCGCAGATCGTCGCTGATGGGCGCGGGTGGCTTTGGTTCGGGTCAAAGCACGGCATTTTTAAACTTCGGCAGAGCGAAGTTGAGCGGGCGATGGAAGATCATGGCCTCAGCATACGCCCCGTCATCTATGGAAGAAATGCCGGCTTAATAAGCCAGGAAGCGATTTTTAGCATTGCTTCACCATTCATCCTTCCCCTCGCCATTCGGAGTAGCGATGGGCAAGTCTGGATGCTGATGCATGCCGGCATCGTGGTCGCAGATCCAAATATTTTATCCGAAAACCCCCTGCCGCCGCCGATTTTATTAACCCAAGTTGCCCTGGATGGCAAAATCATTGCCTCCCATGAGGGCGTCGCCTCAGCGGAAACCGTTGTCAATCCGAAAACTTTGAATGGCCCCTTGAAAATCCCTCCCTCGCACCGGCATTTGGAGTTTGACTTCATGGCCTTTCATTTTCGTGATCCGGAAAATCTCCGGTTTCGTTACCAATTAGCGGGCTGCGACAATGGCTGGACGGATTCAGGAACGGAACGCCACGCCGCTTATTCCCGGCTGGCTGCCGGCAACTACCAATTCCGTGTGGAAGCTTCTGTCGATGATGGTCCGTGGAGCGACCCACCCGCCACACTGGCCCTCAACGTGGTCCCTTTTTTTTGGCAGACATGGTGGTTTCGCCTCGGATTATTGGTTATCTTTACCTCCTCTTTGATTGCAATTGTTCGCTACGTTTCATATCGAAGGTTGCGACTCCGGCTGCGCGCCGCGGAACAACAGGCAGCGGTTGAAAGAGAACGCGGACGCATTGCCCGGGATATTCATGATGACTTGGGCAACCGCCTGACTGAAATCCAGCTTTTGAGCGGTTTGGCTCAACGAAACCGCGAAATTCCGAAGAAGGCCGTTATGCACATCGATGAAATTTCATCTGCGGCGCGACAAGCCACCGATGCTTTGGACGAGATCGTCTGGGCCATCAATCCGCGCAATGACACCCTGCCACACTTGATTAATTACCTTGGACAATTCACAATAGACTTTATGCGAACGGCAGGCATCCATTGCCGGGTGGATCTGCCCGAAAATCCGCCAGCCAATTCAGTGTCTGCCGAAGTTCGCCACAATCTCTTTCTCGCCATCAAGGAATCACTCAACAATATCGTGCGCCATGCCAGCGCCACCGAGGTTTTTTTCCAAATCCTTGTCACGGATAAATCCCTCAGCGTCATCATCGAAGACAACGGCCATGGGTTCAATGGCGAAGTCAAAAACGACGGAGCGGATGGTTTGGAAAACATGCGCCGGAGAATCGCTGAAATCCACGGGCAATTTCAAATTAAATCAAAGCCCGGCGCTGGCACCTGGATTTCGTTTAATGGGCTGTGGCTGGCTGAAAAATAAATTTCATGGAAACTAAACCTGCATTATCCCCCATCATCGTCGCTCTGGTCGAAGATGATCAGAAGACGCGCAAGATCCTCGCCGAGTTATTGCGCGGCGAAAGCCGTGTGCGTTGCGCCGGGATTTATTCGGATGGCGAAGCCGCCGTGCGTGAAATCCCTCTTCTTAAAGCCGAGGTGGCCCTGGTGGACATCAACCTGCCGGGCATGAGTGGCATCGAGTGCGTTGGGCAACTAAAAAAAATGCTCCCGAAATTGCAGGTCCTCATGCTGACAAAATACGACGAGAGCGATTTGATTTTCAGTTCACTCCGCGCCGGCGCCAGCGGGTATCTGCTCAAAAAGATGCTCACCGTGGAATTAATTTCAGCCATTGAACAGGTCTATGCAGGAGGCTCGCCGATGACGATGCAAATCGCGCGGAAAGTCGTGGAACACTTTAACCAGATCAAATCACCCGCCGCAGATTTGGAAAAATTGACGCCGCGCGAGTATGAAGTTCTGGCGTTGCTGGCCAAGGGTTTTCTCTATAAAGAAATCAGCAATCAACTGGGAATAAGCCCGAACACCTTTCGCACTCACCAGCGTGCCATCTACGAAAAACTTCATGTGCATTCACGCACCGAAGCGACATTAAAATATTTTGGCCATTAATGGCGCCCGACTCTCTAACAAGTCTGGGGCATGAGTCTCCAAGTCAGAAAACAAAAGACGCATCAGCTTGCGATTTCCGGCCGATTATGCGCGAATAGACAAGGCGCTAGCGCCAATTCTGGAATGAAAAAGAGTCTTGTCCTTGGCATCATGTCCGGCACCAGCATCGACAGCGTTGATTATGCCCTGTGCGAAATCGACGGCAAAAGCATTCGATTGCGCGAACTGTGGTCGGCGCGTTTCCCTGAAACCCTTCAGGCCAGTCTGCATGCTGCGGCGCGCGGGGATTTGCCCAGCCACGCCCTGGCGCAATTGCACCACGATCTGGGGCGCTTTTACGCCCGTCATGCGCGACCGCGCCGCGGCATCCGTCCGGACTTTGCCGGTTTGCACGGCCAAACCATATTCCACAACCCATCGCCAGCCCAACCTGCCACCTTGCAACTGGGCGAACCCGCCTGGCTGGTGGAAACGTTGCGCGCACCGGTGGTCAGCAACTTTCGCGCGGCGGACATGGCAGCAGGAGGCCAGGGCGCGCCACTAGCGACGGCTTTTCACCAGCGAGTCTTTGCCCGGCGCGGAAGGCATGTCTGTGTCAATAATCTTGGGGGCATCAGCAACGTTACTTCATTGGACGGGAACGCCGTCCTCGCTTTCGACACCGGGCCGGGCAATGTTCTTATTGACATGGCGATGCGGTATTTCAGCGGCGGCAGGTTGAAAATGGACAAAGACGGCCGATGGGCGGCGCGCGGACGGCCCGCCGCAGCGCTGGTGGACCGCTGGCTGGAACATGATTACTTTGCGCAAAAGCCGCCCAAAAGCACCGGACGCGAACTTTTCGGCGAGCCCTTTTTCAAAATGGCCCTGCGCCAAATGCGCTCTCTCCCGCCTTTTGACAAAATTGCGACTTTGACTGAATTCACTGCCCGTTCCCTGGCGCGGAATTATCACCTCCACCTGGCATCGCGGCCGGATCAAATTATATTGACGGGCGGCGGAGCCTCCAATCCGTCCCTGGTGCGCGCCATCGCGGCGCAATTCTCAGGTGGGCCGGCGATGGAGATTACCACCAGTGAAGCGCTGGGCTGGCCGGTGCAATCCATTGAGCCAGCCGCCTTCGCGCTGCTGGCGTGGTTGCGGATGACCGGGCAGCCCGGGAATCTGCCGGCCACGACGGGTGCAGGCCGCCCCGCCCTTCTGGGTCAAGTCAGCCAATATTAAATATCCAGGGAAAGAAGTTGGGAAAGTTATTGAAATGCGGAAGAAGATTGGCGAGAATGGCAAAAGCAGTCCTTCATTGGCCGGGGCGTAGCGTAGCTTGGTAGCGCGTCTGAATGGGGTTCAGAAGGTCGTGAGTTCAAATCTCACCGCCCCGACCATCCTGCTTTCCGTGGAGACCAAAAAGGAATTCGCCAGCTTGACCTCAATTGTCTTATGCTTGCCGTGTGGAAGAAATTGGTCCATGCAGCGGAAACGAGGCGCCGCCATTAACTCCAAGAGCGGGCGGTTTGGAACCACCCAACCCCACAATCACGCACCATTCTCCACCGGAAGCCAAGATCGAGTTGTTTCGATCTCTGTTCCGCGGGCGGGAGGATGTTTATCCCCGACGTTTCGAGAGCCGGAAGACTGGAAAGTCCGGCTATTCCCCCGCGTGCGCCAATGAATGGGTTCGTGACGTCTGCGAAAAGCCGCGTGCCGTTGCCGTTCCCATTGTCGGTGAATGTCACGCCGGATGGCAGCGCGCCCGATTCCGAGAGCGCCAATGGCGAAAAATAGGAATAGGCCGTGATTGCGAAAGAACCGGAGACCAGAACCCGAAACGTGGTGTTGTCATCGTTACTGAAAGAGTTGTGTTTCGGCTATCGAATCGGGTGTTCTTTTTAATTCAAGCCGGACGGTTACGGTGATTTAACGCTGTAGAAGCGTTGTCTGCTGTTTGTGGCCTGCGTGTCAGTAAACTGGTATTGACCAGCGGGGCCTTCGACTGGCGAACCGAGCACGGTCCAGTTGCTTAATGGCAACGTCACGTTCGTGCTGGTCAGCACGGTGAAACTGGCGCCCGGCTGATTGGTGAAATTGAACTGGAATGCGCCGTTACCCAGCCAGGTCAAATTCTTCAAGACGGAGGGTTGAGTGGCGATGACCAATAATTCCCAGTAGGAACCCAGACCCGCACTGGAACCGACCCGGACATAAAAAGCGCCGCCGCTGTTCCGGGCCAGAATGGAGCCATCCGTCAACACGAAAATCTGCGTGGCGGCGCCGCTGCTGTAAGTCGGCGCCCCGCCCGCCGCCCACCGATAAATATAAAAATTATTCCCTGTCCCGTCGGAGCCGAGGAACCAGGTGCCCCCGTCGCCGGCAGTCACGGAAGCAAGCAGTTGCCAGCCCGTGCCGACGCCGTTGGTCGAACCGATCCGGGCATAAACACCGCCACTGGAATTTTCCACCAGCACCGTGCCATCGTTGGCCTGGCCGATGCGAGAAGCCGCCCCGTCCACCGTGGTCGCGATTTGCCCCGGCCACTGGTAATAGATGGACAGATCATTCCCAATCGCGTTGGACCCGAGATACCAATACGCTCCCCCGACGTTGACAATGGTCTGGCCCGTATCAAAGGGACTTTGTTCAAAGGCTCCGATGTCAAAGGCTCCAAACTGCGGCCGCAATGTGCCTCGCTGGTCGGTCGGCGGGGCGCCGGCCGAAATGCCCGCATTGATCGCCGGGCTGCCGGGCAGCAACGCCACTGTCGGAGTGGGCCCACCGTTGTTGGCCAGTCTTCCCAAGAAAAGCGCGGACGGGGCCACACCCACCAGATTGCCGTTGACGCCGTTGACCAGACCGGCCCAATTGCCGACGCCAAGCAGATTGTTTGCGCTTTGGGCCGAAAAAGTTGCCGTTCCATAAGCCTGCACGCCGTCGGAGGTATTACTGTAAACGGCGGTCGAAAACTGTAGCGGGGTCACGGATGTGACGGAGCGGTCGAAAACTGTGTCACCTTCATTAACAATGAAAGGATGTACACAGATATGGAACAGTGGAGTGAGATTCG
>Ga0182030_10008901_pt1 | contig 20660 bp, 15 predicted proteins | sample 812S3MmetaG_FD_121299 | JGI IMG/M metagenome (GOLD analysis project Ga0182030, IMG submission 121299) | Permafrost microbial communities from Stordalen Mire, Sweden - 812S3M metaG (Illumina Assembly) | ecosystem: Environmental > Terrestrial > Soil > Wetlands > Permafrost | place: Sweden... | reverse complement strand
CGCATTGGCGCTGTAGCTGCCCGCCGCCACTCCCGTCGTGTCGATCCGGGCCGACTGCTTGTCGGCGGCGTCCAGCTTGCCGCCATTGGTCGTCCAGGCATAGCCGACCGCGTGCTTCGGGTTGAAGTTGCTGCCCGTCGCCGTCACCGTTACCGGCTCGCCCTCGGTCACTTCCGTAGGCTGCGCCGTACAAGCCGCGGCGGGAATTGGCTCATAGTAGTTGCCTAATCCCAACACCAAGCCAGCGGATAGGCGAAGGCTATTCCACTGCTTCGAGGTGGTTTGGAAAACTGAATTGTAGTTGCTATAGATGTAGTCGACCTGCGCGACACGAATGGCCAGGCTCTTGTTCTCGCCATGCCAAACGTTGTAATCGAAGCCGCCGCCCGCACCCAACGCAGCGTTCCACTGGTCAATCGAATGGACCGTAGTGTTGGGGTACCCGGGAGCAACCTGACGAAGGGCTCCCGCAAAGACCCGGAAAAATGGCGAGAATGAGTCGGTGTGATACTTGTACTGGAGACCACCCAGAACGTAGTAATCACCGGCATTTCCAGGGCCACCGTAGCCACTGCCCCAGTGCATGCTGCCATCTACCAATACGCCCAGGTTGTGCGCCTGAGGCAAATAATAGACGTTTGAAATATCTATGCCCTCGGTGACGTCCGTGGTCGGTATCCCAAGGTCATAGTGTCCGCCGGGGTGTAACCACGAATACCCGCCATACACTTCATCCTTCGGCTGGATGCTGACTTGCGCCGCGGCATATGAGCCGCACAGGCTCAACACAATCGCCAGCGCGATAATTGTCGCAATATGGCGTGTCGGAGCTATTTCAATACGAGAAGACATTCTTGATCCTCCGGAACTCAACAGTACCGTAAACAAAGTGGCCCAGCTCGGTTCAATATCCTTGTACAAGCGCAGGGATAATTCCTGCTCGCAACAGCAGGCTATTGTACAGCAACGGCCCAGATTAACAAAACATTCACTGTCAATCTCTTGCAATGCAAACGCCACTGTTTACTGACTTTGCACCCTCAACAGTAAGCGGCTGCCGGCCGCCAGCTTCACTTCCTGGCTGCTGGAGGCCAGAATTGAATCCGGTCCTAGTTGCAGATCAGGTAATCCAACCACCCCGACTGACTGTGCCGCGATCGAATCCTGGCGATTGCTTTGTGCAGGTGTTGGCGGCATTCCCGCTGAGGGGTTAGGTGGAAAATTTGTCTGCGGCCCTCCCACTCCCACGGGATTGGGAGGACCACCCATGGTCCCGGGCGCGCCAGGGACGGGGATCGGGGATGAGTTATCCGCTTCGGCCTCTGGGGGTCCGAAGCCGGGTCGTGGACCCACCGCTTGGATCTTGGCCTTGAGCGGCAGATTGGTGCCGTCCTTTAGCACGATGCGGTCAAAAACCATACCCAGGGCGGACGCAGGATCGCCTCTGGCCCGGGAGGATGCCTCGGTAACGTGACCCAGCACTTTGGAGCCGCGCGGAATCACCGCTCCACTCCAGCGCAATTCGGCTGTGAGCTTCGCCTCTATCGAATCCCCCGCGGTGAGCTTTCGTGAGTCAAGTGACTTGCTCAACCGGACGATAATGACGGATGCCTCGGCGGCTTTCTGGTCTGCCGGCGAGGTCTTCTGTGGTGATGCATCGGCCACGGACCAGGAACCCGGCAGCGCCACGCAAGCTGCCGGCATTGCCGCGACACGGGAGGGACCACTTTGCCCGAGGCACAAGCCATTAGCGATGAGCGCAAACACAACAGCAGACATTCGACGGTTCATGATTGAGTCCAATTCCGGGGAAGAAATAGCCGCATCGCGACTCATCCCTGCGCTTATGCCTTCCCGTGGTTCCTATCCAAATTGACGGTCGTCTTGCGCCGCGCAAGTGCCTGAGAAATGTTACCTTATTGGCAGCTTCGTGGGTACTCCAGCTGCCACAGGCGAAAACGGCCCAGGCCGCCGAGCTGCTGTTTCGCACTTATAAGCCCTATTATCAGCCCACTGGGAGAAGCCGCTTTGCCATCAAGATTCGAGAGGCGCTGTTCGCGATGACCCAGGAAAAGGTTCTGATCGTAGAAGACGAAGAAAATGAACGCACCGGCCTGGCGGAACTGATCCGTGCCTGGGGCTACGACACGGAGACCGCATGCGACGGCGTGGAAGGGCTGGAAGCGGTCGAGCGCTGGAACCCGGCCATCGTTGTTACCGATTTGCGCATGCCTCGCTTGGATGGCTTGCAGCTGCTGGAACATATCGCCGCGCAACCGCAGCAAGTTGCTGTCATCCTGTTGACCGCCCAAGGCAGCATTGATTCCGCGGTCAGTGCCATGAAAACCGGCGCCTTCGACTTCATTGAGAAGCCGGTGAATCCTACACGTCTGCGCACGATCCTGCAAAATGCCTCGCGCTTGCGCGGCACCGAGCGCGAGCTGGAAGCCAGCCGCCGCAAGCTGCGCGACATCGGCGTGCTGGGTTCGCTCATCGGCCCTTCCAAGCGAATGCAGGAAGTATTCCGCCTGATCGAAATGGTCGCGCCCAGCACCGCGTCCGTGCTGATCACCGGGGAGAGCGGCACCGGCAAGGAGCTGGTGGCCCGCACCATTCACTCCCTCAGCCCCCGCAAAGCCAAGCCGTTCGTGGCTATCAACTGCGCTGCCATCCCGGAGACGTTGATCGAGAGCGAAATCTTCGGCCACGAAAAAGGAGCCTTCACCGGCGCATTCGAGCGCCGCATCGGCTGTTTCGAGTTGGCCGAGAACGGCACCTTACTGCTGGACGAGATCGGCGAGATGCCCATCGCCACCCAGGCCAAACTGCTGCGCGTGCTGGAAGACCGCAAGCTGCGCCGCCTCGGCGGCAAGAGCGAGACTGCGGTTGACGTTCGCGTACTGACCGCGACCAACAAGGTCCCTGAAGATGCCGTAGCCAGCGGACAACTGCGCAACGATCTTTTCTATCGCCTGAACGTGTTCAACATTCAACTTCCGCCGCTGCGCGAGCACAAGGAAGACCTGCCCGACCTGGTGCAGTCGCTGCTGGCCGACATGAATGAGAAGCACAACCGCAAAGTGGCCGGCGTCAGCGAGCAGGTGAGCGGTCTGTTTCAGTCGTATGCGTGGCCGGGCAACGTTCGCGAGCTGCGCAACACGCTGGAACGCGCTGCCATCGTCTGCGATGGCGCGATGATCGAGATGAAGCATCTGGCGCCGGGATTTGGCCAGGTGGTTCCGCGCGCTCCGGTGCAGGAAGCCAATGCCGTGCGCCTTGGAGTCGGCACCACCGTGGCCGAAGCCGAGCGGTTGCTCATCCTGAAAACGCTGGAAGCGACGAATAACAACAAGACGCGCGCCGCCGAAATCCTCGGCATCAGCCTGAAGACGCTGCACAACAAATTAAAGGAATACGGCGCGCAGGGCGCCAGCGACGCAGCCGAAGCCAGCTGAGACAAAGCCGCTCTTAGCTGTTAGCCTTTAGCGGTTGCACCATTTCAATTAATAATTGTCGTCACGAGGAGGGCTTTAGCCCGACGAGGGATCTGCTGTTCGCCTTTCGCTCTTCGCTGTTCGCCTTTCGCCGTTTCTCTTTTGATTGTCATCCCGAGCGGAGAGAGGTCGCGCGAGCGACCGAACGCAGTCGAGGGATCTGCGGTTCGCCTGCAGGGGAGGGGTCGTCATGGCTCGCGGCTCGCGGCTATCCCAGCATCCCTTCCACCACGCCATAGCTCGCTTCGAGCGCCGCATCCAGCGCTCCGGGATCTTTGCCGCCGGCTTCGGCCATATCGGGACGGCCGCCGCCGGAGCCGCCAACCTTCTTCGCGACTTCGGCGATGATCTTGCCCGCCTGCACGCGCGCGGTCAGGTCCTTGGTGACGCCGACGATCAGCGCTACTTTGCCATCGTCAACGGAGCCGAGTATGACAACCCCCGAGCCCAGCTTGTTGCGCAGGTTATCGACCAGCGTGCGCAGCTGTGGTCTTGGAAGACCTTCGACACGCTTGGCAAGTACGGCAACACCCTTAACGACTTGGGTCCCCGGCGGATGGACAAACGGAGTTGCAGTTACGTTCGTAGGGGCGGCTGGAACGAGCCCGAGCGTCGCGAGTTTGAGCCGTGCTTGATCCAAGTCCCTCCGCAGCTTCTTCAGCTCGTCTTCGCGGCGCTCCAGCTCGCGCTTCAACGCGTCGGCGGGAGACTCGTCATCGCCGCGCACAAGTGTCGCGACAACGTTTTCGAGCTTGTGGTCCTTCTGGAACTCGCGCAGCGAGCCTTCGCCGGTCACGGCCTCCAGACGCCGCACGCCGCTGGAGACGCTGCCTTCTTTCAGAATCTTGATCAGCCCGATCTCGCCGGTGGCGGCGGTGTGCGTGCCGCCGCACAGCTCGGTGGAGAAGTCGCCGATGCGGATGACGCGCACGCGGTCGCCGTACTTCTCGCCGAAAAGCGCCATCGCCTTGTACTCGTTGACGGCGACGTCGATGGGCACGTCCTCGATGACCTCGACGCGATCGTTGCGCAGGACTTCCTTGTTGGCGAGGTCTTCGATGTCCTGCAGCTCCTCGTCGTCGAGCGAGGCGAAGTGTGAGAAGTCGAAGCGCAGGTGGCCGGGATCGACCAGCGAGCCCGCCTGCTTGACGTGCGTGCCCAGCACATTGCGCAGCGCGGCGTGGAGCAGGTGCGTGCCGGTGTGGTTGCGCATGGTCGAGTGGCGGACCTCGTCGTTGACCATGGCGTCGACTTTGTCGCCGACGTGGATGGCCTGCTTGGCCAGGACGCGATGCGCGCGCACGCCCTGCACGGGATAGGTCGCGCCTTCGACTTCGGCGACGAGGGTGTTGTGGTCGTCGGAGTAGAGCCAGCCGACATCGCCAACCTGTCCGCCGGCGTCGGCGTAGAACGGCGTGTGGTCGAGGACGATCTCGCCGCGCTCGCCGGGCTTGAGCTCTTGTGCGCCGACACCGCTTCCGTTGTCCGACTTGATGATCGCGAGGACTTCCGCGCCGGTGGCAAGCGTCTTGTGATAGCCCTCGAACTCGGTGCGAGGGAGAGATTGATATAGCGGAGACGCCGTGGCTTTCGAGCCACCTTTCCAGGAGGCGCGTGCGCGAGCTTGTTCCTCTTCTAGGGCTCGATCGAACCCCGCCGAGTCGAGTGCGACGCCATGATCCCGCGAAGCATCCTCAATAAAATCTCGCGGCAGCCCAAAGGTTTCGTAAAGGCGGAACGCATCGGCGCCTGCGAGAGTAGGATGATAGTTCAAATCAAAAAATTCGATAAGCTTGTTCGCTAGTTGATCGCCAACAAGCGCTACGCCAGCCTTTCTCCGATCCTCGGAGCTGTTCCCGAGTGTAAGGTAGCCTGCATAGAGATGAGCCTTTTCTGAATCAATTCGGGATCCATATGTCAGCGTAAATGCGGCAAGACAGCTGTCTCTTGCGACCATCTTCGCTGTATTGAGAAGCCCTTCCAGTTTTTCCGCACCTAGCTCAACAGTGCGGCCAAACTGTCTCTCTTCCGCTAACACTACCTCCGCAACCCTGTCGGCGCTCTCCAGCAATTCCGGGTAAGCATCCTTCATGCGCTGGACGACGGCATCGACCATCTGAAAGAAGAACGGTTGCTTCTGGCCCCACGTGTGACCGTGCCGTATTGCACGTCGCATGATCTTCCGTAGCACATAGCCGCGCCCCTCATTCGAAGGGGTTACCCCGTCGGAGATCAGGAATGTCGTCGCTCTCGCATGGTCAGCAATGATCCGAGTGGACGGTACCGTATTCGGATTGGACTCGGGCTGAACCTTTATCAACGCGGCTGCGCGCTTGATCAGCGGCGTGAACAGATCAGTGTCGTAGTTCGAGATCACGCCCTGCATCACGGCCGTCACGCGCTCCAGGCCGGCGCCGGTGTCGATGGACGGCTTGGGCAGCGGGCGCATCTCGCCGTCGGGCTGGCGGTCGAACTGCATGAAGACCAGATTCCAGATTTCGACGTAGCGGCCGCACTCGCAGGGGAAGGCGCAATCGGTGTGGCCGGCGTCGCTCGCCGCCGGGCCCATGTCGTGATAGATCTCGCTGCACGGACCGCAGGGGCCGGTGTCGCCCATCTGCCAGAAGTTGTCCTTCATGCCCATCTCGAAGATGCGGCCGGCGGCGACGCCCGTGTCGAGCCAGTGCTGGTAGGCCTCGTCGTCGCGCGCGATGCCCTGCTCGCCCTTGAAGATGGTGACGTAGAGCTTGTCCTTCGCAAGGCCGAACCAGTCGGGCGAGGTGACCAGCTCCCAGGCGTAGGCGATGGCGTCCTTCTTGAAGTAGTCGCCGAAGCTGAAATTGCCCAGCATCTCGAAGAAGGTGAGGTGGCGATTAGTGAAGCCGACGTTCTCCAGGTCGTTGTGCTTGCCGCCGGCGCGCACGCACTTCTGCGACGAGGTGGCGCGCGAGTAGTCGCGCTTCTCCAGGCCGAGGAAGACGTCCTTGAACTGGTTCATGCCGGCGTTAGTGAAGAGAAGCGTGGGGTCGTTGGCCGGAACGAGCGAGGAGGAGTGGACTTCTTTGTGTCCCTTGGAGACGAAATAGTCCAGAAACATGCGGCGAACTTCGGAGCCGGTGAGCGTGCGTGGCATAAGAGAATAGATTACAGCAGCCGTCAGGTGTCAGCAGAGTATCGACAGGAACGGCATCGTCGCGGCGCAGGAGAACCGCAGATCCCTCCGTTCGGGCTGGAAGCCCTCGGTCGGGATGACAGTTCGGCCTGCGGTTGGGATTCCGGTTGGAATTACGGGATGCGGCGGCATCACCGTGACTGGTTTACCGAACTTGCTAACAACTGTCATCCCGACCGACGGCTTCAGCCGGAGCGGAGGGATCTGCGGTCCGTCGGCGTTGTGATCTGCGGCACTGCGCAAGCCCTGAGCGACTGAAACCATAGAGCCATGAAGGTCCACCGCTACGCCGTCTATATCATGGCGAGCCGCACTCACGTGTTCTACGTGGGCGTCACCAATGACATCGCGCGACGCGTCCGCGAACACAAGCAGCGCGTTCACGAAGGCTTCACTTCGCGGTACAACGTGGATCGCCTGGTGTGGTACGAGGTGTGGAGCGACGTTCACAAAGCTATTGGGCGCGAGAAGCAGATCAAACCATGGCGGCGTGAGAAAAAGATTCGATTGATTGAATCGCTGAACCCGACCTGGCAGGACTTATCGGAGGAATGGGGAAAGCCGATTCAGCCGCTGCGCAGAACCGCAGATCCCTCCGCTCGGACTGAAGTCCTCGGTCGGGATGACAGTTTGGAAAAGGGCTGAGGCCGTCGGTCGGGAAGACCGTGTCAGAGGTAGCTGAGAGCTGATGGCTGACCGCTCCGCGCGCACCCTTCTCGCCAATTGACCGGCGGCGCTATCCGTCCCATAATCTTTGTGCCTGACGATTATTCGCTACTCGCAAGGTGGCTGGCTGTGAACGAACAAGACAAGAACGCCCGCCGTCCCTTCCAGACGGCTGGGGAGCGGCTCGACGATTTGCTGGGCGACGCCTCGCAACGCCTCGAGGAAGAGACGCAAACGCTGATCAAGTACATCAACGACGAGCTGGTGCCGGCCATCCGCGACCACTCGACCAACGCGTTGCGGATTGCCAGCGAGAAGCTGTCGCAGGTCGCCGACCAGATGGACTCCAGCAAGCGCAAGCCGTAGAGTCCCGCGCAGCGGATGTGCCGCGCCTGAAGGGGCTCTGTGATTTTTTCACGCCCTACCCAGGACTCCGCTTCGCTACGTCCTGGGCTAAATGCGCTTCCACCCCTCCTCCACCCCAATTCGCACAACCGCGGTGCGAACTGGGGACCCCGGCTCCGGGGTTCGACCTTTGGTGCGTCCCGCCGCTTCGCCGAGGAGAACCGGACTCTGGCGACACAGAACAGGGGCTAAAGCCCGGTTTGTTCCCACGTGCTTACGGCACGACTAAAGTCGTGCCCTTCCACCGAACTCGCTGCGCCCGCGTCCAGGGCCCGGCTCGGCGGTCGCGAGCAGCGGCATTGCTCGGCGTCATCACCGTGTTTATGCTGCTGTTGTCGGCCTGTGGCGGACATAAAACCGCGCGCAGCCAGCCTGTCCCGCCTCCACCTACTGTGACGTCACCGCAGCCTGAGCAGCCCACATCTGCCACTGCTGAGCCCGCGCCCACGGTCGGCCACAAGTCCAAGCCCATTTACGTCGAGACCGGGCTGGCCAGCTGGTACGGGCCTCCGTATCATCATCACCGCGGAGCCAATGGCGAAATCTACGACCAGAACGCGATGACGGCCGCGCACCGCACGCTGCCTATGAATTCCATGGTGCGCGTGACCAACGTCAGCACCGGGCGCTCGGCCATGGTGCGCATCACCGATCGCGGACCGTTTGTGGAGGAGCGCATTGTCGATTTGTCGCTGGCCGCGGCCAAGGCGGTGGACGTGTGGCGTCCAGGCACGGCGGAGGTGAAGCTGGAAGTGGTGTCGGCGCCGGCGCCCATCCTGGAGGGCGGACGCTGGTGCGTGCAGATTGGCGCCTTCCACAGCGAAAGCGAAGCCCGCAAGCTGAAAGAAAAGCTGCAGGACCGGTACGAAAACGCCAACGTCATCCAGTTCACCGGGCCGACTGGCCAGTGGGTGCGCATCCGGCCCGAGGGCGACGACAAGCGCAAAGCCCAGGAGGTCGCCAGCAAGACGCACGTGAAAGAGGGCGGGGTGTTTCTGGTAAGGCTGGACTAGAGCAGTGGCCAGTGGCCAGTCAGCTATCAGCTTTCAGCCAGAGCCCGCATGCGCCAAGCCGAAGGATTGGCACAACGTCGAGTGCCAAATGCTAAGTGCCGGCTCCTAATTGCTAGTTGCTCTCGCCGTTTTCCGTTATTCTGTTTCAGCAATCTTCCTGCGCCGATATGTCTACTAAGCCACCTGCTTCGTTCAATCGCAAGTTCGTTCCACTCTCCACACGCTTCGATCATGCCCTGCTTTTTGCTTCGCAGGTCCACCGCGAGCAGGACCGCAAGAAGAGCGGGATTCCGTACATCTCACATCTGCTGGGCGTGGCCTCCATCGTGCTGGATTATGGTGGCGACGAGGAGATGGCAATTGCGGCGCTGCTGCACGATGCGGTGGAAGACCACGGCGGGCGGCCCATGCTGAAGGTGATCGACCAGATTTTTGGGGCGCGTGTGGCCAAGATCGTGGATGGCTGCACGGACTCCTACTCAGAGGACCCCAAGAAGAAGGAGAACTGGGAGCGGCGGAAGCTGGGTTACCTGCGGCGAGTGCGGCATGAGGACGCCGAGACGCGCTTCGTGTCGGCCGCCGACAAGCTGTACAACGCGCGCGCCGTCCTGCGCGATTTGCGCTACGACGGCGAGATCGCCTTCTCACGTTTTTCCGTGCCTAAGGCAAAGACGCTCTGGTACTACCGGGCGCTGGTGCGAGAGTATCGGCTGGGCGGCGTGACCCACCGGCTGAAGCCGCTGATCGACGATCTAGACCGCGTCGTGACCGAGGTGGAGCACCTCTCCGGAATACTGGTTTCGCCCATTCACCGGCCTCGCCGGAAATAACGGCGCGATTACTGCGCCGGCGCCGCCGTTTGTCCTACGATCTGGTATTCGTGCTTCTTGCCGCTGGCGTCGATGAGCTGCACCTGGTTGTTCTTCTTGAGCTCGTATTGCACGGTTTCTCCGGCCTGCATCTGGGGCTTGGTTTCCTTGTGGCGGGCGATGGAATAGATACCGTTGTCGGTCTGCAGCTGGTAGACGATCCAGTTCTTCATCTTCTTGGAATTCTCGGCGTACGTACCGTTCTCCCACTTCACGATCTTGCCTGGCTTGTAGGAGTCGGCGGCAAAGGCGAACATCGAAAACATCATGATCAACGCGAAAGCGGTCTTCTTCATTCGTCCTCCAGCGTGAAGCGTCGCGGCTGAAGCCGCGCTTGGAAGTGTGCCGTCCCTGCGGGACTCGGGTTTCTGTTTGACATTCTACCCAGCGCTGAAGCGCTGGGCTATCTTATGCCGTCCCACTGCGTGGGACTGGGTACTAGCTGACGGCTGATAGCTGACGGCTATTCGAACAGCTTGGTCACGCCCTCTTCCAGCACGCAAATCTTTTTCTCTAGGCGACGGCGTTTGGCCTCAAGCTTCAGACGCTGCAGCGGCTCGTCCACCGGCTCATGCGACAGCCGGAACGTCCCGTAGTGCATGGGCACCATGCAGCGCGCGCCCAGATCGACGAAGGCCTGTACGGCATCCTCGGGGCTGGTATGCACCGCGCGGTACGAGGCGGGATGATAGGCGCCGATGGGCAGCAGCGCCACCTCAGGCCGGAGGCGCTCGCCAATCTCGCGGAAGCCGTCGAAGTATGCCGTGTCGCCGGCGTGATAGAGCGAATGCCCGCCGGCTTTCAGGACGTAGCCGCCGTACCCGCGATGCATGTCGCGCAAGATGCGCGCGCCCCAATGCCGCGACGGCACATGCGTGATCTCAAGATGGCCGAGCCGCATCTCTTCCCACCAATCGAGTTCGACGATGCGGCCATATCCTAGGTCGCTCACCAGATCACGGACATGATGCGGCACGATAATCACCGGCCGTTTGCCGGAGCGGCGGCGCGTGAGGCGGGCAATGGCCCGCAGCGACGGCCGATGCAAGTGATCGAAGTGGGCGTGCGAAACCAGCACCGCGTCGATAGGCGGCAGGTCGCGCAACCTCAGCCCCGGCTGCCGCAGCCGCTTCAGCACGAAAATCCAGCGGGCAAAGTTGGGGTCGATCAGAATATTCTTGCCCGCAATCTGGAGGAAGAAGCTGGAATGTCCGATGAAGGTGACGGCCAGCTCGCTGCGATCCGCCAGCACCGGCTTGCGGGTAACTCCGGTGCGCGGGGTCATGGCAGAGTGGCGCACCAGAGTGCCGAAGTGGCTGGCCTTACGTCGAATTGAAGGTCCTAGCATGAGGGTTACAAGGAATTAGACGCGCGCCACCCGGTGCGCGATGCGGCTTGCCTGGACAGCGCGTTGCCGAAGGCGCGTGATTTGATTCGGACGGATTGCAATCTCTTCCTTGACCTTACTGTTGCAGTCAGCTTAAATCATTAGGTTCGGGCCGACTGCGCCAGCGGCTCCCTGCCAGCGCGTGTCCAATTCCGAAACTATAAGGAGCAACACATGCGTATTGCCTTCCTCGGTTTGGGCATCATGGGACGTCCAATGGCCATGCGGCTGGTAGCCGCCGGGCACGAAGTTTCGGTATGGAACCGTACGGCGCGTCAGCACGTCGACGGCGCAACCACCGCTGTTTCTCCGGCCGACGCGGCCAAGGAAGCCGAGGTGGTTTGGAGCTGCGTCGCCGATACTGCCTCGGTGGAGCGCGTAATGTTCGGCGACGACGGCGCGGTGCAATCGCTGAAGGAAGGTGCAATTGTGGTGGACTCCAGCACGATTTCGCCCTCGGCCACGCTGCGCTTTGCCGAGCGGGTAAATGCGGCCGGCGTGCATTGGGTGGACGCGCCCGTCACCGGCTCGAAGATCGGCGCGGAAAACGGACAACTCATCTTCATCGTCGGCGGCGCGCCCGAACCAGTCCAGTACCTGGATCCATTGTTCAAAGCCATGGGCAAGCTGGTGATCCACATCGGCGACACCGGCAAGGGCCAGGCCGCAAAACTGAGTATGAACCTGATGATCGCCATGATCTACGAGGGCTTCGCCGAGGCCTTCGTGCTGTCGCGCAAGCAGGGGGTCGAGCCGAGCAAGCTGATCGAGCTGATCCAGGCTTCGATGGTGCGGTCCGGCGTGGTGGATTACAAAGCGCCGTTTGTGCTGCGCCATGACTACTCGCCCAACTTCCCGCTGCGCCTGATGCACAAAGACATCCACCTCATGCTCGACATGGCGAAGGAGCACCGGGTGAAGCTGCCCGCGCTGGAAACCGTGGATGAGATCTACGAGCTCTCGAGCGAAGAAGGCTGGGACGACCTCGACTTTGCCGCGACGCTGGGGCTGCTGGAGAAGTGGGCCGGGCTCAGCGGCAAGGCGAAATAGCGCCAAATTCAAATCACCACGGAAACACGGAGAACACGGAGGGAGTTTGTTTCTTTTTCCACTTCGCTGTGCTGCTCCGTGCCTTTGCATCTAAGGGGTTCGTTGTGGCAAAGGGTAACGACGGAAACTACTTTCAACACAGCGTCGAAGTCGCCGTTGCTCTGCACTTGATAAAACTGTCCGCGCAAGGGGTTCTTCACGTAGCTCTAACCCACGGCATGGCTCCATTTGAGCCTTGCGACACTCCTTCGAACGGCCAGAGCAAGCGCCGGCTACACGAAGCGCTGGGGGATGCGCAGAAACCTCCCAGGAGCGGCGAATCCCAGATCGTATCGGCGTATCGAAGGACAAAAGCAAAACTGGAGCACTATCCCAACACTGGCGAACTCTTGGCAGAGATGGCAGGTCGAGATCGGCTCTCCGGCGGAATCACAGAACGCGACGGAGAGAAGCACGAGAAATTGGTCGAGACGTGGTCAGGCTCGGGTGTGATGCCAGTCAAGTCATCATGGCGAAGCGAGGTTGGCCACGGTGGCCTTCTTTCCTGCCCAGCCGCGCTTCGTGCACCGTGGCTGTTTGCCGCTGATCCTATGACATTTCGGGAAGACGGCTATGCTGACGATGACAAGCTGTACCAAGAAGACATTTCGCGGTTGTCCGCGGCACTCAAAGGGTTCGTCGCGAGCGGCGAACCGGGAGCGGCCTTGTTATTCGTGTATGCGGTGAGGCCCAAGGTTCGGCCGCAGTTCTGGACTTTTGCAGACAGCCTCAGCGACAATTCCGGAATTCCTGCGGTCTCCTGTTGGATGCCGCATCAGGGAGGAAACCGCAATCTTGCGGCCGTGCTCTGCTCGGGTTTCGTACTCCCAGAGCGCTGGCTGCCTGACGGCATCCATGCCGGAAGATAATCGCGTTCGAGATCGCGTCCGATTAGAAATCCAGAAACGCAGAATTAAACCTTTTCCTTGCCTCTGTGGCCTCTGTGTCTCTGTGGTGAAATCGTCTATCCTGCGTGGATGGACGTTTTCGCTCTCACTCGCAAGCTCATCGACATTGAATCAACCACTGGAATGGAAGCCGCGGTTGGCGAGGCGCTCGCCGGCGAGCTGACGCTGCTCGGCTATAACGTCGAGCGCATCCCCGTGGAAGGCGATCGCTTTGACATCTGGGCAACAGCCCCAGCGCATCCGAAGCCCGAGCTTGCCTTCTCCACCCACATGGACACGGTGCCGCCGTTCATTCCTTCTTCGGAGACGGCGGAGCGCATCAATGGACGCGGCTCGTGCGACGCGAAGGGCATCATCGTGGCGCAGATTGCGGCAGGGGAGAAACTACGAGCGGAGGGCATTCACGTCGGTCTGCTGTTTCTGGTGGGCGAGGAGCGCGACAGCCAGGGCGCGCAAACCGCCAATCAGCAGCCGCGCGGCGTGAAGTTCCTGATCAACGGCGAGCCGACGGAGAACCGGCTGGCCATCGCGTCGAAGGGCACGTTGCGAGTAGAGCTGACAGCGCGCGGCAAAATGGCGCACTCGGCTTATCCCGAGCTGGGCGAGTCGGCCATCGAAAAGCTGCTGGACGCGATACACGAGATTCGCAAGCTGAAGTTGCCCACGAATCCCAAGGCCGGACCCTGCACGTTGAACATCGGGCAGATCGAAGGCGGCCGCGCGCCCAACGTCATTCCCGATCACGCCGTCGCACAATTGCTGTTCCGGCTTGTCGGTCCGGCGGAGGAGTTGCGAAAACAAATCACGCAGGCGGCAGGCGACAAAGCCGAAGCCAACTTCAAGCTGGAAATTCCTTACATGGAGCTGGGCACAGTTCCCGGGATCGAGACTATGGTGGCGGCCTTCACCACCGACATTCCTGCGCTGACACGTTGGGGAACACCGCTGCTGATCGGACCCGGCTCAATTCACGTCGCGCACACCGACAGCGAATACATCGAGAAGAAGCAGCTTCTGGAGGCGATTGACTTGTACTCGCGAATTGCGCGCGAGCTGCTGGGGAGTTGATTCGGCTGGGTAAGCTTTTCACCACCCTTCGGCTGCGCTCAAGGCAGGCTACGGCACGGAGGACACGGGGTTTTTAGAAGAAATTCCTTCCGTGAGCTCTGTGTTTCCGTGGTGAATCCGCCTGGCTTTTGTCCTTGCGACTTTTTGCTGTTCTAACGCGCCACCTATAGAGCACAATGGTCGGCGCGAACCATGCCACTCAAGTCCTTTACCCAAAATGCACCGAAGAAGGCGCCGCTCACCACCGCGCCCGGGCAAAGTGTAAGCCGCGGAGTGGCGCTTCCGCTCGGCGCTATGGTGCGCCGCCGCGGCGTAAACTTTGCGATTTTTTCCAAGCACGCCACCGCGTGCACCCTGGTGCTCTTCCAACCGGGAGCAAAAGATCCTTACGTCGAGTTCGCGCTTGATCCTCTGGCCAACCGGACCGGCCAGGTGTGGCACGTGTTCGTCGAGGGGCTGGACGCCGGCGGCCAGTACGGTTACCGCTTCGATATGCAGCCCAATCCCGATCCGCAGGTGTATCGCTTCCATCCCGCGCATGTGTTGCTCGATCCCTACGCGCACGCGCTTTCCAATGGCGGCGCATGGGGCGAATACAAGCCGGGGGCGCGGCCCTACCGCAACGGTTTGCTGGTGGAGCGTGCCTTCGATTGGGGAGACGACCAGCCGCTCAACATCCCGCTGATGGACAGCATTATCTATGAAGCACATGTCCGCAGCTTCACGCAGCATTCGTCTTCCGGCGTACCGAAACCTGGAACATTTGCCGGCCTTCTGGAAAAGCTCCCGTATCTGAAGAAGCTGGGGGTAACTGCGGTCGAACTGCTTCCGGTCGTTGAGTTCGAGGAATCCGATACTGACAGGGTCAACCCTTTTACCGGCGAGCCGCTGCTCAACCTGTGGGGTTATCAGCCGACGGCCTTGTTCGCGCCCAACGCAGCATATTCTTCCAGTCCGGAAGACGGCGGGCAGATCCAGGAGTTTAAGCAGATGGTTCGCGCCTTTCACCAGGCCGGCATCGAAGTCATCCTCGACATGGTGTTCAACCACACGGCCGAGGGCGACGAAACCGGCCCAACCTGGTCATTCCGCGGCATCGATAATCTCACCTACTACATTCTCGACCCGGGTACCGGCAAATACGTGGACTACACCGGCTGCGGCAACACCGTGAACGCCAACAATCCTGTGGTCCGCGACTTCATCGTCGATTGCCTGCGTTATTGGGTGATGGAGATGCATGTCGACGGGTTCCGCTTCGACTTAGCGTCGGTCCTGGGGCGCGGCCAGGACGGCAGGGTACTGAAGAGTCCGCCGCTGCTGGAAAGCCTGGCGTACGATCCCGTGCTCGCCAACACCAAGCTCATTGCCGAGGCCTGGGATGCAGCCGGACTGTACCAGGTCGGCACGCTACCTTCCTGGGGACGCTGGGCGGAGTGGAATGGCATGTTTCGCGACGACGTTCGCAAGTTTGTGAAGGGCGACGCCGGGATGACTTCGCCCCTGGCGACTCGCCTGCTGGGAAGTCCCGATCTCTATTTGACCAGCGCGCGCGAGCCCTATCACAGCATCAACTTCGTGACCTGCCACGATGGCTTCACGCTGAACGATCTGGTCTCCTATAACGAGAAGCACAACCTGGCGAACGGCGACAACAACACTGACGGCAACAACGCCAATTTCAGCTGGAATTGTGGCGTGGAAGGCCCATCGGACGATCCCGCGATCATTGAACTTCGCCTGCGGCAGCAAAAGAATTTTGCGGCGATTCTGCTGGTCTCGCACGGCATGCCCATGATCCTTGCGGGCGACGAGATCGGCCGCACGCAACAAGGCAACAACAACGCTTATTGCCAAGACAATGACATCAGTTGGGTGAATTGGCAGCTGGCGGAGACGAATGCCGGCCTGCTGCGTTTTTTCGAGTTGATGATCGCCTTCCGCAAACGCTGTCCGCTGCTGCGCCGCGCCGATTTTCAGCTCAACGGCGAACACGGATTTCACATCACCTGGCACGGTGTGAAGCGCGCGAAGCCGGACTGGGGCCACGAGTCGCGCACGGTTGCCATGCAACTAACGCAACTGCATGACGGCGACGCGCGCGACGATCTGCACTTCATCGCCAATGCCTATTCCGGCGATCTGGAATTTGAGCTGCCCCAGATTGGCGACCGCGAGTGGTTCCGTGTGGTGGACACCGCTCAAGCCTCGCCACTCGACATCGCGGAAGACGGCCAGGAATTCCCGCTGCTGTCGCAGGAAAGCTATCTGGTGAAGGCGCGGAGCGTGGCAATGTTTGTGGCGAAGTGATCCAGCGAAAAGCGACGAGCAAGTCCATTCCAGCCGTTTTAATTAATAATTGAACTCATGCAGCTTGACGACACTATCGTCGCCATCGCCACGCCTGCGGGACGCGGCGGCATCGGTGTGGTGCGAATATCCGGGCCTGATGCCCGCGCTATTGCCCGTCCCATGCTTCGGCTGGCGCACGAGCATGATCTCGAAGCCGGCCGCGCTCATTTCGGCGAGCTGATGGAGCCGGCCAGCGGCGAACGCATCGACGAGGTCGTCGTCACCTTCTTCGCCAAGCCACACTCCTACACAACCGACGACGTCGTCGAGTTTTCCTGCCATGGTTCGCCCGTGGTGTTGCGGCATGTGGTCGAGATGGCGATCGCCGCCGGCGCGCGGCTCGCCGAGCCGGGTGAGTTCACCATGCGAGCGTTTCTGAACGGCCGCATCGACCTGACACAAGCTGAAGCCGTGCGCGACCTGATCGAGTCGCAAACGCTTTACCAGGCGCAAGTGGCGGCACGGCAATTGGACGGCGCGTTGTCCAAGCGGTTGCAACCCATCAAGCAGAAGCTGGTGGAGCTGATCGCGACGATGGAAGCGGGAGTGGACTTTGCTGAAGACGATGTTTCGGTGATTGCCGACGAGCAGATCCTGGGGCGCATCGCCGCGATCCGCGCGCCGCTCGAGGAGTTGCTGGCCAGCTTTGCGTTCGGAAAAGTAGTGCATGAAGGGCTGACGCTGGCCATCGTCGGACAGCCCAATGTCGGCAAGTCAAGCCTGTTTAATCGCCTGGTCGAAAGCGAGCGGGCGATCGTCACGGCCACGCCCGGCACCACACGCGACCTGGTCAGCGAAACGGTCGCCATCGGCGGCATTCCGGTGAGGCTGGTTGATACTGCGGGCATTCGCGTAGCAAAGGATGAGGCGGAGAGTATTGGCGTGCGCAAGTCGATGGAGGCGCTGGCTGACGCTGACGTGGTGCTGATTGTTTTGGATGTGGCGAATCCGGCCGAGCCGCGCGAGGCGGGAGATTCGAATCCGGACGCCGAGTTAATCGCAAAAAGCGAAGGTCGTGTCAGGCTTGTCGTCCTGAACAAGGTTGATCTCGCGCCGCCGAAGTGGCTACGGCCTGACGGTTGCGTCGCCACCTCCGCGCTCACCGGTGAAGGCATCGAGGAATTGCGCAAGAAAATTCTGCAGCTAGTCGGCGGGGGCAGCGGCGCGCAGCGCGAGAGCGGCTTCCTGACCAATGTGCGCCAGAAGCAGCTGGTCGCCGATGCGATTGGCGCACTGGACAAAGCTGCAACGGCAGTGCCACAGAAGATTCCCCATGAGATGGTATTGCTCGACCTCTACAGCGCTCTGCGTGCGCTGGATGAGATAACCGGGGCCACTACCGCCGACGACATCCTAAATCTGATCTTCAGCTCGTTCTGCATCGGAAAGTAATGGCAATTCCGATAACGTCCCGGAGTGAGGGTCGCAGCACTCCTGTTCTTGCCGATAAACAGAAAAACTCGGGCAGGGACCGAGTTTTTCGACGGACTCATCTGTTTGCGGGCAAATGAACCGCAATCCGTCGGGCCACGAGATCAAGCCCTTGGCGGGGCTAATTTGCGAGGGTGATTGGGCAAGCCCTGGAGGAGTCGTTGACCGCCCTACAGGAACCGTCATACGATTCGGCCTACATGGCTGCAATGTTCCCCAGCGCCGGCCAGGTTCTCGGCCACTTCCATCTCGTCGAACAGATCGGAGCTGGCGGCATGGGCGTTGTCTTTCGCGCACGCGATCTGCGCCTGCAGCGTGACGTCGCCGTCAAAGTCCTCAACCCCGAAACCTTCCACGACCCCTCCGGACGAAAGCGCTTTCGCGGCGAAGCCCTCATCCTCAGCCGTCTCAACCATCCCAACGTCGAGCTGGTTTACGAATTCCCCGATGACCAGAGCTTCGACTACATCGTCATGGAGTTCGTCCCCGGCAGTTCGCTCGACGAGCGCCTCGAACGCGGCGCCCTCTCTGAGCGTGAGGTCATCGATCTTGGCGTGCAACTGGCGCGCGGCCTCGCCGCCGCCCACGCCCGCGGCATTGTTCATCGCGACCTCAAGCCCGGCAATCTTCGCGTTACCCCGGACAATGTCCTCAAGATTCTCGACTTCGGCCTCTCTCAGCTTTTCGCTTTGCCCGATGACGAAACCGTGACCGAGACCATTGTCGAGGCTGCGCAACCTGTCTTCGCCGGAACGCTTCCCTACATGGCGCCCGAACAGCTGCGAGGCCAGCTGCCCGACACCCGCTCCGATGTCTACTCCGCTGGAGTCGTGCTCTACGAGATGGCCGCCGGCTCGCGGCCGTTTGTCGAGCGAGGATTGTTGTTGCGCGATGCCATTCTCACGTCTCAGCCGCCGGCGCTCCGCCAGTCCAAACCCGAGCTCTCCGAGAAACTCGAAGGCATAATTCTGCGGTGTCTGGAGAAAGACCCCAGCGCCCGCTACCAGTCCGCCGGCGACCTGCTGGCTGAGCTGTCGCACGTAGCCGTCGATCAAAACGTCGCGATCCAGAGCGCGACAACGTCTGCCCATCGAACGCCGGCCACTAGAAGAAAAGTCTGGGGATCTCTGACCGCTGCCGGAGTGGTGATCGCAATCGCCGCCGGGGTTTTCCTGTTGCGGCCACCCAAGGTCGAGGCCCACCAGAAAATCATGGCCGTATTGCCCTTCGATGCCATCGGGCAGAACTCCGCCACCGGCGCGCTGGGCGTGGGCCTTATGGAAACCGTCGCCACCAAGCTGGTCGAAGTCGGCCATGACGATACCGTCCAGGTGGTCTCGCCTCATGAGCTGAACGAAAAGGGCGTGAAGAGCGCCGCCGACGCGCGTCGCGAGTTTGGCACCGACTTAGTACTGGAAGGCAGCCTGCAGCAATCTGGAGAAGAGTTGCGCATCACCTGCAATCTGGTGGACTCGAAAACTGGCCGCCAGATCGGTGCCCGAACCATCACCAGGAACTTACGCGACATCTTCAGTCTGCAGGATGAAACCGTGAACGCCGCGCTCGGCATGCTGGCCGACGCCCGCATCAAAATCCAACCGGCCTCGCCTGCGAACACCCATCCCGATACGCAGCCTGCTGCGTATGAGGCTTACATCCGTGGACGAGGATATCTGGAGGAGTACGAGAAACCGGAGAACATCGATAGTGCTATTGCCGATTTTGATCAGGCGTTGAAGATCGACCCGAACTATGCGCCGGCATATGCGGGACTGGGAGAAGCGTATTGGATCGGCTATCAGCAATTAAATCGTGGCAAGGAGTGGCTCACTAACGCGTCCACGAGCTGCCAGAAGGCGCTTGGGCTTGCTCCAGCCATTCCCACGGGCCACGCCTGTTTCGGCAATGTCCTGTTTGGTACGGGCAAGTACGAACAGGCCGTGAAGCAGTACGAGCAGGCGCTGGAGATCGACCCCAACAGCGACTACGCGCTCGGCCAGCTTGCAGATGCTTATCAGAAACTGGGCAATCCGGCAGCGGCTGAAGCCGCCTGTAAGAAAGCTATTGCTCTCCGCCCGAACTACTGGGCGGTCTACAACCGGCTTGGAGCCTTTTATAACAACCAGGGACAGTATTCCAAAGCGGCTGAGATGTTCCAGACGGTGACGCACTTAGCGCCGGACAATTATGTGGGGTACTCCAACTTGGGGGGCGTTTACTTACTTCAGGGGCGCTACGACGATGCCATCACCCAGCTCAAGCGCTCGATTGACTTGCGGCCCAATGTAGACGCTTACAGTAATCTAGGGACGGCGTATTTTGCGCTTCGACATTTTGCGGGCGCCGCCGACAGTTTTCAGCAGGGGGTGAAGCTGGACGACCAAAATTGGACGAATTGGGGCAACCTTGGCGACGCACTCTATTGGACACCGGGCCGACGTTCTGAATCTGCCGCCGCCTACCGCAGCGCAATTTCGTTAGCGCAAGCCAAGCTGGAGGTGAATCCCCGCGATGCGAACATCCGGGCCATCGTTGCGAGCTATTATGCGATGCTCGGCGACCGGGTGCAGGCGCTGAAGAGCCTGCAGGCAGCTCTGAAGATTGCTCCCAAAGATCCTGACGTCGCTTTCCGCGCCGCGATCGTCTACATGCACACCGGCGACACCGAACGCTGCCTTGCATGGCTCAAAACAGCCGTCGATGAGGGATTCTCCCGCCCAAGCATTCGCGACCTGCCCGACTTCGATCCCCTGCAAAACAACCCCAAGTTCCAGGCACTGGTGGTTGGCAGCTAATCTGGTTAGAT
>Ga0182030_10008900_pt1 | contig 20663 bp, 13 predicted proteins | sample 812S3MmetaG_FD_121299 | JGI IMG/M metagenome (GOLD analysis project Ga0182030, IMG submission 121299) | Permafrost microbial communities from Stordalen Mire, Sweden - 812S3M metaG (Illumina Assembly) | ecosystem: Environmental > Terrestrial > Soil > Wetlands > Permafrost | place: Sweden... | reverse complement strand
GCAGCCAGTTCATTCGTCGATTTACGGCAGCCGCTCCCAAGGCGACTCTCGTTTATCTGCCGGCATGGGCGAACATGGGGCTCTCCAGCGAGCATGGCATCGTCGATTTCATCCTTCTGAAGAAGCGATACCTCGATTCATGGACAGATAAGCACCTGGAAGCTCCGGAGAGACCGTCCAATCCACTCGATGAGCTGCCCTCTGATTTCGCCGAACTCTTCGAGTTCAAGGGCGATCCGCGCATTGTGGTGCTTCCTTACGGCGCCGGTCTGCTCGTAAATGATCAGACTCTGTTTATCGATGGTGCCTTTCGTCGGCGGCATGCCGGTGATGCGTCCTTGATCCAGGTGGAGCAGATGGGTTATTCGATCGTGCAGAGCGTCGACGGCAAGGCATCTTCTGCCTGGTGGTCGATTCCTGAGCACACGATGCCTGAGCCGCATTACAAGCACTTGTGTGCTCACGAAATCGGCTTCACCTGGGATCCGCGTAAGAACGGTCAGTACGGCGACTATCATCGTCGCAGCCCTGGCTTTTTCACGGGTACTGTGTTCTTCAACAAATTGTTCGGCAACACGATAGTTCCGGAGGCTGGTGCGGATGGGCGTCGTTCGATCTGGGTGCATGGCAAAACTTACACCGAGGAAAACCCCGGTATGGTCATCGCCACCACGCGGATGGAACTGTATAAAGGTTAGTTGTAGGACTGACCTGCTCTGGGCTTCACCCTCGAGTAACGATGAATGAGCGGGCATTTTTTTGACGATTTTCGTCAGTAGAATGTCCGCTTTTTCTTTTTTTCTCTTCTGTTTTACTAGAGTGTATAGTTGTAAGCCTGCGCCTTTTGCCACTACTGGCAGTGCAGGCGGCGGCTTTGCTCGTGCGCCGGACAATCAGCAGAGATTTATTATCGGACCCGGCAGGCAAAAAAAGCTTTCTACCAACTGCAATTTAAGGCGCGAAAGCTGACTATTCCCAGTGATATATGTGTCAAAGTTGGGTAAAGTTACAAGAGCATAGATTGTAGCTATAGAATCAGTGACCTTGTATCGAGAATTTGAATGTCGTTAAATGAATCGCCTAACTTTGAGCAATCCGCATTGCGGTTGCCCACTCTCTCTATGACACCTTCGGCCGATAAATTGAGAGAAGCATTGGGCCTGGCTTCCAATAACGTGCAAAACATCATTGAATTGCCCTGGAAATCCACCAACAGTCCCGTTAATTACATGATTAAAGTGAGCTGTCAGGCGAATCCTCAAGAGCCTGCCTGGATCTTACATGTGGGCGGCGAAGGCGATGACGCCATTGTCTGGAATTACAATACAGCTGATTGCCAAATGATTCACGGACTAATTACCGCTGAGGTTGATCGTGCAGCTTATGCTGTCGCTGGCTCTGCTCAACCAATGCCAGCGCCTGTAGCATCCTCTTTACTTCGGAATCCTCAGCTTTCCTCACCGCAATTTATCGAACAGACCGCGCAGCCGACTGTTTCTGCTGCTGTGCAGAATCAACAGTCAGGCTATGATTGGGGAGCGGCTCAGACCGCTTCACAACAGGGGCAGGATTGGAACTGGTCTTCTCCTACAGCTGCTGCCAATGCAAACTGGAGCACCAGCAGCCATTCGCCTCTCAATTCGTTTCCCGAGCCAATTGTTCCGATAAACGATCCTCAGGCTTTTTCGCAGTCCTGGGGTGCTCCTTCTCCGGCTATCAGTGCGCCAGATTCTGGTCTACAAAGATCAACCAAACCACCGGGCTCTATCACACCTGAAATAAAGCCGCCCGAAAATTCTTTGTCTGCTTCTCTATTTACTTCTGTGCCTTTAGCTCAAAACAGTGGAGTATTGCCGCTTTCCCCAGGTGAAAATCCCTCGCTGCCCATTGGCGGCTTCGCACACAGCACGCCTTTTTCGATGAGTGCAATGCCGACGAGTGCGGCTCCTGCCACTATTGACGATGCGGTGCCTGCTCTGGCCACTTTGGATTCAGTGCCAGTACTCGATGCTGCCGCTGCCAGTGATGCTTTAAATGCTCCTATCGTGACTGATGGCGATGTTAATGCAGATGCCTTAACGTCAAACGATAGCGACGAGCAAGCACTACCAGTAGTGCCATCCGGTAGAAATCATTTGACTAGCACTTTGTCGGCAACTTTGCCGCTGAATGCGCAAGAAACCTGGACGTCTGATGAGGAGAGTCTTCTGGCGCCTCAACCGGACGCGGCCGATCTTGTGTTCGCGCCACCGCCTGAGGTGTCGCCTCCGTTGATTGAAGCACCTCCTATGGACCCAGCTACAAAACAATCGAATAAGAAAAAAGGTCGTGGTTCTAAGCTCAATCTTCCAGCTATCAAAACTCCAGCCGAGGCTACAGATGTCGTTGATCAAGAGACAATAGTAGGGGCTGCGGCACCAGATACAGTGCTTGAGCCGCCACCTGTTCCGATTCCGAGTCTGCCTTTTGCAGAGACAGCAGAGGTTGCTCAAACGTCTTCGGTAGCTGCAAATGACGCTGCTGTGGGATTAGTGGATGCTGTTACACCTGCCTTTAATTTAGTCTCTCTGTTTGAGGAAGACTCCATTCCGGCACCAGAGCCTGTGCTTTCGCCACCGCTGCCGCCATTGCCACCGGCCCCACCGACTTACACTGCACCGCTAAGCATTGATTTGTCTAATATACCGCCTTTGCCAGCGATTGCAGACTTCGCCGCCGCTGCTGTTCAACCGGCGTCACCATTGCTGCCACCGCAATTTGTGGTGGAGTTTGATCGAGCTGACTCCTCTGATATACAACAGGTTGCCCGGAAGGAGCCTGCAGAAGAATTGGATCCGACTGTGCCATTAAATGTGGCCACTGGTAGCGATATCGAAAATTCTCGTTCACTGCATCAACCAGCCGAATCGATTGCTGATTTTGCCCCAGTGGCAGAGTCCTCGCCTTCACCGTCGCCAAGCGATCAACCGGTCGAGTCTGCCCCGTCGGCGCCTGAAATCACTATCACTCCTGCAATTACGCCAGTCGAGCAGAAGCCTTCAGTTGAGACCGCTCCCAAGAGAGCTCTGCCGCAGCCTGCGCCATTCAATCGTGAAGCAGTCGATACCATTTTTAAACATCTCACCAACGAAGAAACTGGCTTCATCACTAATTCAGCCTTTATGTTTTTCATTGTTCGTGAATTCTCGCGTTTTCAAAAAGCACCAACACCAATTACGCTGATTGGCTTTGAGCTGGCTTTGCGCGCTCCTGATGGCGCTATGTATCCCATCCATCTAGCAGCGCTGCGTGAATGTGGCCGTCGGTTCTTTTTCGTGATGAGACCGCTTGATTGGCTTGCGCACTACACCAATGACGAATATGCATTACTGCTGCCACACACCAATATTCGTGAAGCGATTTTGCTTGTCAAAGACCTTTATACCGTTTTGAATCAAGGTGCTCTGCTTCCGGGAATGGAAGATGCGCAGGTTGTTATGCATTGCGGGATCGCCAGTATTCCCGAGGATTGTCAACACCCTGGAATCTTAATTGCAGCCGCTTACGAAGCAAAAAATGAAGCCAAAAGAGCAAATCTGGCACTGCAACTTTTTAGAGATATGCCTGCCTAAAGCATGACATTGCGGATTTCGTCCGATAGCAACTGCAATGGCTGTAAATCGTGTGCTCTGGAACACAAGAGGTACCATTTGGTGCGCTGTTTCACAGAACATCCACAAATTTTAGATGAAAGAAAAGTATACTGTCCATGATAAGTCTGTCCATCAGAGGTCATCAGTCATTAAACGTTCGTATAGCTTTTTACTAAATCCACAGTTTGTCCAGACAGCAATTATTTGCGTCTGTGCGCCTGTTATTTTAACTGCTTGCACTGAAAATAAAAATGAAGGTGAAGTGGAAAAGCCGTCTGTGACTAAGCACAGTGCTAGCGGCGCTAATATGATTGAATTGGATTCAGGCGCTCAAAAGTTAGCCAATTTAGTATGTGGAAATGCCGAGTATCGACTGTTAAATTCATCAGTGAATACCACTGGCGAAGTGCTGGCCAACGCCAATTTGCAGACGCACGTAACGACCCCAGTCACCGGTCGCATCACCCAGATTTTCGTCAGTTTGGGCGATCACATTATCGATGGCAAGCCGCTTCTAGAAATTCGCAGCACCGACATCGAGCAAGCCGAAGCCGATCTTTTGCAAAATGAAAATCAAGTGACTGCAGATTTGAAACGAGATTTATTGCAAGTCGATACGGATCTGGCAACGGCTCAAGCTCAGGTCAAGCTGTCAGAAAGTATTTACAACAGATTGAAAAACCTGGTTGACGAAAAGATTGCATCGCGTGCAGATTTTGAGGCGGCTCGCACAGGTTTTGAAAAAGATAAAATCACCGCCGAAGCAACAGAACGCAAGCGTACCGCCACCATTTCTCTAGCGGCTGAGCGATTGAAGCTTTTGACCGAACCAAGCAAGATGAAGTTGCGATTGCTGGGAGTGAGCGACAAAGACATTGCCAAAGTAATGAAGACGCACGAAATCGATCCCCTACTGTCTGTGCTTGCTCCAGAGTCGGGGGTGATCAGCGAAAGGCTCGTGAACGTTGGTGAACTCGTTGATCCAAGCAAGCCGCTAATGACGATTGGCGACTACCATAATGTGTGGATCAAGGCGGACGTCTACGAAAAGGATCTGGCTAAAGTCAGAGCGGGACAGCCAATTGAGCTGGAGTTAGATAGTTTCCCTGGTGAAAAATTTGCCGGTAAACTGGACTTTGTTTCTTCTTCTCTTGACCCTGATAATCGAACACTGCTGGTTAGAGCGCAAGTGCCTAATCCAAACTTTAAGCTCAAACCAAAAATGTTTGCACGGATGAAGATTTTGGTTGGCGAGCATCGCGTCTTATCAATTCCCAAAGATGCAGTGCAAGACGCTGGCACAGATAAAGTTGTGTATATTCCAGCTGGTCCAAATCAATTCATCGAACGTCAGGTGCAGCTTGGCGACGAATCTGGTGATACTGTGGAGGTGCTCAAAGGGCTAAAGGTTGGCGATCGAGTAGTTACTAAAGGAAGTTTTGAGTTGCGCTCCGAATCCTTGCATCAAACAAGCTGATTGAAGCGCACTGCAATTTTAAATCTAAATTAGCATCTCTAAAGCAGTATCAAGTGTTCGCTTGCGATAGTGGTTCGAGGCAAGTTCATGTTCATCGATTTCGTTCTTAGCAAAAGACCCTTAGTAGTCGCCTTCGCTCTAATTGTGTTAGGACTTGGCTTTTGGGCGTCGCGGGTGCTGCCGCTAGAAGCGTATCCTGATATCGCCAATTTACAGGTACGAGTAATCACTCAAGTACCTGGCAAAGCCGCCGAAGAAATGGAAAGGCTTGTCACTGTTCCCATTGAGAAAGAACTCAACGGCATACCGCATGCCGATCCTCCGCGTTCGATTACCATCTTTGGGCTCTCGGTGATCACGGTCACTTTCGATGATGGGATTCCTTCATACGTTGCTCGTCAGCAAGTTCTTGAGAAAATCTCGCAAGCAGATATTCCAAGTACTATTCAGCCATCGTTAGATCCAGACGAAAGCCCTGTCGGGGAGATTTACCGCTATACCGTGGAATCTCCTCACTACACTCCAATGGCTCGAAAGGAGTGGCAAGACTGGTATCTGGAACGTAAATTCAAATCTGTTAAAGGAGTTGTCGACGTTTCTGGATTTGGCGGACCGACCAAAACTTTTCAAGTCGAATTAGACCCAGACCGCTTACGTGCTCTTGCTTTGACGCAGGCTCAAGTAAGCAGTGCCATTCAACAAAGTAACGGATCAACTGGTGGTAGTTTCATCATTCAAAATGGTCAAGACTACATGGTGCGTGGTCTTGGTCTATTGAAGTCTATCAGTGACATTGAAAACATCGTTATATCTTCGAGTAAGGAAGGAGTTCCAATCCTTGTTTCAGATATTGCCGACGTTAAAATCGGTCCGAAAGTCAGATTAGGTCAAGTTGGTGTCAATGACGACGACGATGCGGTCGAAGGGATCGTTTTGATGCGACGGGGTGAGAATCCTTCCAAAACCGTGGACAATCTAAAACTGGCCTGGGGCGATATTCAAGCGGGCTTGCCTGAAGGCATGCGGATAGTGCCGTTATATGACCGCCTGGCCCTTGTTCACAGAACCATGGACACCATTGAGCACAACGTCGGTGAAGGTATTTTCATGGTCGTTGTGATGATGATGCTTTATTTGTTTCAGGTGCGAGGCGCCGTTATTTGCGCCGTTGTAATTCCACTGGCACTCTCAACTGCTCTTGTTTTGCTCAATGTATTCAATGTGCCGGGAAATTTGTTATCTCTTGGCGCAATCGACTTTGGCATTCTGGTTGATGGCGCAATCGTCATGGTGGAGAACATCATTCGCCATCTTGATCACCTTAACGAAAATGGAGTGATCGATCGCAAAAGAGTGATACCAACAATTGCAGTCGCCGCTAAAGAAGTATTCAAGCCAATTTTGTTTGCTACAAGCATCATATTTGTCACGTTTTTGCCAATTCTCACCTTTGAAAGTGTTGAAGGCAAATTGTTTAGACCACTTGCAGTGACTATGAATTTGCACTTGCTCGGTGCGGTTGCAGCCACAGTCTCAGTGATTCCAGTGCTATGTGCGGTAATTTTCTCGCACAGACCGCCAAAAGAGCGGGTCAGCCCGCTTATGACGTTGGCCGACAAAATCTATGAACCGATTCTGAAATGGGCCATGTCCCATGTTCCAATTGTGGTTACTGCCTCCAGCGCTTTGGTAGTTGCAGCGTGCCTGCTTGCGTCTGTGCTTGGAGCTGAATTTATTCCCGAGTTAGAAGAGGGAAACATCTGGCTGCGGGTGACCGTTTTGCCCACTAGTGTTTCATTAGATAAGTCTGTTGCTATTGCGAAGCAGTTAAGAAAAACTTTGAAAACCTATCCCGAAGTGACCAATGTTGTAACCCAGGTTGGCACACCCGACGACGGTACTGATCCAAATAACTACAGTAATATCGAAGTCTTTATTGACCTGAAACCAAAGGATGAATGGGAATCTAAATACGTCACCAAACAAGATCTCGTTAATAATATGAACCGCGAAGTGAGCGCCGAGATGCCGGGTCTTTTGTATAACTGGTCGCAGTACATTAAAGACAATATGGACGAAGCTATAGCTGGCGTCAAGGGCGAGCTGGGTATCAAAATCTATGGACGAGACCTGGATATTCTCACATCGCTAGGAACTCAGGTCAAGAAAATTGTAGAAAAAGTACCTGGAATGGTCGATGTTGCTAACGACCAGTTGTTGGGTCAACCGCAACTGCTCATCACCATCGACAGAAAAAAAGCGGCCCGGTATTCAATTCAAAGTCAGGACATTTTGGACATCGTTGAAACCTCAATTGGTGGCAAAGACATTACTGAATTAATTGAGGGGGAACGCCGCTTTTCGATTATTCTGCGTTTTCAAAAGAACTACCGTCAGCAGCTGGAGCTTCTGGGCAACATTCAGGTGCCTACAGATAGTGGCAGCAGAATTCCACTGCAGCAACTGGCAACGATTAGCGAAGGCCATGGTGCGACATCGATCCTGCGCGAAAAGAACCAGAGAAGAGTGGCTGTGAAAGCTAACATCAGGGGACGGGATCTCGTTGGCGCCGTTAACGAAGCTCGCAAATTGGTCAACGATAAAGTCACCTTCCCGAAAGGCTACAACATCACCTGGGAAGGGCAATTCGAGCGGGCTGAGCATGCCATGACAAGATTGTTCATGATTATACCGGTCACTTTAGCTTTGATTTTTATGTTGCTTTATGCGGCTACAGGCTCTGTGCGGATCGCCTCGCTAGTCATGCTCTGTGTGCCACTGGCTCTGCCTGGCGCTATTTTTGCTTTGTTTATCACTCATACTCACTTCAGTATTTCAGCCGGCGTCGGCTTGATCGCCCTGTTTGGTGTGTCTTGCCAAAATGGTGTCATTCTTGTCTCTCTAGTGAAGCATCTGACAGAAGATGGGCGTGAGCTGCATCAAGCAATCTTTAGAAGCGCCATGGTGCGTATGAAGCCAGCGCTAATGACCAGTACTGTCGCGATGGCTGGGCTAATTCCGGCGGCAATTTCAACAGGTATTGGCTCCCAGAGTCAAAGACCAATTGCCATCGTTATTGTTGGTGGACTGCTGCCATCAATGGCATTGGCGTTAATTGTGTTGCCGTCTTTGTACGCCTTTTTCGAACAGAAGTTTAGAAGCAACGATGAACAAAGTGGCGACCCATCTCCATCTGACGCAGACGTGTAGCCGCTAAGGTTTTAATTCGGCAAAGTTAATACGATGAAAAGAAGGTGAAAAATGAGGCATGATGCAAATTATTCGTAGAGTAAAGTGTCGATCAAAGCGCGATTGTTTATTTTTGCAAGGATGCCAAGCGCAAGTGGCGGGTGGCATAGCTAGCGCGACGATAGGGCACTTTAACTGCGGCTCACGCAGAGATGGTCGTCGATACCTATGATAGCGATGCCGCTCTCCGGGCAAAAATGATGCAAGAGATGACGGTAGTGCCTCTGCCTGTGGTGGCAAAGGGAATGTTGATGACCATGGAGCGACCACAAAATGTTTGCGTTTTTCAAGCAGTTGGCACTTACTTCGCCAGTGCGAAGCAAAATAATTTTGCTGGCTTTGTTGATTGGCGCTTTCCATCTGGTGCTATTCATTGGCGTCATTCTAAACGCACACCAGTATCCTCTTCTAAGTGGTCTGGCGCTTCTGGCTTATGGCCTGGGATTGCGGCATGCAGTTGATCCAGATCACATCGCTGCTATCGACAATACCACTCGAAAGTTGATGCAAGATGGTCAGCAGCCCGTGGCTGTTGGATTCTTTTTTGCTTTTGGCCATTCATCCATAGTTATTGTGATGTGCGCTCTAGTGGCTCTATCTGCCACATTTGTCAATCAGTATCTGCCGGCGTTCAAAGAAACTGGCGCGTTAATTAGTACCAGTGTCTCATGTTTGTTTCTACTCACTATTGGTTTCATCAATTTGATTGTCCTTATACAAACCTGGAAGACCTGGCGCAAACTAGTTCAGGGAGAGGTTTTTAGCGAGCAGAGCCTGGAAGAACATTTGCATTCTCAAGGGATGCTGACGAACATTTTGCGTCCTCTCATGAAAGTGATCACCAAAAGCTGGCAGATGTTTGCGATTGGTTTGCTTTTCGGGCTTGGTTTCGATACAGCAAGCGAGGTAGCGTTGTTAAGTCTTTCCGGCACGACAAGCGCATCCGGTATGCCTTTCTGGCAGCTCATGCTGGTGCCGCTCACATTTGCTGCAGGCATGTCTTTAATTGATACGCTCGATGGTGTTCTTATGCTGGGCGCTTATGGTTGGGCTTTTCTCAAGCCTGTGCGCAAGCTTTATTACAACATGAACATCACCTTTATTTCGGTTGTAGTCGCTTTATTAATTGGTAGCGTCGAAGGTGCGCAGATCCTCAGTGGGCGTTTTGGTTTCACCGGCGGCTTCTGGACGACTGCCAACAACATCAAAATAGCTGACTGGGGATTTTATACAATCGCTCTGTTTCTCGTTTGCTGGTGCGCATCAGTCTTGTTTTACAAGGTGCATAAAATCGACCAACTGACGAATTGAATTGTTTAGCGATCAGCTTCCAGAGTTCGCTGATTCCGCTAGCAATTGTCTGTTGTAATAAGTGATTGGTTTGGTGAAATCACGTTTTACGTCGGCAACAGATGCACCGTGAACGTCTATGTCTTTTTCGTCGATATTGCCCAGCACCTGCCCTGCTCGGGCGATATAAGTCATTTCTTGCGGGTTGAAATTCATCGCTCGCGCGCAGGTAGCGTCAACAGCTGCTAGATCGCATCCAAGCACTACATAGCCTGTGTCGACCCCGGTTCCGGCGATAGGACCATCACCTTCCATTGCCACAATAGCGTCGACCAGGGCAAATTTCGGTTTGACGAGCTGATTTATGTCGATCACACAATTGGGAATGCCATGTAAGTGAAGGGTATTTTTCGGCCAGCCGTACTTTCTGCCAGGAAAGGTGCCGAACAGATTTTTCATAGAGCAGGTCATGCCCACCCAGTGATGCGTTTTCATTTTGGGCAGACTAATAACAGCGTCAGCTGTGGCAATGGTTTCAGGCAACCAGACAGGATCCAAGCCGCTGAAATTATCTGGATTCGCCCTGGCAACGACATCGTCTAGATTCAAGTCGCAAAAAGGAATGCCCATTTTTTCTAGCAGTGGACCGATGCCGCTTTGCAGGAGAAGAAGCTCGGTGTCACGCATATGACCTGGACCTTCGGCGACAATGATTTTTTTTGCTCCGAGATAATCAACCAGTTCAATTGCCGCCTTGACCATTGCTGGATTGGTAGTGATCGGGTGCCCTGGCTGTATTTCTACAATGTTTGGTTTGATTACAACTGTTTGACCTTTCAAACTGGGCAGAGCGGCGAGGTTTATGAAAGGTTTGATGTGAGCGAAAATATCTTCTTCGTAACTGGCAACTTTAATGATGGCGACGCTGGAGCGCCCCTTGATTTTACGGGCACGTTGCGCAGCCGTGGCCTCGCTCAAGTGAACGGTTCTGTCATCTCCGGCTTTGCTGGCGTTGCATCCACCGAGTGCAAGACCGGCCGCCATTGTTTTCAGTATTTCGCGTCGACCAATATTATTTGAATTGTTTGAATTGCTATCGGACATTTAACGGTGCTTCCTGTTTCCCAGACTTTCCTTGATCATAGCTTATACAGTTTGCTCGCAAAAATAGATGGTACTGTCTGTGGTGAACAGCCTTTAATTACGATGGATTCGATCAATCGTCTGTTGTATCACAGGGTGTTCATTGACGGCAAAGGCAGGCGCAATCTCAAAGTAAATGGCGCCATTCTCCAGACCAATAGTAATTGCGCGGCTGAAGTTGTCTGGACTTGTTGCTTCTGCTGTTCCGGCGCAAACCTGGTAGGCAATTCCAGTGCGCTGGTTGAAAGAGACCAGGTAAGGTGCAGAGTTTCTACTGCCAGCTGAAGACAGGTCTCGAGCAAAAAGCCAGCATCCTTGTCTGTGCTTACTTATTGCATAAGTCATCAGTTCTAGATAAAATTCGGGATCGTGTTGCGGTAGGCAAATTAGCGAATCGCTGGGGGCGGCCACAAACTGACGAGCCGTTGGAAAAATACGGGCATAGCTATCAATCATTTGTTCGCAGGCAGCCAAATATTTACTGCGATTGTAGGCGGTCGTGCCTAGCATGCCATTTCTTGAACCCTCAATTGTGCAATCTCTTTCTGGTGCAACCGTGCCCACGGCAAAAATGTAGGGCGTCATGTTCAATGACTTAAAATGCAGTGCCGCTGCTTGCAGCAGTCGTACGTACGAATCCAGGTAGACTTTGTCCCACGGTATTGGGTCAACTCCTATTCCTCTGTTAATACTGCCAGAAAAAAATGTCTGTGCTTTGCCGCCTTCCGTCAGCCAATCAGGCGGTTTAGGGGAGCGCATGAGGTACAGGGTCACGTACTTCTTATGCTTGGCAGCAATGCGAATGGCATTATCTGCAGCTGACCAATCGTATTTTCCAGATTGAGGTTCCAGTTTCAACCATTGAAGTTCCAATCCCAAGCCATCAATATTTGGTAGCGAAGCATAGCTTTCTATAGTTGAGGCTGAGGTGTAAGCGCAGTCAATAGTTACAAAAACCAGCTTCTTGCCAGCACCTTGAGCCGAATGAGCTGAAAACGAAATAGTTAACACCAAGGATAGAAAGAGCGCAGTTATCCGCGAAAAATTCGCCTTTGAACCTTGAGCGCCAAATTGCATACCGCCAAATTGCATATTGAATCTCCGAGATCTTCCGCATAGCGGTTTCGCCCTACTACATTCTTGCATGGCAAACTCATCTACCACTGTTTGCTGCATGAAAAAAGGCTGATCTATGCGTATTGCACAATACAATTTGCCTAGACTAGTGCCATTTAGCACTGTACAGATCTTTAGCTACCCGGCACACTGGTAAGTGGGGTAGGGGTGCAGTTCCAAAATTCGTATGGCAAGAATCCAGGGCTCTTTGTCGATCAATCGCAATAATTCAGCCGCGAGTTTTATCGGTACCGTTGTGCGAACCGAAATATTACCGTGGCACAGATTAGAGACAAAACAGGCGACTGAAGCCTTTTTGCGACGTTTCAAGCCTCCCTGTCGTGAAACAACCTCTGACAAATTCATTTATGAAATCGATTGCGATGCTGACGAAGTAAAACGCTGGTTCGATGAAGTCGCTTATTCGACAGCCGAACTTTTGCGCGCGGCAGCAACACTGGCCGACCAATCCGGCGATTTAATCCAATCGGAGCGATTGTATTTGCGCTTGCTGAAATTGCTCGAGAAAAAGAACGGACAAGAGAGCATCGAAGTTGCCGACGTCATGCTCTCATTGGCCGAGTTGCTGTACAAGGCTGGCAAGGTTGAGGAAGGGCGTGAATATTTCGAATCGATGCAGAAAATACTGAAAGAGCAAAAAAATCGATAAAATTTAAACGATGTTTCGTATTTACCCCATGTTTTTGGGCTCTCAACCCTCTTGTCGTAAATATGAAACGCATATAAAGTGATTCCATCGTGAGATTGCACCGTAATTGCGGTCACCCCGGCAACTCGAGATTCTTCCGTTACTTTTGACAGGTAAAAATTATGGCTAACGATCGCGCCGATGAAGTAAATAAAGCCTCTCAGGACCTGAAAGCGCTGCACGATAAAGATTCGCTGCATGCAGTGCTTGCGGACTTGCGGCATTTAAAGGGTGAAGATTCAAAAATTGATCAAAACGACTCAAATGGGACATTCAAAAAAGACATTGATCGAATCGGGGAAAGCGTTGATCTAACGGCGCTTGGTCTTGCTGGTTTCCACGTTTCCGATTACGGCGAGTCAAAAAATGGCGATAAACAAATTTTGGAAGTTACCAAACCTGGCGCCAAGCAGGGTGAAGCACCTATAGTCGGGGCTGTTGACCAGGACGGCAATTTGTACAACACGAATGATGGTGGAGAGTACACACCGATCAGAGACAGCCATTCTAGAGTACAGAATATTTTTGCTGTAGCAGATAACCAAGCTCCAGGGGCAAAACCAGCAGACCCTGTTGCTAATACTGAAACGCAGCCCGCTAGAGCTACAAATAATGGAGATTCTCATACTGATGCCGCTCCAGCACCAGCCGCTCCAGCGGCAGCGGCTGACAATAGTTTTGGCGCTCACGGTCGCACTTACGAGGTAAACGCCGATGGAAAAGCTGTTTACCCAGCCAAACACGGTGATACCTACTGGGCGGTAGCTAGAGACTTATTGACGAAGCCAGACCATCAACCCACCAATACTGAGATTCTCGCTCAGGTTAACGCTCTTGCCACTTTAAACAATAAGAGCGATGCCAATAAACTCAAAACAGGCGAACCGATTTTGCTGCCAATAACACCAGCCGCTCCTGAGGCCGCTAAGGCTGCTGCAGATGCTGCTGCAGCTGCTGCAGATGCTGCTGCAGCTGCCGCTAAGACTGCTGCAGATGCTGCTGTAGGTGCCGCTAAGCCTGCTGCAGATGCTGCTGTTGCAGAAGCCGCTAAGGCTGCTGCTAAGACCGCTCCTGAGGCTAAGACCGCTCCTGAAGCTAAGACCGCTCCTGAAGCCGCTTCAGTTGGTTTCGATATGAAAGCTCACGCGGGCGCTCTTGAACCGCAGAATGGTGTCTACAACCCATTGTCCCCTCTTGGTATGAGTGGAGCAGGTTTGGACGCTAGTAAGGCGGATTTAGATGGCGCTGCTTCTAAGCCAGTCACAGATGGAACTAAGACCACTCAAGAAACCAAATTGGATCTTAAGGACGGTTACTTTTTCGGCTACGGACGCACCGGAGTGACAAATACTGATGTCACAGATGGCAACATCCTTAAGTCCCGAGATACAAAATATGACTCCGCTGTAGATATGAAGATGGTTGGACCAACAGGAGTAGTCGCTCTCCACGGCGTCACTGACGTCACAACCAAGATGCAAGATAACGGCGACTACCAAACCAATGTTAAAGCCGGAGATGGCGTTCATACTTTTGTTACGGATTCAAGCGGCATGGTTCAAAGGTATACTGATCCAAAGCATCCTGGTCAGGCTGCAATGCGCGAGGTTCCTTCAGCAGATGTGCTAGCTGCACTGAATCCGGTTGAACCGACGCCTGTCGCTGATGCTGGTGTTCCAGTCGCGAATCCAAAAGATGCTGTATATACTCCATAGATCGAACGTATAAGAGTTTGAAAGAAAGTGGGCAAACAAGTGTTCACTTTTTTGTGTCAAAATTTCAAAATCTGATACTTCTGCTTTTGCATTTTTTAGGTAAAGCGCACGTTGAAAAATCTAAAAATTGACGCCGAGTATTTGAAGGTCTTTTTTGAGATCATGTATTCCTGTAAATAGAAATGAGTTTTCGATGCCAGCCGATTTTGCCGCTTCTATATTAGTCACCAAATCATCAAAAAAGGCGATTTCAGTGCCTGGCAGTCCGCTGCGTTTAAGTACTTCAGCGTAGATCTTGTGCTCTGGTTTTTGCGCTCCAATTTCATAGGATAAAATGAGTTCTTCAAAGTGACGAGCGACGTTGAAATTCGATTGCAAAAACGAATAGTGATTCTCATTTGTGTTTGAAAGCAGATAGAGTGGACAATGGGCTTTCAAGTTTCCCAGAAGCGTTGCCATCTCCAGATTTTCACGAAAGGTGAGATTCCAAATACGAGAAAACTCGTCGATAGTCAGCGGCTTATTTAATTTGTCGCTCAGCTCGCGGACAAAGTTTTTGGTGCTTATTTCCCCTCGTTCATATCCAAGCGATGCTAGATGTTTGAGAATTGGCTTAAAGTCAGTGAAGCTAATTCCTGCATGATTGCAGAAGCCTTCGCAAACAGCCATCCACTCAAAATCGATAAAGACATGACCCATGTCAAAAACTAGCAGTTTCACAAAAGCCTTTTAAATTCATTGAAGAGGTGAAGGATGAGGTGAAACCGAGGCCGCCGAATGAATTTTCATAATAACAGGACTGCGATATATCTTTAGATTTTTGTTGGTGACGTCGTCTGAAATGTTGAAAAAAAGTCGAAATCAGTCAAAAATCAACGTGAAATGTCAAAAAAAGGCCAAAAAAAAAGAGAGATAGACGGAGCTGAGACTATGGGAAATAGTCTTCAGCGCCGCCTATCAATCTCGGTTTTATTGGTTCGTCTGTACTCATGCTTTCAAAGCCTCCGCTTTCAATCCCCTGGCGTAGAGCTCATCTAGAGCTGCCCAAAGACCGGCGGCCCTTTTGTGGCGGCGATTATAGAGAGCCTTCTGGAAATCCGGATACTCGCTTTGATACATCGCTGCTTTTTGTCCGTACCGCCAGTTGAATAGACGGTCGGCGAGCTTCACAAGGATATCCTCCCATTTGCCGACGAGTTGCAGGTACAGCTTAGCCTTGCGCTCGGCCCGGTTCTTGCCAGGTGGGTCGGTGAGCAGCCATGCCCCACGAATTGTATCCTTGGGGAATCGCTGCGACTGCAGATGAGCCGGAGTGATTCTCAGGACATCTTCGAAGAGATCGTGAGAATAGGCTTTCAGTCTGTTCTTGTAAGTGGCGACGCCGAATTCGATCAGAATATCGTCAACGCCATCGAGGTGGATAGAAAACGGCTTGCCGTCGTACTTCTGCTTGCCGTGCATGGCGATGCACCAGGCGCGACCTTCTTGAAGGGTAATGTTGGTCATGATCGATCTCCCGATCTAAGAGTTGCTAACTAGAATTCACAGGTTCTTCCTCGTCAGTGTGACCGATACGGTCGGCTGGGAAGAAGAGGGAGCACTATGGGCGATGCCCCCTCTTCGGCGGACGTGTGATTAAGCGGCGACCGTCACAGGAGTTTGGCTCTTGCGACGACGACGCTTCACCACGACAGGCGGAGTCGCACCAAGGACGATGCTGTGCTTTTTGAACGCAGCTTCGATGATCTTGGTATCGATCTTGCCGCTCGTGGTGTTTTGCACGGCGGTAATGAGAGCCAGCAGCAAGTCGGTAAACTGCTGCTGACTCGCCGGCATATTCGCCAGGGCATAAAGGATGACGCGGAGGAAAGCTTCGATCGCTTCCACCAAATCATCTCCGGGCCAGGCGAGCACGAAGTCAGTGAAGAAGTCGACGAGCGCGCCCGTGACGATCTCACTGTCGTCATGCGGTTCACCAGTCTTGTCCTGCGGCGTCTGCTTGTGGTTGCGGCCGTGACGAATGACGCCAGGCTGTGCAGCATAGCCACCGATGTCGAAGGGATCGGTTCGCAGGTCTTTCTTGGTGAAGTTCATGCCGATCTTCTTGGCGTACATGAGGCGGAACAGGCAGTTCATGATCACCGACATGATGTCGCCGATCGCTTCGTGCATCGCCGCTCCTTCTTCGCCCGTAAGGTCGTGCCCGGGAGTCTGAATCGTGACGATCCAGTGCCCGCACTCGTGCCAGCAGACGCCGATGTCGAAGGCGATGTACTTGATCAGACCGCCTCGCTTCACGCCAGTGCCCATACCGATGCTCATGAGCGGTCCGGTCGGATCGAGCCAGGCGTTGTCTTCGTTGTCCGGGTCATTGATATGAACCGGAACGACGACCGTCACCTTCTTCAGACCGAGCCGCGCGCAGGTTTCCATCTCTTTGGTGAGAGCGAAGAAGTCGATCGCGGCGCAGAATTCGTCGGTGCCGACCTTGAAGACGAAGCTGCCGTCGGCATTGGCCTTGAGCAGCTTCCACTGCTTGGCGGCTTTGCCGGAGCGACCTTTCTTCTTCGTCTGAGTCGCCCCCTGAACAAAATTTTTCGCCGTGCCCTTGCCCGTGCCCTTGCCCGTGCTGCCAGAGCCGGAGCCCTGAAGAGTGAACACATTGAAGAACTGATTGGCCATCGTCGACTGGTCGGGCAAATTCTCGAAGAATTCGGTGCCGGCCAGATTGGCAATGTCGTCGGAGGGATCGGGAATGCGGTGCAAAACCGAACCCACAGGGCTGTTCAACACCAGGTCCTGCGCAGACGAGTGCTGATTGAAACGCAGGCGTTCGTACCAGTGGACGATGCGACCACTTTTGGCGTCTACGAGGATTTCCTTGACGCTGGGGCCGGATGCCTTGGTCGGCTTCAGCTTCTTCAGAGTAACCACGTAAACGGGTTCGAAATCACCGTTGTTGTCGATCATGAACAGTTCGTTGGAAGCCACTTCGGTGCGTTTGCCGAAGCGCTTCTGAGCGAAGTCGACAGCTTCCTCCTTGCTGATTACCTTGCCGAGCCGCTCGGGCTTGCGGGCGTGGGCGATGGTGGAGGTCAGATTGATGAGCTCGCCTTCGGCAGTGACCGAAGCATAGACGAAGCCCTTGTATACCGGGATTTCGATGTCCTTGAGGCAGCCGTCTTCGGTGCACTTCGTGCGAACAGTCTGCTTGTAGCCGACGCGCTCGCCGTTGATGCCCATGTCGGAGACTTCCTCGGGAACGAGGTTGACATTGGCGAGCTTGAGGCTTGTGCGAACAGTCTCCTCTTCGAGGTACTTGTTCACGTAAACCAGCGACTGACCGTCGTAGGGAGCCCGATACAGGCTGATGCCAGGTTGAGCGGTGAGCGAACGAATGTTGCCGAGAACATCGTTGCGCACGCGAATCAGTTCCTGGTCGCCGTCGCGGATGACGCCGAAATCACCGAAGTGAGCGAGTTCGATGGAGTCAGGAACACCACGTCCAGTGCGGGCGGCGAGGTCGATCAAAGAAGAGAGCGCGCTGCGCGTCATCTCGACTTGATGACCGAGGCCGCGGCTGGTGGAAAGCGAGGTGGTCGAGCGCAGCTTGAGATTTGGATTGTTTTTCATGTTGTGGATCCTTTGTGCTTTAGTGGTCGTAGAGGAATGAAATCGCGCCTGATGCACACAGCTTTGCCACCACTTGCAATGGTGTTAAAGAAGCCGAGATGTAGAAATCGTGTGTTTTTACAGAAGCGGTGAGAAGTTAAAAAGAAAAGGTGTATGTGATCATCACCCTAGGTTTCAGCACACCTCTAAAGCAACTTACTATTTGCCTCTGCAAGTGATGGAAAGCGCGTTTGGTTCTGATTCAGACCCCACAGAAGCGGTGATTCAGTCCAGCATGAAAAGGCTGAGGACTCCGCCCGTAAGGCAATAATGGAAAAAGTGCATCTAGCGCAGCCGAGCGAGCAAATTTACTGCGAAATAACTGCTTAAGGTTGTGATAGCTATCCGACGCTCGCGCAAGGGCGTCGGAAAATCAAAGGGAGATCGATCGTGGTTTCTTTTCAGAGACGCTGTTTGGACTCTAAGCGCAGGTTCGTGCAGCTTCGCGATTGCTGACCACCGCAGGTTTAATGTTGCCACTTGATGGCAACTTAGCTGAGCGAGGTAAGCTGCTGCTGTGTGGATGGTTAAAAGCTGAACTGGTCTGAATTCAGAGAATTTATGTAATCCCAGTTTAAAGCTCTTGATTGACTTGCTAACTTTTCTTTAAGCTAATGGTTATTACCTGATTTTATTCTCTGAGATTTCTACAAAACCACTCTTAAACCTATCCCTTTTTCTCTCTTCAAGCCTCTTTACTGGACTCTATTCCTGCGTACGTAGCTGAAAATTGCAGTCGCTGCCTCGGACCCTTGAGCTAATAATGAGCCCCCATTTGCGTACATCTTCGATCACCATCCCCTTGTATGTTCAGAGTCTGTTTGCCGAGCCTTGCGAGCACTCGAACTTTGATGTCCTACACACTTTGCGACAGCTCGACTGCGTCGACGATACAACTCTGTTGCGCAAATTCGAATTGCTTCAGCTCAACGATCAGTCCGGCTCTGTCATCGACAGTGTGCGTGTTTTTCTGCGCAATCAACATGGCATCGAACTCACTGTCACTTGGGGCGTCTTCGACGAAGACTTGTCTTCAGCGGACGCCGATAATTCTCCCAAATCATGCCTTGCACAAGACAGTCGACTCGCAGGAACCTTGGACATTACCCCCGTTTTGTCGGCACTTGCTGCGGCTGGTTTTGAGGCAGTGTCGCCGGATGTGATTCAGGGCTTTTCAGTTCGATTCATCCGCGGCAAAGCCATGGCAGGCAAAATGCGTCTCGGCATACACGTCAATCTCGACTTTGGCGCATATTTCGCCGGTCGTCGTTATGCTCTGCGCGCTCAATAACAGGCGTTCAATCACTGGCGTCGACCACCTGGGTTTGGAAAAATTCCCGGGCACGAAAAAACTGTGCACGTTAGACCAACGCTTGTACAAAAGGATAAGCTGCGGGAAGGCGAGCTGCCTGGCGGCAGTCAAAAGTCACTAAGCTGATTTTGCATGATATGGGCCGCTGTGAATTGATTTCGGAAGACCCGTACTGCATGAGCTTTCGGACTGATTGTCTGTTACGCCTCTGACGACAATCCTGTCGTCAGATTTCACAACTGTCTCTAACAGGGGTTTTCTAAATGAAAACCGCTCTGTCTGCGGTAATCCCACAAGCTGACGCTGTAAGCGTCGAATTATCTCATCCGATAGTCTGACGTGAGCAGGGTGGGGACAGACCAAAAGTCTGTGCTCGCTTTTCTCTATGGCCCATAGTGACTGCTTTTTGGTGGTTGCCTCTGGCTGCTCAGAAGATCTGACCGTGAAAGGAGAAGCTTTATGAGTAATCATGGTGTATTTAATCGGCCGTCTTTGCGCGTCGATTATATGTGCTCTCGAGCGGCCGCTCAATTCGATTTGCGCGGCGTTGTCTCGCCCGACCGCGTTGAGCGTCTGGCTGGTCTGATGGACGAATTGCTGTCCCGTCAGACTTATGGCGCAACCGGCAAGATTCTGGACATTGGTTGCGGCACGGGTCGTTTTACGATTCCCTTGGCCAGCAGGTTTCCAGATTTTACTGTGGTGGGGGCTGACAAATCCTCCAACATGCTGGAGCAGGCTCAGCAGAAGCAGGGCGCGGAGCGAGTGCTGTGGTCGGAGCAGGATATTTGCAATCAGGATTTCGACAGCGCGAGCTTCGACCTGGTGTTCTTGTCTGACCTGCTGCACCACATCGCCAATCCGCTTGATGCCATTCGCGAATGCAAGCGCGTGTTGCGTCCTGGTGGTTGGCTGCTGTGCAAATACGGTGCGATGGAGAACATTGCTCAAGATCCCGAGCATACGTTCTTCCCCGAGACCGTGGCTATCGACGCGAAGCGCACGCCGAGTCAAGCGCAAGTCGGCGATTGGCTGGAGACGGAAAACTTCCGTTACGTCAACAGCCAGACTCTGTATGAGCAGACCCGACTCAGCGGTGCTGATCGATTGTCCTCAGCGAGAGCGAAGAGCATCTCGGTGTTGCACATGATCGAGCAGAACCACTTCGATAAGGGTCTCAAAGCGCTCGGTCGGTACGTCGAGCAATACCCGAATGACTCCTGGCTTAAGGTCGACCCGACCACGTGGACCTGGGGGCAACGCTAACTGAACCCAGCCATTGCTGGAGAAAGGACACGCAAATGTTCAGTCGAAGAAAAGTCGTGTTCCACGACTGCGACGGCAATTC
>Ga0182030_10008899_pt1 | contig 20664 bp, 22 predicted proteins | sample 812S3MmetaG_FD_121299 | JGI IMG/M metagenome (GOLD analysis project Ga0182030, IMG submission 121299) | Permafrost microbial communities from Stordalen Mire, Sweden - 812S3M metaG (Illumina Assembly) | ecosystem: Environmental > Terrestrial > Soil > Wetlands > Permafrost | place: Sweden... | reverse complement strand
GCCTTCGCCCCTCTGCGAAGAGGCCACCGCGATTTCTTTACGTCGATTGCTTCACTGTAGCCTCTTTGTTGGGACTCCAATTGATCACGTGGTAGACCGCAGGCACAGTACCTACATTGCGGAATCCATGTAGACTGTTGGAGGCATTGAAGACCACCGAGCCAGGACTCACTTTAATCCAATTTCCGTTCGACAGCGTCTCGCATTCGCCTTCGCGCAAAATAATCAGTTCTTCGTTCACATGCCGGTGCGGCGGATGCGAAGCGAGTCCAGGATTCAGCGTGGACACATGCATCTCTAGCTGATCCACAGTTGCTGTGGGCTCTTTGCACAGGGATCGCACCTCTCCCGTTGGTGTCTTCACCGGTTTCATGTCTTCCCATTCGAAAACGGTGGGGCCAAGAATCGCCCCGCTGCCGGCAGGCTCGGCCAAGGCGCTCATTGCGACCGGCAACGCCAGCAATCCTGCAAGGGCTTCTCGTCTCGAAATTTCCATGAATTCTCCTTAAGTCAGAACATAGGGCGCGCGCTGCGGACGCGACAGCATGCCATTTGCGTCTTGATCGTTCTTGAATTGCTCGCGCTCCGGATCCCAATACAGCTTGCGGTTCAGCTTCATTGCCATGTCGTGAATCAGGCACGTGGAGCAGGCGCGATGCCCCAGTTCCGCCGGGGAAATCGGTTGCTGACGCGTGATGATGCAGTCGAGCCAGTTGCCATGCTGCTCCTTGCTCTCGTAGAGGTGAATCTCATCCGAGCCGATTTGCGATTTCACAATCATCGGATCGCTCGACGCAAGTGCCGTCACGTCGTTTAATTTGGCGACCGGGTCGCTCTTCGTTACTTGCTCATTACCGCGCGAGACAAGGATCCAGCCTTTCGATCCGTAGAACTTGATCCCGTTCGGAAAATCTCCGCTCACGCTCATCCGCACGCCATTCGCGTAGAGCGCCTCGGTGCGAAATGGTCCGTGCACATCCCACAATCCATGGTCGGGATACTCGGCGTGACCCCAGACTTCGATGGGTCCGGTGTATTCCGTGTTCATACCCCAATGCGCGCTGTCGATGTGGTGCGCACCCCAGCCGGTAATCATGCCGGCGCCAAACTGTCGGCACCGTAACCAGCCCGGCCGGTCATAGCCCTTCAGCGGATGAACGCGGTCCACCGTGTAGTACACATCGGGTGTCTCCCCGAGCCACATCTCATAGTTGAACCAGGCGGGCGTCTGCATCGGCGTCCTGTCGCCACCCGCTGGATCTCCGGGCAAGCCTACCTCCACGCGCTGCAAGTCGCCGATACGTCCGTTGCGGACAAGTTCCGCTGCGTAGCGAAACTGCACTGTCGAGCGCTGCTGGCTGCCAACTTGCAAGATTCGTCCAGAAGCCTGCACAGCATTGCTCAGCGCGCGGCCCTCGGCGATGGTGAGTGACGCGGGCTTTTGCAGATACACGTCCTTGCCCGCGCGCACGGCGTCAATGCCGACGAGTGCATGCCAATGGTCAGGCGTGCTGATGACCACCGCATCAATGTCCTTGTTGGCCAGCAGGTCGTGATAGTTGCCGTAGCCGGTGACGCCGTCAGAGGCTTGGCCGGTCTTTTGCGTGTAGTAGTCGTTGACGAACTTCTTTCCATCTTCAACACGATGGGCATCCAGGTCGCACACCGCTATGATGCGGGCTCTGTCATATTGCAGAATGCCTGGCATGTCGTGTACGCGCGAGATGCGGCCCACGCCGATGGCTCCCACATTGATGCGTTTGCTCGGCGCAAATTGACCGAAGACTGTCGCAGGCACAATCGACGGGAATCCCAGTGCCGCTGTCGCACCCAACCCGGTCTTCAGAAATCGCCGCCGTGAGACTTGCCTGTTGTTGGATTGGCCCATGGCTCACTCCTTTGCTAATCCTTCAGCGTGACAAATTTTGCATTTTTCTGTGCCTTGATAACAAGTTCGGCTGCCAACAAGCATTGCTCCTGATCTTGCGCAATGTGCGTGCGGTTCACGATGTCTGCGACAAACTCCGCTCCGAACGGCAGCGGCATCTGGTTGCAGTCGATATACCGTGCCTGGTTCTTGTCGACGAGGAACAGGTTGTTCCCTTGCTTGCTGACGGCCACATTCGTATATTTTCGAACTTCGATGTACCCGTCGGTGCCGAGGATGAAAAGACGGCCGTCACCCCACGTGCCCAGCCCATCAGGAGTAAACCAGTCCAGACGCACATAGCCGAGTCCTCGCTCGCCGCGCAGAACCATGTCACCGAAATCCTGAAACTGCGGGCGATTTGGATGGCGCACGTTAGCAATCTGCGATTCAACTACCTCGGCCTGCTTCGATCCCGTGTAGAAAAGGAACTGGTCCACCTGGTGCGAGCCGATGTCGCACAGAATCCCTCCGTATTGTTCAGGATTCCAGAACCACTCGGGCCGCCCGGTACCGCCGCCCGCGTCGCCATGGCCCTGAACGATCTGGTGCGGAGCGATATTGATCGTCTGAATGACTTTGCCGATGGCGCCCTGCTGAATAAGTTTGCCGGCGTAAACCGCAGCTTTCACCTCGAGACGTTCGCTGTACATGATGGCGTAGATGCGCTTCGTCTCGGCAATGGTCTTCCGCACTTCGGCGAGTTGCTCAAGAGTGGTGATGCCCGGCTTATCAGATAAGTAATCCTTGCCGGCCTTCATGACGCGAATCCCAAGGGGCGCGCGTTCATTGGCGATTTGCGAACTGAGAACCAGCTGGATCGAAGGATCGTTCACGATCTCGTCCTGCGTCTTCACCATCTTCACGTTGGGAAAACGCTTTGCAAAAAGCGCGAGCTTATCTTCTTCGCCGCCCCACGCCGCCACTAACTCGCCGCCGCCACGCTGGATCGCGCCGACCATGCCATAGATGTGGTCATGACTCATGCCGCACACGGCAAACTTGATGTGATACTTCGGTGTTTCACTCTGCTCTTCTTGTACGGCGTCTTCGACGACACTGCCGCTTGCCGGTGTGAAGGCCGAAGAACCTTGGGGAAGACCAGCCATCATCGCAATTGAGCCAAGGGTTCCGGCTTGGCGCAGAAAGTCGCGCCGATCAACAAATCTACTGTTCATCCCGTTTTTATCTCCATCGACGAGTCGAGATCGGCGCGACGCGCTATCGATTCGAAGAGAGTCTTTGAGCCCGCTCGAATCTTGCTGGCCGATCCATCGCAGTGATTGTAGAACGGTCCAGCGAGGTCTGGCTTCTCAGGACGGCCAAACTTATTCGCCCGGCGCAAACGATTCCGGCGGAATCTGCACCCTTCGCCCTTCCGCGCACGACGTGTAGATGCCACGCACTAGTTGAAGAGCGCGGAAGCCGTCGATTCCCGTACACGCGGGAGTTCGGCCCGTCTTGCAGGCTTCGCGAAAGTCGGTGAATTGGCGCTCGAAAGGAGTCAGCGAAATCGCCATCGGATCGGACGCGCCCGAAGCGGCTCGCATTGCGACAGGCGCAGGCTCACCAGAGTCCGCCTGCACGTCCCAAGTAGTCAGCTGATCGCCGGTGACGATCGCTGTTCCCTTGGTCCCGTGAATCTCGAGCCGTTCGGGGTATCCAGGCCAGAGCGCTGTGGAGGCCTGTAGGACGCCGGTAGCTCCAGAAGCATAGCGCAACACAGCACAGAGCAGGTCTTCGGATTCGATCTTATGAAGTGCTCCGAGTTGCCAATAGCCGGAGATCTCATCGACCGGGCCGAACAAGTGCAACAACAGGTCCACCTGGTGAATCGCCTGGCTGATCAGCGCACCACCGCCTTCAACGGCCTAGCTTCCTTTCACGGGCCGCGCGTAGTATTCGGCGGAGCGAAACCATTTGACGTATGCGTCTGCTTGTAGGATTCTGCCTAGCCTGCCTGCGTCAATGGCGGCCTTCAGAAAGAGAATTGAGTCATCGAATCGATGCTGGCTGACGACTCCTAATTGAATACCGGCATTCCGCGCGACGGAGATCATCTGCCGCGCTGTTTCGAGGTCGACGGCCATCGGTTTCTGTACAAGAACATGTTTGTGAAATTTATCGCAGAGCTCAACAGCGGCCAGCCGATAGGCGGGGAAGGTGCACACATCGACATAATCGATGTCAGGATGAGAGCAAAGTTCCTCAGGCGTCGCAACGAACTCCGCTCCTGTCGCTTCGGCGAACCTTCGGCCGCGCTCTTCGGTCCGATCCGTACATAGTCGGACCTGATAACCGATGTTGCGATAAGCCTGCGCGTGCTTGGCAGCAATCGCTCCTGTGCCTATAAGTCCGACTCGCATATCTCCACGATCTCACAGCCCATTATCGCGACCCGATCATAAAAAGAACTGGCAATCATATTGTCGTTGCATCCTCGGTGAACAATTCGCGTGTCGAATGCGTACTTCATCGGAGAGTCTCGGCTTCATCCACGATGAATTCAATCGCTCGATTTGCAGTCTCGCCGCGGAATTTCAAGTCGAAGCGCACTGTTCGATTTCGGACAGGCAAGGCTGAAAGCGGACAACAGGCACGGCATTTTTGGGTTACAGCAACGCGTAAGCCTTTGGGCAGCAACGATGAGGCGATTGGCACTCGGCTTGCGACAGTATCGGACAGTGCTCCAGGTGTTGGGAACACCCTAAACCGTGGCCTGGAACGGCAAATCACTGATGGAGGGTTGTTATGGGAACATTTCCGGTGAGACAAAACGAGTCTCGGTGGCTTAGCAATGAGCACGCAAAGCAAAGGACTTCCTCCGCGTATTCAACGAGGCTCTCTCCCGGATCTTTGAATCCCGTACCCGATCGCAACACGACACCGATCCATGAACCTAAGGTTGGCTGCCGCGAACCCTATACGGCGCGAATCGTCTTCAAATCGCGCGGGCGCATTCTCTTTCTGCCGGTGACGGATATTCGCTGGATCGCCGCGGAAGAGAACTATGTGCGCATTTGCACTGACAAGGAAACGCATCTGCTGCGGCAGACGATGACGGGCCTCGAACAGAAGCTCGATCCACAGATGTTTCTTCGCGTTCATCGCTCCGCCATCGTGAATCTGCAGTTCGTGAAGGAGGTGCGGACGGAATCGCAGGGAGATTTCGTGGTGCATCTCGTCAATGGACACAAATTGTCAATGAGCCGAAGCTACCATTCGCGCCTCGGCAATTTGCTGACGCGCAGCTCGGGGCGAGTGGCCTGATCTGGCCATGTCGTCTGGGCCCACATTCGCGCCCTACTTTGCTTTGGATTTTTTTCTTGTAATTGGACCGGGCTTTGCCTTGCGAAGGGCGGCCCGTTTCGCTGCTAGTTTCCGCCGGCTTACTTCTTCGCGAGAATACATCGTCCCACGGCATTTCTTTGCCCCGCAATTGCAGACCGCCTCATCCTCATCGCCATCGTAGAGGCAATAGTCGTAGGTGATCTCCTCACCCGCCTCAATCTTCCGGATGGCCTTGATCCAGACGCGGCCCTTTTCTTCGTGGGTCTCGCAATTCGGGTTGCAGCTATGGTTGATAAACATGGCCATACAATGTCCGTCGATCACGATCGAGCCGTCGCCGAGTCCAAAAAGGTAGGTGATGGGCTGTTCGTCATAGGCGGTGTCGGCTTCCGCTTTGGTCAGACGCGGGCCCGTGTATTCGGCAACCCTGGCGCCTTTGCGAATCGATGTGGTGGTATAGCAGCCGGCGGCATGAATGGCGGAAGAGCGGATAATCAGTCCCATACGAGATGAATGCGACTTGAGCGCACTATGCTTCGCATCCTAACATTGAAGGGGCGATGGAGCAGCAACTGCAAAAATTACAAAATTGGACGAAGCGTGCCGCTCTCCCGACACTGGCACTTGCATGCTGCTGGGTCGCTCCAATGCGCCTTTCCCCGCAGGCGCCATCGAGTCCGGCGTCTTCGCAGAGTCCATCCGCGCCCAATAGCGCGGCACCGGCGGCCAACAATCCGAAGCCGAAGAATCCGCAGGGAGCCAACCCTTTCCCCGAAGACACAAACACTGTGCCGGTTTTGCCTTCGGCCAATTCAGCGGGCACTCCCGCACCGGATGCGGCGGACTACGGCACCAGCGTTCCGTTGCCTGGGGCCGACAGCGATCCTGTGCGCAGCCCGGACGAACTCGCTCCTTCGACGGCAGAATCCGGATCGAGCTCCAGTTCGGAGGGTATGGACAATCTGCTCAAACCGCCTCCGGACGAAGAGCAGGGAAACAAGCATCGCAAGCTGACTGCCCCGGAACAAACGCATCAGGAAGGCGCGAAGGAAGACGAGAGCGTTGGAAGCTATTATCTCGACCAGAGGAACTGGAAGGCTGCGTTGTCGCGCTTTGAGTCCGCGCTGGTGCTTGACCCGGAGAACCCCGATGTTTACTGGGGATTGGCCGAAGCTCAGCGGCACACCGGAGACTACTTCAATGCCAAGGCAAATTATTTAAAGGTCACGGAGTATGACCCCGATAGCAAGCATGGCAAAGAGGCAAAGAAGATTCTCAAGGATCCTGAGGTAGCTAACGCAAAGGCGATTTCGGCGAATGCTCCCGGAGCGCAAGCTCACCCTTAGGAAAGCCCGGACCAGCGCAGATATGCAGCGAGGATTGGTTGGCCCCATAGGCAACTGATAATTCCGCCGATGCAGAGGAAGGTGCCGAGGGGCAATCTGGTCAGAGCCCAGGCATCTCCGGTGCTGCGGAGCTTCGGTGTGGCCAGAAGCACGAGGCCGACCACCGCGCCGAGGACTACGCCGATCGCAAAAGCAAGAAGCGCTCCCTGCAGGCCTAGCCAGGCCGCGAGCATTGCCATTAGCTTCGCGTCACCGAGCCCGATGCCTTCACGGCGGCGAATGAGCCAATAGACCCAGCGGATAAGAAGAATGAGACCGGCGGCTATCAGAATCGAAAACGCGAGCATGAGGAGTTGATTGAGGACGGATTGCGGTGGGTAGGATGTTGCGAGCAGGGGATCTCCCCGAAGCAAGCTGATGACGATGCCGAGCGCAATGCCGGGCAGTGTCACAATGTCCGGAAGCCAAAAATGTTCTGCATCCAGCGCGGCCAGGCCGACCAGAATCCATGTAAGCAGCATCATTCCGCCGACGGTCGCAGCCGCTTGAACGAGGAAGTGTGGACTAGAGGAGATCGGAATATGGGGTGTGGTAGTACCGGGAAAGCCGTCAACAAATTGCGAGGCGATAATCGCCCATAACGCGCTTAGAGCCAATTCCACCAGCGGATAGCGCCAGCCAATCCCTGTCCCGCACCTGCGACAGCGCCCCCGCAGTGCAAGCCAGCTCGCTAGCGGCACATTCTCCCACCACGCTAGGGTGCGGCCACAGGTGCGGCAGTGCGAACGCGGCTTGACCACGCTTTCGCCCACGGGCCAGCGGCTGAGGCACACATTCAGAAAGCTGCCGAAGGCCAGCCCGAGCAGCCCAGCGAACACCGTGCCGAGGATGCGAATCATGTGCGGGTTTGAGTATACGAGGCTTCAGGCGCAGAGATGCCAGTCAACGCTTGGCGGAAAAGAACTGAAGCCCACGGCGGTAAACCAAATCCGGCGAGGTTGAATAGAGGACGGCCCCGCCAAGGGAAAAAGCTTAACTGGAAAGGCGCATGAAGGCGGAGATGATCTGCGGTCCCCACAAACAGCTGACAATACCGCCGGTGCAGACAAAGGTGCCGAGAGGGAACTCCGGCATCTTCCAGCCCTCAGGATTTCGTCTCGCGGCGTGCACGGCGAGGTAGGCCAAAGTCATCGCAGTGCCGAGGAGAACGCCGATTCCGAATGCCAGCAGCGCTCCAGGCAGGCCCAGCCAGGCCGCGAGCATCGCCATCAAGTTGGCTTCGCCGAGGCCGAGAATGTTTTGCCGGCGAAAGAGCCAATAGACCCACCGAATCAGCATGACCAGTCCGCCTGCCGCAATCACCGCGAGGAGGCGCTTGCCGATTTCCTTGATCGACGTGGATTCAGTAACAAAAGACCAGACCATCTGTTCCGAAGTGAGAAGGTAAAACACGACGCCGATGGCTACACCTGGCAAGGTCACGAGATCGGAGAGGTTGAAATGCCTGGCATCGAGTGTCGCAATTCCTACGAGAGCCCAGCAAAAGATCATAATGCCTGCGGTGTATTCGAGATTGAGATGGGGAAGTGTGAATCCAAATTCCGTGTTGATGAGCAGATCCGTCAAACGCCAGCCGAGAAGACCCCAGATGGCACCGACTGACAATTCGACCAATGGGTAACGCCAGCTTGTCCGTGAATGGCAATGCCGGCAACGTCCGCGCAGCGCAATCCAACTCATCAGCGGCAGATTCTCCCACCACGCCGGTGTCGACTCGCAATTACGGCAGCGCGATCGTGGATTGACCACGGTCCCGCTCTTAAGCCAGCGGCTCAGACAGACATTCATGAAGCTGCCGAAGGCAACGCCAGCCAACACGGAAAACACAGTTCCTAGAATTCGAATCATGGGGGAGGTGAGCTACTCTCAGGCAAAATCAATTACTTTCCATTAGATGCAGAGATGCAATGTCGTGTGCGATCTCTTTCATAAGGCGTATCCCATGCAGCAATATACGGGGCCAAGGCGATGAGCCTTTGCACTATGCGGCCCCGCCGTCGCAGCAGCAGGTTTAGACTGGAAGGGATGGACGTTGCAAGAGACGCAGACCGTCCACAGCCTTCCGACACTCCTCCCGGCCTCGCAGCTTCAACCGATCCGGCGCGGGCTGCGGCGCTTTTTGAACAGGCAGTGGCCATCATGGCTCGGCTGCGGGCACCTGATGGCTGTCCCTGGGATCGCGAACAATCCTTTGACACGATTCGCAAATACACACTGGAAGAGACCTACGAAGTTTTCGACGCCATTGAACGGCGCGACTTTCCTCATCTGGCGGAAGAACTCGGAGACCTGCTGCTTCAAGTGCTTTTCTACGCGGAGATGGCCGCCAACGAAGGTCACTTCACCGTCGCCGATGTGCTCGATCATCTGAACCGGAAACTGATTCGCCGCCATCCCCACGTGTTTGGAGAAGAGGCTTCGCGTGCCGCAGGGAATCAGGCCAGTGTCGACGTTGCCGTTGCCGAATCGGCTGACGGTGTGTTGCGCAACTGGGAAGAGATCAAGGCGGCCGAAGCACTGCATGCAGCGGACTCTTCCGGGGCTCCTCGACTCGATTCCGTGCAGCGCGCAATGCCCGCGCTCGCCGAATCCGCAAAGCTCGGGGCGAAAGCTGCGAAGTCCGGTTTTGACTGGCCCCATTGGCGCGATCTGCTTCCTAAGCTCGCCGAAGAAACGACCGAGCTCGAAGCGGAGGCTGTGCGGGCCGAGCAAGACCCTGACGAGCCATCGCATCGGGAAGCTGTTGAAGCCGAAGTGGGCGACCTGCTCTTCACGGTCGTCAATCTTGGCCGGCATCTTGGCGTAGATGCAGAGATGGCTTTGCGCGGCTGTAATCTCCGTTTCCGGCGACGGTTCCGCGAGATGGAGCTGGCATCGCTGCGTCCGCTCGAAGAGCTGAGCCCCAATGAGCTTGAGGCGCTGTGGATTGAAGCCAAACGCAAACTTGCCTCGTTGCCGAAGGAAGCCTCGTCCTCTTCGAAGACGTCGGTGGCCAAGCCATGATCGTGATCCGAAACTGCTCTGGCTTCGACGAACTCGAGGCCTGCGTTCAACTCCAGATCGAGACCTGGGGTTATGACGACAGCGACGTGATTCCGCGCAAGGCATTTCTCGTGGGCCAGAAAATCGGCGGTCAGGTAATAGGCGCTTTTGACACGGACCTGCCCGGCGCCGCTCCGAACGGAAGCCCGGAATCGCTGGTTGGATTCACCATGTCCTTGCCGGGTGTCAAGACGGAAAGTGGAAAACCGCGCTCTTATTTGCATTCGCACATGCTGGCTGTGCGCGATTCATATCGCAATCGTGGGCTTGGCGCGCAACTCAAGCTGCAACAAAGACTTGAGGCTCTATCCCGCAACATCAACTTGATGGAATGGACCTTCGATCCGCTGGAGATCAAGAACGCTCATTTAAATATCCACAAGCTGGGAGCGATAGTTCGTTGCTACCACGTGAATTTCTATGGTGTATCCTCTAGTCGGTTGCAAGGAGGCCTGCCCACGGACCGTTTGGTGGCAGAATGGCATCTCGATTCACCTCGAGTGGTTGCAACTCTTGAAGGTAGACAAAGGGCTCCATTCACAATTCAGGAACGCATCCATGTTCCGGCATCCATCTACCAGTGGAAAGCATCCGAGTTAGACCGGGAGCGCGCCATCGCAGTACAGCTGGAGAATCGCCGCAAGTTTCAAGAAGCATTTATTCGCGGATTGGCCGTGCTGGGATTCGTTCGCGACGCGGAAGGGAATGGAATCTTCGAACTGGGCTCCCCGACTCAGACGGAGATGGATTGAAGAGGAATCATCAAAGCTCAGGCGTTGAACTTGAATGAAACAACTTCCAATTCATTGCTGATGTCCCAAGGAACTCACACACTATGAGAATCGATGGAATCATTCTTCGCGAATTGCGTCTTCCCCTCGTGCGTCCATTCGAAACCAGTTTCGGTGTAACATCCGAACGCAGAATTCTATTGGCCGAGATTCGGTCGGAAGGCCTGATCGGCTGGGGCGAATGCACGGCGGGAGAGCGCCCGTTTTTTTCCGGCGAAACCACCGATACCGCCTGGCAGGTGTTGGTCTACGAACTTGGACCCATGCTGGCCGCAGAAACACCAGAGCATGGTGGCGATTGCCCGCGCATTTTCAAGCGCGTCCGCGGCAATCCGATGGCCAAGGCTGCACTGGAGAATGCCATCTGGGACTTGGAAGCGCAGCGGGAAGGGCTATCGATCTCAACATTGCTGGGCGGCGTTCGCGAAACGATTCCATGCGGTGTGTCCCTCGGCATTCAGTCATCGATCCCCGAGTTGCTTGCGATCATCGAGAGAGAATTGGACGCGGGCTATCAGCGCATCAAGCTCAAATGCAAGCTAGGCTGGGATGTTGAGGTCTTCGAGCGAGTGCGCAACCGCTGGCCGGGAATCACTCTGAGTTGCGATGCCAACTCGGCTTATAAGCTCCGCGACGCCGATCACATATCGAGCTTCGACGCCTTCGACCTGCTCATGATCGAACAGCCGCTCTGGCACGACGATTTTTATTACCACTCCATGCTGCAAAGGCGTTTGAATACGCCGATCTGCCTGGATGAATCGATTCGCAATCGCCGTGACGCGCTGGCTGCCATTGAGATGGAGTCCTGCAAGATCATCAACATCAAGCTCGGTCGCGTGGGCGGATTCTCAGAAGCCATCGCAGTGCACAACGCGGCGCAGGAGCGCGGCATTCCTGTCTGGTGCGGTGGCATGTTGGAGTCCGGAATTGGCCGGTCGCACAACATCGCGCTCTCCACGCTCGAAAACTTCACCCTGCCTGGCGATGTGTCGGCCTCGGCACGCTACTGGAAAGAAGACATTATCGAGCCGGAAGTCACGGTTTCGGCGCAGGGAGAAATCGCCATTCCCGACACGCCAGGCCGCGGGTACGAGGTCCGCGATGATCTCATCGAACGGTTGACGGTGCGGAAGGAAGCTGTGCGGGCGTTTGAGTTGGTGAGCTGAACCGTCCGCCTTGGAACTAGATTCCGAATCTTTGCGTATTGACTTCCGGCAGAACAACTTTGCGGGCGTGATGGCGTCTCATCCTGAGAAGCGGCATGGCACTCGCAGATTGACGGCCGCCGGAGGTTATTGCAGTGACTTCCCAGGAAGAACAGCTCCTTAACTCGCTCGTCGAGCGCGTCAACCAGACACAACTCCAGGAGAAAGACCTGGACGCCGAAGCGTTGCTCAATCGCTCGCTCGGACCGAATCCCGACGCGCTCTATATCCTTTCCCAGACCGTGCTCGTGCAGAACATCGCCCTTGAGCAGGCCAAAGCCCAAGTGGCGCAGTTGCAGCAACAGGCCCAGCAGACACGGCAGCCAGCGCACGCCACCAGTTTTCTCGGTAGCCTGCTGGGCCATCGCGATCCGGACCCTCCTCCAGTTCCAGCGCAACCGGCCTATCAGCCCGTTAACCCTCAGTACACACAGTCGCAATACGCGCAGCCTGCGCCTTACCCGCAACCGCAGTATCAGCAGCCGCAGTATGTAGCATCGGGGCCGCCCAGTTTTCTCCGTGGCGCCATGCAAACTGCAGCCGGAGTTGCTGCAGGTGCACTGGCCTTTGAAGGAGTCGAGTCGGTGATCCATGGGCTCGGTGGGAATCCAGGCTGGGGCGGAAGCGGCTTTGGTATGGGACCCGGTATTGGTGGCGGATTCGGTCGGCCAGTCGAGGAGACCGTCATCAATAACTACAATGACGATCCGAACGCGCAGGGCGGAGAACATCGCGGTTTCGAGCAGGGAAGCGAGCGCCACTTCCACGAGTCTGCGGATCAAAGTGGAGCGCAACTCACCGACGCCAGCTACAACACGCAGGACGACGACCGCAACGAAATCGACTCTAACAATGCTGACATTTCGGGAGCCGACGATGCCGCGAACTTAGACAACTCGGGTCTCGATGGCTCGAACGGAGACGACGGGGCAGGATTCGATGACACAAGCAACTTCGACGATGGCGGCGGAGGCGGCGACCTTCTTTAGATTTCCTTGGAAGGAAAACAAGATGCGCTATTACGGCGTGTACCGATGTCCGCAGTCGTGGCGGAGACTCATCTCCAACGGGGGCGGGAGCGGAGATTACCACTCGTTCCCGGTGATATACTCACTTGGGCGGAGCGCCCGCGCCGCCTGCATTTACGATCACTGAGGTTCCCATGTCCGGCCACTCGAAATGGGCCACAATCAAGCATAAGAAGGGCGCGCTGGATGCCAAGCGCGGCAAGATCTTCACCCGCCTGATCAAGGAAATCACCATTGCCGCCAAAGGCGGCGGTGGAGACCCTGACGGCAACCCCCGACTTCGCACCGCCGTCCTGGCCGCCAAGGCTGAAAACATGCCGGCGGAGAACATCAAGCGTGCCATTCAGCGTGGCACAGGCGAGTTGGAGGGCGTGAACTACGAAGAGATCACTTTCGAGGGGTACGGCCCTGGCGGCGTCGCCATCATAGTCGAAGTCACGACCGACAATCGCAACCGCTCGGTCAGCGAAATTCGTCACACCTTCTCCAAGAACGGCGGCAACCTGGGCTCGACAGGTTCGGTGTTGCACATGTTCTCGAAGAAGGGCGTCATCGCAGTCGAGAAGTCTGCGGCCAGCGAAGAAAGGTTGATGGACATCGTGCTCGAGCATGGCGGTGAAGACCTGAACGACGAAGGTGACAATTGGGAGATCATGACAGACCCCGCTTCGTATGAAGCAGTGCTCACTGCGATCAAGGCTGCCGGCATTCCCACAGCGATGAATGAAGTCACGATGATCGCCTCTACCTACACGAAGCTTGAGGGCCCGGCTGTCGGCCAGATGCTCCGTCTGCTCGAGGCGCTTGAGGATTTCGATGACACGCAGAACGTCTACTCGAACTTCGACATGACCGCCGAACAGATGGAACAGGTCGCCGGCTGAGCCTGCACCAAGGACAACGATTACGAGGGCCGACCGGTTGGGTCGGCCTTTTCTGTGAGAATTGAACACCTACGGTAAAAGAAGGGAAGAAGTTGAGTTCAAGAACGAAGTTCCTTTTGTTCGTTTTGATGGCGGCAGCACTCTTGCCTTGCATCGCAGCCACCGCCGAATCCGAAGACAGCGCCGCTGTGCCTGCGTCTCCGGCCGCTGTGAATCCGGTCGCTGAAGTTCGCAACGCACGAAGCTGGGAGTATGGCCCGTTCGTTAATTGGGGGAAAGGCGTGGGCGACCGCTCCGATTTTGATTTCCTGTGGGGCGGCATCCAGTTGGCGAAGCCCTTGACGCCGGTCCTCCACGCGGGCATCTTCAGCGGCCAATTCGAATATGGCGGAAACATCATGCCGCTCTGGTTGGCCTTCACCCCTGCTGCGCATGAGCAGACATTCCTTTACGGTGGGACGGCCTATACACAGCCGATCGGTGGCGGCACATACGTCGGCCTGAGCCTTACGCCTGTGATCTTTCGGTGGAACTTTCTGACCCAATCGCGGCATTTTCAGCCATGGTTTCAGGCGGCGGGAGGGCTGGTTTACACAACGCACAAATTTCCGCCGGATGTGCTTGTTCCCCACGGCACAGACGGCGGAACATCGGTCTGGAATTTCTCGCCGCAGGGCGGTGTCGGCGTCCACTACTTTCTTCGTTCGCGGCGCTCGATCGATCTGGGTGTGAATGCCGTGCACATTTCGTCGGCTTCGCTCGGCGACCGTAACCCGGGAGTGAACGCCAGCGTCCAGATACAGGTAGGGTATACGTTCTGGAAATGACCACGAAAGAGCCAGTCGTTGAATGCGTGCCCAATTTCTCTGAAGGTAGAGATGCCAAGCGTGTTGAGGCCATTGTGGCGGCCATGCGGGTGGCTGGCGTGCACTTGCTCGACTGCTCCCTGGATGCCGACCACAATCGGTCTGTCGTTACCATCGCCGGCCAGCCTGCGGCCGTTGTCGAGTCGGCGGTGCGGGGAGCAGGGAAGGCAGCCGAACTCATCGACCTTACTCGCCAGGAAGGCGTACATCCGCGCATTGGCGCAGTGGATGTGATTCCGTTTGTCCCCATCTCCGGCATCAAGCTGGAGCAATGTGTCATGCTCGCGCGCCAGGCGGGCCTCGAGATCTGGCAGCGTTACGGCGTCCCCGTCTACTTCTATGAGGCTGCAGCGGCACGACCCGACCGCGCCAATCTTGACGACGTGCGGCGCGGCCAGTTCGAAGGACTGCGCGATATCGTGCGCAAGGAGGCGGTTCGGCGGCCCGATCTGGGCGGGCCCGGCCTGCACCCTACAGCAGGCGCGTGCGCGGTTGGGGCTCGAAAATTCCTTGTTGACTACAAAGTCTACTTCGATTCGGCCGATGTGACCATGGTGCGCGCCATCGCCCGTGAGATTCGCGCTGCCTCCGGCGGCCTGAAAGGTGTAAAGGCCATGGGCTTACTTGCCCATGGGCGAGCACAGCTGTCGATGAACATCACGGACTTCGAATCTACGCCCGTATCGCAGGTCTTTCGCGCACTGTCCCGAATTGCTCTTCGTCACAAGGCAGTACCGGTCGAGGGAGAGATCATTGGGCTCGTGCCGGAGGCGGCCTGCGAGCGCGAAAGCGAATGGATGCGTCAGTTAATAGGGTTCGATCCGCTCACCAAGATACTGGAGAGCCGGCTCGAGGCTCCGCTGAGCTGGCCTGGAGAAAAGTAACCCCCTGGTCGGTTCATAAAACTCTCCGGCAATTTCCCGGAGAGTAAAATGAGTAGGAAGGAATGCGAATGCTTTCGCCGATCAGGCGGAGCAGGCAGGCTGCATCGGGCATTCGAGAACCGCTCACGATCCCGCGTTTCCTCGCGTCTGACTGTGGGAGTAGATACGGCGGCACAGAACGATTGCAGATCGTGGATCGGTCAAAATTCCCAATCGATTAGCCCAGCTAGCGCTCGACATTCCTGGAGGATGCTCGTGTTCAGATTTCTTTTTAAACTTTCAATTGCGGCTACGACGTTAGCCTTCATATTGCCGGCATTCGCGGCCCAATTATCCGGCGACGCTCGCGCTGCAATTCCGCATGACCTTCAACAGCTGGTTATGGTCGATTACCGGGCCATGCAGAATTCTGACTCCGCCATGCAACTGAAAGAGCGCGTCATGCCGCCCGACCTCAAGCAGTTCGACGAGGCCCTTCAGAAGTCCGGCGTGAACGACAACCACGATGTGGACAGTCTTGCCTTCGCACTGTATCGTCTCCCCGGTTCAGGTGACCAACTGGAAACTGTAGGTATCGCACAGGGACAGTTCTCCGTAGAGGACATGGTTGCCAATTTTCGCAAGCAGAAGGTGCGCCCCACTGTGATTCGCACCAACCGCGTCTATCCGCTGGGAAAGACCGGCATGGTGCTCTGCTTCATCGATCCCTCCACGATGGTCTTTGGTAGCTCCGAAGCCGTCAAGCAGGCGCTGGATGTGCGCGATGGCCTGACCCCTAGCATGTTAACCAACAGCCCGATCATGGACGCGATGCGCTCCGTCGAGTCCGAGCCGCTCTGGAGCATCCTTGACCAGAAGGGTACGGAGACCATGATGCGCCAGGTCCTGGGTGAAGCGGGTTCGGTCACGGACTACGATTCGGTACGCAAGCGGTTGGTGGGCTCGTGGTACACGATGAACTTCCAGCATGGCGTTCGGTTCGACCTCACTATCTCGACCGGCGACAACTTTGCGGCCGCGACCGTTTCCTCGCTTCTGAATGCAGCAGTGCTCTATCGCAAGATGAGCGCATCGGATGCGGAAAAGTCCGCGCTCACCGCAACCGACATCTCATCGAATTCCGGTTTGCTTTCGGTCCATTTCCAATCGTCGGACACGGAATTCAACAGCCTACTCAAGTCAACGTTGTTTCAGAGCATGGTGCACTAGGTGTAACCGCTATCCAGCTTTCGGCACGGAATCCATCTCATTTGGTGTATTCGCGTTCGCAACCCGGTTCCGTCCGAGTCTCTTAGCCTCATAGAGCGCTTCGTCGGCATGTTGAATCAGTGCGGTCGAATGTTGGCCGTTTGCGGGCACAATGGTTGCGCAACCGACGGAGACTGTGAGATAGCCCAGGGGATTGGCACTATGGACGATCTTGCGGCTGCGCACCACTTCGCAGATTTGAGCGGCCACTTCCATCGCTCCGGCATTCGAAGTTCGAGGCAAAACCGCTGCAAACTCCTCGCCCCCAAACCGCGCCACCAAATCCCCTGGGCGTGAGACCGTGCCGACCACCATCTCGGCAATCTTCTTCAAGCAGCTGTCGCCACGCAGGTGCCCATAGGCATCGTTGAACGCTTTGAAAAAATCGACATCCAGCAGCAGCAAGGACAAAGGCTGACGCTCGCGCATGCAGCGCCGCCACTCAGTGTTGAGGCATTGGTCAAGACGACGCCGGTTGGCCAGATGTGTGAGCGGATCGGTAGCTGCCAGTGTTTCCAGCGCATGGTAGGCATTCCGGAGGGCCTGTTCTGCAGTCTTGCGCTCCGAGATATCGCGGACCATATTCAGGACTCCCGTTGGAATACCGGTTTCCGGATCGCGCACCGGACGAAGGTCGGCTTCTGTCCAGACATAATCCCCGTTCTTTCTCCGGATGCGGCATTCGATCAGATCACCGTCTCCTCCCTGCTGCAAACTGCGAACCATGGCTGCCGCTTTAGGTCGATCATCCGGGTGCACTAGATCGAGACTGCGCAGACCCAGCAGTTCATCGCGATTCCAGCCACCCCAATTTGCCGCTGCGGGAGAGACGTAACTGCGGCGGCCGTCGAAGTCCGCAAGGATAATCACGTCTCGAGAGTTTTCGGTTACGAGTTGGTGCAACGAAACGACCGCCTGCAGCTTGCGCTCCGTCGCTTTCTGTTGGTCCAGTACAACGGATATGTAATAAAGCATGAACATCGCAGACGCAATGAAGACCTGCAGCAGCACACTCGGAGCGACCGGGGTTACCGATTTTGCGTATGAGAACGGTCCATCGCCGTGAAGCGTGAAGCATCCCCCAATCAGCGCGACGAAAAGCGCTGAGACTGCTCCCCATTCCAGGCCCATGCGAAAGACCACCAACACGAGGCAGGGATAGATGAGGAAAAAGATGGGCACTTTGGATTGAGAGAATCCGGCGATGCTCGTTGCCACCACAAGTGCTAGGTAGGGCCAATTCTTCCGCGGATTGACGCGTCCGCGAAAATGCCTTCTGAAGATGGCCACAAAAGCCGGCGTGGAAACGACAATCCCCAGCGAGTCGGCGACGCTCCAATCCAGATACGCGACTACCGATGTGGCGCCCGGAGGAAAGTACACAAATGGCAAAAAGGCTATTGCTTCTGCCAACGGCACCGCGATAAAGGCGACGGCGAGGAATCGCAGCAGATAACTGCGCTCGGTGAAACGAGGCAATTCGCGGGAATTCCGGCGGAGCAGAGCGGCAGCGGAAGTCACTTGAACAATGTTCCACACCGCAACGAACAGCATGAGCTTCAAGGGGCCGCCAGCTAGCAATCCGCCGACGATCTGGGCTACGAAGCTCACTGCGAGATAACGGGGCCAATTCCATCGAGGAGCCAGGAGCAGGTAGCCGAGCAGAAGCCCGTTTGTCACCAGAATCAGACCCGGCCCCGCCTCATTTGTGGCCAAGGAGGTGACAAGCGCGCTCGCCAGCGCGATGAGCAGAAAGCAGATCGCGAGCCGCACATCGAGTCCGTGGCTGCGCTTCCAACCTGCACGGCGGCTGTTGCCTACGCCACCAGCTTTCTCACCCACACCAGTTCTCCTGGTGTGTCTATCGGCTGAACCGGATCGCAAAATAGCCTTGCTTCCAGCGTGATTCAGCCGGTGGCTATAACTCCGGGCGGTTGCGTATTATCGGGTCGGCGGACTCAAATGCGGCTGAAACTCGGCTTTCCCGTCCGGCAACAGGACAATCTCTAACCGGCCTTCCTGGCGTTCAGAGACCTCCGGTCCGATCATCTGCCGCACCCGGTGGCTCCCGGCCTCGCTGTACTGCACCTTGACGGGGCCGCTGCCGCGTACTTGAAAGCGGTAGTGAAAATCGGCGCCTGCGGCAAGCTCGTCGGCGCCAAAACTGGCGCTCGGATAATCGACTTCCAGCAGTTCGATCGCCGTGCCGGTTCGATTCTCAACAGTTGTTTCGATTTGATACGAATGGCATCCGCAGAGAAATCCATAAACGAATCCAGTTCCGATCAGTGAGAGCATCCATCGACTCAGTCCGCGTTTTTTCACGCGTCATCTCCGTTTGTCTGTCGAGCGGAATCCAGCGCGGCCAGTTTCTTTTCCACACGGTCCAGACGCTTCAGAAGTTCCGGCAGGCGCTGAAAGATAGCGACAGCCCGCAACCAAATACGGTTGTCGAATCCGGGCGAACCGGAGATCATCTTCCCGGCCGGCACATCGTGGCTGACAGCCGACTGCGCTGTCAGAATCACTCCGTCCCCCACGGTGCAATGCCCCGCAATGCCAGTCTGCCCGGCCAGGATTACGTTATCCCCGATCACCGAAGATCCCGCCAATCCAGTCTGCGCGCAAAGCAACGTATCCTTGCCTACCTTGGAACCGTGTCCAACCTGGACGAGATTATCGATCTTGCTTCCGTCGCCGATCTCAGTGGCGCCGACGGTCGCACGGTCGATGCACGCGTTTGCTTGCACGTCCACCCTGTTCCCGAGCCGGACCGGCCCCGACTGCGGAATCTTTTCCCATTCGCCCTTCTCGTTTTTCGAAAAGCCAAAACCGTCTGCTCCGACGATCGCCCCGTTCTCCAGCGTCACATGATCGCCGAGAATGCACGCCTCGCGCACCACGGCGTGGGCATGGGCAAAGAAATGACTCCCAACCTGCACGCCGGGGTAAAGAACCACGTGGGGCAGCAGGGTAGCATGCGCGCCAAGCCGAACTCCGGAACCCACTACCACGTATGCGCCAATGTGCGCGCCGGGCCCGATCTCCGTCGTGGGATCAATGACGGCCGTGGGATGGATGCCTTCCGGATACACGGGAGCCTGATAGAACATTCCCAGCGCCCGGGAAAATGCATGGTAGGGATTCTTGATGCGAAGGGTTGCGGCGGCGATCTCGGGAAACTCAGGCTCAACCAGCACAGCGGCGGCTTTTGTAGTGCGTGCCAGCCCCGTATAGCGCGGATTGGCGACGAAGGTGATCTCAGTCGCCCCTGCATTCTCAATCCCTTTCACGCCAGTGACTTCCACGTCCTGATCGCCGCGCAGTTCAGCGCCTAAACGGCTTGCCAGCTCACCAAGTTTCATCGCAGCGATTGTAACGGAACGGGAACGCTTGGTTTTGATCGCGTCTAGTTTCACTCAGGTTCGCTCGGAAACAGCTCCGGCTGAGCCACGCCACCAGCGTCCGCATCGCGCTTACCTCGACCAGCCCCAATTAAACCCACCACCTCCAAGGTCTGAATCGACCCTCGTGGCACATAGATCCTCTGCGTATTCGACCGCGTGTCGGGAGGCGTCAACAGCAGGCCTACGCCATTGATCAACGAGCGATCATTGGCCGCCAACCCCTCCAGTTCATCCCCATCGGTCAATGTCATGCGGAGCCATAGCCCTGCGGCGCGGGGTCTGGCTTTGAATCTCTTCTGGAGCAGCCTCTCCGGATTCCCCTGTTCGGAGGTTGGGAAGTCTCGTACGTAGCAAACCCATTTCACCGCATCCCACCCAAAGGTGACCACTTTCCCAGATGGGTCGAGAATCTCAAGCGATGCGGCATCCGGGGCGAACGTCGCGCCTGCATAACCCGCCACCCAGTCTCGCGAGAACTTCCGCACAATCACGGGTTTACGATGCGATGCCATCCCACTGGATTGTCGCATGACCAAGGCCCTGCTGCGAGCCCAAAAGCAGCGGTTTCAGTGCAGATCTCTCTAGCCAACAGGTGTCATTTGTGTTAAGGTACTGGTTTGCAACCTCTGCCGTAGCGCTCTGTAAGCGTAACCGCATCAGGCATTTGGGTGGGTTTGGGGAG